>OLPR01000919.1_pt1 | contig 25400 bp, 26 predicted proteins | sample 1672761 | NCBI WGS metagenome assembly OLPR01 (sample SAMEA3136721, study PRJEB25190) | human gut metagenome | biome: human gut; feature: human-associated habitat; material: faeces | place: Austria | collected 2013 | reverse complement strand
GATGATGTCCGCGTCCGCCCACTTGGCCAGCTGATGCTGCACCACGGTTTTGCCGCTGCCGAAGGGGCCGGGCACCGCCGCCACGCCGCCACGGGCGATGGGGAAAAAGGTATCGATGACCCGCTGCCCGGTGACCATGGGCTCGGTGGGCGCCAGCTTCTCCAGATAAGGCCGGCCGCGGCGTACGGGCCATTTCTGCAGCATGGGCACCTTACACATTTCGCCGTCCGCCGTGCGCACGGTGCACACGGGTTCTACGATGGTATAGCTGCCGCTTTCGATGGATTCCACGGTGCCTTCCACGCCCATGGGAACCATGATCTTATGCTCCACCACGGGGGTCTCCTGCACCAGACCCAGGATGCTGCCGGGCCGCACCCGGTCGCCCACCTTGGCCACGGCTTCAAAGTACCATTTCTTTTCATGATCCAGCGCGTCTACGCTGACGCCGCGGGTAATACGATCTCCCGCCTGAGCGCGGATTTTGTCCAGCGGACGCTGAATGCCGTCGAAGATGGATTCGATCAGCCCCGGCGCCAGCTCCACGGAAAGGGGCGCGCCGGTGGAATACACGGGCTCTCCGGGGCCCAGACCGGCGGTTTCCTCGTAAACCTGAATAGAAGCCCGGTCGCCCCTCAGTTCGATAATTTCGCCCACCAGTTTTTTATCCGAAACGCGCACCACGTCGTACATGGTGGAATCGGCCATGCCTTCCGCCACGATCAACGGGCCCGCAACCTTTACAATGGTTCCCTGTCCCATTCGCTCAACCTTCCTCCTTGAACAGGATGTTTGCGCCCACGGCCTTTTCCACGTTGGCCCGTACGGACGCCATGCCATACCCGGTAACCCCCGAAGGCCCCGGGATGGGAATCACGGCGGGCAGCGCGCTGCTTCTGAATCGGGAAATGGTTTCCTCAATCTGTTCCGCCATGTCTTCGGTAATGTAGATAATCGCGCAGCCCTGTTTCGCCAGGTCGAACACCGCCCGGGAAGCTTCCTGAGGGGTTTCGACGCAAACGTCGGTTATTCCGATGGCTCGAAAGGCCTGCACGACCTCTCTGGGGCCCACCGCTGCCATTTGAATCATAGTGCCTCCCATGCTACGCATACGTCGCCCGCAGTCGACTGCGGATGCCTTCCTCCGCCGCCCCCACGGCTTTGCCGGTTACAATGAGCCGCACGGCGGAAATTTCCCGCATGCGAGCCAGATAAAAGCCCACCAGGGGCATGACGTCGTCCACATCGTACCGGTGGTTTTTGATCAGCTGCATCAGATAATCGTCCATTTCCCGCTCCAGGGAAGCAATATCCTCGGTCAGGTCCATGGGATAGGGCCAGGCGCTGAGAATCTCTCCGGGGGCAACCTTACCGCCGGGCACCGCCGCGCGAAGGTATTCTACCTCCAGCCCCAATTTCTGCATCCGCAGAGCCATGCGGGCATTGGTGAAATCCGCCTGACAGGCGAAATATTCCCGCAGCGCCTGGGGGCAGCGGCGGCTCTTTTCCAGCCGTTCCGCAATCAGGCGAAAACAGAGCTGATCCAGCAGAAAGTCTACCCAGGCGGGAGACCCGCCGTCGGCGCATTTTTCCCGAACCGCCTGAACGGTCTGGGCGTATTCCGCCGGCAGAAGGCTCATGTCGTGGTTTTCAATGGCCGCCCGGAGCTTTTCCGGATCCGTGGGGCCGTTGGACGAAAGCCGCTGCGCCGGTTTACCCAGCATCTGCGCCTTCAAAAGTACCTTCAGGTTCAGCATATCGTATTGCAGAAGGAACAGATCCGTCAAAACCGGATCGGCGCTGCATTCCTTCAGAAAGGCGCAGGCCTCCTTCTGGCGATTTTCCGCCGCCTGTTCCAGTTCCGCCCGGCTGGAAATTTCTCCCCAGCCCGCCTCCGCCAGCATGCGGAAGGCCTCCTGGGCGTCCTGCGCGGTCAGGAGTTTTTCGATAACGTCCTGCTTCAGCAGCGTGCCCTCCAGGGCCCGCACCCGGCCAATGGCAAATTCATGACTGATCTGGGGCATGGTTTCACCTCTTTCCGGGCCTGCTCAATGAAAGAGCAATTCCGCCGCCTGGGCCTCCAGAGAAGGCCGAATTTCGTTCAGGATACTCCGATAGGTCAGATCCACCGTCATGCCGCCCCGCTGCAGCAGCAGGCCGCCGTCGGAAACGCTTTGATCCACCCGGCGGGCGAGCTGGCCCGGCACGCCCTTTTCGGACAGGAGACGGTTGACCTGATCCACAAAAGCTTCGTCAAAAATTTCCGCCTGACGGGGAGAAACCGCCAGGGTTTCGTCGCCCTGGGCCGCTTCCAGCAGCTTGCGGGTCATAAATTCTCGGGCCTTATCCGGATTCATGGCTTCCATTCGGGCCAGCGTTCCGCCGAAGGTCTCGTCCAGCAGTCGGCGCTTCATGGAAAGCAGCTCCTTGCGCTGATCCAGTTCGGCCATGCGCATCATGGTGCGCCGCTGTTCCTCCGCCGCCTGTCGGGCCTTTTCCCGGGCGGCCTGTTTGCGGGCCGCGGATTCTTCCTCCGCCCTGGCCCGCATTTTTTCCACGGTTTCCCCGGCCTCGGCCAGGGTCTTGGAAGCGCTCTGCCGGGCGTCTTCCAGGATTTTTTCAATAATGGCGTCCGCCTTCAAGGCCGCACCCTCCTTTCCCAGTAAAGCGCATGCATTACACGCCGCTCTGGATCAGGAAGGAAGCCAGCAGCGCCAGCACCGCGTAGGTTTCCACCATAACGGTCAGCACGATACCCTGGCCCACGCTGTCGCCGCGCTTGCCCAGCAGACCGATGGCAGAGCAGGCCACCCGGCCCTGAAGCTTGGCAGAGAAGAAGCCTACGATGGCAATGGGCAGGCAGGCGATGAACAGCTGCACGCCCTGAGCGATGGTCAAGGTCACGTCGCCGCCCAGAATGGGGGTCTTCAGAAGTACCAGGAAGCCGATCAGGAAGCCGTAAATGCCCTGAGTACCGGGCAGCAGCTCCAGCACCAGACATTGACCGAACCGCTCGGGCTTTTCGCTGATCACGCCCGCGGCGGTTTCGCCCGCCATGCCCACGCCTTTGGCCGAACCGATGCCCGCCATCAATACGGACAGCGCCGCGCCTGCCAACGCCAAGATAACGCCAAGATTGTCCATAAACGCCTGAAACATGTGTGAATCCTCCCTTAATTATGTTATAATACCGAGGTTTGCGGTATTATGGGGTATTGTTTTCGCCTGCAATATTGATGTATTTTCCCTGGTTGTCCAATGGCCGGAAGGGGACGCCCCCGTCCTCGTAGAATTTTCCAAAAAATTCGATATATTGCAGTCTGCAGGTGTGCACGTAAGCGCCCAAGGTGTTGATGGCCAGGTTGAAGGTGTGCCCCACCACCAGAATCAGGATCGCGATGACGCTGCCAAAGCCGCCCCAGATCATCATGGCCACTTTGTTAAACACCATGGCGATAACGCCGGTGGCCAGACCCATGCCGAACAGTCTTGCGTAGGAAAGAATGTCCGAAGCGTAGCTGGTGATGTTGTAAAGCGCTCCCAGTCCGCCGGTAATCTTGCCGAACAGGTTCTTCTTCTGCCGGCCCGCCGTGCAGACAATGCCCAGCGCGGCACCTCCCGCCACGATCATGCCGACGGTTTTGTTCACCATCAGAAGGCCCAGACCCGCAAACAGAATCAGCCAGAACCCCTGATCAAACAGCGCGGCCCAGGGCTTTTTCCGCCTGAAGTTCATGTACATGGCTACACACAGCCCCACCACAATGTGGAACAGGCCCAGCCCCAGGCACAAAACCATCATCTTCAAAGGATCCGACATGGGCGTAAAACCGATCCACGGCTGAATGCCCTCGATGCCGAACCAGCTGCCCAGCAGACCGCCCCAGATCACCGTGGCCACCGAGGAGACACACAATACCGACGCAATGGCGCCGATGCTGCCCTTTCCCCGGAGCAGATAGGCCAGAATGCCCGTTACAATGCCCAGCACGATACCATAGGCTGCGTCCGAGAGCATCAGCCCGAAGAAGCAGGCGAAAAACGGCGTCATGATCAGCGTGGGGTCGATGCCCCTGGGCGACGGGGTGGAATATAGTTGAACGATGGATTCGAAGGGACGCACCAGCTTCGGGTTTTTCAGAAGCGTGGGCGGTTGCTCTTCCGGCAGCGGATCCCGGAATTCCATTTCGCAGACCTGGGCGACCTTGCCCACCTGCGCGCGTATGCTTTCTTCTTTGTCCGCCGGCGCCCAGCCCGTCAGCAGAAACGCGCTCTCTGTCTGGGCGAATTTCTGCGCGGCCTCCAGCCGCTTCTGTTCCAGAAACAGCATGTCCCGCAGCAGGCGTATCTGGTCGATGTGTTCCGCCAGCTGCTGCCGCTCATCCTGCAATTGCCCCTGCACCTCGTCCAGGCGTGTGAGGCTGCTTTTGTGCCGGTCAATGAGCAGCGCCGGGGTGCCGCCGGTTTCCGCCAGCTGCGCCTCCTGTCCCCCCGCCTGACGCAGCGCGTCTTCAAAGGGCTTCCGATCCTCCGCCAGCAATACCGCCAGGGCGTAAACCGTCGTCCGGTCGGCGGACACCTTTTCCAGGGCCGCCGGGGCCTCGAAGCCGCTGAGGGCGGCTTCGAAGGCGGCGTAACTGTTGGCGGGAACCGTAATCAGGCGCATATAGGTGTGCTTCGTGTCCGCAATCTGCTCCAGCGGAAGATCCAGCGTCTCCCAGGGGGTCAACTTTGCAATCGAAGCCTCCTCGCGGGCTCTGCGTCCGCGAATTTCCTGCAGGGACCGGGCAGTTTCCTCAAGGCGGTCTACCACGGCCAGTGTTTCCCCTTCGGAGGCCATGGCCTGCATGGCGTCGTCCTCCGATTTTTCCGGCTTTACGGCCAGAAGGGAGCCGCCCCTGCACAGTGGCTTTAATTCGTCCACAGCCCGGTCCAGCCGGGCCACTTCCTCCCGGACGCTTTGCAAACGCCCGTCTTCCGCGGGAAGCGCTTTCTGCTCCGGGGCCTGATCCTCCTGGATCAATTCCACGCAGCCCATTTTCTGCAGCTGCCTGAGAATGCGGCCCTTGTCCCGCTTCAGCGCCAGAAGGCGCATTTTTTTCATTGAAACGATGGCCATTAGCTTATGATCCTTTCAAAGACGACCTTTTCCGCCTCTTTTACCCGGCCCTGGGCCTGTCTTTTCAGTTCCTCCCGCTGGGCGCTGCGCCGCACCGCCATGGTCTGGATTTCATCCTCCGTGGCGGCCTGTGCGTCGCTGAGCGTCTGCCGGGTCAATTCGCGAATGTCTTTCGCTTCCTGCCTCTGCTGGGCGGCGATAGCCGCTTCCGCGGCCTTCACCATTTCGCGGGCCTCGTCGGCCGCGTCCTGGCGAATCTTGTCCGCCTGCGCTTCGGCTTCCTGGATTTGCCTGAGCAGTTCCATTGCCATTTGAATCCTCCCGGGATTTGATTATTTGGTGCCGAACAGGCGGTCGCCTGCATCACCCAGACCGGGAACGATGTACTTGTTCTCGTTGAGGCGCTCGTCGATGGCCGCGATGAACAAATCCACGTCCGGATGCGCTTCCTGCAGGGCCTTCACGCCCTCGGGGCAGCCCACCAGGCACACCAGCTTAATGGAGGTGCATCCCCGGCGCTTCAGGCAGTCGATGGCCGCGATGGAGGAGCCGCCGGTGGCCAGCATGGGATCCACCACGATCAGTTCGCGCTCGCCCACATCCGGGGGCAGTTTGCAATAATACTCGATGGGCAGGTGGGTCTCCGGGTCGCGATACAGGCCGATATGGCCTACCTTCGCGGCGGGAACCAGCGCGGTCACGCCGTCCACCATGCCCAGGCCGGCACGCAGGATGGGCACGATGCCCAGCTTTTTGCCGTCCAGCACCTTGCTTTTGCACTTGCAGATGGGGGTTTCGATCTCAATCTCCTTCAGCGGAAGCGAACGAGTGACCTCGTAGGCCATCAGCATGGCGATTTCTTCCAGTAGCTGGCGGAAGTCCTTGGTTCCGCAGTCCTTCTGACGCATCAGGGTAAGCTTGTGCTGTACCAGGGGATGATCAATCACGTGTACCTGTCCCATGTTTGTTACCTCCCGTTATTTGCATCTTTGGGTATACCCAAATCCGTCCTATTATACCTCACAAATGGTATATTGACAACGCATCTGTCCGAATCATCCGGTTAATTTTACCATGCATACGGTCTCAGTCCACGTTTCCTTCCGAAAGGGCCGTCAGAAGCTTCACGCCGCCCTCCATATCCGAAAGGGACACCGCCTCGCAGGCCGAATGCACATACCGGCAGGCGATGGACAGCACCCCCGCATGAACGCCGCCCCGGGTCAGCTGAATGCGGCTGGCGTCAGTGCCGCCGGCGGTAAGCACTTCCCGCTGGGCCTTCACACCCGCCCGCTGGGCCGCGTCCTCCATCAGGCGCACCACCCTGGGGGAGCACACCAGCGACGAATCCATGATCTTCACGCAGGGGCCTTCCCCCGCCTTCACGGCGATCTTCGGGCCGCCAGGGGTGTCCCCGCAGAGGGTCACGTCCAGGGCCACGCCCAAATCGGGATTCATTGCGTAAGCCGCCGCCATAGCGCCCCGGCAGCCCACTTCCTCCTGCACGGTGAACACGGCGATGATCTCGTTGGTACGCTGCTTCAGGGCCTTCAGCGTCTCGATGAGTACGCAGCAGCCCGCCCGGTTGTCCATGGCCGGGCCCGCCAGCATATCCGAACCCAGTTCGAAGAAATCCGGCGCGTACACCGCCACGTCGCCAATGCGCACCCGCGCTTCCGCATCCGCACGATCCTTCGCGCCGATGTCGATAAAGGCGGTGGAGAGATCCTGCAGGTGGCTGTTGTCCGGGTCGGCTTCCGAGGAAAACACCCCGTTTACGCCGTTTTCGAACACTACGTGCCGGTTCAGAGAATTCAATTTCCGCACGCCGCCCACGTTGTGCACCCGCAAAAAGCCTTTTTCGTCGATGTCGGTTACGATAAAGCCAATGTGATCCATATGGGCCGCGTAGAGAATTCGCTTGCCCTGGCCGTGGCGCACGGCGATCAGGTTCCCCATGGCGTCCCGATGGATTTCATCCACATACGGACGGATCATTTCTTCGATCACGTCCGCCACCTTTTCTTCCCGGCCGGTGGCGCCGTAAGTATTCAAAAGCTTCTGAAAGGTTTCTTTCATTTGCATTTCCTCCTGGTCTCAGCTTCGGTGGGTGGGGCAGTTCGCAGCCTGCCGCAGGAAGGCGTCCGTCAGGGCGTATTGCGCGTCCATATCCTCAAACGCCGCCACGCTGGAGGGCGAATGGATGTTTCGGCAGGGCACGCTGAGCACCACGGTGGCCACGGCCTCCCGGGAAGAGCGGATGGGCCCCGCGTCGTTGCCGCCGGCCACCCGGTTCTTCACCTGGCAGGGAATGCCCGCTTCCCGGCCGATTTCCAGCATCCGTGCAAACAGCTGCCGGTCGTGCAGGGCGGAATTGTCCATAAAGGAAACCGCTACGCCCTTTTTCAGGCTGCACACCTTCTGATGGTCTTCCACGCAGCCCAGATCGTTGGCGGAGGTGCCTTCCATGACCACGGCCGCGTCGCATTCCACCCCGAACCGGGCCGCCAGCGCGCCGTTCAGGCCGATTTCCTCCTGACAGGTAAAGGCGCAGACCACGTTCACGTCGTACCGGTTTTCCAGGATCCGCAAAAGGGTCATGCAGCCCACCCGGTCGTCCAGGGCCCGGGCCTTGACGTAGCCGTCGCCAAATTCCACATAATCGCTGTCAAAGGACACATAATCTCCCGGCTGCACCAGTTCTTCCGCCTGGGCCTTGTCCTTTGCGCCGATGTCGATATACAGATCCGAATGGCCCAGCACCGTTTCCCGTTCCGCGGCGGTCTGAAGGTGAATGGCCTTTGCGCCGATGACTCCGGGCACGGCCTTTTCCCCCACGCGCACGTGTTTGGAAACCACCACCCGGGAGTCGATGCCGCCCACGGTGTCGTAGCTGAGCAGGCCGTTATCGTTAACGCCCACCACGATCATACCCACTTCGTCCATGTGCGCGTCCAGCAGAATGGTCGGCGCGTCGGCCCTGTCGGCCTTCTTCAGCGCCAGCACGTTGCCCATCCGGTCCACCCGCACCTCGTCCGCCGTTTTCCGTACTTTTTCCAGAAGGAAATCCCGAACCTCATGCTCGTTTCCGGAAACGCCCCGCAGGGCGCACAGTTCCTTTAGTACCATTTGATTTCCTCCCATCTGCGGGCCACTTCGTCAATGAACAGGGCCATCAGCCGGCCCACGTCCCGAATCACGTCCACATCGCCCACCTCCACGGTGGTATGCATGTAGCGCAGCGGCACGCTCAGCAGGATGGTCGGAACGCCCCCATGGGCGTTGAAAATGGCGCTGGCGTCGGTGCCCGTGTGCCCGGAAGCGATTTCCCGGGTATAGGGAATGCGCCATTTGTCCGCGGTTTCCTGACAGATTTTCGTCAATTCCGGGTGCAGATGGGGCCCGGAAACAATGGTCATTTTCTCCAGGGGAAAGGCTTCCCATTTGCCGGTGCCGGGGCCTTCTCCGTGGGTGACGTCCACGGCCACGGCGAAGTCCGGCGCGATGGAATACGCGGCGGTTTTCGCGCCCTTGGAGCCGATTTCCTCCTGAGAGGTGGCCACGTAATACGCCCGGGCGGGGCTGTTCAATTGCCGGGTCATTTCCATGGCCACCAGCATGGAGGCCACGCTGGCCCGGTCGTCCATGGTTTTGCAGGCCAGCTTCGTGCCCATCAGCTTCACGGGCCTGGCCAGCATCACGGCCATATCCCCCACTCGAACCTTTTTGCGCACGGTTTCCGCGTCGTAGCCCAGGTCGATATAGAGCTGCTCCATCTTCAGGGCCTTGCTCCGCTCCCCGGGCGTAAGCAGATGGGGCGGCTTTGCCCCCACCACGCCGTAAAGCGCGCCCTCCCGGGTGATGACGGACACCTCCATGCCCGGCAGAATCCGGGGATCCACGCCGCCGTTGCGGGTAAAGCGCAGGCAGCCGTCGTCCTCGATGTCCGTAATCATCAGGCCGATTTCGTCGTGATGGGCCGCAATCATTACCTTGGGGCCGGCGTTGCCCACCCGCACGGTGACGCTGCCCAGGGCGTCCGTGGTGATTTCGTCGGCGTAGGGCCGGGCCGCTTCCGCGTAATACCGGCCGATCTCCGCCTCGTATCCGGGCACGCCCGGAATCCGCGACGCCTCTTCCATGAATTGATACAGGTCGATTGCCATTGTGTCACTTCCTTCCTCAGAAGGCATTATACCCCATCCGGCGACTTTTCTCAACACAATGAGTATACCATGTCCCATATCCTGAAAAAAATGGACAAAATTCCCTGCCTGTTCTAAAACCTGTCAAAAGGGGCCGAATGTCTAAAATTCAGACACTCGCCCCCTTTTGTCCTAATTTCCGCTAAGATTTCCCGGTTTTCCGTCCGAAAAGCTTCAGCGCTGCTTTGCAAGGGCCCCTTCCCGGCCCACCAGCACGTTATCCTTCTGGCGATCCCGCAATTCCGGCACCGGATGCTCCGCCGTCTGGAAGCGCACGTCCCGGCCGTTTCGGGCGATGATTTCCTCAATCACCTGATGGCTGACCACGTTTTCCACCGGCTGATTGACCTTCTTCTGATATTCCGCAAAATCGCTTTCTACCGGCAGCGTATCCACCGGCACGTAATACTCCCGCCGGGCGGTATGGTTCACTGTGTTTTTCAAAACCTCCCGCACGTAGGGAATGTTCCCCGTCAGCATCAGCGGCTCCGGGAAATTGCCATCCGGAATCACCTGCTGCCATTCCCGGTTTTCATATTCCTTCAAAAGTTCCGCCGCCGTGTGCAGATGGGCCAGCTCCATTTCCAGCATCTTTTCCCAGAACGCACGCACATGCCGGGTGCTTTCGGTTTCGAAACAGCTCCAGTACAGATAACATTCCGTATACTGATGCACCAGCAGATTTTCCAGCCAGGTCAGGTTGGGGTTCAAAAGACTGCCGTACTGACTGACGTGCTGTTCTTCGATCATGCCGATTTCTTCATACAGCCTGCGGCCGGTCTCGTCGGGATAAACGCCGCATACGTTCATATAGAAGTTCATGGTCTGCTGTTCGGCGGCGGTGATGATATTGGCCGCCAGCACGTCCACCGTGGCCGGAGCTTTGTCCGTCAGCGGGAAGCGCACGGAATCGTAGGGATGCCGGTGATGGGCGATGGTGGGCCGGCCGGGCATGATTTCGGTGTAGCCCCCCACCAGATCCTCCGCATGCTGCTTTTCGTGCAGCTCCATATAGTCCGCGTAACGATACAAATGGTCGAAATCCTCCAACAGGGCAAAATCCAGGGCGTTTTTCAGACCCTCGTCGGTGACGTGCTTGGCCAGATATGCCGTCAGATCCACCGCAAGCTGCTCATAACCGATGGTGTGGGCCAGGATGCTCTCCTCCCGGGGCTTCAGGTGGCTCACGGCCTTCTGCTGCTGCTGTTCGCTGCGACGCAGCAGGGCCAGCACCCGGCGCAGATCGTTATCCACGCTGTGTCGGAAAAACTGATGGGAAAACCACACATTTTCGAATTCCGTGCCGTTCATCAGGATGACCCGGGTGCGGGTATAGGGATCGGCCTCCCGGAAATCGTAGGACTCGGGCCAGAGATGCTCCCAATCGTGATAGAATTCCGTACCCTTTGCAGGCAGATTTTCAAATGGATTCATAAAAAACCACGCTCCTTCCGGCATATTGTTCCGGAAAAAGCGCGGCTTTATGCGCAAAATTCTTTTTATTGCAATTCGGCCTTGGCGGCGAAATAGGGCGAAGGCCGCACGATGGCCCGGTTGCCGGACTCGTCCAACTCTTCGATGGTCATCAGCGCCCGAACGTTCAGCTTTGCCACGGGGCTCTTGGCCGTGGCGATCATCACGCCGATGCCCACCACCTTCACCTGGAATTCCTGCATCAGTTCCACCATGCCCCCCAGGGTGCCGCCGCCTTTCATGAAGTCGTCGATAATCAGCGCCTTCTGGCCGCTTTTCACCGCCCGGCGGGCCAGAGCCATGGTTTCCAGATCTACGCCGTTACCGGCGATGTAATTGATTTTTACGGCGCTGCCCTCATAGGCGCGGCTGTCCCTGCGGGCGATAATCAGCGGCACGTCCAGCATCTGGGCCACGGACATGGCGATGGGAATGCCCTTGGTTTCCATGGTCAGCACCACGTCCGGCTCCGCGTCGTAAAATTCTGCCGCCAGAATTTCGCCGATGCTCCAAACCGCGTCGGATTCGCTGGTCAGATCGGAAGTATACACAAATCCTCCAGGCAGCAGCCGGCCGGGCTGAGAAAGCCGGGCGCACAGGCCGTTCAGGGTCTCCCGCATGCGCTTTTTGCTGGGCAGGGGCCGGAAACGCACGCCGCCGGAAGCACCGGCAATGGTCTCCACCCGGCCCTCGGCGAAGCGGGAAATGGAATTGGCAATGATGTCGATATCTTCGCTGATGGTGGACTTGGCCGCGCCGAACAGTTCGCAGAACTCCGCGTAACCATGCAAACGATTGGGCGTGGCGGTGAGGATACGGGTGATGGCTCCCAGCCGGTCTGCTCGCTTGATGTGATCCATTTTGCCCCTCCGAAAAACCGAATAATTCCTAATGATTCACTATTATAATTCGGCATTGTTTGCTTTCTGTTCTTGTTCTGTATATTTTCCGGTTTTCGCGGGAACATTTAACCATTTCTCCCGTTCCCTTTCCGGAATTTGCTTGCGGGAAGGGCGAAAAAAAACTATAATATTCTCAAAAGGAGGCGCATCGCATGCAGGCACGCATCGAACGCTATGTCGGGAAACGGGTTCATTTTCTGGGCGTGGGCGGCAGCTCCATGTCCGGCCTGGCCGCGCTGCTGAATTCGCAGGGCTATCAGGTCACCGGCACCGACCGCACGCAATCCCACAAAACCGAAGCTCTGGAGAAAAAGGGCATACAGATATACATCGGCCACCGGCCGGAAAACGTTCACGGCGCGGATCTGATCGTCTATTCCGCGGCCATCGGCCCGGAAAACTGCGAACGCCGGGAGGCGGAAAGGCTTGGCATTCCCCAATTGGAGCGCTGCGAGCTCATCGGCCAGCTGATGGAAGGCAAAAAGTTCGCCGTGGGCGTTTCCGGTACCCACGGAAAGACCACCACGACCTCCATGCTGGCCCAGATTTTCATGGCGCTGCACACCGACCCCACCATCCACATCGGCGGCGAGCTGGATTTCATCGGCGGCTCCACCCGGGCGGGCCAGGGGCCAGATTTCCTGTGCGAAGCCTGCGAATTCAACGCAAGCTTTCTGAAATTCCACCCCACCGTGGCGGTGATTCTCAATATCGACGAGGATCATCTGGATTTTTACGGCAACATCGACAACATTGAGCGGGCCTTTGCGGAATATTGCGCCCTGGTGCCCCAGGACGGCTGTCTGGTGGGCTGGGGGGAGGATTTCCGGGTGCGTCGGGTCATGGAAAACGCCGACAGGCCCTACTTTACTTATGGCCGGGGCCCGGAGAACGATTTCCATTGTGAAAATCTCTCCTTTGACCGGCTGGGCCGCCCCCAGTATGATTTTTACCGGAAAAAGACCTTCCTCTGCCGGGTGAATCTGGGCGTGGCGGGCGAAAGTAATCTGCTGGATTCCATGGCCGCGCTGTCCGTGGCTGCCTTGAGGAACCTGGACATGGCCGCCGCCGCGGAGGCCATGGCGCATTTCAAGGGAGCGCACCGGCGCAACGAGCACACCGGGGACGTGGACGGAGTGATGCTCTTTACCGATTACGGCCACAATCCCGCGGAGATCAAAAGCGCCCTGTCCATCGCAAAGCTTGCTCCCCACCGGCAGTTGTGGGCCGTATGGCAGCCCCACACCTATTCCCGCACCAGGGACCTGTTCGACGGCTTTGTGGAGACCTTCGACGGGGTGGATCATTTGCTGATCACAGACATCTGCGCCGCCCGGGAGACCGACCCCGGAGACATCCACGCCTCCATGCTGGTGGAACCCATCCGCCGCCGGGGAGTCGACGTGATTTACACCCCCACCTTTGACGACGCGGAGGCCTATCTCCGGGCCCACTGGCAGGCGGGGGATCTGATGATTTCCCACGGCTGCGGCGATATCGATCTATTAAACGAACAGATTCTGCTCCATGGCGACACGAAGGAAGACGCAAAATGAAGAAACGGATGCTGATTTTATGGACGGGGCTGCTGACGGTGGCGCTGTGCGCCTGTTCCTCCGGTAGGAAAACGGTGACCGTTGCGCCGGAGGGCTCCGCACCGGCGGAAACGGCGGCGGTGGAGGTCCCCGCAGCCGCGCCCGCGGAAACTGCCCTGCCCCAGGCCCAGGATATGCCCCTGGCGGGCGACGTGCCCCAGGTGCAGACGGTGGCCATCGATCAATATGCCTACAACCGACTGACCCTGGAAAATTCCACCTTTACCATGGATTATCCCTCCCACTGGAACCGGATTCCCGCCAGTAAAAGCGTCTGCTTTGAGGAACCGGTGGCGGACGGGCTCATTCCTGCCCGGGTGGTGGTCACCAGCAAGGGCGTGGACAGCGTGCCCAAGAAGGAAGAAAACCGGGTTTCCCTGAAGACGCGGCAGCTGACGGCCTTTTTTGAGAAAGTGCTGCAGGGATATGATTCCTATGAATTCTCCGGCGACCTGGCCACGGACGGCAGCTTTCTGGGCGACAGCGCCGCCCAATACGTCACCTACACCTGCGTCAGGGGCGAATCCCATTACAAGGGTTATGCCATTATCGCCCTGAAGGGCAGTTCCCTGTATGTGTTCCATTTCCGCTGCGCGGAAACCGATTACGAGCGCATGAGCACCGTGATGATGCGCATTCGGGATTCCATCTCTCTGGGCGACTGACAGACGAAGCGCCCCTTCCGTTTTTTCTGCGGAAGGGGCGCGTTTTTTGGTAGCCGAATAGGCGTTATAAAACCCCCAGTTCAACTGGGGGTAGGGAAAAAAGGCTTAAAGAAAAAGGCCTCCTGTGCTAAACTAAAAGTGGTCTGGCAACCGGGAGAAAAGCAAGGAGGCATCATCATGAAGGATGACGTAAGAAGTTTATCACATAGTAAGTGGAGATGCAAGTACCATATCGTATTTGCACCGAAATATCGCAGACAGATAATCTACAGGCAGTTACGAGCGGATATAGGAAAGATATTGAGAGAACTGTGTGAAAGAAAGGGAGTGGAAATAATCGAGGCAGAATGCTGCCTGGATCATATTCACATGTTGGTAGCGATCCCGCCCCATTTGAGCGTGGCAGCGTTTATGGGGTACCTGAAGAGCAAAAGTAGTCTGATGATATTTGAACGACATGCAGACCTGAAGTATAAGAATGGAAATCAGCCCTTCTGGTGCAGAGGATATTACGTAGATACGGTAGGAAAGTATGAAGGTGCGATAAAAGAATACATCAAGAATCAGCTACAGGATGATATAATGAACGACCAGATCAGCATGAAAGAGTTGATCGACCCGTTTACGGGTAAGCAGGAGAAAAAAGGCAAATAAAGGCAGCCCCCGAGTAGGGGGCCGCCCGTGATAATACTGTGGTTGTCAGACCTTTCGATGCCCTCTTTAGAGGGCGACCACAGGAGTCATGCCCTTATAGGGCTTGGTCAAACCACCCGTTCAACGGGTGGTTATGACTTATTGTCAGACGGGGGCGGTTTCCTGCTGGCGCACGGGTTCGAATTTCAGTTCGCCGTCCCGGTTCACTCCGCGAACCTCGTCCCCCAGACGGATATGGCCCATGAGGATTTCCTCGCTGAGGGCGTCTTCCACCATGCGCTGAATGGCCCGGCGCAGGGGACGCGCACCGTATTGCAAATCGTAGCCCGCGGCGCTGATAAGCTTCAGCGCGTCCTCGTCCACGGTAAGGCGAATGCCCCGCTCGGCCAGACGCTTTTCCACGCTGCGCATCATCAGCCGGGCGATCTGGTCGATTTCCGGCTGCTCCAGGGCGTGGAATACGATGATCTCATCCACGCGGTTCAAAAATTCCGGACGGAAGGTGCGCTTGACCTCCTCCATGATGTTTTCCCGCATGGTATCATACGCCTTTTCCGTGTTCTCGGCGCTGCCAAAGCCCAGGGAGCGCTGCCGCTTCAATTCGTGCGCACCGGCGTTACTGGTCATGACGATGACGGTATTTTTGAAGTCCACCACCCGGCCCTGACCGTCGGTAAGCCGCCCGTCCTCCAGAATCTGCAGAAGGATGTTGAATACGTCCGGATGGGCCTTTTCCACCTCGTCCAGCAGAATCACGGCGTAGGGCTTGCGGCGCACCTTTTCGGTAAGCTGGCCGCCCTCCTCGTAGCCCACATAGCCCGGAGGCGAGCCGATGAGCCGGGAAACGGAGTATTTTTCCATATATTCGGACATGTCGATGCGAATCAGACTGTCCTCGTCCCCGAACAGCGCCTCGCCCAGGGCCTTGCACAGTTCGGTTTTGCCCACGCCCGTGGGGCCCAGGAAGATGAAGGAGCCGATGGGCCGGTTGGGGTCCTTCAGCCCTGCCCTGGCCCGGCGCACGGCCCGGGAAACAGCCTTCACCGCTTCCTCCTGGCCCACCACCCGGGCGTGCAGAATCTCTTCCAGGTTCACCAGCCGGGCGGCCTCGTCCTCGGTCATGCGGGTAACGGGAATACCCGTCCAGGCGGAGACGATCTGCGCCACCTCGTCCTGGCCCACGATTTCGATCTTCGCGTTGCGCCGCTGTTCCCAGTCTCTGCGGCGTTCGGTCATTTCGTTGTTCAGCTGCTTCTTTTCGTCTCGCAGCCGGGCGGCCTTTTCGAAGTCTTCATGGGCGACGGCTTCTTCGGTTTCCTTGTTCAGGGCTTCCAGCTTCGTCTCCTGCTCCTTCATGTCCGGCGGCGCGGTAAAGGCCTTAATGCGCACACGGGAAGCGGCTTCGTCGATAAGGTCGATGGCCTTGTCCGGCAAAAAGCGATCGGAAATATACCGGTCGGACAGGTTCACCGCGGCGCGAATGGCGTCGTCGGTAATCTGCACCCGGTGATGGGCCTCGTAACGATCCCGCAGGCCCATGAGGATTTCCACGGATTCCTCCCGGGTGGGTTCCCCCACGTTCACCGGCTGGAACCGGCGCTCCAGAGCAGAATCCTTTTCAATGTGCTTATGGTATTCGTTCAGGGTGGTCGCGCCCACGCACTGAATTTCGCCCCGGGCCAGCATGGGCTTGAGGATATTGGCCGCGTCGATGGCCCCTTCGGAAGCGCCCGCGCCCACGATGGTGTGCAATTCGTCGATAAAGAGAATCACGTTCCCAGCCTTGCGGATTTCGCCCATGGCGTTTTTCAGCCGCTCCTCGAATTCGCCCCGGTATTTGGCCCCCGCCAGCATGCTGGCCAGATCCAGCGAAACCACCCGCTTGTTCCGAAGAATTTCGGGAATGTTTCCCTCGATAATCAGCTGGGCCAGACCTTCCACAATGGCGCTTTTGCCCACGCCGGGCTCGCCGATGAGCACGGGGTTATTCTTGGTGCGCCGAGAAAGAATCTGCACAATGCGCTCGATTTCCCGGCTGCGGCCGATGACGGGATCCAGTTCCCCCGCCCGGGCCGCCTGGGTCAGATCCCGGGCGAACTGATCCAGCGTAGGGGTCTCGTTTTCCCGGGGAGTGCCCTCCGCCGGCGCGGGGGATTCCTGGCCGCCGCCGATCATTCGCAGAAGAGATTCCCGGGCCTTGTTCAGATCCAGCCCCATCTTGATCAGCACATGGGCCGCCACGCCCTCCCGCTCCCGCATCAGCGCCAGCAGCAGGTGTTCTACGCCCACGTATTTCTGCTTTAATTCCTGGGCTTCCCGCACGCTCTGTTCCAGCACTTTCTTGGTGCGGGGAGTGTAAACCATCACCTTTACCGGCGCGTCGTCCTCCCCCCGGCCCAGAATCTGGATAATTTCATTCCGGGCGGCTTCCAGCGTAATGCCGCCCAGAACGTCCCGGGCAGCGCCGGGGTCCGTCAGAACCCCCAGCAGCAGATGCTCCGTGCCCACATAGGCCCGGCCCAGCTGCGCGGCCTCCCGCTGGGCTGCCTGCAGCGCCCGCTGTCCCCGTTCGGTAAATTTCGCAAAATACGGCATATTCAGCCTCCCTTCTCAATCCATCCGGCCGATTTCTTCCAACCGCCGGCGCAGCCGTTCCGCCCGAAGCGCGTCGATTTCCCGGTCGGACAATTCCCGTCCGGCGCTGCGCTTCAGAGACCCCGGCTGCAGATCCATCAATAGTTCGTCCAACGCCCCGATGGGCGCGTGCACATACCCCATGCTGGCGGCATAGCGAATGTCCGAAAGCCGCCGGGCCATTTCCTTTGCGGTCATGATGCGGGCGTGCATCACTTCGCCATAGGAGCGCAGCAGCCTGTCCTGCAAAGCCAGCATGTCCGCCTTTTCGGCCTTTTCCCGGGTCTGCCGCTCGTGGGCCACAATCTGCTCCGCCGCGGCGGTGACCGAGCGGAGAATGTCGTCCTCGCTGCGGCCCAGAGAGGCCTGATTGGTCAGAACGTACATGTTGCCCCGGGCCTCGCTGCCTTCTCCGTAAAAGCCCCGGAGGGTCAGCCCCAGTTTGCTCACCGTCTGCATCACCGGGCCCGTCTGCCGCTGGGCCGTAAGGGCGGGCAGGTGCAGCAGCACCGAGGCCCGCATGCCCGTGCCCACGTCCGTGGGAAAGGCCGTGAGATAGCCCAGGCGATTGTCAAAGGCCATCTGATATTTTTCGCCGATGGCGGTATCCACCTTCTGGGCCAATTCCGCGCACCGATCCAGCTGCATCCCCGGCAAAATGGAGAGAATGCGGATATGATCGTCCTCGTTCACCAGCACGGAAACGTTTTTTCCGGAGGAAATCAGCGCCGCGCCGTGGCGGGCGGAAACCATTTCCCCGGTGATCAGCCGGTGTTCCCCCAATTCCTGGCGGATGGTTTCGTCCATGTCCCCCATGCGGTACAGGGTATAGGCCTTGCCTTCTTCCCCGGAAAGCACCGCAGAGCAGACCCGGCGAACGCACTCCTCCCCCTGCATTTCATTCTGCCGGTGGGAAAAGGGCAGATCCTCAAAATTTCGCGCCAGCCGCACCCGGGCGGTGACCGCCACGTCCTGTTCCGGCGCGGGAAGATATTCAGCCATTTTTCTCCGCCTCCTCCAACTGGGCGCTCAGGGCGCGCACCTGGTCGCGAATCTGCGCCGCCCGTTCGTATTCCTCGGCGGCAATGGCCTTCACCAATTCCTGCTTCAGCTGTTCCATGTGATAACGGATGGATGCGTCGCTTTTCAGTCCGCCGGGGATGCGGCCCGTGTGCTGCAAATTGCCGTGCAGCTTCAGAAGCAGTCCCTCCAGGGGCTTTTTGAAGGCCTCGTAGCAATGGGCGCAGCCCAGCCGGCCGGTTTTTTTGAATTCGGGATAGGTCAGCCCGCAATCGGCGCACACCAGCGCGTCATATTCGCCGTTATCCGGTTCGGCGGCCTTTGCGGCCTTGGATTCCAGGATGCCGCTGAGGATGCCCGCCAGACCGGAAAAGTCCAACCCCGGTATTTTTTTCTGATATTTCGCCATGCAGACGGGGCAAAGGTTCTTTTCATGCACGCCGTCTTCGGTAACGGCCTTCAACAGAAAATTTGCCGGGCGCACGCCGCATTCGTCGCACATCATATTACTTTCCCTCCTCCGCGTTCTGAAATACCTGCCGCACCATGCCGGACAGCACCGACGCCCGCAGCACGTCCTTGGCGCTTACCGGCAGGGCCAGGGCGTTTTTCGCCACCGCCGCCCGCATGATTCGCGCCTCGTTCAGGGTCACCAGCCGGCGATCCAGCAGATTCTGGATGATGGCCACGGCGCTGTCCTCGTCGATGGAATTGCCAATGCGCTGCAGAAGGGCGCTGAGCAGGTTTTCCGGAGAATTCACGCCCATGCGCACAATGCGGATGTATCCGCCGCCCCCCCGCCGGGATTCGATGATATATCCATGATCCACGCTGAACCGGGTTGCCAGTACATAATTGATCTGGGAAGGCGCACAGCCGAAATGCTGCGCCAGTTCGTTGCGGCGCACCTCAATCTGCGCGCCGTCTTCCATCATGTCTTTGATAAAGCGTTCTATGGAATCGCTTAATTGTGCCATGGTACTCACCTCTAGTTGACTTACTTTGACTATTATAGCACAACCTTGCCTTCCATGCAAGCCCCCTTTACAGGGCCTTCAGTGCCTCCAGCAGCACCTTCACCGACTGATCCGCGGCGATTTGCAAAAATTTTTCAAATTCCATGGCGTGCTCGCCGTCGGTGCTGTCCGAAATGGCGCGAATCACCGCGCATTTCACCCCCGACCGGCAGCAGACCTGGGCAATGGCGCCGCTTTCCATTTCGCAGGCCATCGCCCCGAAATGCTCCACAATCCAGCGCTTTTTCTCGGGGGAAGAGACAAACTGATCCCCGGAAGCAATGCGGGCAGGCAGCGCGTGAACGCCCACCTTTTCCGCGGCCCGGCAGATCACCCGCGCCGTTTCCCCATCGCAGGGCAGATAAACCCGGTCCAGCTCCGGCACCAGAGCCAGCTCGTCTCCGCAGGCGGTGGTGTCAATATCGTGCTGCACAATATCTTGCCCCACGGCCACATCGCAAATGCGCAATTTTTCGCTGAGGCTGCCCGCCACGCCGGAATTCATCACCAATTCCGGATGATAAGTCAGCAGCATGGTCTGGGCGCATATGGCTGCGTTGACCTTGCCCACGCCGCACTTGGCCACCACCACGTCTTTGCCCGCCAGGCGCCCGGCTGCAAAGCGATAGCCGGAGATTTCCGTAATTTCAGGCTGCTGAATCATTTCGTAAAGGGCCGCCACTTCCTGATCCATGGCGCAAAGAATGCCGATCATTGGTATCTCTCCTTTGTTTATCTCTGGTTGGTAAGCATGGCCACGGCATGGACGGAAATGCCCTCGCCCGCGCCCTCGAAGCCCATGCGCTCGGTGGTGGTGGCCTTCACGTTCACGCAGTCCTCCGGCAGGCCCAGAATCTGCGCGATGTTCTTTTGCATCTGGGGAATCCGCGCCGCAAGCTTGGGCTTCTGGGCGATGATGGTCACGTCCACGTTGGAAGCCTGCCAGCCCGAGTCGCTGAGCTTTTCCACCACGATTTTCAATAATTTCATGGACGAAATGCCCTTATACGCGTCGTCCGAATCCGGAAAATGCCGGCCGATGTCCCCCATGGCCGCCGCGCCCAGCAGCGCGTCCATCAGGGCGTGTACCGCCACGTCCGCATCGGAATGGCCGTCCAGCCCCTTTTCCCAGTCGATTTCCTCGCCGCAGAGAATCAGCTTTCTCCCGGTCACCAGCCGGTGCGCGTCGTAACCATGTCCCACGCGAAACATTGCATTTCGTTCCATGGCGAAGTCCCTCCTGTAAGTAAGCTTTCTGTTCTGCGCAGCGCTTTCGCAGGTCACCAGGCGCAGGTTTCCGAAATATTCTTCATACAGGGCCGCGTCGTCGGTGGCCTCCAGCCCGTCCTGCCGGGCCCGCTGATGGGCTTCCATCAATTCCTTCCGGCGGAAGGTCTGAGGGGTCTGCACTGCAAAAAGGGTGCGGCGGTCCGGCGTTTCCACGGTGCCGTCGGCGCTTACCCGCTTCACAGTGTCCGTCACCGGCAGGGAGATCACCCCGGAGCCCTCCTCCCGGGCGGATTCCAGGGTCGTGCGGATGATTTCCTCCGTCACAAAGGGCCGAGCCGCATCGTGCACGGCCACCAGTTCTACGGTTTCCGGAACCGACTTCAGTCCGTTATAAACCGACTCCTGTCTTGTTTTGCCCCCATAGGCCACTTTTTTCACCAATTCCGGCAATTGCAGCGCCGAAACCCGGGCGGCGTCCTCCGGAGAGATCACCAATACCGCCCCCTGAAACAGACCGCATTCGGAAAATACGCTCAGGCATTTTTCCAACACCGTCTGCTTTCCCAGGGGTTGAAAGACCTTGTTTTCTTCGAATCCGGCCCGGGCCCCTCTGCCCGCGGCCACAATTACCGCCCAGGCGTTCATTTCACCTGGCGGAACATGTCCGCCGCGGCCTGCTTGGCTACGTGGTCGCCGATTGCCAGCACTTCATATTCGGTGTAGCTTTCGCCAAAGCGCACGCCGATGATATCCCCCACCTTGATGGTTGTGCCGGGCTTGCCTTCCTTGCCGTTGACGGAAACATGGCCCGTATCGCACGCGTCGTTAGCCACGCTGCGGCGCTTAATGAGCCGGGAGACCTTCAAAAATTTATCCAGCCGCATACCGGTGACAGGGGCTTTTTCCACGGGCTTTTTCGCCTGCATTGCTTTTCTGCTCATGTGATTTCTCCTTATAAAAACGCAAGAGCTGCCCACAGAGCGGCCCTTGCGATCATGGTGTTTGATTCCGACGGATCAGAATTCGTCCTTCAAGCTCTTGCCCGCCTTGAAAACAGGCGTCTTGGAAGCGGCGATTTCGATGCTTTCGCCCGTGGCGGGATTGCGGCCCGTGCGCGCGGGACGATCCTTGATCTCAAAAGTGCCAAAGCCCATCAGCTGCACCTTGTCTCCGGCTTTCAGCGCCTCGGCTACGGTCTGGGTAAAGGCTGCTACGGCGGCTTCCGCCTGCTTCCGGGTAAGACCGGCCTTTTCAGCCACGCCGGCAATAAATTCTGCTTTGTTCATTCGTGTTCCCTCCAAATCATGTGAGAATCATGAACTTATTATACCATATTTTGCCATGCGGCGTATGCACGGCGTGTTAAATTTCCACTGCTTCTCCATGCAAAATCTCCGCCGCGCGGAGGGTGAGCTCGCCGGTCTGCCACAGGCCCCTGTCCTGCCCATAGGCCAGCGCTCCCGACGCCCGGGCCAGGTCTTCCGCCGCCCGGTCGAATTCCGCCTCCTGATAATAGGCGTCGCTTTGCCGGGCCGCGTCTGACAGATCCTCCAGCCGCAGCGCGTTTCTGCGGCCCGCGTCCGGCTCCGGCAGCACCAACAGGCAGCAGCGGTGGTCGTACCCCGTCTGCCGGTCCGCCTGAAACAGCGGTATTTTTACGATCGTTCCTTCCCCGGTCATCAGCGCCGCCGGCGCGTCGTCCGGATAGGTTTCCATTAATTTCAGCTTCACTTCGCAGGCCATTTCCCGGCTGTCGATTTCCCGCACAATGCTGGCGCAGGCCGCGTCCGGCCGCATCTGTTCCCAATCCGAGGCGCTATAGGTCTGCACCGGGCCCTGGGTCAGGGCCGTCAGCGCCCCTTCCTCCGCCGGGCCGGGCAACACCTCCGCCCCCTCCCGGGCCAGCAGACACGCGCTGAGGTCCCGTGCGTCCATCACGCCATATACCACGTCTGTGACCAGCGCCGCCTTCCGCACCGCCTCGGCCGCCGCCTGGGCGTGTTCGTCAAAGTCCTCCGCCGTCTCGTAGAGGAAATCCAGCGTCTCGTATGAAATTCCCGCCCGATTCAGATATTCCGCCGCGCCGCACCGGCCGGTATGCAAAATTACCCTTGCGCCGCTTTGCAGCGCCTCCAGTGCGCCCAGGGTCAGCTGTTTTTCCGTAAATCCCAGGCCCACCACACGGATCTTCCCCATTTTCTGTTTCTCTCCTGCGCCCACTGGGGGCCGATTTTTCTTTCATTATATCATCGGCTCCCGGCGGATGCAAGGGTTACTGTTCCATCTGTCGGCCCACGATGGCCGCGGTGGTTTCCACCACCTTCTGATCGATGTCCGTCATCTGTGCGCCGGCCTCTCGGCTCAAAAGAATCACGCCGCCGATAATTTCCCCGTCCGCCAGAATGGGTGCTATGATCTGCGCCGTATACTGTTCCGGCTTGTCCTCGGTGGTAATGGGCACCATTTTTCCCCCGGAGATCAGGTTCATCACGCTGGTCTGCCGGTTCTGAAAAATCTGCTCCACCTCGCGGCTCAGGGGCTTTTCCATCAATTCCTTTTTCGACGTGCCAGAAATGGAAACCACCGCGTCCCGGTCGCTGATGCACGCTACATGTCCCAGGGTGCGATACAGCGAATCCGTGTAATCCTTGGCGATGGCGGCAATTTCCCCAATGGGCGAATATTTTTTCAGCACCACCTCGCCGTCATGATCAGTGAATATTTCCAAGGGGTCGCCGCTGCTGACAACCGTGACAGTTTTTTCTCGAACCGGGCTGTGCGCGGGAGGATTATAGGTGATTTTCTCGCCGTTTGCCGCCTGTTCGATGGCCTCGCTCTGGCTGACGTGCAGCAGCGCGTCGACGTCGGCCTTGAGCTGAATGTCGATGCGATCCTCGTACACCGTGATGCGCTCGATCAGGAATTCCAGATCCTTTTTGTCCAGCCGATCCTTGGCGAGAATGGAATCGAAGATTTCCAGTGCCGTGCGGGCCAGCCGGTTCACGCGGATGACGTTGTTGCGATGATCCGCGAACAGCTCCAGTTGGTTCTGAAGGCCCTTCAGCTTGGCCGCGTCCTCGGCTTCCAGCTCGTCGTAGGTTTCGTTGATGATGTCCTCTTGCTCGGGCTTTCGCATCAGCTCTGCCAGCTTCTGCTTGGTCAGCAGCTTTCGATGCTCCTTGACCTGCTCGATCTGCCGCTCCAGCAGCGCAAGCGTCGTTTCGCCCTGCTCGATGGTCTCCTTCTCCTGCGCCACGGCCCTGTCCAGCGTTTCCAGCATGAAGGCGCTGTTCTGCTTGATGCGAAGAATGTACTTCTTGAGCAGCGCGTCCAGCAGATCCATGCGCGTGTGGTGCGCCGTGCAGCCCTTGCGCCCGCGCCGGTGATAGCTGCCGCAGGTGTATGCCGGTGCCAGATCAGCGCGGCTCATGGCGAACATGGGGCTGCCGCAGTCGCCGCAGTACAGGAATCCGGAATAGGGATTGTGGTACTTCCCCACGCCGCGATAGGCGCTGGTGGTGCGCTTCTTCATCTGCTCCTGCGTATAGGCGAACGTGCGATAATCCACGATGGCCTCGTGGTGCTTTTCAAAGACGATGTGATCGTCGTCCTTCTGCTTGAAGTCCTTTCCGTTGATGCCGCGCCGACGGTATTTGCCCTGGCGCAGCGTGCCGATGTAAAAGTCGTTCTGCAGAATGCCCGAAACGGTGATGATGCTCCACTCCGGCCTTGCCTTCAGCTTGCACGGCGTGCCGTCTGCCTCGATGCGCGCCTTTTCCGTCATGCGCGGCGTGGGAATGCCCTGATCGGTCAGATAATTCGCGATTCGCTTGTAGCCCCAGCCGTTGTTGTAAAGGTCGAATATCTTTCGCACAACCGCCGCCGCGGCCTCGTCCACTTCGTAGGTCATGGTCTTGTGATTGGTAATCACGTAGCCATACGGAACGGAGCAGACCCATTTGCCGTCCTGCTGGCGGCGCTGAATGACGGATTTCACCTTCTGGCTGGAGTCCGTCACGGGCATTTCGTTGAGCAGGAACCGCAGGCGGATGTTCGTCCAGTCATCGTGGGTGGGATAATCAATGCTGTCGCCGATGGCGATAATGCGCACGCCCGCGTCCCGCAGATCTTCCAATTCCACCAGGCCGCGGGAATTTCGGCGGCTGAAGCGGGAAAGGTCTTTGACGATCAGAATATCGTAATCGCCCAACATCAGCCTCGGGCGCATCTGCTGATAGCTTTCGCGCTGCTCGAAGGTGTAGCCGCTGCGGTCGCGATCCACATAGAATGTCAGCTCGCTGCCCGGAAAGTGCTTCTCCACATAGTCGCTGATGATGGATTTCTGGTTCTCGATGCTGGTATTATCGCGGTCGGCCTCCACGTCCACCGAGATTCGGCAATATCCGGCAAGGCGCAGGGCCGGTTGCATGGCTTTTGCTTGCATTGTTATTCCTCCTCATTCGGGCTTTCTGAACAACAGTGTAAGGGACAAAAACCGCCGTGGCAAGGCTTTTACCATATTCTCTCAATGGTAATTTTTTCCTGCCACGGCACGTTTTTTTAACCTCGATTATTCAGCAAAAGTCCGGTGGTGCATTCCAATAAATCATGCTTCCCCGAATGGAAAACCGCCACGCGATAATGCATACCGCGGTACTGATCGACAATCGCATTGAGCTGGGTTCCCGCTTCATCCTTCGGAAGCCAGATGGTAACCAGCCGCTGTTGCTTGTCCGCTTCGATCCTCAATGCTTTTCCTCCCTGTTGGCCCAATATCCAACACCGATATTTTCGGTCTGTAGTCTCAGATTTATTCAGATGATCCGGGAATATTTTCCAGACACCCAGCCCACCCTGGAGCCGATCACCACGGCGTTCCAGCCGTTG
>OLPR01000918.1_pt1 | contig 25409 bp, 17 predicted proteins | sample 1672761 | NCBI WGS metagenome assembly OLPR01 (sample SAMEA3136721, study PRJEB25190) | human gut metagenome | biome: human gut; feature: human-associated habitat; material: faeces | place: Austria | collected 2013 | reverse complement strand
AGCGCGCTCGGCTTCGCGAAGCGCGCGCTCCTTCTCGACAGCAGCGCGGCGGTTGGCCTCTTCCTCGGCCTTCTTGCGCTCTTCTTGCGCCTTCTCCTCGGCAAGCTGCTTTGCTTCCTCCGCATCGATCTTGCCAGCGCGCTGCTTGATTTCAGGAGACAGATTCTTTCGAATCTTATCGACGTAGGCATCGGCAAGCATGCTCGCATGGCTTTTCGCCGGTATCTTCATCTCGTGCAACCGGTCGAGCAATTCCTTGCTCGTCATATCGAATTCTTTCGCCAATTCATGTACTCGCATGCTGGCCATGTACCACTCCTCTTATTCTCTTCCGACGCAACGGCTCGTGTCGCGAGACATCTCGCCGGCGATGCGCTCTAAATCCTGCTCACCGAGCTTCGTGCGAAGCGCTCGGTCAAGTTTACCCGCCTTGCGTGCAGCGGCAAAGCACTCCGCGGAGCATACGTAGGCACCGCGTCCGGGAGCTCGACCCGAAGGGTCGAAGGACACGACGCCCAAAGGCGAGCGAACGATGCGCAGAAGCGCGCGCTTCGTATCGGTCGCACCGCAGGCAACGCAGGTACGCTGCTTTTTCTTTGCCGGTGTCGTCTGGTCCATTGTACGCTCCCGCAATCCCCGTGCGCTTAGAGCGCGTCTTCCATTTCGGCGTGGATACCGCAGAAACGGCTGTTGGGTCGTGCATGGTTGCGGCAACGGTTGCCGTCTTCGTCCTCGAAGGCGCACAAGCCCTCTTCATCGTCTTCAATCTCGTCTTCGTCAATGAGAATGTTCTCGTTGCGAAGCGGCGCTCCGGCGAAGCTCGCGCTTTTGATGTCGATGTGCCAGCCAGTCAGACGCGCCGCGAGGCGGGCGTTCTGACCCTCCTTGCCGATGGCGAGGGAAAGCTGATCGTCGGGGACGACGACAGTCGCGTAGTTGTTCTCCTCGTCGATGATGACCTTCGTCACCTTCGCAGGGGAAAGCGCGTTGGCCACATAGACCGCCGGGTCCTCGTTCCACTGGATGACGTCGACGCGCTCGTTGCGCAGCTCCTCGACGACCATGCGCACGCGGCTGCCCTTCGGGCCGACGCAGGCTCCGACCGGGTCGAGATTGTGCTCGCGGGAGGCGACGGCGACCTTGGAGCGGGCACCGGGCTCGCGGGCGATCGACTTGATCTCGACCACGCCGTCATAGATTTCCGGGACCTCGATCTCGAAGAGGCGGCGGATAAGGTCCGGGTGGGTGCGAGACGCGATGATGGACGGGCGCGCCTGGTCACCACGCGCCTTGGGAAGGTCGCTCGCGGGGTCGCGCACGTCGATGATCAGCACCTTCAGGCGCTGGTTGTGGCGATAATGCTCGTTGTTCGGACGCTCGTTGCGCTCATTGGGAAAACGCTTCAGGTCGTAGTGCGGAAGCTCAGCCTCGACGCCATCGCGAATCTTGATGATGGTGAAGTCGGGGGTTCCCTGAAGCACGGTGCCCGTCACGAGATCGCCCACGCGGCGCGAGAACTCCTGGTAGATAGACTGACGACCCGCTTCGCGAACAATCGTGGAGATGACGCTCTTGGCGTTTTGCGCGGCGATACGGCTCACGTCGTCGGGGGTCACATCGCGCTCGGTGAACTCGGCGTACTCGCCGGTCTCGGGATCGGGCTCGCCAACGGGAACAAGCTCGTAAACATAGATCTTGCCCGTCTGACGGTCGATCGTGACGCGCGCATCCCATTCAAGGTCGAGAATATGCTGATAGCTTTTAGCGAGCGATGCCTCCAAGCGCTCGATCAGGTAGAACTCGTCAATCTTGCGTTCATGAGCGAGAGCCTGAAGCGCTTCGATCAGTTCAGAGTTAGCCACGTCCAGTCGCTTCCTTTCTTAGCTGAAGTCAACGGCGCCCACCACGTGAGCGCGCTTGATGAGCGAATAACCGATAGCGATGCGCGAGCCGTCAACCTCGACGATCACGTCATCGCCTTCCATACCTTCAAGCGTGCCTGTAAACGAGCTGCGCCCATCGATAGGAGACGACGTCTTCACCACAACCTGCTCGCCAGCAAAACGGGCGAAGTGCCCCTTCGTGCGAAGGGGCCTGTCGATTCCGGGAGAAGAAACCTCGAGCATGTAGGCTCCCGGGAACGGGTCGATCTCGTCCATGATGCGGTTGATCCACACCTGGGCGCTTGCGAGCTCGTCGAAGCTCACGCCCTCCTCGGTGTCGATGAAGACGCGAATCGTCGGGGCCTTCTTCGACCCCATGATCTCGAGCGTCACGATTTCGACCCCGCTGGCAGCGGCCGTCGGCTCGAGCGCATCGAGCAGTTTCTGTTCTTTGGCGGTGAGCATGTCGCCTCCTTCCTTCAACGCTTTCGCTGCACGCTTCGTTGCCCAGCGGCTTTTTTCGCCCTAACATACAAAGAAAGCGGGCAAGGCCCACTTTCTCAAATAAGCGAAAGTATGATGCGCGCCGCTGCGCACAGTAGTTATTTTATACCACAGAAACGGCGCCTCTGGCTAGCGTCATCCCCCGCACCGCGCAAGTTCGCCACAATCTGGGCGGCAAACGGTGCCGAACGCTTAAGCCTCGCGGCCCCACATGCGCACCTCGGGTTCGAGGGCGACCCCCGACGACTCGAGCACGCGACGCTGCACCTCGGCGATGAGCGCTTGCACGTCGGCCGACGTCGCATCACCCGCGTTCACGACGAAGCCGGTGTGCTTGGTGGAAACCTGGGCGCCGCCGATAGAAAGCCCCTTAAGCCCCGCCTGATCGATGAGCGCTGCAGCAAAATGGCCCTCCGGGCGCTTGAAAGTGCTTCCCGCAGAAGGCATGTCAATCGGCTGCTTCGCCTCGCGCTTGGCGGCAAGCTCGTCCATGCGCGCTCTGATGTCGTCGGGATCAGCCGGCGTAAGCTCGAGCGTTGCTGCGACCACGACGTAGCGCGCAGCGTCGAACATGCTGTGGCGGTATGACCACTCGGCCTCCTCACGGGGCACCTCGACGATGCGCCCCTCGGGAGTCACGCACGTGACGCACGCGCACACCTGCGAGAACTCGCCGTCGTAGGCGCCTGCGTTCATGATGGCCGCGCCCCCGACGGTGCCGGGGATGCCGCATGCGAACTCGTAGCCCGAAAGCCCTGCGGCGCATGCCGCCTCGGCGACCGCTGCGTTTGTAGCACCCGCGCCCGCAACGATACGCGTGCCTTCCACACGAATCGCTGAGAGGTTGTCGCGAACCTCGATCACCACGCCCTCGACCCCTTCATCGGAAACGAGCAGGTCGCTTCCACAGCCGATGACGCGCCAGGGCACGCTCGCCTGCTCGCAGGCGCACACGACCTGGGACACCTCTTCAACGCTGCGCGGTGACACGAAAGCGTCGGCGGGGCCGCCAATCTTGAAGGTGGTGTGCGACGCAAGAGCCTCTAAGGGGCGCACATTCTCCTCGCCGACGATTGCGGCAAGCGAGCCGAGCAGCGATTTGTCCATTCGCGCGTCCTTTCCGTTGTGATCAATGCGGCGCTTGAGCGCCCGCTAAAAGGGCGACGTCCGGCAAGAGCGCCGCCCAAAACTAGAGTAAATGATAAGAAACCGGAAGGCTACTTCTGCTGGTGCTCCCGCTTGTCGTTGAGCAGGCGGTTCAAGGCGTTCACGTACGCGCGGGCGGAGGACACGACGATGTCGTTGTCGGCGCCGCGACCCGTGTACACTTCCCCATCAGGTGCGGTGACGCGGATGGTCACCTCGCCGAGCGCGTCGATACCGCGGGTCACGGACTGCACCGAGAACTCGGTCAGGTCGTTTTCAACCTGCACGATCTTGTTGACGGCCTTGTACATCGCGTCGATCGGGCCGGTACCGAAATCGCATGCGGTGACGACCTGGTCAGCCTGGTTGCGCAGCGTGACGGTCGCTGTCGGAATCATGTCGGTGCCGCAGGAAATCTGCACGCCCTCGAGCTGGAAGATGGCGCTCACCTGACGGTCGCGCTCGTGGATGAGGCTCTCGAGGTCCTCGTCATAGACTTCCTTCTTCTTGTCGGCAAGGTTCAAGAAGTCCTCATAGATCTTGTCGAGCGCGTCGCCCTCGAACTCGTATCCGAGCTCCTCGAGGCGATGCTTCAATGCCGCGTGCCCGCTGCGTGCGGTAAGGACGATCTGGCTCTGGCCTGCTCCGACGTCTGCCGGGTCGATAATCTCGTAGGTGTCGCGCTTCTTAAGTACGCCGTCTTGGTGGATGCCCGAGGAATGCGCGAACGCGTTGGCGCCGACGATTGCCTTGTTCGCCTGCACGCTCATGCCGGTGATGGAGGAGACGAGGCGACTCGCCTTGGTGAACTCCTTCGAGTTGATGTCGGTATGGGCGTTGAGCTCCTCACCGTGCATGCGGATGCCCATGACGACTTCCTCGAGCGCCGTGTTGCCCGCACGCTCGCCGAGGCCGTTTATCGTGCACTCGATCTGGGTCGCACCGTTCTTCACGCCCTCGAGCGCAAGCGCGGTCGCCATGCCGAGGTCGTTGTGGCAGTGAACCGACACAGTGACGTTCTCGATGCCGCGCACGTTCTCCATAAGGTACGCGATACGGCGACCGAACTCGGCGGGAAGGGAGTAGCCCGTAGTGTCGGGGATGTTGACGACGGTCGCGCCCGCATCGACGACGCGCTGGATGACCTTCACGAGGAAATCGTAATCGGAACGACCGGCGTCCTCGGCGTAAAACTGCACGTCGTTCATGTATTTCTTAGCATAGCGCACGCAATGCTCCGCGCGCTCGAGGCACTGGTCCTCGGTGATGCGCAGCTTGTCGTGCAAATGGCTCGGGCTCACGCCGAGACCGGTGTGAATGCGCGGACGCTTGGCGTACTTGAGCGCTTCTGCTGCGCGGTCGATGTCCTTCTCGACAGCGCGCGTGAGGCCGACGACCGTCGCGTCGTCGCCAGCGAGCTCGGCAATACGGCGGACGCTTTCGAAGTCACCGGGACTTGAGATGGGGAAACCGGCCTCGATGACGTCGACCTTCATACGTAGTAGCTGACGCGCGACCACCAGTTTTTCTTCCGTGTTCATGGAGGCGCCGGGAGATTGCTCGCCGTCGCGCAATGTGGTGTCAAAGATGTCGATCTTGCGCGTCATTTCGTTGTTCCTTTCTAAAACACTTGCGGCCTTATACCGCGGCGAACATTCTAGCGCAGGCGCTGCACATCGAAGAAAAGAAGGGCCGCTGCCCTCGGGTTTCACCCGAAATCGGCAACGACCCTCCACATTTTCCCCGAAGTTGCGGCGCGCTACTCCCCTAATCGAACAGGCTCCTCATGTCCGTATCCTTCATGGGAGCGCCAGCCGAGGGAAGGCTTTGGGCGCGGAACTTCTCGAGCGACGCTTCCCCGCCCAAGAATTCCTCCGCCTTGCCGACCATGGCCACCGTGCGGCTCCCCTTGACGGTGAGCGCCTGCACACCCTGCGTACTGTTGGTGGTCTTAGTCCGCAAAAGCGAGGTATTGAAGTTGACGAGGCGATGGTCGCTCGACACGAGCGCAAGGTCGCGGTCCTCCTTCAGCACCTGGGCGTAGAGCAGCTTGGCTCCGCCGTAAATCGCGTTCTTCAAGCGTTTGCGGTTCGTCTTGGTGGCGTACCCGGACAGCGCGACGCGCGCGACACGGCCGTTCTCGAAGACGAACAGCGCGTCAGCCTTGTAGTCTTCGGGATCGATGACCCAGGTCACAACCTCGCCGTCGTCCATCTCCAGATCGGTGGGCAGATACGACCCGAGCTGCGCCGACTTGGTGTCCTCGAACGCAGCTACCTTGCACTTGTAGACCTGGCAGTGGTTAGTGAACACGAGCAGGTCGTGGGTGTTGGAGGAGTCGAACTCGATGAAGGGCTCGTCGCCGTCCTTGTACTTCAGCGTCGCGGCCTTGCGCAGCACGCGGTCGGTCATCTTCTTCAGGTAGCCGTCGCGCGAGAGCATCATGGTGACGGGGTATTCCTCAACCTCGGGCTCAAGGTTCACTTCGACGATTTCGGAAGGCTCGACGAGGCCGGTCTTGCGCGGCATGACGTACTTCTTGTTCACCGCGGCCAGCTCGTCGTGGATGACGTCTTTAATCTTCTCCTCGCTAGCGAGGATATCGTTGAGCTCGGCGATATCGCCCTCGAGCTTCTCGATATCCCGCGTGCGGTTCATGATGTATTCCTCGTTGATGTTGCGTAGCTTGATTTCCGCCACAAACTCGGCCTGGACCTGGTCAATCCCGAAGCCTTTCATAAGGTTGGGGACAACGTCGGCTTCAAGCTTCGTGCCGCGGATGATTGCGATGGCCTTGTCGATGTCGAGCAGGATCGCCTCGAGGCCGTGCAGCAGATGCAGGCGGTCGGTCTTCTTCGTCAGATCGAAGTTCATGCGGCGACGAGTCGACTCGACGCGCCACGCGACCCACTCGCGAAGAATATCGCGCACGCCCATGACGCGCGGATAGCCGTCGACAAGCACGTTGAAGTTGCACGCGAAGGAATCTTGCAGTGTGGTGGAGCGGAAGAGCTTTGCCATGAGCTGCTCGGGGTCGACTCCCCTTTTCAGATCGATCGCGATGCGGAGGCCGGAAAGGTCGGTCTCGTCGCGAATGTCGGCGATCTCGCGCACCTTGCCCTCCTTGGAAAGCTTCACGATGCGCTCGATGATGACGTCGGTCTTAGTCGTGTACGGTATTTCGTACACCTCGATGATGCGCTCGTCGGGCAGGTAGCGCCAGCGCGAGCGAATCTGGAAGCTGCCGGTACCCGTGTTGACGATGCGCTCCATCTCCTCGCGGCGGTAGACGATCTCGCCTCCGGTGGAGAAGTCGGGCGCGGGCATGTATTCTAGCAGGTCGCAGTCGGGATCGCGAAGGAAGTGCATGGTTGCCGTGCACACTTCGTTCAGGTTGAACCCGCAGATGTCGGACGCCATCGCGACACCGATGCCCTTGTTGGCAGACACAAGGATGTTGGGGAACGTGGTGGGCAGAAGGCGCGGCTCCTTCATGGCACCGTCGTAGCTGTCGACAAAGTCGACAGGGTCCTTATCGATGTCCTTGAAGATCTCGGCGCAGATCGGCGAGAGCTTGGCTTCGGTGTAACGCGAGGCCGCATAGCTCAAGTCGCCGGAATAATACTTGCCGAAGTTGCCCTTGGACTCGACGAACGGAGCGAGGAGCGCCTCATTTCCCGTTGCCAAGCGCACCATGGTCTCGTAGATGGCGGCGTCGCCATGCGGGTTGAGCTTCATCGTCTGGCCGACGATGTTCGCGCTCTTCTGGCGCGCGCCGTTCAAAAGGCCCATCTTGTACATAGTGTAGAGCAGCTTGCGGTGCGAGGGCTTGAAGCCGTCGATTTCCGGGAATGCGCGCGACACGTTGGTGCTCATGGCATAGGGCATGTAGTTCTGCTCGAGCGTCTGCGTGATGGGCTGCTCGGTAACCTCGGAGTGCAGGCCTATTACGTTGGGATTGTCCACATGCTTTTTCTTCGGTGCGGTTTTGGTCTTCTTCTTTGCCACGGTCTCCCCTTGGTGCGTGTATCGAGCTCCTCTATCGAACCGCAGGGCGGTTCGGGTGGTTTTCAAACGGCGTTACTGCAGGTCAAGCTGGTCGAGGTATTCCTTGCCGTGCTCGGCGATATGCCGTTTTCGGCCCTCATCGTCGTTGCCGAGCAAGAGGTTGAACATGCTCTCCATGATGGTGACGTCCTCAGGCTCCACCTTGATCAAGCGACGCGTTTCAGGGTTCATGGTGGTGAGCCACATCATGTCGGGGTCGTTCTCGCCAAGACCCTTCGAGCGGTTGATCGAGCACTTCTGGTCGCCGATTTCCTTCAGAATGTTGTTCTTCTCGAGCTCGGTGTAGGCGAAGTAGGTCTTCTCCTTACAGTTAATCTCGTAGAGCGGCGACTCGGCGATGTAGACGTAGCCCTCATCGATGAGCGTCGGCACGAGCCGGTAGAGCATCGTGAGAATAAGCGTGCGGATGTGGTAGCCGTCTACGTCGGCGTCCGTGCAGATAATGACCTTGCTCCAGTTGAGGTTTTCCAAATCGAAGGTGCCAAGGTTCTTCATGCGCTTGTCCTTGACCTCGACGCCGCAGCCTAAAACGCGCAGCAGGTCCATGATGATGTCGGACTTGAAGATGCGCGGGTAGTCTTCCTTGAGGCAGTTCAAGATCTTGCCTCGAACAGGCATGACGCCCTGGAACTCGGCATCACGCGAGGTGCGGATGGCGCCCGCCGCCGAGTCCCCCTCTACGATGTAGATCTCGCGGCGGCCCTTGTCCTTCGAGCGGCAGTCGATGAACTTCAGCACGCGATTGGCCATGTCGGTCTTCTGCTGCAGGTTGGTCTTGATGCTCTGACGAGTTTTCTCCGCGTTCTCGCGCGATCGCTTGTTGATGAGCACCTGATCGACGATCTTGCCCGCAGCGTCTTTGTTCTCGATGAGATAGGTCGTGAGACGCTCCTTGAAAAACGCCGTCATGGCCTGCTGAATAAAGCGGTTGTTGATGGCCTTCTTCGTCTGGTTCTCATAGGACGTCTGCGTCGAGAAGCAGTTCGTCACGAGCACGAGGCAGTCCTGCACGTCCTGCCATTTGATAGCGGACTCGTTTTTGGTGTACTTGTCCTGCGACTTGATATAGGCATCAAGTGCGCTGGTCAGTGCGCTGCGAGCGGCCTTTTCGGGCGAACCGCCGTTTTCGAGCCACGACGAGTTGTGGTAATACTCCTGCATCTGGAAGGTACGGGAGAAGCACAGACACGCAGTGATCTTGACGTTGTAGTCGGGCAGGTCCTCGCGATCGCGGCCGCGGCGGTCTGCTTGGATGAAGAAGGGCTCGGTCAGATACTCGGAGCCTACCTTTTCGAGAACGTAGTCCTCGATGCCCTTGGGATAGCAGAAGTCTTCTTCCGTGAAACCCTCAGATCCCTCGAGGCGCAGACGGAAGGTGACGTTGGCGTTGACGACCGCCTGACGGCGCATCGTCTCGCGATACCAGTCGGCAGGGATGTCGATAGAGGTGAAAACCTCTAGGTCGGGACGCCATTTGATGGTGGTGCCCGTCCGTTTCTCGCTTGAAGGCTCAACTTCGAGCGCCTTTTTCTTGGCGCCGACGACCTTGCCCTTCTTGAAATGCAAAGAGTACTTGTTGCCGTCGCGCCATACGGTGACGTCCATGTATTCAGAGGCGTACTGCGTGGCGCATGAGCCCAAGCCGTTGGTGCCGAGCGAGAAGTCGTAATCGCCGCCCTGGTTATTGTTGTACTTGCCGCCTGCGTACAGCTCGCAGAAGACGAGTTCCCAGTTGAAGCGCTTTTCCGTGGGGTTCCAGTCAAGCGGGCAACCGCGGCCGTGGTCCTCAACCTGGATCGAGCCGTCGGCAAACGCGGTCAGCGTGATGAGACTTCCATAACCTTGGCGGGCCTCGTCGACCGAGTTGGACAGAATCTCGAACGCGGCATGAGCGCAGCCGTCAAGGCCATCGGAGCCGAAAATGACCGCAGGGCGGAGGCGAACGCGCTCCTCGTCTTTCAGCTGGCGAATGCTATCGTTGCCGTAATCGGCAGTGGTGTTTGCCATTCTCGCTCTTTCGATGATAGTGTTTCCTGTTGCGCAGCTTCCAAGCCCCGCAGGGCAAAGCCGCCTTCCCGCTCGGCTTGCGCGGCGTGAAAGACACGGCGCTGCTGCGGGTCTTGTGGGCCAGTCTCGCTGGCGTGATGTGCAATGACCGACTTTACCACATGCATCGCCCGCGACGTGACGACGACACAGCAAATTCATCGGACATACGTTCGTGTATTACGCATTATGCGCGCTGGTTCGAGGCATCAAGCTCGCTCGCCGCGGCAGGAAGCAAAAAAATGCTATCGAGGGCACGTTATCCCAGATAGGCGCCCTGCACAACAAGAGCGCCCGACCCTTTGGCGACATCGCCTCGGAATCGGGCGCCCATAGAAGCGCGCTTAGACGCAGGAACCGAACGCTTACAGGCTGAACGACCACACGTTCTTGAAGTCAAGCGTGCTCGAGAGCTTCTCGAGCAGCTGGTCGTTCACGTTGCCCTCGACGTTCATGTACACGAGCGCCGTCTTCTCGGAGGGCTTCGTGCCAATCTGCATCGTCGTGATGTTCACACCCTCGTTGCCAAGCAGCGTGCCGATCGCGCCGATGCGGCCGGGGGCGTCGACGTACTCGAACACGAGCGATTGCTTGGCGGGCGCGATGTCGATCTTGTAATCGAGCAACGACATGATGCGCGGGCGTTGCATCGAGCCGAAGAGCGTCGCACCGACTTCGACACCGTCGGCGACGACCTTCACGGCCGACGCGTACTCGTCGGCGTCGGCAATCGAGGCGGTGTCCACCTTAATGCCATGGCGCACGGCGACCGACTCCACGTTCACCGGCGTGACCGACCCCGCGCGGCGATATGCCAAGATGCCGTCGAGCGCGCCTGCGACCAGGATGGACGCATCCGCGTTCGCGATCGTTCCCGCCGCCTCGACGCGCAGCGTCTTGGGGATGCACCCCAGGATTTGCGCCAGGATTCGGCCCATCATCTGGCAGGCGGGGACATAGGGGCCCACCGCGTCCATCATCTCGGGCGGAACGAGCGTCATGTTGAGCGCCGTGGGGACGATGGAGCCCTCAAGGCCGCTCGAGACGTACTCCGCGATCTGCACGCCGGCGCGCACCTGCGCCTCGTGGGTGGAAGCACCCAGGTGAGGCGTCAAGAGCACGTTGTCGAATTCGTGCAAGGGGCTGCCCGTGCAAGGCTCTTCCTCGAACATGTCGATACCTGCGGCGAAGATCTTGCCCGCAGCGACGAAATCGGAGAGGGACTTCACGTTGTAGATGCCACCGCGCGCCGCGTTGATCAGCACGACGCCGTCCTTCATGGCCGCGAATTCTTCGGGACCGAACATGCCGATAGTCTCGGGCGTCTTCGGCAGATGCACGGTGATGAAGTCGGCGCACGCGAGCACGTCTTCCACACGCTCGAAAAGCTCAACGCCCAGCTGGTCGGCGCGCTCGGGGCTGCAATACGGGTCGTGTCCGATGATCTTCATGCCGAAGGCGCGCGCACGCTCTGCCACAAGCCCGCCGATGCGGCCCAGGCCGAAGATGGCGAGCGTCTTCTCGTAGAGCTCCTTGCCCAAAAACTTCGAGCGCTCCCACTCGCCCTCGTGCATGCTCGCGTTCGCCTGGGGAAGCTGGCGCGCGCAGGCGAGCATGAGCGCCATGGTGTGCTCCGCTGCGCTCATGATGTTCGAGGTCGGGGCGTTGCACACGATGACGCCGCGCTCGGTCGCCGCGTCAAGGTCAATTGTGTCGACGCCCACGCCAGCGCGGCCGATGATCTTCAGGTTCTCTGCGGCCTCGATGACCCGGCGCGTCACCGGCGTCGCCGAGCGCACGACGATCGCATCGTAGGGGGCGATCTGCGCCGCGAGCTCGTCTTCGGTCAGGTCAAGCTTCACGTCGACGTCGTAGCCCTTATCGCGCAGGACGTCGATGCCCTCCTTCGCGATCCGATCGGCTACGAGAACCTTCTTGTGCGTCATGGCGAATTCCCTTCTCAGACAAGGCCGCTTATCGCGCGCTCGATTCGCAAATTCGACCGCAAGGGAACGCTCCCCCGCGGCCGAATTCGTTTCTGTCAGCACAACTATACGGCTTTATGCGTTGTTTTTCTCGAACTCTTCCATGAACGAGACCAAAGCTTCGACGCCCTCACGCGGCATCGCGTTGTAGATGCTCGCGCGCATGCCGCCCACGCTGCGATGGCCCTTCAGGCTCTCGAGCCCGCGCGCCTTCGCCTCGGCGATGAACTTCGCGTCCAGATCGGCGTCGCCCGTGACGAAGGGAACGTTCATGAGCGAGCGGAACTCCTTTTGCGCCGTGCCGCTGAAGAGCTTCGACTGGTCGAGGTAGTCGTAGAGCAGCGCCGCCTTCTCCTGGTTGCGCTTCTGAATAGCTTCGAGTCCGCCCTGCTCTTTGAGCCATTTGAAGACAAGCCCGCAGACGTAGATGCCGTAGGCGGGCGGCGTGTTCGACAGGCTGCCGGCGTCGGCCTGCGTCTTGTAGCGCATGATGGTGGGCGTGAAAGGCAAAACGTCCTCGCGGATAAGGTCGTCGCGCACGATGACGATGACCACGCCAGCGGGACCAACGTTTTTCTGCACGCCGCCGTAGATGAGGCCGTACTTGGAGACGTCGACGGGTTCGGAGAGGAACATCGAGGAGACGTCGGAGACGAGCGGGATATCGCCCGTCTCGGGAAGATGGGTGTAGCGCGTACCGTAGACCGTCTCGTTCTGGCAGATGTAGACGTAGTCGGCGTCGGGCGAGAAAGCGGCGCTGTCGAAATCGGGAACGCACGTGAAGTTCTCGTCCTCGGAGGAAGCGACAAGGTTCGCGGTGCCGTAGAGCTTCGCCTCCTTGAAGGCCTTCTTCGACCAGTTACCCGACACGATGTAGTCGGCAACCTTGTTGCGCATGAGGTTCATAGGAATTGCCGCAAACTGCTGGGTGGCGCCGCCCTGCAAAAAGAGGACGCGGTAGTTGTCGGGGATGGACATGAGATCGCGGATGTCCTGCTCAGCGGTCTCGATGATGCCCTTGAACGTCGCCGAGCGATGGGACATCTCCATGACCGACATGCCAGACCCGTTGTAATCGAGCATCTCCGCCGCCGCGGTCTTCAAGACCTCCTCGGGAAGCATTGCGGGACCTGCAGAAAAGTTGAACACCCTACCCATAAGCGCACTCCTTTACTCGCGGAAGTCAGATATATACTTTATTCTACTAAAGCGCTCAAGCGAACGGCCCGAAACGCCCGCTCATTCGGCCGCGCGGGCGCGCATCGTCGGCAGAAGGGTTTACGCGCCTTGGTGGGACACCTTGGCCCGAAGATGCACGCCACATCCCTTTTCAGAGCCGTGTGGCGCAAAAAATGAATGTGAATTCCTTGTATAATTTCACGTTAAGGAAACCCAGCACGCCACGTCTTAGACGCGCCGACATTCGGCGGGAAGGCGCCACGAAAGGGGGACGCATGGAAAACGCGATCACGAGAAGAGACGCGCTCAAGCTCGGAGCCGCCGCGACGACGGTCATTGTGTCGGGAGGCGCGCTGGCCATGCTCGCAGGTTGCGAGGCGAATAGCACGGCGGACTCCCCCCGCTACGGTGCGCCCGCCCCAAGCGAAACAAGCTTTCACGTGGAAGACGGGAAGTGGTTTTCCGACTGGACGGAGGAAACCAAGCAGGGAATCGCGTTCACCGGCTCGAAGCTCGGCATCGTCCCGAGCGGCGACGGCGAAACGCTCGCCATCGCCTACTGCGACGCCGACGGTGTGAAGCAGGTGACGCAAATCGGGCAAGCGAACGTGCCCGTGCGCGTACACGGCGACATTGAGATGCTCGCCGCAGACGACATCGCGTCCCGCTACGTGGTTTTAATCGATGAAGACGCTACGATCGATGCGCTATTCTTGGGCGGCATCGACCGCGCGGAAGTCTCGGGCAGCATCGCCTCGCTTATCGTCGTGGGAAAAGCCGATGCTGAGCTTCGCTCCGAATCATCGGTGCAATCGGTAATCATGGGCGACAGCCGCGCGGACGTGCACGTAGACGCAGGCGCACTCGTGAGCGAGGTGTACGCGCCCTACGCAGAGCAGGTCGAATTCGAATCCGTCCCCTGCGCCGTTCGCACCGTCGACGCCGATTACGCATCGCAGGCGAACAAGGCCTTCGTCCAGGTGCTGACAGGACAGGGAACCGAAGACGAACGCGCCTTCGTTTTGGGCCTTTGCGCTGACCTTGAGCTTCCCCCCGTCGTTGCTGAAGCAGCGGATGCTGCGAAGACGAGCGCCGCCGCTTTCCCTGTTTCGTTAGGTCCCGAAAGGGCATATGCGGACGAAGCCGACGCGGCAAACGCGGATTCCGCTAAGGGCAGCCAGGAGGACACCGCCACCGACAGCGATGCCGATATCACCTTCTCCGACAAGCCCGAGCTCACAAGCGACGACCCCGAATGGAGCCGCCTTGAGGACCTCCAACCCGACCCCGACACCCCCATCGACGAGAACTGCATCGAGCTTCCCACCGATGATGAGCTAGCGGCCGCGAGCCAAGGCGCCGAAAACGACATCCCCTTCGTCCAGGGCGACATCGACACCATCTTGAAAGGCGTTGCCAACCTCACGCTCAACAAGACCGTCACCTACGCCACGAACACACTCCTATCTGCGATTTTCGGCTCGAACAACGGCGTCGAGCGCGCCCTTGGCGAGATCAGTGCGCGCCTCGACAACATCGAGCGTGAAATCCAAGCCGTGTACACGGCGATTCAGGAAGCTGAGCTCTGCTCGATAATCAACGAACTGATCAAAACGTATTTCCGCAACACGACCGATTTGGTGGATTTCATCGAGAAGTTCAACCGCGATTACATGAAGGATTTCCAGGAGGGAACCGACGACTACATCGCCGCGCGCAAACGGGTCGCCATGTACCTTGCGACGGCAAGCTCCGCCGATAACCCCAAGCTTACCGTCGACGGGAAGACCGTCGACGCCTACGCCATCGATTACTGCAGCGCGCTTTTAGCTGAGCAGGTCGGTGTCGCGCTGAACCCGCTCGAGGCATACTTCAAGTTATCCCTGCTCAAAAGCCCTTGGGAGCAAAATACCATTGCGGGTCGAGTGGGCTTTCAGGATGAGGTTGTCAACAAGTTCGGGCTTTTGTGCGGATACGCAGCCTTCGCGCTGAGGGGATACATGGACTATCTTGCCGATGATGTCACGCTATCCGACGAGCAGAGAAAAGTCGAGCTCAGTCAATGTATCGCAAGCTGGGAACAGCTCTTCGGAACCGACTCAGCGAACGAGATCGCCAACGATTACGAGGTGACAAACGAGTTCAGCCGCATTCGCGCAACAAGGGACAACGCAAGCAACAGCGAGGAAGGCTACGCCGCGCGCGCGTCCCGCCTGATCGAGAGTTACAAGGTGGTTCCGCATGCGGATAAGTGGCGTCACTTCATGGTGCCCGGCAAGGAAGTTACGCTCATGACGCAAGCGGCCGTCCTCAAGGTGAACAAGAGCACGGGCGCAAACCAGCCGCAGCTCACCGTGAGCAGCGATGCCCATCTTGTGGCGGATATCGACAGTTTCCGAAAGATCTACGACTACTACGGCGGGAAAAAGACACTGCACCAGATACTCTTCGCGCAGGACGAGGCCAGCATCGCGCTCCCCGACGCTGGTAAGAAGGAAGACTACAGCTTCTCAGTCTCCGGCGTCGAGCCTAAGGCCGACCGCTACATCAAGTCGAAGGGGGCCATCGAGCACAGTCAGTACTACACGCCCGTTGTCTCGGGAAAGATGAAGCTCAGCCAGAGAAACTACTACAACTACGACAACAACCGCGGCTCAAAGACCGAGAAATACTTCGACATCACGCTGCTCGGCGTCTACGAAAAACTATCCTTCGAGGATTAAAGCGCTTTTGCCCAAGCGCAAGCGGGGCCCGCTCACACCGAGCGGGCCCCGCTTAATTCAATCAGCTTGCGCCGAACTACTGCTCGTCAGACTTGATCCAGGAGAACATGCCGCGGATCTTGGCGCCAGTGGTCTCGATGAGGTGGTTGTTGATCGCCTCGCGATGCTCGATAAGCCACTTGTGGTCGTTCTCGCAATCGGCGACGAATTCCTTCGCGAACTCACCGTTCTGGATACGCTTCAAGATGAGCTTCATGGCCTCGCGAGATTCCTCGTTGATGACCTTCGGGCCCGCGTAGTACTCGCCGTATTCGGCGGTGTTGGAGATGGAGTAGTTCATGAAGTGGATGCCAGACTCGTACATCAGGTCGACGATCATCTTCATCTCGTGGTAGCACTCGAAGTAAGCGAGCTCGGGCGGATAGCCGGCATCGACGAGCGTCTCGAAGCCGGCCTTAACGAGCTCGACGAGGCCGCCGCAAAGGACTGCCTGTTCACCGAAGAGGTCCTCTTCGGTTTCCTCGGCGAACGTGGCTTTGATGATGCCGGAGCGGGCACCGCCGACGCCCCAGCAGTAGGACATCGCGATGTCCCATGCATCGCCAGTCGCGTCCTGCGCCACGCACGCGAGGTCGGGCACGCCCGAGCCCTCGGTGAACTGACGACGGACGATGTGGCCCGGGCCCTTAGGAGCACACATGATGACGTTCACGTCCTCAGGAGCCTTGATGTAGCCGTAGTGGATGTTGAAGCCGTGGGCGAACGCGAGGGTGTCGCCAGCCTTCAGATGATCTTTGATGTGCTCCTCGTAGACCTTCGGCTGCGTCTCGTCCGGGGTGAGGATCATGATGACGTCCGCTTCCTCGGCAGCGGTGTCCATGTCAACGACCTTAAGGCCGGCCTCGCGAGCCTTCTCGGCGGACTTGGAACCCTCGCGGAGACCGACGCGCACGTCGCAGCCGGAGTCCATGAGGTTGAGCGCATGGGCATGACCCTGCGAGCCATAGCCGATGATGGCGATCTTCTTGCCCTGGATGATCTTCGGGTTGACGTCCTCTTCGTAATAGATTGTCACAGCCATGGTAGTTTGTCCTTTCTTTTTGGCTGGTTTTACCTTGCTCTATGGCAACCGCATTCGCGGAAATACCCTGGTGGAGTACGGGTTTTGCTCCCTACACTTCCTTGGAGTTGCGGCTCATGGCTATCTTGCCCGTGCGCGTGATCTCCTTGATGCCGTAGGCGCGGAAGAGATCTTCCATGCCCTTGAGCTTGCTCTCGTCGCCCGTCGCCTCGATCGTGAGCGAGCTTTTGCCCACGTCGACGATCTTCGCGCGGAACACGTTGGTGATCTCGATGATCTCGTTTCGCCGCTCGGGCGACGCGTTCACCTTGAAGAGCACGAGCTCGCGCTCGATTGCGGACTCCTTTGTAAGGTCGCTAATCTTATAGACGCTGACCAGCTTGTGCAGCTGCTTGGTGATCTGCTCGTATGCCACGTCGTCGGCCTTCACGATGATGGTGATGCGCGACATCGTGGGGTCCTCAGTCGGACCCACCGACAGCGAGTCGATATTGAACCCGCGCCGCGAAATGAGCCCGGTCACGCGGGAGAGCACGCCCGGCTTGTTCTCGACCAGAATAGACAGGATATGCTTCATCGAACATCCCCTTCCTCTTCAGCGGCGCCTTCCCCGTTCGAACCCTCGCCCTGGTGCGGGCCCTTGTCCTTAGGGTCGGCTTCCCAGCGGCCGCCGAACTGCGCGTCAATCTTCGCGCAGGGCGACTTCTCGCGCACCACCGGCGCCGGCTCACCCGGCACATCGGTGCGCACGGCGCCGACCGCCACGTCGATCGCGCCCATGACGTCGCTCATCGCCTTGCCAGGCGCGACCATCGGGAACACGTTCTGCTGGTCGGAGATTGCAACGTCCAAAAGGAAAGGATCGTCGCAGGCGAGCATGCGATCATAGGCCTCGTCGAGCTTCGCGGGGTCGGTCACGCGCTCGGCTTGCCAGCTGTACGCGTCGGCGAGCTTCACGAAATCCGGGTTCGCATCGAGTTCGGTGAACGAGTAGCGTTCGCTATAGAAAAGCTTTTGCCACTGGTGCACCATGCCGAGCGCGCGGTTGTCCATGATGACGACCTTCACCGGCACGTTGTGGATGGCGGCGGTCGCCATCTCCTGGCTGTTCATCTGGAACGACCCGTCACCTGCGATGCAGACTACCTGCGCGCCCGGGCGCCCGAACGCGGCGCCGATGGATGCGGGGAAGCCGAATCCCATCGTGCCCAGGCCGCCCGAGGAAATGAAGCTGCGCGGCTCCTCGCGGTCAATGAACTGCGCGGCCCACATCTGGTGCTGGCCGACCTCGGTCACGACGACAGAATTGTGCGGGTCGAGCTTCGCGGAGAGCTTCTGCATGGCGATCTCGGGGACGATCTCGTCAGGTTTCTCGGTGATCTGCGCGTCATAGAACGGGTAGCGCTCGCGCCATTCCGCGATCTGCGCGTTCCACGCCTCGGTGCGCGGCGCGCAGGCTTCCTTCTCGATCGTGGCGACGATGCCCGCGACGACGCCCTTCAGATCGCCGACGATGGGCACCTGCGCCTCGCGGATCTTGCCGATCTCGGCCGGGTCGATGTCGATGTGGATGACCTTCGCATGGGGCGCGAACTCGGAGAGCTTGCCCGTCACGCGGTCGGAGAAACGCGCGCCCGCCGCGATGATCAGGTCGGACTCGGTCATAGCTAGGTTCGCGAACTTCGAGCCGTGCATGCCGACGGGACCCAAGTTCATCGGATGCGACGCCGGGAAGGCGCCTTTGCCCATGAGCGTCGTCACCACGGGAATCTGCATCATGGTCGAAAGCTTCACGAGCTCTTCGGTGGCACCGGATGCGATTGCGCCGCCGCCGACGTAGAGAATCGGCTTGCTTGCGCGCTCGATCACGCCGACCGCCTGCTTGATCTGCTTGGCATTGCCCTTGTACGTAGGACGATACGACGGCAGGTTCACCTCGTCGGGATAGTTGAAGACGATCTGCTCGCTTTGGATGTCGGAAGGCACGTCGATAAGCACGGGACCGGGACGACCGGTCGAGGCAATATGGAACGCCTCGCGGAAAGTTGTCGTGAGCTCGTCGGCAGACTGCAGAAGGAACGAGTGCTTGACGATCGGCATCGTGATGCCCACGATGTCGGATTCCTGGAACGAGTCGGTGCCGATGACGCCGCGCGGCACCTGGCCGGTGATAACGACGAGCGGCACGGAGTCCATGTAGGCCGTGGCGATGCCCGTCACCGTGTTCGTGGCTCCGGGGCCAGACGTGACGATGACAACGCCGGGGCGACCCGTCGCGCGCGCATAGCCGTCGGCCTCATGCACCGCACCCTGCTCGTGACGAGCGAGGATATGCGTGATCTGCTTGCTGTCGTAGAGCGCGTCGTAAATCTTGATCGCCTGCCCGCCGGGATAGCCGAACACCAAATCGACGCCCTCGGCCTCGAGCGAGGCGATAATCGCCTCAGCGCCGTTCATGCGAAGGCCCTGCTTCTCGGTCTTGCTGCCCAGGCCCAAAGGCCCGCCAATCTGAGGTTTCTTACTTTTCAAAGTGTTACTCACGAGACATACGCCCCCTTATCGGCCGATGAGACGAGCTTTGCATACTTGGCGAGAACGCCATGGTTGTGCTTCGGTGCGGGTGCGACGAACGCGGCGCGGCGGCGGGCAAGCTCCTCGTCGTCGACATGGAGATTGATTTCTCCCCCTTCGATGTCGACCGTGATCTCGTCGCCGTCCTCGATAAGGGCGATGGGGCCACCTGCCGCGGCTTCGGGGCTCACGTGCCCCACGCAGGGGCCCTTCGAGGCGCCGGAGAAGCGCCCGTCGGTGATGAGCGCCACGGACTTGGAAAGCCCCATGCCCACGATGGCGGACGTCGGCGTGAGCATCTCGCGCATGCCAGGGCCGCCAGCCGGGCCCTCATAACGGATGACGACGACGTCGCCCGCCTTGATCTCGCCCGCGAAGATTGCCTTGCAGGCCTCCTCTTCGGAATTGAAGCAGCGGGCGGGGCCAGTGTGCGTGAGCATCGAGGGGTCGACGGCCGACTTCTTCACGATGCCGCCGTCGGGGGCGACGTTGCCGTGGAGCACGCGCAGCGCACCAACCTTCGAGAACGGGTTGTCGTGCGTGCGGCACACCTCGCCATCGGCGGGTTTCGTGCAGTTCTTTATATACTCGGGAAGCGTACCCATGCAGGTAAGTGCGGACTCGTCGAGAAGCCCCAGCTCATTGAGCTCGTGCATGACGACAGGCACGCCGCCCACGGCGTAGAGGTCGATAAGCGGGCGCGGTCCCGAGGGCTGCAGCTTCACAAGATGAGGTGTGCGGGCGCTCGCCGCATCCCAGTCGTCCATCGTGATGGGATGCCCCGCCGCCTGGGCGATGGCGGTCAGGTGGAGCACCGTGTTGGTGGAGCCGCCGAAGGCCATGTCGCACTCCATCGCGTTGTGAATCGCCGCCGCCGACACGAGGTCGCGGAAGCTGATACCGCGTTCGAGCAGCTCCATGACCTTCATGCCCGCATGCTTAGCAAGGCGAAGGCGCTCGGAGTACACGGCGGGAATGGTGCCATTGCCAGGAAGTGCGATGCCCAGCGCCTCGCACAGGCAGTTCATGGAGTTCGCGGTGAACATGCCCGAGCAACTTCCGCAGGTCGGGCAGGCGGTGTCCTCGTAGTACTTCAGCTCATCCTCGCTCATCGTGCCGGCAGCAACCTTGCCCGCGCCGTCGAAGAGCGTGTTCAGGTCGGTCGTAGGGCCGCCCGTGCAGCCAGACTCGTGGCCAGGAAGCATCGGGCCGCCGGAGACGAACACAGTGGGGATGTTCACGCGAAGGGCACCCAAAATCATGCCAGGGACGATCTTGTCGCAGTTGGGAATGCACACGATGCCGTCGAACGCGTGGCCCTCGACCGCGCACTCCAGGCTGTCGGCGATGACCTCGCGCGACACGAGCGAGTAGTGCATGCCCGCATGGTTCATGGCGATCCCGTCGCACACGCCGATAGTGGACACCTCGAACGGGACGCCGCCCGCGAGGTAGATGCCAGCCTTCACGGCCTCGCAGATCTTGTCGAGGTTGTTGTGGCCGGGGATGATGTCGTTGCGAGAATTGACGACGGCGATAAGCGGGCGGCCCATCTCCTCGTCGGTGATTCCGTCAGCCTTGAGCAGGCTGCGATGCGGGGCGCGCGCGGCACCCACCTTGATGGCATCGCTGCGAAGCTGCATGTTCCGTGTCCTCCCTCCGGGCGTCACCGCCCATAAAAAAATCCTGGCTGCAAGCACCTGCACCAGGACCTCTTGGGAACAACGGAATAGACCGCGGACCGATAACGGAGTCGCCGATTCAGGCTACTTGCCTCACGCGATTGCGAAGGTCATTCGCAAAGCACGCAAAACGTTCGCGCCGAACTGCTCGGAGGTGGCATTCGGGGCCGCCCACCACCGGCTCGCAGCATCCGCCGGCTCTCTGTGAGATGGGTTCGTCCTTACTTTCCTCGTCAACGCATTTCGTCGTATTTGGTTTTGAACTGGCGTCAGTATACCCCCGCCGCATCGCAGCGCAAGGGGTAAATCCCCTAAACGCCGCGATGTGGCGATAAATGCACATTGCCGACAAATTCCCAGATGAGACGCCTTCGTGTAGGCCCCTTTCCTAGGCTTCCTTCACCTCTTTGGGAAGCTCACCTTCAAGCGGGAAGCGCATCTCAGGTTCGTCTGCGCGCTCGGGGGCTTCACCGCCAAAGGAATACTCGTCCTTCCCGGGGAGCACCGCGTTCAGCACGATGCCCGCAAGCGAGCCCACAGCGAGACCCGAAAGCGAGATGGTGATGCCGCCGACGGCGAACACGATGGCGCCCGCCGTGGAGTAAGCGATGCCAATGGAGAGTACGAGGATGAGCGCCGCGACGAGCACATTGCGGCTCTTCATGAAGTCGACTTTGTTCTCGACGAGGTTGCGAACACCGACAGCCGAGATCATGCCGTACAGGACGAGCGACACGCCACCGATGACGCAAGCGGGCATGGCCTCAATCACCGCTGCGAACTTCGGGCAGAACGAGAAGCAAATCGCGAACACCGCGGCAATGCGGATAACGCGGGGATCGAACACCTTGGTGAGCGCGAGCACGCCCGTGTTCTCGCCATACGTAGTGTTGGCGGGCGCCCCGAAAAGCGAGGCGAGAATAGTGGCCAGGCCGTCGCCGAGAAGCGTGCGATGCAGGCCCGGCTCGGCGATGAAGTTGCGGTTGACCGTGGAACTGATGGCCGAGATGTCGCCGATGTGCTCGATCATGGTCGCGAGCGCAAGCGGCATGATCGTAATGACAGCCGTGATGGCAAGCCCCGCATCGAAGTTGCTCGAGAGCGCGAAGACCGTGTTCTCGAAGGCGACAGGCAGGCCGACCCAAGGAGCGGCGGCGACGCCCGAGAAGTCAACTTCGCCGAGCGCAACGGCGAGAAGGTAGGACACGAGCACGCCGAGCAGGATCGGGATAATCTTCACCATGCCGCGGCCCCAGATGTTCGCGACGATGATGACAGCGATCGCCACGACAGCGACAAGCCAGTTCGTCGAGGCGTTCGCGATAGCGGAACTCGAGAGGATAAGGCCAATCGAGATGACGATCGGGCCTGTGACCACGGGCGGGAAGAACTTCATCACGCGAAGCGCGCCGAAGCCGCGGAAGAGCGCGGAGAGCACGAGGTACAGAAGACCCGCGCACGCCACGCCCAGGCAAGCATAGGGCAGCAGCTCGGCCTCGCCGTTCGGTGCGATAGCGGCATAGCCCGCGATGAAGGCGAACGACGAGCCAAGAAATGCCGGCACCTTCCCCTTCGAGAGGAAGTGGAACAAAAGCGTGCCCAAGCCCGCGAACAAAAGCGTGGCAGAAACGGAGAGGCCCGTGAGCACCGGAACTAAGATGGTTGCGCCGAACATGGCAAACATGTGCTGCAGGCCGAAGACGATCATCTTGGGCTTGCCGAGCGTGGTCGCATCATAGATGGCGTCGGGGCTGTCCTCGGCTCCCATTGTCGGTACCGGTTTGTCGTTAGCGCTCACGTGCATTTCCTTTCAGGAAGGTCGGATGGACAAGCGACGTTCGGACGACCTTCTCCCCTCGGCCCCGCTCAAGGCGAAGCGCGGCGCGCATGCTGAAAGCGGCGGGCGCGACGCGAAAACGCCGCCGGCAGCATGGCGCTCAACGGCGAGAAGGCGCTTGCCTGCGCGTGCGTTACGCGAGCGGCGGGAAGAAGAGCGACCGAACATTGTTCGCTCGCGGAAAGAATAACGGTCGGGACCGTTTCGCGCAAGGCCACGAGCGGTACGCGGGGTAGAAAACCTCCCGCTCGGGAAGGGAGCGCAAGGAAGGAGGGGCGCTACCCCTCACAAAGCCAATCGAGCGCATTTACGCAACGGATGCCGTCGAAGGACTCCTCGCGCACGTCGTCGAGCGTGATAAGCGTTTTCGGGTAGTTGTCCTTCGCGCCGGCAAACGAGGAGAGCTCGCGCTCCAGCGTTTCCTCGCGCGCCACCGATTCGCTCACCTGCCAGTATTTCGTGCCCTCCGCGCCGCTCGTGACGAAGTCGATTTCCCCCGCGGGTCCCTGCCCCACGTACACGTTCTTCTCGCGGCGCAGCAGCTCCAAGTACACGACGTTCTCCAGGATGCGTCCGGTATCCCGAACAGAATTGGAGCACAGCACTCGCCGAAGCCCCATGTCGACGGCGTAATACTTTCTTTCCTGCTTCAGAATGCGCTTGCCGCGCACGTCGTAGCGCGCGGCCGGGTACACAAGATACGCCGCCTCAAGCGCCTCGAGATAGCGCGAGACCGTCGGCGCGCTCACCGACTGCCCCGAGGCTTTCATGGCCTTCGCAATGGACGCCGGAGAGCACAGGTTGCCGATGTTGTCGTAGAGGAACACGACAAGCGAGCGAAGCGTCGAGGCGTCGGCGTTCAGTCGTTGGGAAACATCCTTTATCAGGATGGTGTTCAGGATTCCGTCGAGATAGTCGAAGGCAAGCGCATCGTTTCCCGCCATTTGGAGAATCGCAGGAAACGAACCGTCGTGGAGGTACTCGCTCCACAATCTTCGTGCCGTTAAGCCTTCGTCGCTGCGGGCGGTTCGGTATTCCGCAAAGGAGAACGGCAGCATCTTGATTTCCACGTAGCGCCCTGAAAGCAGGGTCGCGAGAGTTCCGCTGAGCAGGTACGCGTTCGAGCCGGTGATGTACAGGTCGATGTTAGGCCGTATGCAGAGGCTGTCAATGGCGCGCTGGAATTCTGGGACGTTCTGCACCTCGTCGAGCAAGATGTAATGCATGCCGTCGTCTCGGCAACGATCGAGAATCGCCTCGTGAAGCGCATGATATTCGAGCAACGGCTCGTTCTCGAGAAGCTCCAGGTTGATATGCACGATATGGTCGTCCGCGACGCCTTGGGAACGAAGTTCGCGCTTCAACAGCTCCATGAGCGTCGATTTCCCGCAACGGCGCACTCCCGTGATGACCTTGATGACGTCCTTTTCCCTCCACTGAAGCAAAGCTCGAAGGTAGATGTCGCGAGAAATCATGAAGGCCCCTTTCGAAAGTACGCCTCAGTACGAGTGGCTCAGTGCTATTGCTTAAAAATAAAATCATTTTTTTGTTTTACGTCATAATCATAGTAAACGAAAACGGATTTTATTTTCGAAAGATTTCACCGAAAGTTGAAAATATATTTTATCTTCTACTCGATAATGCTCAGCAGAGTACGGCATACGTCCAAAAAGCGGGGCGTATGCCTCCGTAACAGCACTTTCGCCATATCTTATCTGCTTGATGCGATTGTCAAAACATAGGTCGAGTTAGCGCCCATCATCCAGCCTTCTTTGCTTTGCTTTGCTTTGCTTTTACTCGGATCTTGACTTCTTTTCGGAAGGCCTTAAGCTGCGAGTCGTCCATGCGCTCGCCCAGTTCGCCGGCGGCGTTCTGCGCGGCTCGGGACACCTGGTCGCAGTACGCGCCGAACGCCCTCGAATCGAGCTCGAACAGGCCGTTCACGTTCTCCATCAGCTTCTTGAAACCGTACCAGAACGCATCGACGTGCCGGCTGAAGTCGTCGTCGAGCAAACCCCAGTATTCCTGCTTGTTGAACTCCCGCATGCGCTCGATGGACGTCTCCAGCGCATCGCCGCCCTCGTCCTCCTCGACGCCCGTGGGGATGTCGTCGTAAACCTCGATGCCAGGCTTGTCGCCGTGGTACTCCTCTTCGATAATGTCGTCCCACCACCAGCTGAAACGGGTGCCCGAGCAGGCACCGTAGCTGCCCTCGCTCGCGAAGGCGGCGAACAGGCCGTTGTCGCCCACCACCTTCGCGAAGGTGTCGAAGCTCTTGCGCACTTCGGCCGAAAGCTCGCGCACCCGCCCCACATCTTCGGTCGTCTTCACCACGATCTCGCCGTCGAAATCGGCAGGATGGGGCACCTCGAGCACGGCCCCCGCCACGGATTCCGCACGCGAGCGCATGATGGCTTCGACCGCCTTGGCCACCGCCTCCTCCGCCGCCGGAACCGCCTCCTCCGTGGTTTCCGTCGTCCCTCGGGATCTTGTGCATCGACACATGGCGGTCAATCAGTGCATCCCTGCGGTCTCTGATGTTTACGCGTTTCAGATCCGCATAGCCCTTTGCACCGCGGTTTTTCTTTCGTCTGTAACTCTTCCAGATTCCAAAATAAACACAAAATCCTGTCACAGCAGCTAAAAGGACAGCAATCATTGCCTCGGTACTGTTGATTTTACGGTAATGAATGATCGAGCCGTC
>OLPR01000909.1_pt1 | contig 25496 bp, 27 predicted proteins | sample 1672761 | NCBI WGS metagenome assembly OLPR01 (sample SAMEA3136721, study PRJEB25190) | human gut metagenome | biome: human gut; feature: human-associated habitat; material: faeces | place: Austria | collected 2013 | reverse complement strand
GAACCCACGTATCCAGCTTGGAAGGCTGGTGTTCTACCATTGAACTACACCCGCACACTTTGTTATGTGCTTTTGTTTACCGCTGCAACGATGATTAGTATACCCGATAATCATTCATTTGTCAACACTATTTTTGAATTTTTTTATTTTTTTATACAAGTCAAAAAATTCACCTTAACCAGACGTAAACGCAGAACAGAAGGAACAGGGCTGCAGCACCTATAAACACACCGCCTATTACAAGTCCGGCCTTTAGTGACAGCCAGATTACAGCCTTTGTTTCTGCTTTTGTCAAAGGCTCTTTTTCCTCTGTATCTAATTCCTGATCCTGTACAGAAAACTTCTTCCTGCCTGTATTCCAGGGCATCCCATCCACATCCATGTTAGCTACTGTATAATCCGGCAACTCGTCTTTTTGTCTTTTTCCCATCTTCTGCCTCCTGATCCCATATGCATAACATAAGTATACTCCATGGCCATGAAGCCAGCTGCATGCCAGAATCTTCTCTGACACACAGCATAGATCCATTGCCGGTATCTTTAATCGTAAAGATGACAGCGAACCATATGTCCATTCCCCATATCCTTTGCTTCGGGTATCTTAGTCTTACAGATCTCCATACATTTCCTGCATCTGGTATGGAATTTACATCCTGACGGTGGATTAGCCGGTGAAGGGATATTTCCTTCAAGAATGATCCGATTTCTTTGCAGATCCGGATCCGGCATTGGGATTGCGGAAAACAGTGCTTCAGTATAAGGATGAAGCGGCTTTGCAAAAATATCCTCTGTACTTCCGGTTTCCACCAGTCCTCCCAGATACATAACGCCAATGGTATCTGAAATATGCTCAACCACAGACAGATCGTGTGAAATGAACAAATACGTAAGGTTTCTTTTTTCCTGAAGTTCTTTTAACAGATTGATGATCTGGGCCTGAACAGACACGTCCAGAGCCGATACAGGCTCATCACATACAACAAATTCAGGATTCAGAGCCAGTGCTCTTGCTATACAGATACGCTGTCTCTGCCCACCGGAAAATTCATGGGGATATCTGTCCTTGTGGTATGTCTGTAACCCACAATCATCCATGATTTTATTTAAATATTCATCATATTCTTCCTTTGGAACCAGCTTATGCTCCCTGACTGCCTCTCCAATGATCTCTCCTACCGGAAGTCTGGGAGACAATGATGAGTAAGGATCCTGGAAAATGATCTGCATTTTTGTACGAAGATCCCGCAGTTCCTTATGATCCATGCTGTATATATCTTTTCCATTGAAAAGTACGGTTCCATCTGTTTTGGGGATAAGCCGGAGCAGAGTCCTTCCTGTGGTGGATTTTCCACAGCCGGATTCTCCTACCAATCCCATGGTGGTTCCTCTTTTTATGTTGAAGGAAACATCATCTACTGCTTTTACAGCACCTATCTGCTTTCCAAACATCCCGCCTTTGATAGGGAAATATTTCTTCAAATGGGATACCTGCAGAATATAATCCTGTTTTTCTGTTTTCTCACTCATTGATCTTTCCCTCCTCTCCAGGATGTTCTTTTACCAGCCAGCCTTCCTCCGGGCGGTCCTGGTAGCGATAGCAGCTTACTTCATGAGTAGGACTGAGGCGGATCACTCCCGGATAAGAGCCCTGGCATTTTTCACACCGCAGCTCACATCTGTCGCGGAAATAACAGTAATCCGGCATGTTGATCGGATTAGGCACCTTGCCAGGGATACTGTACAGCTTATCCACTTTCTTACCTACCACAGGCTTGGAACGCATAAGGCCAATGGTATAAGGATGAGAAGGTGTATTGAAGATCTCCCTTGCAGTTCCTTTTTCCACTACTCTTCCGGCGTACATGATCACCACGTAATCTGCCATTTCAGCGATCACGCCCAGATCATGTGTGATCAGCATAATTGATGAATTGATCTTGTCCTTTAGGTTTCTCATAAGGTCAAGGATCTGCGCCTGTATAGTCACATCCAGGGCTGTGGTGGGCTCATCCGCAATGATCAGTCTTGGATTACATGCAAGCCCTATAGCAATGCACACACGCTGGCGCATACCACCTGAAAGTTCATGTGGGTACATTTTATAGACGCCCTCACAGTTTGCGATCCCAACCAATTTCAGCATTTCCAGTGTTCTTTCTTTTACCTGGGCTTTTGGCATTTCCGGATTGTGAAGCATAGTGATCTCGTCCACCTGCTCTCCAATACGAAAAACAGGATTCAGTGCAGTCATAGGCTCCTGAAAGATCATTGCCATCTCATTGCCTCTCAGCTTCTGCATCACGCTGGTAGGTGTGTTCACAATATTGTAAACCTTATCCCCTGTATTAAACCTGATCTCGCCTTGCACGGTCTGGCCCTGAGGACGCTGTACCAGCTGCATCAGGGAAAGGCTGGTAACAGACTTTCCACAGCCGGACTCACCTACGATCCCCACCGTCTTTCCCTGCGGTACATCAAAGCTGACTCCGTCTACAGCCTTCACAGTCCCTATATCTGTAAAGAAATAGGTGTGCACATCATCAAATTCTACTACATTCTCCGGGTTCTTCATCTGGGACAGATATTCTGACTCCGGAATATTCTTCCGGTTCCGTTTCTTTTCCATCTCATCTGTGATCTTCCGATTTTCCCTGGAAATCCTTTTTGTTTCTTTAGCTGAGATATAATTTGCGTTTTTCTTTTTAAATAATGCCATACTCTCTCACCTACCGTTTCATCTTGGGGTCAAATGCATCCCGAAGTCCATCGCCTACAAAGTTAAATCCAAGAACTGTAAGCAGGATCAGACATCCGGCCGGAATCCACACAAACGGAAAGTTTGTAAGTACATAAACGTCATTGACCGCATTTACAATATTTCCCCAGGAAGCGTAGGGGAATTTAACACCAATTCCAAGGAAGCTTAAGGTAGCCTCCATAAGGATAACATCTCCAAGCCCCATGGTTGCAAATACGATAAGCTGTGGGATAACATTGGGGATCAGATGTCTGAAAATACGTCTGGAAATCCGAATACCTGTAGCCTCTGTTGCAACCATAAACTCCTGCTCACGAAGAGACAGGATCTGACCACGGACGATTCTCGCAATAGATGGCCATCCGATCACACCCAGTATTGCACAAAGTGCATAAATACGGATACGCGGATCAATCTTGTAATAATCCATTACAGATCCAATGATAATATATAACGGCATTGCCGGAATACAAATTACTACATCTACCAGACGCATCAGTATGGTATCCACCCAGCCTCCGAAATAACCTGAAATACCACCAATGATCACACCCAGCACTACTTCAATAATGACTACCACAAACCCGATCAGGAGTGAAATACGTCCTCCATACATCAGCCTTGTAAGCATGTCCATACCGTTTCCGTCTGTACCGGCCCAGTGTTTACTGTCCGGGGAGTGGAATGTATCATTAACTGTAGTCTTTTTCTGGCTGCGAACCACATACTGTGTATTCTTTCTCTGAAGCTGATATTTCTCTTCCTCTCCCTTTTCATTTATTGCTGTAAAGGTATCGGCTTTCTCAAGAATAGCCTCTTCAACTGCTTCTTTAAAAGGAAGTGAAAGGAAGCTGCCGGCTGTCTGGGGGGAAACAAGAAGGGAAGATATGGTTGCATATACCTGTCCTTCCTTCAAGATCTCCACTGCCTGTCCTTTCAGAGACTGCATTTCATACTTTGTATCCTCATATTCAAAAGAAGACTTATCCTCTGCAATTGCACCAAGTGCTGCCTCCTGAAAACCAAATCCTGGTGCATCCTCCTGAGATACAGCATTAAAAACCTTCTTTGTGGCTATGCCGATCACACCGGAAACAGAGATCATATCCTGACGTCCGGCTTTTGTAATGGAATAAGTCACTCCATCCACTTCAAAGCTATCTTCGCCAGCTTCCAAAGCTTCCGTATATCCTTCCTTGATCTCATCTGTAACAGGTGTGCTGCCAGCTTCTTTATAGGATGATTTTCCTTTTAGTGTCAGTACTGTAGCCACAGGCTCAGCAGATGTGATCTGGTAATAAACATCTCCTTTTTTCTCCAGTCCATACTCTGCATCATTTGTGGCAAAGGACTCCTGCTCCTGATTTACTGCAAGAATAAATTTCTGCTGGGCAGCAGCCGGAAAATTCATCCCTTCTTTTACAGTAAAGATATAAGCATCGTTGTCTGTAGCGCCTGCATAATCCTTCCATACATATTCCGTCTTACGGAAAACCTGACTTTCTCCATACGGACTGACTACACCACCTACAAACGAAAACAAAAACATGGCGATCAGGATCACAAGTCCTGCCATAGCCAGCTTATTACGGAAAAATCGTTTCATTACCAGCATTCCAGGTGAAAGAACTTTCACACGCTGTTCATCATCCAACGCCTGGGAGGTACTGACATGCTGATCAATCTTTTTTTCAGAATCTTTGCTCATGTTTTTCCTCCTAATTTATTCTTACTCTTGGATCCGCCACTGCATAGAGAATATCTGCGATCAGATTTCCTGTCAATGTCAGGAATGCCAGAAATACCATATAAAACATAGTAAACGGAATGTCTCCCTGGGTCAGTGCCTGATAAGAAGTATATCCGATCCCCGGGATCTGGAATAGTGTTTCTGTGATCATAGCACCTGCGAACAGGCTTGGAAGTGTACTTCCCAAAATTGTAATAATCGGGATCAGAGTATTACGGAATGCATGATGATAGATTACCTTTTTCTCCGGAACACCTTTTGCCCTTGCTGTACGGATATAATCTGCGTTCAGTACTTCCAGCATATTGGTTCTTGTATAACGCATCAAAGATCCTACGCTTACAATGGTCAGTGTAACCACAGGAAGAATCATATGCTTTGCCATATCCAGAATTTTCCCAACAGATCCGTAGGATTCATGCATACGGCTTACAATTCCGTACAGGTCTACCCATTTAAGATTAATGGAAAAGATATATTTCAGGATGGTAGCAAAAAAGAATGAAGGTAACGAAATACCGATCAGAGCAAAAACGGTCACTGCATAGTCCACCCTGCTGTACTGTTTGGTAGCTGACAATATTCCCAATGGGATGGCGATAAGAATCTCCAATAGAAATGCTGCCAGTCCCAGGGCAAAGGAATACCAGATTACCTTGGAAAATTTCTGTGTTACCGGCTGATGGAAGATCCAGGATTCTCCAAATTCCCCTTTTACAGCCTTTGAAAGCCAGCTGAAATATCCTTCCAGCACAGGCTTGTCCAAACCGTAAGAAGCATTTAATTCTGCCACAAGCTCATCATAAGGCTTTGCCCCCTGTTTCATGGACATATCTCTGGCACGGCCTTCTACATAGGAAGTAGGAAGGCTTCTCTCTATAGAATAAATGATAAGGGAAACGAAGAACAAGATCAGCGCTCCAAGAAGTACACGCCGTACTACAAATTTCTTCATTAAAACTGTCCTTTCTGATTGTCATTAAAGCACGTCTGCAAAGAAAGGGGGGCATCTGCGCCCCCTTCCCAAATGCTGCAAAACCTTAATTCATTTCCATTGTCTCAATATCTTTATACCAGTAATAGAATGTACTTACATCCTTTGTAAAGGTATCTGCATTAAGACGCTCAGGGCTGTAGATAATGCAGTTCTGTCTCTGATAAATCGGAACCTCTACTGCCCAGTCAAGGATAATATCCAGACACTGTTTGTAGACAGACTTTCTGTATTCCTGATCAGCAGAAGAACGGGCATCAATAATATCCTGATCCAGGGTAGCATCGTTAATGTGATAATAGTTACTCTTTACACTGTCACTATGATAGATCTGATACATATCTGGATCAACGGTTGCCTGCCATGCAGCTGCCCACATTTCAGCAGTACCTGCATTTAATTTATCCCACATAATATTTGCATCTGTTACGTCATTGATCTCAAGAGTAAATCCAATCTTCTCAAGAGCCTGTTTTGCATCTGTAAGGATTGCAAAGCTTGGGTGATCACCGGAGCCGGATGCACCAATAGTCATCTCATAAGTAAGCTTTGCTCCTTCCGGAGCTGCTGTCAGCTTGCCATCTTCTACTGTGTAACCTGCTGCCTCAAAGTATCCAAGGGATGCCTGAAGTGCTGCGTCAAATTTCTCATCATCTGTCATCTCATCTGTGTAGATCGGATTACCTTCAACATCCACAGAATATGCCACCTGATAATCTGCATCGGACTTCTGAGGTGCTGCCCAAGAAGTATTGGAGATCGGATAATTGATCACAGATGCAGCATCTCCGTAGTAAGAATCAATGGATACGTCACGATATACGGAAAGAATGGTTGTGATTGCTTTTCTAAGGTTCTTAGAAGCATCAGAACCAGGCTCATTTCCTACGTTAATGGTAGCAGCATTAAGACCGATGTATCCATATCCCAGATTGTCTGTAGTATTGGTCATGATCTTGTCACCATTCAGGCTGCCATTACCATTAATGCTCTCGATCTGCTCAAAAGCTGACTTGCTTCCTGACGGATCAGAAAGGTCGATGGTACCCTGCTGAACACCTGCGATCTTGTCTGCCTCTGATGTTTCACGCCACTGAAGATTCTTGATCTTAGGAGCGCCTTTGTAATAGCTTTCATTTGCCTCAAGATAAACTGTCTTATTCTCGTATTTCACAAACTTGTACGGACCTGCGCCAAGAGGAGTATTTCCTTTCTCGCGGATGGAAGAAAGATCTCCCTTTGTGAAACCAAACTTGTTATTGTCATAATCATAAAGAGAAGTATCTCCATAGTAATGCAGCGGCTCTACGATCACACCCAGGTTGTACAGGGTTGTTGCAGAAAATCCGTCTGTTGTTACCTCAACTTCATAATCATTGATCTTCTTGATACCTTCGATATTAGTAACTTCTTCGCCTTCTCCTGCAGCAGTCTTCTGCTCTACCAGATATTCTGTAGCAAGATTGGTAATATCCTCATCAAAGTATGCTTCATCTCCATATGCAGCAGCAAGTGCCTTGTAATCTGTGCCGTACTGATCTGCAATATCGTTAAGGATGGTATCTCGGTCCTTATCATCTGCGGAGTAATCCTGGTCCTTTGCGTAAAGCATTACAAAGAATTCAGCTGCACTGTTCACCTGATAATCCTCTTTATAAGACTCCCAGTCACTTTCAGCCCAGTCGTATTCAGAGGAAAGCAGAGGCATGATCAGGTCTGATTTCACCTTCTCAGCCAGCTCATCCGGCATATCGTTTAATACATTCTCTACATCCTCATCCGTAATGGAATCTGCTACTGTAGAGTTCAGACGGTAATTCTTCAGTCCTTTAATATTGGTAGAATAAAGGGTAGCACCACCATCATAATCAGTATCTGCAAATACATACAGAGTAAAGATCAGGTCATCCGCTGTAAGTGGCTCACCATCTGAAAAGGTAACATCATCTCTCAGTTTAAAATTATAAACAGTAGTATCCTCATTCTGTGTAACAGTAACATCGGACAGGCCTGTATAGGTGTAGTCTGTACCATTGTATTCATGGGTCTCACCCTCAATACCATTGTAGATCACTGCACCGCTTCTGTCTGTGTCAAACAGATATGCACCAACAATATCTGCAATCTGCTGATCCGGCACTGCCTCACAGAAAAATCCGCTGAACTTCTCAGAGAAATTCGTCTGTCCAACAACGAGAGGTGTGTCAGAACCTGTGTCCTTTCCTTCTGTAGCTGTTTCTGTGTCAGCATCTTCTGCAAATACAGGAACACTGAACATTGTTGCGGCCATAACTCCTGATAGCAACAGAGCCATTAACCTTTTTTTCCTCATCCTTAATCCTCCTTTTGTTATTTGTAACTATTTACCAATATCAAACATGTACACTGGTATTTTTTTGTTACGTTTTGAAGTAAATCCATTGTAACATGTTTTTCTTGATTAGCAAATAGCAACTTTTCTGTTTTTGTCCATTAATTATTACCATGAATACCTGATTCTGGATTCTTAGGAAAGCTTTTCAAAACTGCCTTTTATTTTCCTGTTTTTGACTGTGAGAATGATCCCAAACAGAATAAGTACAAAGGAATCTGCTGCAAATAAATATTCAGCAGATACTGCACGCTGCTTCGGATCCAGGAAAATGAAGATCAGGTCAGACACAAAGCTTCCACAGCCAAGGATCAGGATTCCCAGACTGCACCGCCAGGGTCTTTTTACTTGTTTTTCATAATCTGCCCTGCTTAGATCCTTTTTATGTGCCTGCGGGATCTCTACCAATGCAGAAGTATTCTCTCCATTTTGGCGGATCCGCAGATATAAAGCACCGCTGCCGGCAATTACATAAGCAACTGGTAAAAGCTGGAATACAAACGGCAGAAGAACCCAGGCAACCCGGCTGCCGTCATTATTCAGGCACATACCGCCAATATAAAAGCCCAGCGCCAGGATGCCCAGGATCATAGAAGACAAAACTGTTTTTCTCAGGTCCTGTTCTGAAAGCCTGGTTCTGTACCACTGTCCGGTATACTCATAACAGTTTCCTTTTTTCCGATAATCATTTCTGTATTTCTTCATGAATGTATGTCTGTCTCCTTTATCACAGGTCAAGCTTTTTCCGGATCTCTTCTACGATTTTTGAAATACATCCCTGTTCAAACGGTACGTTAAGCCTGGCTTCTTTCAGCAGTTCCGGATAGAAACGGCTTGCAGACATCTTGCAAAGCTTCATGTAATCTGCCCATGCAGCTCCATGATCCTTGTCCATTTTGATCTTAAACTGGAAAGCACAAAGCTGTGCCAGAACATAATCAATATAATAAAAGGGCAATTCAAAAATATGATGCTGCCTCTGCCAGTATGCACCTTTTTCCATAAAACCGCAGCCTGTAATGTCAAGGTGTGGCCAGTATTCTTTCTCCAACTGCTTCCACGCATCCCGGCGTTCTTTTGGAGTCATATCCGGATTGCCATAAACAATATGTTGGAATTCATCTACCATGGTTCCGTATGGTACAAAGGCAATGGCATCCTCCAGATGCATCTGCCTGTAATCATTCCCTTTTTCACCAAAAAACAGTTCGATCCATGGTTCAGCAAAAAATTCCATAGACATGGAATGGATCTCTGCTGTTTCCATGGTCAGATACCGATTGTGCTCCGGGATAGGATCCTTTGCTGATACATAATACTGAAATGCATGCCCGCATTCGTGAGTGATCACATCCACATCTCCGCTTGTACCATTAAAATTAGCAAAAATGAACGGTACTCCGTAATCGGAAATCTCTGTCATATATCCACCGGTAGCCTTATTCTTCCGTCCAAATACGTCAAACAGCTCCCAGTCCATCATCATATTGAAAAAGTCTCTGGTCTCCTCTGACATCTCAGAATACATTTTCCTGCCACTCTCCAGGATCTCCTGTGGTGTACCTGTTGGTGCCGGGTCTCCCTGCTTGAAATAAACACCTGCATCATAGTAAGTCAGGCTGTCCACTCCAAGACGTTCCCTACGCCTTTCATGCATTTGGGATGCAAAAGGTACAAAAGTCTTCTTGATCTGCTCACGCAGACTGGCAATGTCCTCTTTTGTATAAGAATTGCGGTTCATCCTGCAATATCCCATATCAATATAATTCTCAAAGCCAAGAAGCCTTGCCTGAGCAGTACGATTTTTCACCATAAGATCATAGATCTCATCGATCTCATCCTGTTTTCCTTCAAAAAATGCAGAGAATTTATCCCAGGCCTTCTTTCTGGTGTCCCTGTCACTGGCTTTCATATATTTCTGAAGCAGGGAAAGATTCAGTTCTTCTCCTTCCCAGTCCACAGATGCAGAAGCGATCAGCTTACTGTACCTGGTCGCCAGAACATTTTCCTCCTGCATTAACGGGATCAGTTTCTCATCAAAAGCTTTCATCGCAAGCTCCATAGAGCGAAATGCTACTGCTCCCAGCTTTTCTTCCATATAGGCTCTGAAAGGAGTTTTGAAAAGCACCTTATTGTACTCATCCGTCAGTGCTTCGACCTCTGGCATTTTCTGGTCATAATACTCTTTTTCTTCTTCGTAAAATGCGTTTGTTACATCCCCGTCTCTTCGTATCTGGGCAATCGTGTACATAGTCATTACATGGTACAGCTTTTTCCATATTTCCTGATGAATGGCAAACTGTTCTTCCCCACTTGCTGCATGGGCAGCCTTCTCGATCAGTTTCCTGCCTTCTTCTACCACAGCCGGAATGTCCGGTCTTTCATAAGGAATCTCAGAAAATCTCATATTTCACATCTCCTTTGTCTTTTCCAGCCCATGGGCATAGGATTTTTTTTATAATACCATAATGCCATCTGGATTTATAGTTATTATTCTCCTTTTTATAGTTAATAATTTACACGAAAGGTGCAAAAAAAACAGGAGCCTGTACTACATACAACAGGCTCCTAATCTTAAGATCATCAAAAACAACGCCATCAGTTCTCCCAGTCCCATACATTGGTAGCTGTCATCTGACTTCTGGGCTTCTTGATCACAAGCTCAGGACTCTTGGCACTTACCTTAGTATTGGCAGGAATAGACTCCGTAATAAATGTATTTCCTCCAATGATGGTATTCTCACCGATCACAGTCTCACCACCTAATACGGTGGAATTGGAATATATGGTCACATTGTCCCCAATGGTGGGATGTCTCTTAACATTTGCGAGCTGCTGCCCCATTCTGGTGGATAAAGCACCCAGAGTTACACCTTGATATAATTTTACATTATTGCCGATAGTAGTGGTCTCTCCGATTACTACACCTGTTCCATGATCAATAAAGAAGTATTCTCCTATAGTCGCACCTGGATTGATATCGATCCCAGTGCTGCTATGGGCATACTCTGTCATAATCCTTGGAATAAAGGGTACTTCACTTGTATACAGGATGTGTGCCAGCCGATACACATAGATAGCCAGAAAGCCTGGATAGGAGAAAATAATCTCCTCTCTGCTCTTAGCTGCAGGATCCCCGTCAAATCCAGCCTGAACATCCTTCAAAAGCATCTTCTGAATATGCGGAAGCTCCATGAAAAAGCTGCCGGTCACTTCTGCTGCTCTCTCATCTGCCTGCTCTTCGCCCATATATAAATAAGCGATCTTGATCTGTCTTTCCAGACGATCGTACAGATCATTCATCACGTGCCCAAGATAATGTTCCGGAAACATAGCTGCTGCCGAATCATTCCCGAAATATCCTGGAAAGATCACAGTTTTTAATTCTCTCACTATATCAACTACTGCAGATCTGTCAGGAAGCTCTTTTTTGCTTCTTGGCAAAAACAGCTCTTCATCATGGTAATTCTTGGTAAGATGTTCTACCGCACTTAGAATGGATGTCTTTTTGTCGTTCATTTCAGCCTCCTCAAGGGATGTTTCTAAATAAGTTATTCTTTATCATATTACAATACACCCCTTTTCGTCAATCCCCAGTCGCCCATATAAACCCTACCAAAAATAAAAAATATAGTAAAAACCCATAAACACATCATTCATGAAAAAGGAATTGACCTTTTTCCTGAATACGGATATAATAAAAAACGGTCACAGCAAAAGCAGCGTTGATCCATGATTCTGATGTAATCTTCAAAAATGCAGAGAAGTCTTTAGGGATGTGTGTTGTTATATGTTATCCTTTCAGATTGTATGCTGTTTTCATTGTTTGCTGTTTTCATATGGAGAGTTAGCGAAGTGGTCGTAACGCGCCGCACTCGAAATGCGGTTGTCCGCAAGGGCACGTGGGTTCGAATCCCACACTCTCCGTTAGAAAATTCAGTCTGTTCTATTATTCATATCCATAAGATATCTTATCAATCGTACCGTCAAAGTAAGTAAAATCCCCATCGGAATAATTCCAAACAGCTTGAAACTTCGTAGGATATTTGATACCATTTTTTGCAACAGTATAATCGCCACAAAGTGCAGACCACGGTATATATTCCACTGTGCCATCTGTATTCGCTGCAGCCCTGTCGTTTGTAGTAAAAGAAATCATTTCATATTGTTCATTGAAATTAAAAATACCACTTGCCGTTTGTCCTTTATAGCTGATTGTGGCTCGTACTTCAAAATCGTTGATTTCCTCAAAGGTAATATAATCCTTTAACAAAATGGTAGGTGCAAATAAACTTTCCGCAAGAAAAGTGGCAAGACAAGCCTTGTCCATATCTGCTCCCGTTTGGTTGAAAAGAGTGATTGCTTTTGCAATTACACCTTTCATACCACCTGTTCCGTTTTGATAGTAATCGTAACCCTCAAACGGAATACCAAACATACTACTGTCAATAAGTGCAATTCTGCAAGGTTCATCCACAAAGTTGTATTGTGTGTAGTCGATTTTTAGTGTAGGACCACTACGCCCCTGTAGAAAATCAATATTGTGATATTCCATTTTAAGATAGGACATTTTGGTCTTTCCAATATAACCGCAATTCACTATATACTTTTGAATTGCGGTGGGTAAATGAGCAAAATCCTTTTCTGTAAATACTTTATTTTCATCAGATAACCGATTGTTTTCTACAAGTAGGGATATATCATGTTCAAACTGTTTTTTGACAGGTGAATAAGGGATGTTAAACCATATCAAGAGCATACCAATCAAAATAAGTAATATTCCAACTGCGATAAGCATTTTCTTTTTCCTCGCCTTCCTCATTTTCTAATTTCCTCCGCATACTTTTCGACCCGTTCTATGCCTGCATATAGCTTCATATAAAGTCGAAACAGAGTTTCTATTTCATCTTCCGAAAAATCTTCAAATAACAGTTTCAGCGATTGCAGATGCCGTTCGCCCACTTCTTCTAAATACTCTTGAACTTTGTCTGTAAGTTCAACACAAACAGAGTTATTGCTTCCTGACAACAATCGAATAAAGCCCTTCTTTTCAAGCGCCAATGTCAGTTTTTTTATATTCTGTCTTGAACATCCCATCAGATTGCCCACATTTGTTAATGTGCGTGGCTCTGGGCAACTCCCAGCCATTGCCAGCAACAGCCATTGCTTCATCGATATTTGTGTTTGCAATTTTTCACCCGCTGTCTGCATACGATTTTGCATAACAAAGATACTCGAAAAGATTGCTTGTATTCTATGCATTGTATCACAGTTATAGCTTTCATATATTTCTTCTGATTTCATTCAATGCTCCTCCCATAAGCAGTAACAAGTTTCCGCTTGTAATTATAGTAACTTGTTACTACATTATCAAGGCATTTTTTCCAAATCCGCTTCAAAATCCACTTAAGTAGTATTGCTTGACAATCTCAGGTTTTACATGTATAATCCCAACATAAGCAATAATTACAACATTATAGGGGATTGGTCAAATGGTATGATAGGGGTCTCCAAAACCTTTGGTGGGAGTTCGATTCTCTCATCCCCTGTTTTCTTAAGCGTCGGAAGCATTGATTTTACTTTGCTTTCGACTTTTTTATTTATGAAAATAATAGCACACTGTACAGGTCATCCGTACTTGACTTGGGCGATAATTATCACTTAATATACCTTTATAAAAACACACCATTTCATATGCAATAAACCAAGATTTATAAGGGGAATCGTAAGAAACTATATAGGCAGAAAATGAAAGGAGATTATGTATGACTTTGAAACAGGCACTTGGAAAGATGAAATGGAAGAATTTTTTCTTCCTTACGGTTGCAGGTATGGTGAATGCCTTTGGTGTCACGATGTTTATCGCTCCAGTAGATTTGTACGATAGTGGAATTTCAGGAACTTCAATTTTGCTGTCACAATTAACACCAGAGTGGTTGTCACTGTCTCTATTTTTGCTTGTATTGAACATTCCCCTGTTCCTGTATGGATTAAAAAAGCAGGGTGTTACTTTTACTATTTATGCAATCTATACGGTAGCAGTGTATTCTTTTGGAGCATGGCTGATTACTGATGTGTTGCCGGTGGATGTAAGTATTGTATCACCACTTGCCGGGTCAGATCTTCTTCTTTGTGCCATTTTCGGTGGACTGATTTCTGGTATCGGAAGTGGCATGGCAATTCGATTTGGAGGTGCCATGGATGGCATCGAGGTTCTTGCTGTCATCTTTGCAAAAAGACTGGGAATCACGGTTGGTACGTTTGTGATGGCGTATAATCTGGTGTTATATATCGTTTGCGGATTTGTTCTTCATAGTTGGATCCTTCCATTGTATTCGATCGTAGCGTACGGAGCGGCACTGAAGACAGTGGACTTTATTGTGGAAGGTTTGGATCGTTCAAAAGCTGCTACGATTGTAACAGTACACCCGAATGAGGTCTGTGCAGCTCTTTCAGAAGCCTTTGAATGTGGTATGACCATTACCGAAGCAAAAGGATATTATTCCGACTCTCCCAAAACGGTGGTGTATATTGTGGTAAACCGTTTTCAGGTTGGAAAGATGAAAGAACTGGTTCATGAAAATGACCGTTCTGCTTACATATCAATTGCAGAGATTGCGGATGTGTATGGGGCAAATACAGACAAGGTTTGAAACTGAATAACAAAAATAAAGAAGTCTGAGCGCCCTGAAAAAACACTCAGACTTCTTAAGAACAGGGGATGAGAGAATCGAACACCATCCGAAATGCCAGAAAACGGCGAAAATAAAGGATTCTTTACTTGCGAAATTGACTAGATTTGACTAGATTTTGACTAGATCATTATTCTAATAGGAAAGGAGCATCAGCGTTGTGCCTAATATAACATGATACAAAAAATTCTTGTTTATAATTAGGAGGACGCAACCATGACACAGTTAGAAGAACTCTTTGAAACCTGGAATAATACGATTAATGATACCCCTGAAATAATTCTGGCATGGAAAAAAGTGGAAATAGAATTGAAAAAGACTTCTGCTGACAACTTAACTGATTTGATCTTCGATTATACAACCACAGCTCAAAAAGAAGCGTTTAGTGCAGGTTTTAAGAAAGGAATGCTTTTGATGCTGGAAGTTATCGGGGATGCAAAAAATTAAAACTTAAAGTTTAAAAAATCCCACCTAGACATCTCTCTTTCAAAAAAACTTACATAACTCTATATCATCCAAAACGAAAAGCGGTGAAATAAACACCGCTTTCCCCTAAAATTATCATTTCATTATGCAATCGTATGTGCTTCAAAAACGTTTTCGACTTATACGATCAATCTGCTGTGTTCACAGCCGTACCCTTAACCGTTACCATACAACTAGCAGAAACAGATAAAGGATCCTCATCAGACCTACAAGTAATCACAGCTGTTCCCTCCTTAAGAGCCTTAAGGTTTCCACTATCGTCTACGCTAACCACACTACTATCTGAAGATGACCAAGAAACAGTCTTATCCACCGCACCAGTAGGATAAGTAGATGCAACTAAGCTATAAGTATCACCAACCTTATCAAGAGTAACATCAGTAGCATTTAAACTAATTTCTATAATTGAAAGATTAACCTTTACAGTGCAAGATGCTTTAAGAGATTCATGTCCCTTTACATAGCAAGTGATTACAGCAGTACCATTACGGTGACCTTCCAATCTACCTTCATCTATTGATACAATATTAGGATCTGATATTTCCCAAACAACGTCTGTCTCATCAGAGTTACTCGGAAGAATTGTCTCATACAATTCATAGGTTTCCCAATCATTAGTAAGTTCCATGTAGGTTTCATTAAGCGTAATAGATTCAGCTAAAATTTTGTCAGTATCACTACTATCATCATAGTCTACAATTACATAACAATATTCAGAAATATAGCCATCTGAAACCAGTTCACAGTATATAAAAGCCCTTCCTTTTCTTACAGACGTAACAACACCGTTATTGTCAACGGTTGCTACTCTCTCATTATCTGAATACCATTTTACATCCTTATCAGTAGCATTAGCAGGTTCTACAGTAGCAACTAATTTCTTAGTAGCACCCTTGCTAGTGAGAGTAATGTCAGTCTCAGACAATTTAATACCAGTAGCCTTAACTACAGGTTTAGCTGGTTCCGTAGGAGTAGGTTCAGGTGTCTCAGTTGGCTTCGGAGCCTCAGTTGGTTTCGGTGCTTCCGTTGGCTTAGGAGTTTCTGTCGGCTTAGGACTAGGCTTTGGAGTTTCCGTTGGCTGAGGTTTTGGACTCTCAGTAGGCTTCGGAGCAGTCGTAGGATTCGGCTTAGGTGTTACAACAGCTGTCGTACCCCTAACCTTTACAACACATACCAGTTTCTTCTCTCCTACTGTAGCAGTAATGGTAGCACTTCCTGGTTTCTTAGCTGTAATCACAGCACTCTTACCATTCTTAGTAGCCTTAACAGTAACAACAGACTTCTTGGAAGATGACCACTTAGCCTTACCCTTCACACCTTTAAATTTCAAAGTGTATTTCTGACCTTTGTTTAAGGTGCGACTTGTTACGTTCATACCTTTCTTGGAAGCCTTTACAACAGCTACATAAGTTTTCTTTCCATAAGTAGCAATCACCTTATAAGTTCCAGCTTTCCGAGCGTAGAAAGTAGCACTCCGAGTATCTTTCTTGCTATAAGATACTACCAGATTCTTACTGTTGGATTTCCACTTAACACTCTTTTTCTTCTTAGAGCTTACACCCTTTAAGGTAATCTTGGACTTCTCACCGGTTATAACCGATACCTCAGTACTGCTGAGCTTCCTTGAAGCTGCCTCGACTTCCTGTACAACCCCAACTGATTCCATCATAGGAATAACAGGATCGGAACCAACAAGCATTATAGCTGTTGCAAGGCTTAACATTCCTTTCACAATTTTTTTCTTTAACATAGCAATCCCCCTTTTCTGTAGTGTGAATAAATTTCGCAATCCTCAATGATGAGGTATGCATTCTTATAACTTATTTTATGCGATAATTATCTCCTAGTCAAGTACATTCTTGTGACCTAAAATTGTAAATAGAATTAAGAAAATAGACGGAGATATTAGAGCGAGAGAATGCACGTTAATGTTCAGATAGACTATACACCATTGCTGACAAAATTAAATGAAAAGCAGATATCTGGTTATAAATTAGCCGAATATGGGATTCCCCATAAAACATTGTATAATATTCGACAAGGAAAGATAATTACAGTGGAAACTCTTGCAAAACTCGCTTATATTCTTAATTGCAGTATAAATGATTTAGTGAAATTTGACTACAATATAACAGATTAAAAATTAATTTTAAAAAAATATTAGAGCGGTCTTAATGACCGCTCTCAGACTGTAGACAAAGCCCTGCTTTTGCAGGGTTTTGCTATTATTGGAACCGCTTTTCTGATATAATAAATATCAGAAGGGCGGTGTTTTTTATGATGACGAAAAATACAGATAAAAAAAGAGAACAAATGATGATGTTTTCCATGGATGACATGGTACCTCAAAACCATATGCTGCGATTGATTGATAAAGCAATCAATTGGAACTTTATTTATGATCTGGTTGAAGAAAAATACTGTCCGGATAACGGCCGTCCCAGTATGGATCCCGTCATGCTGATAAAGATACCATTCATTCAGTATCTCTATGGGATAAAAAGCATGCGTCAGACCATGAAAGAGATCGAGGTAAACGTTGCATACCGCTGGTTTCTCGGACTAGACATGTTAGATCCAGTACCTCATTTCTCTACATTTGGAAAGAATTATACCCGCCGTTTCAAAGATACAGACCTTTTTGAGCAGATCTTTTCAAAGATTCTGGAAGATTGTATGAAATATAAGCTTGTAAATACAGAACAGATCTTCGTGGATGCAACACATGTAAAAGCCTGTGCAAACAGTAAAAAAATGCGTAAGCGGGTTGCACACGAACAGGCTCTGTGGTATGAAGAGGAATTAAATAAAGAGATTGAACAAGATCGTCTGGCACATGGAAAAAAGCCATTAAAGAAAAAAGATGATAACCAGCCACCTGCATCCGGTGGAACCGGAAATGATAAGGATTCTATATCTGAAGAACTTCCTGAAGATGTGAAAACACAAAAATGCAGCATCAGCGATCCGGAAAGTGGATGGTTTCGAAAGGGTGAACATAAACACGTTTTTGCATATGCAGTAGAAACTGCCTGTGATAAACATGGCTGGATCCTTGGATATACAGTACATCCTGGTAATGAGCATGACAGTCGTACTTTTAAAGCATTATACGATAAGATATCTAAACTGAATCCGCAGATGGTAGTTGCAGATGCAGGATATAAAACTCCGGCAATCGCCCATCAGCTGTTGGAAGATGGAATTCAACCACTTTTTCCGTATACCCGTCCCAAGACCAAAGAAGGCTTTTTCGGAAAACACGAATTCGCATATGATGAATACTATGATTGTTATATATGTCCGGGAGCACATATATTGACATACAGTACAACAAACAGAAGTGGATATAAAGAGTATAAAAGCTGCGGTGAACATTGTGCTGAATGCCAATGTCTTTCAAAATGCACAGAAAGTAAGGATCATGTAAAACTGATCACACGTCATGTATGGGAAGAATATATGGAAGTGGCAGAAGACATTCGGCACACGATCGGAAACAGACAGATCTACCAGTTAAGAAAAGAAACCATAGAGCGGATCTTCGGTACAGCGAAAGAACAGCATGGATTTCGATATACACAGTATGTAGGAAAAGCACGGATGGAAATGAAAGCCGGGCTTACCTTTGCATGCATGAATTTGAAAAAACTGGCAAAGATCCTGGAAAAACGAGGTTGGAACACAGCCAGATTTTTGTTGATTTTGAAGAAAATAAAAAGAAAAGAAGTTTTAAAAGAAAAATGGTGCTGGGCATAACACCCAACACCAAGTTTGTCTACAGTCTGAGATGATCTGATAGATCATCTGTAACAGGTTTTCATGGTCTTTGTGAAACCGGATAGACTTATCATTGGTTTTAAACTTCTTTTTGATCAGCTTTGTAAAGCCGATCTTTGCAGCGAATTCTTTTATCAAAAGAAGACCTGCATCGGAGGATAGATCACCTCCATCAAAATTTATTTTAATTTGCCTATTGCTTTGAAGTGAAAAGCAATGTGCAATTAAAATACAGTAACTATGTGGCTTTCAACCACTTTTACGGCAAAGCCGTGAATAATTCAAGATAAAAAAGGTAGTTGACTTGACACTACCTAGCTGACATGGAGAAATGATAGATGGTAAAACCGATAATGAAAGATGTGTTCTTTTTAGGACAAAAGTCAGAACCTGCCACAAAGGCAGAGCTGCAAGTGGGAAAGGATCTACAGGATACCCTACAGGCAAATCGTGCCGGGTGTGTGGGTATGGCTGCAAATATGATTGGTGTGAAAAAGAGAGCAATCATTGTAAATATGGGATTCGTAGATGTTGTGATGTTTAATCCGGTTCTTCTGAGCAAGGATACTCCATATGAAACAGAAGAAGGATGTCTATCGCTTACCGGTGTGAGGAAAACAACACGATATGAAAATATCGAAGTGGAATATTATGATATGAATTGGAAAAAGCAGCGGCAGAAACTGAGTGGATGGCCGGCACAAATTTGTCAGCATGAACTGGATCATCTGGAAGGCATTTTAATTTAAGTTTTTTGAAATTACGGGGGTGATCGATTATGGCATCGGAACGAACCGATGAATTATACAAGCTTTTACTGGGCAGAGGATATCCTAAAGAGTTCTGTGCGGAAATTGCCTATAAAAATATGAATACAGATTACACTGCCACCCGGATGCTTGGCTATTTGTACCGGGTAAGTGATCCCCGAATCGAGGATCTGGTGGATGAGATGCTTGCAATCTTAAGTGACAGAGATGCAATTATTCAGAAAAAAGAAATGGAACATGCCCAGGCTGTGATCAATGAGATTTACAGAAATGGATTGTAAAAAAGTTTAGTAATTATGGTATAAGAAAAATGATTCGAGGATTTGAAACAAGAGATTTGAATGAGATAATGGACTTATGGCTTCATGCAAATATAGAGAGCCATTCTTTTATAGAAGCAGATTACTGGAAAAAGAATTATGATATGGTCAGAAAATTGATTTCTGAAGCAGAAATGTATGTGGCAGAAGAAAATGAGGAGATTCAAGGCTTTATTGGTTTAATAGATACTTATATAGCCGGGATCTTTGTAAAGGCAAAAGAACAATCAAAAGGAATCGGAACAGAGCTGCTTCGCACCGTTACGAAGCTAAAGGATCAATTGAATCTTAACGTGTATAAGAAAAATATGAGAGCGGTAGTGTTCTATCAGCATCGTGGATTTAAAATTGTGAATCAGAAAATAGATGAAAATACATCAGAAGAAGAATATACGATGGAATGGCATCGTTAGGCGGGAGGTAAAAATGAAGACAGTAATTGTTTATGCGTCTGTACATCACGGAAATACAAAGAAACTGGTGGAGAAAATTGTAGAGGAATGTAAGGTTGATCTGATTGATGCCGTGCAGCAGCCAAAGGCAGATTTGGCGGATTATGACCGGATTGGTTTTGCATCCGGTATTTATTTTTCAAAATTTCATCAGACAATCTTAAAGTTTGCTTCAGAAAATCTGCCGGAAAATAAAAAGGTATTTATGATCTGTACTTATGGTGGAAATGCAGCATATAAATCACTGGAAGTTATTTTGAAAGAAAAGAAAACGGACATTATTGGAAAATTTGGCTGTAAAGGATATGACACTTTTGGACCGTTTAAATTGGTGGGTGGTATTGCAAAAGGTCATCCGGATGAAAAAGATCTGGAAGCAGCGGTCTCCTTCGTGGCTGGATTGCAGTGATCAGGACGATAAGAAAATCAGGATTTGCGGAGGATAATATTCACAGAATGAAAGGAAAAAAATATGAAATTAAAATTTTGTGCAAGAATTCTTCAAAATGAGAATATGGATGCTGCCTATGTAGAGGTTCCTTACGATATCAAAGAGCTTTTTGGAAAAGGGCGTTTGTTGGTAAATGCTACATTGACGGTATTCCATATCGTGGGCAAGTGGTAAAAATGGGAACTCCATGTTACATTATCGGCGTTACAAAACAGATACGCAAGCAGATTGGCAAAAGCTTTGGAGATATGGTTGAAGTGGTTCTTCACGAAAGAGACAGTGAGAAAAGCCCAATGTGGCAATGTCTCAAATGTAGCAGAGAGTTTAAGAAAAAAGGGCAAAGTCATTACTGCGGTGAAAAGCTAAAGTCGATTGATGAATATATCCTGAGCCAGGATGAGGAGAAACAGGAATATCTGCGCTATATGCGTCAGATTCTTCGCAGTGCATTACCGGAAGCGGAAGAACGCATTTCATGGAGTATGCCGACCAACCGGAAAGGTCGTAACATTGTTCATTTTGTTGCTTCGAAGAAATACATCGGATTGTATCCGGACCCTGCAGCAGTTGAAGAATTTGCCGAAGCATTGAAAGGGTATAAGACGGATAAAGGAACGATTCGTATTTCGTACGGCAAGGTCGATGCAGAATTGATAAAAAGAATTGTCTTGTGGTGCTACGAAACCGGAACCCATGCATGAGGAGAAATATCATGAAGCAGATAGAAGAGATCATACGAAATACAACAGAAGAAGAACAGGAAAAGGTGGACTGGACCAAGGCCTGGAGTACAGATGATACTTACTTATATTGGTTTACTTGATGCCACAAAGGATTAGAAAGTTGTCTTAAATGAGAAAGGAAATTATGAACACTACAATTAATTATTACAACCTAAATGCAAAAAAATTTATAGAAAACACTCAGAATGCAGATATGCATCTGGCACAAGAGGCGTTTCTCCAACTATTGCCTGGGAGTGCGTCAATTCTTGATTTTGGTTGTGGTTCCGGTCGTGATACAAAATATTTCCTTGAGAAGGGGTACCAGGTGGCGGCAACCGACGGATCCGCAGAACTCTGTCGATTGGCAGGTAGCTTTACAGGGATTAAAGTAAAGAAAATGCTATTTCAGGAATTGGATGAAATTGGAGTGTATGATGGCATCTGGGCATGTTCCTCTATTTTGCATTTGCCAAAGCAGGAACTTCTTCCCGTAATCCAAAAAATGTGTATTGCACTTAAAGATAACGGGGTGATTTATACGTCCTTCAAATATAGTAATTTTGAAGGGGAACGAAATGGTCGTTATTTTACTGATTTTATGGAAGATACATTTCGGGAATTTATCAAGGTGATACCGGAACTTACGGTAGAAGATCAGTGGATTACGTTGGATGTGCGTCCGGGAAGAGGAGAAGAAAAATGGCTCAATTTAATTTTGCGGAAAAATCGGAAATAGAGGAACTCCATATAGAACCAACAGATGTTATGACCGGAGACAGAAATAAAAGCAGATATTTGCTGTATCAGTTAAAGCTTAGCATGGCAAGGGCAAAACAGATTGATATTATTGTTTCATTCCTCATGGAATCAGGTGTAAGAATGCTGCTCTCAGACTTAAAAGCAGCTTTGCAGCGTGGTGTTCGGATTCGCATTCTTACTGGCAATTACTTAGGAATTACGCAGCCTTCAGCACTATATCTTCTTAAAAAGGAATTGGGCGATAAGGTAGAATTGCGTTTTTATAGTGATAAAGGGCGTTCTTTCCATCCCAAGTCATACATATTTCATTATGACAACATGAGTGAGATTTATATTGGTTCATCCAATATTTCCAGAAGTGCATTAACATCTGGAATTGAATGGAATTATCGTTTTAATAATAATCAGGATAGTCAGAATTTTAATTTGTTTTATGAAACGTTTGAGGATTTATTTAAAAATCATTCCTACGTGATTGATGATGCAGAATTGAAAGCGTATTCAAAGAACTGGCATAAACCTGCGGTTGCAAAAGATCTTGCACGATATGACCAGACAGATCCGGACACAAAAGTTGAAGTGCTGTTTCAACCAAGAGGTGCACAGATCGAAGCACTTTGTGCACTGGAGAATAGCAGAGCAGAGGGCGCTGTGCGTGGTTTGGTTCACGCTGCAACAGGTGTGGGAAAAACATATTTGGCTGCATTTGATTCTGCAAAGTATGAGAGAGTCTTGTTTGTTGCACATAGAGAAGAAATCCTGAAGCAGGCAGCAGTATCTTTTAAGAATGTACGTCATTCAGATGATTATGGATTTTTTGACGGAAAGCAAAAGGATACTGGAAAATCTGTGATTTTTGCTTCTGTAGCAACGCTTGGCAGAAGCGAATATTTAACAGAGGAGTATTTTGCTCCAGATTACTTTACTTATTTGGTGATCGATGAGTTTCATCATGCTGTTACAGATCAGTATCAGAGAATCGTGAATTATTTTAAACCACAGTTTATGCTTGGTCTTACCGCCACACCGGAAAGAATGGATGGAAAGTCTATTTATGAAATTTGCGATTATAATGTTCCATATGAGATTACGTTGAAGGAAGCAATCAATAAAGGGGCATTAGTTCCATTCCATTATTATGGTATTTACGATGAAACGGATTATTCGACACTCAAATTGGTAAAAGGAAGATACAATGAGAATGACTTGAATGATAAATATATCGGCAATGTAAAACGATATGATTTGATTTATAAATATTATAAAAAATATCATTCCAAACGTGCTTTAGGTTTTTGTAGTTCAAGAATGCATGCCGAGGAAATGGCAAAGGAATTCTGCAGGCGAGGCGTAAAATCCGTTGCTGTGTACAGCAATGCAGATGGGGAATTTTCAGAAGAAAGAAATCGGGCAATTGAGCAATTAAAGAATCAGGAGATAAAGGTTATTTTCTCTGTAGATATGTTCAATGAAGGAGTGGATATTGCTTCTCTTGATATGGTTATGTTTTTGAGACCGACGGAATCACCTACTGTGTTTTTACAGCAGTTGGGTCGTGGATTGCGTATCAGCAAGGGTAAAGAGTATGTAAACGTACTTGATTTTATTGGAAATTACGAAAAAGCCGGGCGTGCACCGTTTTTGTTAAACGGAAGTGCCTGTGTCGGAGAAAGAACTGCATATGACTATTCTGAAATTGAATACCCCGATGATTGTATCGTGGATTTTGATATGCGTTTGATTGATCTCTTCAGAGAAATGGACAAAAAGTCATTGTCTATTCAGGAAAGAATTAAACAGGAATATTATCGCGTGAAAGAATTGCTTGATGGAAAAGTTCCCACACGTATGGAACTTTTTACGAATATGGATGATAATATTTACGAATACTGTATGAAACATTCGAAAGAAAATCCGTTTAAACGATATATGGATTTTTTATATGAAATTCATGAATTATCGGCGGAAGAACTTCAGATTTACTCTGGAATTGGAAGAGAGTTTTTGCAGTTGATTGAAACAACGGATATGCAGAAAGTGTATAAGATGCCGATTCTGTACAGCTTCTATAACGAGGGAGACGTACGGCTGGCTGTTACAGATGATGAGGTAGTGGAGAACTGGAAAAAGTTCTTTGATCGAGGAACGAATTGGAAGGATTTTCCAAAAGTAACTTCATATGAAGAGTATCGGAAGATAACAGACAAACAGCATTTAAGCAAGGCAAAAAGTATGCCGATTAAATTTCTAAAAGCTTCAGGTAAAGGATTTTTTATAGATAAGGACGGCTATGCACTGGGAATACGAGATGAATTGGCAGATGTAATTAAAGTTGATGCATTTAAGAAGCAGATGAAAGATATTATTGAGTATCGTACGATGGAATATTATCGGAGAAGGTATGTAGAAAACTGATTCTTAATATTATCTCCAGAGGAATTGAGTTATGATGTACACAGTAAAACGAATCGATGAAGACCTGAATTTTGGTTGTGAAGAACGACCGGATGATGCACCAGTCATGGCAATAGTGACTCTTGTGGATTCTTCAGGAAAAGAAGTGACAGTAAAAGCGGAGGACGCCAGGCTCTATGAGCGTAATATCAATGAAGGAGACAAAGTTTGTCTCGATGTAAATAATAAATTGGAAAAAGTAGAATGAAAGCTACAGGGAGAAAGTAAATGGTAAAGCAAATTGTAAGAGACGTTTTCTTTTTAGGCCAACCATCCGAACCGGCCACGAAAGCAGATATCCAAGTTGGAAAAGACCTGCAGGATACGCTGCAGGCGAACCGGGAGCGTTGTGTGGGTATGGCGGCAAACATGATTGGTGTAAAGAAGAATATCATCATTGTAAATATGGGCTTCATAGATGTTGTGATGTTCAATCCGGTGATTGTTTCAAAACGTGACATGTATGAGACAGAAGAAGGCTGTTTATCCTTAGATGGTGTTCGTAAGACGACCCGGTACCAGGAAATAGAAGTAGAGTATTATGATTTCAACTGGAAAAAACAGCGGCAGAAGCTGTCCGGATGGACGGCTCAGATCTGCCAGCATGAAATTGATCATTTGTCTGGAAAGATAATATAACTGAATGCGGACCTGGAATGTCCGCTTTACAAAATGATACATATGGCGATGGACAAGGAGAAATAATTTGAATATACAGATTTTTGGAACAAAGA
>OLPR01000904.1_pt1 | contig 25593 bp, 24 predicted proteins | sample 1672761 | NCBI WGS metagenome assembly OLPR01 (sample SAMEA3136721, study PRJEB25190) | human gut metagenome | biome: human gut; feature: human-associated habitat; material: faeces | place: Austria | collected 2013 | reverse complement strand
CCGTCTGTTTCCAGAGACAGTGACTGGAACAGCGACTCGGTCCGTTCACGGTTTTCCGGCGCTGTGCGCCAGCCGAGGCCGCAGTCTGCGGTGATCTCGCGGGGGACGGGGATGATCCTGCCGGGGAGGCCTGCCTGCCCGCAGGCCTTTTCCGCCGCCATAGCGGCGCTTGTGGTGTAAAATGTGACGATGAGCCACTGCTTTTTCTCTCTCATTGCTCTGCCAGCTCCCGGACTGCGGCGATGGCCGCGTCCGTTTCCTCCTCCGTGTTGTAATAGCCGAAGCTGAAGCGCACCGCGGCCCCGGAAACGCCGGAGGAAGAGACGTACAATTATCCGCCCATTGATCTGCTGGCCCGAAGCGATGGGGAAGCGGCGGTGGCGGACAACGGGGAGGACCTGAAGAAGGCCCGGAAGCTGGAAGAGATGCTGGCCTCCTTCGGCATACAGACCAGGCTGACGGGCATTGCCCACGGCCCGGCGGTGACCCGGTTTGAACTGCAGCCGGCGCCGGGGGTGAAGGTCAGCCGCATTACCTCATTGGCAGACAACATTGCCCTGACCCTGGCGGCTATTTCCGTGCGCATCGAAGCGCCCATTCCCGGCAAGGCCGCGGTGGGAGTGGAGGTGCCCAACGACACCATTGAAACGGTACCTCTGCGGGACGTATTGGAAAGCAATGAGGCCAGAAGGCACGCCTCCCGGGTGGCGGTGGGCCTGGGCAAGGACAATTCCGGAAGGTACATCGTGGCGGACATTGCCAAAATGCCCCACGTGCTCATTGCCGGCCAGACCGGTTCCGGTAAGTCCGTGTGCATCAATTCCATTATCGTTTCCATTCTTTACCGGGCGACCCCCGAGGAAGTGAAGCTGATCCTCATCGACCCCAAGGTGGTGGAATTGAGCGTATACAACGGCATTCCGCACCTGATCGCCCCGGTGGTGACCGACCCCAAGAAGGCGGCCAGCGCCCTGGAGTGGGCCGTGGTGGAGATGAACGGCCGATACAAGAAATTCGCCGAGCGGGGCGTGCGGGACATCGGCGGCTACAACAAGGCGCTGAAGCCGGACGAAAAGCCCATGCCGCACATGGTCATCGTCATCGACGAACTGGCGGACCTGATGATGGTTTCTCCCGGCGAGGTGGAGGATTCCATTTGCCGGCTGGCGCAGCTGGCCCGGGCGGCGGGCATGCATCTGGTAATTGCCACCCAACGGCCTTCCGTGAACGTGATTACCGGCATTATCAAGGCCAACATCCCCACGCGAATCGCCTTCCTGGTGGCTTCTCAGGTGGACAGCCGCACCATCATCGACCACGGCGGCGCGGAAAAGCTGCTGGGCCACGGCGACATGCTGTATGTGCCCTCCGGCATTCCCAAGCCCATGCGGGTGCAGGGCTCCTGGGTTTCCGACGAGGAAGTGCATCACATTGTGGAATACATCAAGGAGCGCCACGAGGCGGCTTACGACGAGGACGTGCTGGAGCACATCAACAACGCCACCCTTTCCGACGCGGAAAAGGAGGAGCGCAGCGAGGAGCACGACGCGCGGCTGCCGGAGGCCATTGAAATTGTGCTGGAGGCGGGACAGGCTTCGGTTTCCATGCTGCAAAGGCGCATGCGGGTGGGTTACGCCCGGGCGGGGCGGCTCATTGACGAGATGTATCTGCGGGGCATTGTCAGCGAGGCCGACGGCGCAAAGCCCCGGGAGGTGCTGATTACCCGGGAGCAATACAACCGGATGTTTGAAGAAGAGGACGGGCAGGAATGATGGAACGGCGGGTGCGGCAGCTGGTTGCGGAGTACGTTCCCCAATGCGAGCAGGAACAGCGGGACAAGGCGCAGATGCTGGCGTTTTTTCACCGGGAAACCGGATGGCTTACCCGGGAAAATACCCTGGCCCACGTGACGGCCTCCGGATGGATTCTGGATCCGGCGGGTGAGCGGGCACTGATGGTGTATCACAACATCTACCGCTCCTGGTCCTGGACCGGCGGGCACGCGGACGGCGAGGGCGACCTGCTGAGCGTGGCGCTGCGGGAAGCGCAGGAGGAGACGGGGGTACGGCCCCGGCCGGTGCTGGAAAGGCCCTTTTCGCTGGAAACCCTGTGCGTGGAAGGGCACGTGAAGCGGGGGCGGTTCGTTTCGCCCCATCTGCACCTGAACGTGACGTATTTATTGGAAGCGGATCCCGCCGAGGAGATTCGTATCAAGCCGGACGAGAACGCCGGCGTGAAGTGGATTTTGGCGGAGGAACTGGACGCGCAGGTGCGGGAGGAGGCCATGCGGGGCGTTTACCGCAAACTGATGCAGCGGGCAAGGGAGATACGCGCCGGGAAAGGCGAAGCATAGGCGCGACGAGAAACCAAAGACACGGGAGGGGAATTTTCATGGCGGGCTACAGACGACCCGGCGCCCGGAGAAGGCGCAAATCTCAGATGCGGCCGGCGCTGCTTTTTGCGGCGGCAGCGGCGGTGGTGATATTGATTGTGGTGCTGATCGTCCACGGGGCGACGGGCGGCAGCGACAACGTGGCGAAGCAGCCCCAGGCGACGGCTACGCCGGAACCTACGCCGGAAATTCTGGAGACGCTGGAGCCCACCCAGGAGCCCACGCCTACGCCCGAACCCACCCGGGACCCCAACGTGGGATACGCCCCCAAGCCCACGCCCATGGCGGAGGGGTATCTGCCCATTTTCAAAAAGGCGGAGACGGACGAGAAGGTCATCTGCGTCACGGTGGACGACTTTTTCCAGTTCAAGAACGCCCGGAAGATCATCGACGTGGCCATCGAAAACGGCGCGAAGCTGACGCTTTTCCCCATTGGCAAAAACGTGCTGCGGGAGGAACTGCAGGACACGCTGCGCTATGCCCACGAAAACGGCATGGAAATTGAAAACCACACCCTGGAGCACAAGCGGCATTTCCAGATGGATGACGCCACCTTCGAGCGCCAGATCTATCTGCAGTGCCTGTGCGTGGACAAGGTGCTAGGAGTGGATTATCAGGAGCACTTTGTGCGGCCCTTTGGCGGCGACGGCCGGGACGATCAGCGGCTGCATCAATACGCCAAGCAGATCGGCATGGTGGGTATCGCGCACTGGAACGTCTCTGGCAGCGGCACCGGGCTGCAAAAGCTGATTGCGGGGCTGGCTCCGGGCAACATTTACCTATTCCACACCACGGACAAGGACACCGCCAAATTGCAGGAGTTCATTCCCGCGGCGGTGCAGGCGGGCTACAAGCTGGTGACCCTGAACGAAATGTTCGGCTATCCGGAAAACGAAACCAGTCCCCAGACCGTGGCCCCGGAAGACCGGGAAATGCTGAAGCTGGAAGCCTTCACCTACACGCCCCGGGATTACAAAAAGGGCGATTACGCCTGGCGCATTTACCAGATGCAGGAGCGGCTTATCGAGCTGGGCTATCTGGACGGCGAGCCGGACGGCATGTATGGCGACGGCACGGCCAAGGCCGTCAGCGCTTTCCAGAAGAAAAATGGACTGGAAGCCACGGGCACGGCCGACCCGGAGACCCAGGATCTGATTTTCTCCGATGACGCGAAGGGAAAATAATCGAAAATGACGCAGAAAACCGCCTGCAGGGAAGCAAGCCTTGCAGGCGGTTGATATTTTTTGGAGGAGCTATTCCTGCTCCGGGAAGAGCATGTGCTCTACGTAGAGGTGGTTGAAGCGGGGGTTACCGCCCAGGGAGACGTGCTGGGAGCGACGGGCGATTTCGGCGGCGGAGGACTGGGCGGCGGCGTCCATCAGCAGGCGGCAGGCGCCGGTGACCATCGGGCCGTAGCGGCCGATGCGCGCCTTCACGATGTGCCCCGTCTTGGGATCGTTGCCCAGAATGCGCACTTTTTGGGCCAGGGACGAGGGAATCAGGCCGATGGCTACGGCGGAAGCGACCCGCAGGTGGCTGCCAAAGCCGCCGGCGATGGAGAGGTGGGTGAGGGCTTCCGGGGCGACGCCGGCGGTTTCTAGAAGGGTATCGATGCCGGCGGCCACGGCGGCTTTGGCCAGCTGCACGGCGCGGATATCCCGGGAAAGCAGGGAAACGCCGCCAGAGAGGGGAATTTCGTCTTCGTCGGCAGCGCCAGTTTCATCGATGATTTCCAGCTGGAGCAGGGCGGCGATGGCGTCGATCAAGCCGGAGCCGCAGACTCCTGCCGGGGCGGCTTCGTCGATGGTATGCACCTGCAGCGCACCGTTTTCCGCCGAGACCTGGTCGATGGCCCCGGGAATGCTGCCGCAGCCGCAGGAGATGCCCGCGCCCTCGAAGGCCGGGCCCGCGGCGGTGGAGGTGACGTAGAGAACGCCGTCCTTCCAGAGGGCGATTTCGCCGTTGGTGCCGATGTCGCACAAAAGGGAAGGGCCTTCTTCCAGGCACTGGCCCGCGGCCAGCACGGCGCAGGTGATGTCCGCGCCTACGAAGGCGTTCATGCAGGGGGGCAGCAGGGTGCGCCGGCCCAGCAGCGTGGTTTCCTGGCCGAAGAGGCAATCCGCCTCAAAGGGAGCATGGGACAAAGATTCCGGATTACGGCCGGTGAGCAGGTAAAGCATGGTGGTGTTGCCCGCAATGGAAAGCACGTCCACCTCCGCCGGGTCCCGATGGGCCTGTTGACAGGCCTGGTTCAGCAGAGCTTCCAGGGCCTGGAGGATCTGATGCTGCAAAAGGGCGAGCTTCCCCTCCAGCGCCGCGCCGATGCGGCCCATTACGTCCGCGGCCACGGCGGTCTGGGGATTGAGCATGGCGGCCTGGCCCAGGGTTTTGCCGGTGGAAAGCTCCAGCAGGCGGGCGGCCAGGGTGGTGGTGCCGATATCTACGGCCAGGCCCAGGCAGCCGGACACGGGAGCAAGGGGGCGGAAGGATGCTTCGCCGGAAAGCTCGATGCGGGCGTGTTCCGGGGCCTCCGGCAGGGTGACCTGAGCGTTGCCCAAGAGGGCCGTCTGGCAGGCCAGACGCGCACCCGAGGCCACTTCGGCGGCGGTGGGCTGGGAGAGACAGCCGGAGACTTCTACGGCGCATTTGCCGCACTTGCCCCGGCCGCCGCAGGGGCGCTGCACGGGAAAGCCGTGCTCCGCCAGCAGATCCGCCAAAATGGGCGTGCCCTCAAAGGACAGGCGGGTGCAGGCGGTTCCCTGGCGCACGGTTAATTCATGCATTGTCTTTCTCCCGGAAGAGCACCATGCCAAAGAAAGTGACGGTGTTCTGGCCGTTAATGTACTTCAGGTCTGTATCCTTGGTGGTGTTATACACATCTACGCCGTAGGCTTCCAGGGAAGGCAGGGCCTTTTCCGGGAAACGGCAGGGTTCGTCGGTCACCTTGGCGCACTTTTCGCACAGGCGGCAGCCGCCGCAGGTGAGGTGCAGCACGTCGCCGTCATAGGCGGCCTTGACGGCGGCCTGGATTTTCTGGCTGAGGCGGGCGTGCTGCGCGCCCACGGCGGTCATGCCCTCGATATCGAAGCTGTCTTCGATTTCGCCGATGCTCTGATACCACAGACCGTGGGTGTAGGTCTTCAGGTCGTCCATGAGAACGTGGATATCGCCCACGTCCGGGGGACACATCCAACAGCGGCCATAAACGCCGCAGCCGTTCTGGGCGCAGATGTCCCGGAAGGCGGCGGAGAGTACGATTTGATTTTTTTCAACAATGGTGGCCTTTTTGGCGCCGCAATCCAGCGCCAGGCGCACCCATGCTTCATGCGTCATGTTGCTTCCTCCAGCAATTGCAGGATGATTTTCCGATGCAGTCCGCGGCCGATGACGTTCAGGGCGGGGACGGTTTCACCGGATTGGGGAACGAGGTTGATGCACCCGGGGGTGACGTTTACCTGCCAGAAGCCCCCCTGTTCCCGGCGCAGGGTGCCCTTCAGCCGCAGTACGGACGCGCCGCCCTGGGTCAGCGTCTTTTCCAGGGCCGCGCGCAGGGGCGCTTCGGCAAAGGCTTCCCTGGGGGCGATGGTGGCGCTTTGGAACAGGAAGGTATGGTCGAACTTGCGGCGGGGATGGGGCCGGTCTACGGTGCCGGCGGCCTGCAGGGCGGGGAAGAAATGATCTTCCGAAAGATCGTCCCAATTTTCGCGCCAGAGAACCGGCGCGGGGGCGGGCAGCAGGCGGGCAATCAGCGGGGAAAGGGAATCCGGCTCTTCCTGGGAACAAAGCTGGGTTTTGCTGGCCACGACGCTGCCGGCCTGCATCATTTCGCTTTGCAGCACCGCCAGGTCTTCGTCGTTCATGGAAGACAGGGCCATGGGGTCCACGATGCAGGCCCACATGCCCGGCAGCACCCGGCAATCGGGGCTATGCAGAATGTCCATCAGGTCGTCCCCGCAGAACAGGCCCGAGGGCTCCAGCAGAATTCGGTCGTAATGCCCGCTCAATTCGCCCAGCAGCTGGTGCAGGGTTACCTTCAGGGTGCAGCAGACGCATCCGCCGGAAATTTCTCGTAAGGTCACGCCGGTGGTTTTTAACAAAGCGCCATCAACGCCCGCGCGACCGAATTCGTTTTCGATCACGCAGGCGCGGATGCCGCTTTTTTTCAACCAACGGATGTACCTGGTCAGAAATGTCGTTTTACCCGAACCGAGAAATCCGGTGACGACATCCAAATAGGTCATTTTTGATATGCTCCGTAAGTTTTTGCAATTTCGATCATGCGCCGGGCTCGGTCAAAGGTGGCGTTGGCGGGATATTCGCAGCCGGTGGCCAGCATGAATCCGCCGCCGGGGGCCATGGCGTCGATCTGGTCGGTGCACTGCTTGTCCCACTCTTCGTCGGTACCGATGACGGCGTTGGCGGGGGTGACGCAGCCGATGAGGGCCACCTTATCGCCGTACTTGCGCTTGCATTCGGCGTAATCGGCGCAATCATCCGGGGGGAAGAGGAAGGAGATGGCCACGGGGTCGATGGCCTCGATCTGCACGTCGAAGTAGATCTTCTGGCCGCAATTATGCACCATGTTCATGCAGCCGTGATCCCGCACGGTTTTGGCCAGCATGGCCATGGGCTCGGCTTCCATGTCCTTCCACATGGCCTTGCTCATGATGGAACCGCTGGCGAAGAGGGTATCCCACATGATGGCGTCGGCGCCGGCGTCGCACAGAGCGCCCACGTAATCAGACAGGGTTTCCGCCACATGCCAGGTGGCTTCCTTCACGGCGTCGGGATCGTCGTAGAGATCCATGTACATATCCTGCTGATTGCGCAGCATGGACAGGGTACCCAGAGGGCCGAAGACGAAGGCGACGATGGGCACCTTGCCCTTGACCTTCGCGGCAAGGCGGCGGATGACATCGATATGCATCATCATGCGCTTGCTGTTGCGGTAATCCACCTTCTGGATTTTGGCGTAATCTTCGATATCCTGCACCACCTGATTGTCATAATCGGGATGGGCGGCTTCGTTTTCGGGGAAGATGATCTTCTGGCCCCAGGCGTCGCATTCCACGGACAGGTCGATGAGGGTGACCAGGCAGTCCAGATCCGGGAACTCTTCCAGGGTCTTCAGAAAACCGTTGGCGCAGGTTTCCGCGTCGGTGGACCAGACGGGATAGGACGCACCCACCAGCTTGCGGTTGATGCCGCAGAGGATGGGATAAACCGGCACGCGGTCGGCTTCTTTGTGGGAAAGGAAGGCGCTTACGCGCTCAAATGCATTCATGGATATGTCCTCCGGCGATTATTTGCTGCACAGCTGCACGGCCACTTCCGCGGCGGTGGCGGCGTCGGGAGTGTAAGCGTCCGCGCCGATCTGCTTGCAGAAGGCTTCGGTAACGGGGGCGCCGCCCACCATGATCTTCACCTGGTCGCGGATGCCCGCGTCCTTGGCGGCTTCTACCACGTCGGCCATGGCGCCCATGGTGGTGGTCAGCAAAGCGGAGCAGCAGATCAATTGGCAATGCTCGTCCCGGGCGGTGTTGATGAAGGTTTCGGGAGCGACGTCGGTGCCCAGGTCGATGACTTCCAGGCCCTTGCCTTCCAGCATCATCTTCACCAGGTTCTTGCCAATGTCGTGCAGGTCGCCCTTCACGGTGCCGATGCAGACCTTACCGGTGGCCTTCACGCCTTCGGCGGCCAGCAGGGGTTTCAAAAGGCTTGCGCCCATGTTCATGGCGCGGGCGGCCACCAGGACTTCGGGAACGAAAACTTCGTTGTTCTTGAACTTTTCGCCGATGACGTTCATGCCATCCACCAGACCCTTTTCCAGAATCTCGTGCGCGGGGACGCCTTCGTCGATGGCCTGCTGCACCAGGGCTTTCACGTCTTTGGCCTTACCGGCCTGAAGCTTTAAAGAAATCTGCTGAAGATCCATGATTGAATTCCTCCTAAAATTATGTTGCGATTCCGGTTGATTTTTCCTGTTGCAAACAGTATAATACACACAAAGCCGGTTTGATTGTAATTTTTGAAGATTTTTTGCAATTATTTGCGAGGTGCCGGAATGGAGAGCGGTTTTTTCTCACTGGTTTCCCGGGAGCGGATGGAGGACGTATTGGAATCCATCCACGGCTATACGCAGCTTGCGCTGCAGCTGATGGACGGGGACGGGCAGGTGCTTATGGGCTTTGGCAAGGCCAACGGCTATTGCGCCCTGCTGCGCCGGCACGTATTCACCGGCAACGAATGCAGCGCCGTGCACCGGCAGGCGGGGCACCACGCCCAGGCCCTGGGGGAGGCGTATGTGTTTACCTGTCACGCCAACCTGAACCACATCGCCTTTCCCATGCTGCAGGGGGGGAAGCTGCTGGCGCTGGTGATTATCGGCCCGTTTCTCATGGACCGGCCGGACAGCACCCTGGTGAGCAGCGTGGCGGAAAAGCACGGGCTTTCGGCGGCGCTTTCGCTGGAAATGTACGACGAGCTTTCGGCGCTGCCGGTGCTGGAGCCCGCCCGGGTGGAATATCTCAGCCGGCTGGTGGGGCATTTGCTTTCGCCCCTTTTGCCCGCGGAACGGGCGGTGCAGCTGGCCAACCGGGAAAAGCTCTATCAGCAGGCCAAGATCAACGAGACCATCCAGATGTACAAGGGGCTGGAGCAGTCCCCGGGAGAGAGTTTCTTATATGAGAAGGAAACCGCCCTGCTGCACAAGGTGCGCACGGGGAACATGGACGAGGCGAAGGCGGTATTGAACGAGCTGTTGAGTTATGTATTTTTCAGCGAAGGGGCCAATCTGGAGACCATGCGCACCCGGGCCATCGGGCTGACGGCGCTGCTTTCCCGGGTGGCCATGGAAGGCGGCGCACAGCCGGGCAGCGTGGAAAGCGTAAACAGCGGATTTTTGCAGCGGGTGATGCGTGCGGACACGCTGGAGGATTTGTGTTTTCTTCTGCAGGAAGTGGTGGAAGGATTCATGAGCGCCATGTTCGACCCGCTGGACAAAGGGAATTTGTACATTCGCCGGGCGCTGAGCTGCATGGCCCGGGATTACGGATCGCCCATTACCCTGGAAAGCGTGGCCGGGAAAGTGGGGCTGAGCCCCAGTTATTTTTCCGCGCTGTTTCACAAAACCGTGGGCACGGGCTTTCGGGAGCACCTGAATCGGATTCGAATCGAGGAAAGCAGGCGGCTATTGCTGTCCACGGATTATTCCCTGACGGACATCGCCGTGGCGGTGGGGTTTGCGGACCAGAGTTATTTCTGCAAAATTTTCCGGCAGATCGTGGGCATTACCCCCGGACGGTTCCGCAGCGGCAGCGCCGACGGGGAAGCAAAATAAGCGCCGGTTATCGATGATTCTTTCGATAGGCGGCGGGGGTGACGCCGATTTGCCGCTTGAAGACTTTGCCGAAATAATTGGCGTCGCCGTAGCCGATTTCCTCGGAAATTTCCGGCACGGAGCGGCTGGTTTCCCGCAAAAGCTGGCAGGCCCGGTGCACCCGCACCTGCTGGATATATTCGGTGACCCCGATGCCGGTGCAGGCCTTGAACAGCCGGCTGAAATAGGAGGGGCTGAAGGTGGCCAGGGAGGCCAGGGTTTCCAGGGCGATGGGCTCGGCAAAGTGCTGCTGAATATAATCGAACACGCCGTTGAAGGCGGCCACCTTCCATTGCGGAATCGGGCGGCCGCTTTCCTGTATCCGGGTCTGGCGGAAAATGCCCGTTAAAAGCTCCGCGGCATACAGGCGCAGCATTTCCTCCCGGCCCCGGGACTGGCCGGAATATTCTTCCAGCATTTGGGAAAAGATGTGCGTCACGATGGACTGCTGCTTTTTCGCAAAGCGGACGCTGAGGGAATGGCCCACGTTCTCCAGCCGGAAGGAGCGCAGCAGGGGGCTTTCCAGAACGGCGGCAAAATTCTGCCGGTTCCGCAGGGAATCGTCCAGCAGGGCGGGAACGAAGATCAGGTTATAAATATCCAAGGGCGCGTCGTTTTCGCAGAGGAACATGTGCGCGTCTCCCCGGTCGATGAGATACAAATCTCCCCCCTGGCAGCGGCTGATCTGCTCCCCCAGCACGTGCCAGCCATGGCCGCCGGCCACGTAGGCGATTTCCAGAAAGTCGTGGGTATGCATCTCCGTCTGGTCAAAAGCAGGGTGAAATTGCACCACTGCATTGTCCGCGGAGAGCAGTCCGACGAAGGTCCGAGAAACATGGCCCGTGGCGGGAATCACAAAATCACCCCTAATTTATGGCAGAATCACCTGTTTCATTTCCTCCGGATTAAGTATATCATAATTTCATAATATTGAAAAGCCCTGCGGGCGTTTGCCGAGGCGCTTTTCATCGGAACGAAGGAGGAACCCCCATGAAGAAACTGTCTTGGCTGCTGGTTCTGGCCATGGTGCTGCTGCCGCTGTGCGCAGTGACTGCATCCGCCGAAGGAACCTACACCCAGGCCCCCATGTTCGACGCGCTGGTGGAAAGCGGCGAACTGCCCCCGGTGGAAGAGCGTCTGCCGGAAAATCCCAGATTGATTCACGAATTCCTGGACGAATATCTGGATCCTGAAATTGGCAACTACGGCGGAACGCTGCGGTTTGTCACCAGCTCCGTCAACTGGGACGCGGACGTGTTCATCGGCAACGAAGAGAGCATTCTGACCATGCAGAGCACCACCTCCGATCAGGTGGACGCCAACATCGTGGAATCTTACGAAGTGAATGAGGATAACACCGTGTTCACCTTCAAACTCCGCAAGGGCCTGAAGTGGTCCGACGGCGCCGAGGTCACCATGGAAGACTATCGCTTCGCAGTGGAAGATTTCATCTTCAACAGCGAGCTGACCCCCGTGGTCGCCGCGTGGATGCGCGACGCGGGCACCGCCGCCGGCGATCCCTTCACCTTCGAGATCATCGACGACGATACCTTCACCCTCTCCTTCAAGGAAAGCTACGGCGGCTTCGTGGTGCATCTGTCCATCGCGGGCTGGAAGGGCTACACCGAAATTCTGAAGCCCGCCCACTTCCTGAAGCAGTTCCATAAGGATTATGCGGAAGAGTGCCACGGCTCTCTGGACGCGTACTACGAGTTCATGCAGCCCTTTGCCACCTTCATGGGCTATGACGACGTGAAGGAAGAAGGCGTGTGGTGCTACGTGTTCAACCAGATGGACTGCACCAACTGGGAATGCACCGACCCCAACGACGCCATGCCCAGCTACTACTTCGGTGACCTGATCGACTGCGACAGCTTCCCGCAGCTGTATCCCTGGATCATGACCGAGTGCGCCGACGGCAAGCTCACTACCTGGGAGCGCAATCCCTATTACTTCTGCGTGGATGAGGCCGGAAATCAGCTGCCCTACTTTGACAAACTGACCTCCTCTTATGTGGAGAGCGCGGAGCTGGTGCAGTTCAACGCCATGAGCGGCGACGTGGACTTCATGCGTGAAGCTGCCACCATCAACAACATTTCCCTCTATCGTGAAAACGAGGAAACCGCGGGCATCACCGCCTACACCACCGATATCCATGTGAACGCGGGCGACCTGAACATCAACTTCAATTTCGGCCTGAATCCCGACGGCACCATCAAGGACGACGATCAGTCCAGGGCCTGGCAGGAAATGGTGAACGACCATCGCTTCCTGAAGGCGCTGGAGATCTCCATCGACGCGGAAGAAATCGTTGACGCTGTGTTCAACGGTCTGGCCGAGCCCAACGAGTACTTCGCCTGCACCGGCGACCACGAAGGCGCTGTCGCCCTGCTGGACGAAATGGGCGCTGTGGACGTGGACGGCGACGGCTTCCGTGAGACGCCCTCCGGCCTGCCCTTTGCCTTCAACATTTCTGTTTCCACCGGCGGCTCCATGACGGACACCCTGGCCTGCTGCGAGCTGTACCGGGAATACTGGACGGCCCTGGGGCTGAACTGCCAGGTGGCGCCCACCGATGGCACCCTGCTGGCCACCTCCCGGGACGCCAACGAAGTGGAGATTCTGGCTTCCTGGCTGTGCACCAACGCCCTGTGGCATTATCAGGAGTGGTACACCAACGAGCCTCTGTGGAGCAAGTGGATTGACGCGGGCGGACTGACCGGCACCATGAAGAGCGACGACACCTATCTGGAGCCCTCCGAGGAATTCAAGCAGTTCGTGCTGGGCATTCAGGGCTGCTTCACCGTGGATCCTGTCACCGCCGTGAACGAGAACGTGCCCATGCTGATGAGGATGCAGGCCGAAAACCTGTGGGACATCGAGCCCACTCAGCATCAGCAGCAGTGCGTCATCATCAATTCCGACGTGCGCAACGTGCCCACCGGCGGCATCGGCATTTCCTGGAACTTCGGTATCGAGGAAATGTACTACGAGAATCCCGAGGAGCACCTGCACTAATTCATTTGAAAAAAGCGGATACCCGGTGAATTTTTCGCCGGGTATCCAATCCTGGTTTATACCGGTTATCAACGACTGAAAGGGCTTTTAACTTATGCGCAACACGGAACGTTTCGCCAGACTGCTGGCGGGGGACACTGCCATTGACCGCACGCCGGTAATCGAATGGGCCTCCTGGTGGGATTTGACGTACAAAAACTGGTTCCAGCAGGGACTGCCCCAGATGAGTCCCGAAGAATTGAACGTCTATTGGGGACACGACCCCCTGAAGCAGTTCTGGCTGCCGGTGATTGAAGAAGGCTGCCCCCAGCCGGATCATTTCGGCGGGCCCATCATCGAGGACGAGGAAGATTACAAGCGGGTTCACAAGTATCTGTTTACCGACCGGCTGCTGGAGCAGATCGACAAAAACGTGGGGGATTACGCCCGGGCCCACGCAGACGAGGACATCGCATACTGGTTCTCGCTGGACGGCTTCTTCTGGTTCCCCCGCAGGCTTTTCGGCATTGAGGGACATCTGCTGGCCTTCTATGATTATCCGGAACTGATGCTGGAAATCAACCGCGATTTGTGCGAGTTCCACAAAAAGTGCCTGAAGGTGCTGTTTTCTCGCATCAAGCCCCTGTTCATGACCTTTGGCGAGGACATGTCCTACAACCTGGGGCCCATGCTGTCCAAGGAATGTTACGACGAATTCATGCTGCCCTTCTACAAGGAGCTGGTGCCGCTGATTAAGGCGGGGGGCACCAAGGTGCTCATCGACACCGACGGCCAGGTGGAGCCCCTGATTCCCTGGTTCCTGGAAGGCGGCATCGAGGGCATACTGCCCCTGGAGCGCATGGCCGGAGTGGATGTGAATCGGATTCGGGAAAAATATCCGGAGCTGATTATGATCGGCGGCTACGACAAGACCGTGATGCACAAGGGCGAGGCGGCCATTCGGGCGGAATTCGAGCGGATTCTGCCGGCCATTCGTTCCGGACGTTACATTCCTTCGGTGGACCACCAGACCCCTCCCGCCGTCAGCGTGGAGGACTACAAGCTGTACATGTCCATCCTGCGGGAATACAGCCAGAAAATCGGCAAATAAAAAATGCGGCGGCGAAGGCGAAAATGCCTTTGCCGCCGTTTTATCAGGGCCGGGAATCGCCAGCGCGCAGGCGTTCCCGGATTTTTTGAATTTCCGGGGGAATGTCCGCAGGGTTCAGGGTGCGCAGCGCGTCGCAGGAGCCCAGGCGCTGGGCGGTTTCGTAATACCAGTGCTTATAATTCAGGGTTTCCAGGGTGTTTTGCAATTGGGCGATTTGTTTCAGCACGCTTTCCCGCTGCCGATCGATGAGGGCCAGGCGCTGGGCGATGGTATCGTCCCCCTGGAGGCACCAGTCCACGAATTTACGGATTTCCCGAATGGGCATGCCGGTTTTCTTCAGGCACTGAATGATGGAAAGCCAGGACGGGTCGCTTTCCTTGAACATGCGCACGCCGCCGCTGGAGCGTTCTACAAAGGGCAGCAGGCTTTCCTTATCATAATAGCGCAGAGTCGAGGACGCGCCTCCAGTTTTTTCGCTATTTCGCTTACGGTATAGAGCATGCGGCGCCTCCTGCGGGATGAAAAAAAGGGGATTGACTCGGATGCACAAAAAACATGAGACGGAGGAAACGCGCAATGGACGGAATCAGGAAGAACTTCGGCTTTGGCTGCATGCGGCTGCCCATGGCGGGGGAAAACGTGGACATTCCCCAGACCTGCGATATGGTGGACGCCTTTCTGGAGGCGGGATTCAATTCTTTCGACACGGCTCACGGGTATTTGCAGGGCAAAAGCGAAACGGCCCTGCGGGAGGCGCTGACCAGTCGGCATCCCCGGGAGGAATACATCCTGACCAACAAGCTCTCCGGCGGATTTTTCAAAAGCCAGCAGGAGATTCGTCCGCTGTTTGAAAGCCAGCTGGCGGCCTGCGGAGTGGAATATTTCGATTATTACCTGATGCACGCCCAGAACGCCCGGGAATTTGTGAAATTCAAGGAGTGCCAGGCCTACGAGACGGCCTTCCAGCTGAAGGCGGAGGGGAAAGTGCGCCACGTGGGCATTTCCTTCCACGACCGGGCGGAGCTGCTGGAGCAGATTCTCACCGAATATCCGCAGGTGGAAGTGGTGCAGATTCAGTTCAATTATGTGGATTACGACGATTTGGCGGTGCAGAGCCGGCGATGTTACGAGGTGTGCGTGAAGCACAACAAGCCGGTGATCGTGATGGAGCCGGTGAAGGGCGGCAATCTGGTGAATTTGCCGGAAAGCGCCCGGGCGGTGCTGGACGAATTGCACGGGGGCAGCCCCGCCAGTTATGCCATTCGCTTCGCGGCGGGTTTCCCGGGCATTCAGATGGTGCTTTCCGGCATGAGCAGCCTGGAGCAGATGCGGGACAACATCAGCTTCATGCAGGACTTCCATCCCCTGGACGAGCGGGAAATGGCGGCGGTGAACCGGGTGCGGGAGATTTTTAACGCCATGAACCTGATTCCCTGCACGGCCTGTCGCTATTGCACCGACGGATGCCCCAAGCACATCGCCATTCCCGACCTGTTCGCCATGCTGAACGCCAAGCAGATTTATCACAACTGGAACACGGATTATTATTACAACGTGCACACCGCCCACGGCGGCAAGGCCTCCGAATGCATCAAGTGCGGCAAATGCGAGCGGGCCTGTCCTCAGCATCTGGAGATTCGTCGGCTGCTGGAGGTGGTGACGGCGGAATTTGAGAAGAAAGAAGCCTGACGGGCTACCGGAGTTAACGCATTCTTCGTTGACTTTCCGGGGGAAAACAGGTAAGGTATAGACAATTCAGATGTCTTTAAAGACGGTACAGAGATGCCGGTAAGACGCGGAGTTGAATTTCGCATGCTTTTCGGCCTGTAACCGTGCTGGTTACGGGCCGTTTTGTGTCTACGAGACTTCTGAAGAAAATGCGCATCCGCCCCGAGCGGAGAAAGGAAGTCGACACCATGACCCATCAGAAGAAGACCACGGTGGACGTAGACTACACTTGGCAGCGGGTACCTGCCGCGGCGCGGAAGGGCTTTTGGCCCATGTTTTTCATCATGCTGGGATTCACTTTTTTCTCGGCGAGCATGTGGACTGGCGTAGACCTGGCCAACGGGTTGGACCTGAAAGGCTTTGTCTGCGCCATTGTTTTAGGCGGCGTGATTCTGGCGGCCTACACCGGGGCGCTGGGTTACATTGGCTGCAAAACGGGATTGTCCTTTGACCTGCTGGCCCGGCGGGCCTTCGGCGCGAAGGGCTCTTACCTGCCCAGCGCCATGATCGCCCTGACGCAGATCGGCTGGTTCGGCGTGGGCGCGGCCATGTTCGCGGTACCTGCGGCGCAGGTGCTGGCGCCGGATTCCTCCTGGCTGCCCTATGTGCTGGTGCTGGCCGTGGGCGTGTGCATGACCACCTCCGCCTACTTCGGCATTAAGGGCCTGGAAATCGTCTCCTACGTCTCCGTGCCGCTGATCGCCATTCTGGGCACTTACGCCATGGTGACCGCCACGGTGCAGGGCGGCGGACTGACGGCCATTTTCGCCAAGTCCGTCGGCAAGCTCACCCTGTTTTCCGGCGTGGGCCTGGTCATCGGCTCCTTCGTCAGCGGCGGCACCGCCACCCCCAACTTCACCCGCTTCGCCCGGGGCAACAAGGCCGCCGTATGGACCACCATCATTGCCTTCTTCATCGGCAACACCCTGATGTTCTGCTTCGGCGGCGTGGCCGGAGCCTTTGTGGGCAACAACGACATCTTCTGGGTTATGATCGAACTGAACCTGGGCGTCTTCGCCTTCCTGGTGCTGGGCGCGAACATCTGGACCACCAACGACAACGCCCTGTACACCGGCGCACTGGGGCTGGCCAACATTACCGGCAAAAAGAAGAAGCCTATGGTGATTCTGGCCGGCGTGGTGGGTACGCTGGCCGCCATGTGGCTTTACTACAACTTCTGCAACTGGCTGACCCTTCTGAACGCCACCCTGCCGGCAGTGGGCGTGATCCTGATTGTGGATTACTTCACCGGCAAGAGCAAGTATGAAGGCGAAGAGGCGGCGCACAGCCCGGTGAATTGGGCGGCTATCATCGGCGTGGTGGCCGGCGCGGTGGTGGGCAACCTCACCGGCGGTAACATCATTCCCGGATTCACCTTCGGCATCGCGGCCATCAACAACATGATCGTCGCCGTGGCCTGCTATCTGGTGGGCAAGGCGATTCGCAAAAAATGAACTGTAAGGGAGAAAATGCCATGCTGTTTCGGAATCTGTACATCGAAAACGCGGAAAAGCTTCAGGATATTCGGGTGGAAGAGGGCGTAATTACGGAAATCGGCGAAGCCCTTCTGCCCCGGGAAGGGGAAGAGCAGCAGGATTTCGGCGGAAAGCTGGCGCTGCCCCCCTTCATCGAAAGCCACGTGCACCTGGACACCTGCCTCACGGCGGGTGATCCGGTGTGGAATCAGTCCGGAACGCTGTTCGAAGGCATTGAATGCTGGGCCAAGCGCAAGGAAAAGCTGACCCGGCAGGACGTGCGGGAACGGGTGGGCCGGGCGGTGCGGCTGTACGCCATGAACGGCATTCAGCACATTCGCACCCATGTGGACGTGACCGACCCGAAGTTCACCGCCATGGAGGCCATTTTGGAAATGCGGGAAGAGCTGCGGGACGTGATGGACATTCAGGTGGTGGCCTTCCCCCAGGAGGGCATCGAAAGCTATCCCAATGGCCGCAAGCTGCTGGAGGACGCGGTGCGCATGGGAGCGGACTGCGTGGGCGCCATTCCCCATTACGAATTCACCCGGGAATACAGCGTTTCTTCTCTGAACTACGCGGTGGCGCTGGCGGAGAAGTACGACAAGCTGGTGGACGTGCACTGCGACGAAATCGACGACGAAGCCTCCCGGGGACTGGAAACCCTGGCGGCCCGGGCGTACGAATCCGGGCTTACCGACCGGGTGACCGCCAGCCACACCACCGCCATGCATTCCTACAACAACGCCTATGTGCAGCGGCTGATGCGGCTGATTCAGCTCAGCGGCATTAACTTCGTATCCAATCCCCTGGTGAACACCCATCTGCAGGGAAGAATCGACACCTATCCCAAGCGCAGGGGCGTGACCCGGGTGAAGGAGCTGACTCAGGCGGGGGTGAACGTGTCCTTCGGCCACGACGACATCTTCGATCCCTGGTATCCCATGGGCACGGGCACGCTGCGGGACGTGGTGTTCCTGGGGCTGCACGTGTGCCAGATGATGGGCTATGAGGACATCATGAATTCATACCGGTTCATTTCCACCAACGCGGCCCGGACGCTGCACCTGGGCGAAAGCTACGGCATTCGCGTGGGCAATCCCGCCAGCTTCATCGTGCTGGACGCGAAGAACTATTACGACGCGCTGAACCAGAACGCGGCGGTGCTGCTTTCCTGCAAGGGGGGCCGGGTGGTGGCCCAGGGCGTGCCCGGCAAAAAAGAGGCGCTGTTCTAAGCTATATTAATAAGAAGAAATCCAGACAAAAAACGGGGGAGACGGTCGAGCCGCCTCCCCCAAATTGCGCCCTCAGGGCAACAGGTCGATGAGCACATATTCGCTGTGGCAGCCGGTTTTGAACAGCAGCTCCCAATCCGAAATGCCGGAAGAAACGATGAAATCCGTGTTCTGCCGGCGCTCATGGCCATAGCGCAGGTCGTTTACCCCCAGCCACTGGCCCAGATAATTAATGGGAATCATCTGGCCGCCGTGGGTGTGGCCGCAGAGCACCAGCCCCGCGCCGGCCTGAGCTTCCGCGTCAAAATCCGCCGGCTGATGGTCCAGCACGATGGTATAGCGATCGGATTCCGGCAACTGGGCCATCAGTTCCCCCATGGCAGCCCGGGGCGTATCCGTGAGATTTTCGGAAAGGTCCTGCCGGCCCACCAGATAGAAATCCTCTCCCAGGGGCACGTATTCGTCCTGCAGCACGGTAACGCCGTTTTTCTCCAGTTCCTGAATCAGGTCGTCGCCGGTATAGCCCCGCAGGGCGTTGTCGTAATAGCCTTTATCGTGGTTGCCGAAGCTGAAGTACACGCCGTAGGGGGCTTGCAGCTGCTTCAGGGCGGCGCAGGCGGCCAGCATGTCCTGCCGGGAGGTGGAATCGTCCACGAAATCTCCGGCGATGACCACCAGATCCGGGTTCTGGGCCTGAATTTCCGCCACATAGCGGGAAAGCTCCGCCCCATCGAAGGTGGTGCCCACGTGGGAATCCGTAAACAGGGCGATACGCAGCGGGGCGCTGGCGCCGGTTCCGGCAATTTCGTAGCGGGTCTGGGTCACCCGATGGGCCAGCACCCAACCGGCGCTGAGGTAAATGCCCGTGAGCAGCAGGGCGACGAGGGCGCAGACGGCGGGCTTTCCGGGCCTTCTGCGCAGAATCCGGGCCGCCAGCTTGACCAGCAGCCAGATGATTTCCAGATTCAGCACGCACACCAGGGCGTTGACATATCCCATGGCCCAAAACAGCCCAAGGGACAGGCACGCCGCGGGGATCAGCCCCAGCGCCAGCCGGGTCAGGCGCTTTTCGCGGGAAGAAAAAAGCGGGGCAAACAGCGCCGCCAGCGCCAGCAGCACCCCCAGAGTGATTGCCCCGGAAAGGGCGTAAAAAAGGATTTGCATTGGTAGAACTCCTAAAACAAGGTTTATCTCATTTTTGACGAAAAAATATGGGAAACAGTTGCAAAGATGAGGAACATTTTGGATAGAAAACCGGTCATAATAAGGATAGAAGAAGTATGCTCGTTGACAGAAATTAACATATGTGGTAAAATAAGAAATGTTAAGGGCATACAATACTATCGAATGATCGTATCGCGGCAGAAACCGGCCGCGGAAGGGAAAAGCTTTATGAAAGATACGATATTGTATATTATTGTTCCCTGTTACAACGAAGAGGCGGTATTGCCCACCACGTCGGGCATGTTTTTAAAGGAATTGCAGGACCTTCAGGCCAAGGGGAAGATCAGCGGCGAAAGCCGGGTGCTGTTTGTCAACGACGGCAGCCGGGACCGCACCTGGGAGATCATCTGCAACCTGGCCCGGCAGGACGCGCATTTTCTGGGCATCAGCCAGAGCCGGAACCGGGGCCATCAGAACGCCGTGCTGGCGGGGCTGATGGAGGCCAAGGACAAGTGCGACATTACCATCAGCATCGACTGCGACGGCCAGGACGACATTTCCGCCATGGAGGCCATGGTGGACGCGTATCACGACGGCTGCGAGATCGTGTACGGCGTGCGCACCAGCCGGGCGACCGACACGGCCTTCAAGCGCCTGAGCGCGGAGAGTTTCTACAAATTATTGCGCTTCATGGGGGTCGATGTGGTCTATAACCATGCGGATTACCGTCTGATGAGCCGCCGCGCGCTGGAGGAGCTGGCCAAATTCCGGGAGGTGAACCTGTATCTGCGCGGCATGGCGCCGCTGATCGGCTTCAAGAGCACCAGCGTGGGCTATGAGCGGCACGAGCGGCTGGCGGGCAAGAGCCACTATCCGCTGGGCAAGATGCTGGCGCTGGCGTTCGACGGGATCAGCAGCATGTCCATCAAGCCCATGCGGATGATCGCGGGGGCGGGGGTGTTCTTTTTCCTGCTGAGCCTGATCGGCATATTGTGGTCGGTGGCGACGGCGCTGTGCGGCCACGCGGTGCCGGGCTGGGCGAGCACGGCGTGCATCGTGCTGCTGATGGGCGGCATACAGTCGCTGTTCATGGGCGTGATCGGCGAGTACGTCGGCAAGATTTATCTGGAGGTGAAGGACAGGCCGCGGTATATTATTAGCGAAAAAACGCCGCGAAGCAGTGGCCAAATGGAGGGCAAAAATGGACACTGAAAACCCTATTTGTTAGCAATATAAAATAGAAAATACATAAGAGAAAGGATGACAGCCCCTTGACAAATGATATTAGAGAGTATATAATTGGCAATGTACGAACAAAACGGTATTTTACGCTGTCAGCGGGGTGAGCTATGAAAGCGTTTCGAAGAATTTGGGGAATCATTACGACGCTGGCCGTCATTGCGGTGGTCGTGCTGGCCATACTGCTCGTGGGTGTGCGCGTCGTGGGGCTGACGCCCTACGCGGTGCTCTCCGGCTCGATGGAGCCGACCTATCATGTCGGGTCGCTGATCTACGTGAGGAAGGTCGCGCCCGAGGACGTTCAGATCGGCGATCCGATCACCTTTGTGGTCAACGAGGATCTGCTGGTCGCGACGCACCGCGTGGTGGACATCGCCGTGGAGACCACGGGCACGGAAACGGTGAAGGACGAGGAAACCGGCGAGGAGACGACGGTCGAGGTGCCGCTGGACGAGCCGGCCTACTACTACCAGACCAAGGGCGACGCCAACGCCGATGTGGACGGCGCGCCGGTCTACTACAAGAACCTGATCGGAGAGCCGGTGTTCTCCGTGCCGTATCTGGGGTATCTCTCCAGCGCGTTACAGACGAAGAAGGGCATGATCCTGGGCGTGACCGCGGCGCTGGTGCTGCTGCTGCTCCTGTTCATGCCGGATATGCTCCGCTCGGCCGACGAATCCGACAAGAAGAGCGGGAAGAAGACGGGCAAAAAGCCCAAACGATCCTGATGTGAAGCCGCACTGCGGCGTTGCATAATTTTTTTCTTGATTGCCCCCAAGGCGGGGGAGAAGGAGGAAGCATCATGAAGAAGACCCGTAAGATTCTGCTGATGGCCGCCTGCGCCGTGCTGCTGGTGTGCATCAGCGTCGGCGCGACCGTGGCTTACCTGACGAGCACGGATCAGGTTGTGAACACCTTTACCGTCGGTAAGGTTGCAATCACGCTGGATGAAGCGAAGGTTGATGAAGACGGCAAGGCGGTTATTCCGGCTGAGCGCGTTAAGGCGAACAGCTACAAGCTCATGCCCGGCCATGAGTATACCAAGGATCCCACGGTCACTGTCCTGAAGGGTAGCGAGCCTGCTTACATCAAGATGACTGTGACCTTCAGCAAAGCGTCTGCGCTGGACACGATTTTTGCGCCTGACGGTGCGTCTCTGACCGACATCTTCAAGGGCTATGATGCGACCAACTGGATTGCCAAGGGCAATACCAAGGATGCGGCGAATGATACCCGCACCTACGAGTTCTGGTACAAGGATGCCGTCAGCGCGCCCACTGCTGATGTTGCGCTGGATGCGCTCTTTGACAGCATCATCGTTCCCGGCACCATCACCAATGAGCAGCTTGCTACCATCGAAGACATGACCATCACCGTGAACGCCTACGCCATTCAGAAGGATGGTTTCGCCAGTCCGGATGCGGCGTTCGCTGCGGGTTTCCCCACTCCCTCTCCTGCTCCCGTTGAACCGTAATTTCACCCAACGACATCCCCGTGCGCCCCGCCCATTCGGGGCGCGCGGCAATAATCCAATAGGAGGAATAAGACCATGAAGAACAGAAAGACCCGCAGCGCCATGCGCCGCATGCTGTTCACGCTGGCGCTGGTGCTGGTTGTGGCGGTCGCGTCCGTCGGCGGAACGATTGCGTGGCTGACGGCGACGACGGAGACTGTGACCAATACGTTTACTACTTCTGATATTAGCATTGAGTTGGCCGAAACTACGGGAGATAGCTACAAGATTGTTCCGGGTGCTACTGTAAACAAGGATCCTAAGGCTACCGTAAAGTCTGGCAGTGAGAAGTGCTATCTGTACGTCAAGATCACCAACAATCTGGTTCTTAGCAACAACACTGTGGCTACCTACAACATTAACACTACTGATTGGAATCTGGTTGGTGAGAGCGGCAATACCAAGCTGTACTGCTACAATGGAATTGTTGATGCTTCTACCGCGGCTGTGGAAAAGACTGTCTTTACGCAGGTTACCTATGATGGCGAGAAGATCACCAAGGAGAACATTGAGCAGCTAAAGGACAAGACCATCGTGCTGCAGGCGTATGCTCACCAGTCTGATCATACCACCAAGGAAGTGGCTGACGCTGCCGCCAAGGCTTGGGCGGGCATCAACTAACCACATCCCCCCGCCCCGCGGAAGGGGCATAATGATAGAGATGAAAGGATGTAACTCTCATGACTAAGAAGAAGATTCTGGTTCTCGCGCTGTCCCTCGCCATGGTGGCGATCCTCGCAGTCGGCGGCTCGCTGGCGTACTTCACGGACACCAAGAATGCGGACAACACCTTCACCGTCGGCAATGTGAAGATCGAGCTGATCGAGCAGCAGCGCGGCAAGAACGGCCTTGAGCCCTTCAAGCAGCATAAGGAACTGTATCCCATCAACGGCTCCGCGCAGGGCGAGAAGGATCAGTACGGCATGCCTGTCGCCAAGAACTATGTCGACAAGATGGTCACCATCCAGAACACCGGTGCGAGCGACGCTTATATCCGCGCCTACTTCGCCATTCCGCAGGCTCTGGACGACGGCTATGATAAATTCAACGCGGGCATGAACGTCCTGCACTTCAACTTCGGCAACAAGATTGTGGACGGCACCATCACCAGCACCTACGGCAACGAGTGGAACTGGAAGCATGGTGACAAGTGGAACTACTTCGAGACCACGATCGACGGCATCAAGTACAATGTGTACTTTGCTGACTACCATCGTGTGCTGAAGGCCAAGGAAACCACCGAGCAGTTCGTTCAGGGCGTGTATCTGGACAAGACCTTCGACATCAAGGACGGCGTGCCCTATGCGTTCGGCAAGGCGTTCGAAGTTGACGCGGGTTGGAACTGGGACGACGTGAAGTGCCCGGTCTTCGCCATCGCCGCTCAGGCCACCGGCTTTGACACCTGCGAAGAGGCCATGGATGCCGCGTTCGGCGCGAACTACAATCCTTGGGGTACTCCCGCTTCCAACTGGCAGTAATCCCCTCTGACATTACATCCTTTTCAGCCTGCCCCACCGAGCAGGGGCAGGCTGTACGGGGACATTCATCCGCATGCCGAATATCCCCGCATGGCCTGCCGAAAAGGACATGACGACCGTACCCCCGCCCGGAAAGGGCACGATATAGAAGCGAAAGGAAGTAATTTCTCATGACCAAGAAGAAGATTCTCGTCCTCGCGCTGACCATCGCCATGGTGGCGATCCTCGCGGTCGGCGGCTCGCTGGCCTACCTGACGGATAAGGATAACGCGACCAACGTGTTCACCGTTGGCAAGGTTGACATTACGCTGGATGAAACGTTTACTCAGAACTCTAAGCTCCTGCCCGGCATCGATGTCAATAAGGACGTTTCTATCAGTCTGGCCGATGATTCTGAGGATGCTTATGTGTGGTATCTGTGGAAGATTCCGGCTGACCTCGATTCCATCGATGGCACCACTGGCACCAACAATGCTCTGCACGTCAACGCGCTGGGCAGCACTTGGGACAAGTATCGCGAGAACCAGACTTACTGGCCGGATGACCAGGAGGAAGCTCTGCCGCTTGAGAAGACTTGGGATCATGACCCCGAGACTGAGCTGGGTCTGACTCCTGGCCCCGAAGGCTATCTGAAGACCGAAACGATCGACGGCGTTGAGTATCATGTTTATGCTGTGCTCTATCACGGCGTTCTGAAGCCTGGCGAGACGACCATGCAGGCCATGACCAAGGTTTATCTGGACAAGTCCATTAACGCGGATAAGGATGGTTATTACCAGATTTACGCCAAGGGCAACCAGGCTGGCCAGAAGCACTATCTGCCGTCCCTCAAGAATGGCGTGAAGATCATCGTTGAAGCTTACGGCATTCAGGCTGCTGGCTTCGAGGATGTTTACGCTGCTTACAAGGCCTATCAGGCGCAGAAGTAATCCCCCCCCACACAATCATCCCGGCCTGCCCCCCGCTGGAGGGCAGGCCATACGGGGATATTCGGCGCGGCGCGTGGAATATCCCCGTATGGCCTGAATTTTTGCGGCCAGAGCAACGAATGAACTGGAATTCCCGTCTAATATTATTATGGGTATCTGTGAAAGGAGACGACCTTCCATGACCAAGCGAAAAATCTTCCTGCTGGCTGTCCTCGTGTGCTGCGCGGCGCTCGCCGCGGCCGGAACGCTGGCCTATTTCACCGCCGAGGAGACGGCTGTAAACGTCATCACCACCGGAAAGCTCGCCATGACGCTTCACGAGGAGACCACCGACGGCCAGCCCTTCCCGAAGGAGGGCGTTTCCGGCGTTATGCCCGGGCAGGTCGTCGACAAGGTCGTGTATATCGAAAATACCGGCACGGTCGATTTTTACGCCCGCATTGCGCTGGCGCTGAGCGTGACCGGCGCGGACGGCGAGCCGCTCTCGCCCGACGTCATGGCGCTTCTTATCAACACCGCCGACTGGACGAAAAAGGGCGATTACTACTATTATAACAAGCCCCTCGCCCCCGGCGAAAAGACCGAGCCGCTGCTCAAAACCGTGACGTTCGCCGCCGACATGGGCAACGAATACATGGAATGCACCGCGAAGATCAACGTCACCGCCCAGACCGTGCAGAGCCGCAACAACGGCGATACCGTCCTCGACGCGCAGGGCTGGCCGGAAACAAAGTAAGGGGGAACGGACATGAAACGCAAATTCCTCGCCATTGTATTGAGCGTTGTGCTGGCGCTGACGGCCTGCCCGTTCGCCTTCGCGACGGAAGCGGACTTCACGCCCGCGCCGGAAGCCACGCCTGCGGCCACTGAGTCCGCGTCCGTGACCGACGCGCCGAAGACCGAAGATGAGCCGACGACCAAGCCCGCCGACGAGTCGACGGCCAAGCCCGACGA
>OLPR01000898.1_pt1 | contig 25615 bp, 26 predicted proteins | sample 1672761 | NCBI WGS metagenome assembly OLPR01 (sample SAMEA3136721, study PRJEB25190) | human gut metagenome | biome: human gut; feature: human-associated habitat; material: faeces | place: Austria | collected 2013 | reverse complement strand
CTGTTCAGGGAATCGCTTACGCATCTCTCTTGACAACTGAGTCTTGATACTTCTTACAAAGACGGATACGTTTGTATTCGGTGGCAGTGATACCAGCAGGTGGATATGATCTCTGTCTGTCTCTGCGGATAAAACTTTTCCACGGAACTGCTCTGCCATATGATTCGAAAATTCTTTCATGGCAGCACTCATTTCGTCGTTAATCACAGGCTTTCGGTAATGTGTGACGAAAATCATATGATAGGTAAGACAGTAAACACAATGCTGTCCCCTGTTGTACCCGTCTTTCTTTACTTTGTCCTTTTGGTCTTTGTTGACACCATTCTTATTTGCTCTCATAATAGTACCTCTTTCGTTTCAAAATAAAACAATTCGAAAAATCACATATTGCTTGATTTTACCTATATTTTATCGTATAATATAAGTGTAGTCAACTATATTCTCACGTTTTTGAAAAGGAGGGCCTTTTATGCATACCATATCAATTTTTGTGGATCAGAACAGGATGCCAAAGCTGGCATCTTATTTCGAGTGCCAGACTCACCTTGCAAAAAACCTGCGAAATTCAGCAAACTTTATTCTTCGTAACCTGCGTACCGGTTTGAAGAAAGACCCGGATAAACGCACTGCCAACGAGAACGAGGTCATAGAGACTGTACGTATCGGCATTGAGATGGCAAATGAAAAGCTTCAGAAAGATGTTGACCGACTCACGAAGCAGCTGCAGAGTCTGCCTGCAAGCGACCCGGCCCGCACAAAGATCCAGATGATAGGTGTTGCAAAGCTGAACCTGACATTTTATGTTCTTTAAATCAAGCGCAGAAACAGCACCCTTGATTGCACCGCATGTTGCAACATTCATAAAGGCGGGAGTCTGAACCGTACCGTGAACCGTAACGAATTCGCCTCGTCTTGCGCTGCCTTCCTTTTTAATTACCTTAAACATAAATCCTTAAAATCCTCCTATGATATGAACATAGCGTCACCGAAAGAGAAGAATCTGTACTTTTCCTTTACAGCTTCTTTGTATGCATTCATAATAAAATCATATCCCGCAAAAGCGGATACAAGCATAATAAGTGTACTTTCGGGAAGATGAAAGTTAGTAATAAGTCCATCAAGCACCTTAAATTCAAATCCGGGATAAATAAAAATATCCGTAAATCCCTCACAGGGTTTGATTTCTCCGTACATTGCCGCAACACTTTCAAGCGTTCTGCAGGATGTTGTGCCGACTGCAATAACCCGCCCGCCGTTTTTCTTAGTTTCATTTATGAGCTTTGCGGTTTCTTCGGGGACTTCATAATGCTCGCTGTGCATTTTATGCTTTGTAACATCGTCAACCTTAACCGGTCTGAATGTACCGAGTCCCACATGAAGTGTAACATACGCAATCTTTACACCCTTAGCCTTGATTCTGTCCATAAGCTCGGTTGTAAAGTGAAGTCCTGCCGTCGGAGCTGCCGCAGAACCGAGTTCATGGCTGTAAACCGTCTGATAGCGTTCCTTGTCTTTAAGCTCGGCAGTAATATAAGGGGGAAGAGGCATCTGACCGATTTTGTCAAGAGTAGTAAAAAAATTCTCTTCACAGTCAAAATCAACTATTCTGTTGCCGTCATCCTTAACATCAACAACTGTTGCACGCAAAATGCCGTTGCCGAATGAAAATTTTGTGCCGACTTTTGCTTTTTTACCCGGCTTGCAAAGTGTTTCCCAACGGTTGTTCGCAACCTGCTTCAAAAGCAGAAATTCAACTTTTGCACCTGTTTCGTCTTTGATACCGTAAATTCTTGCAGGCAAAACTCTTGAATCGTTGGCAACAAGAAGGTCACCCTCGTTAAGATAATCAATAATGTCATAAAAATGTTTATGCTCCAGAGTTTGTTTTTCTCTGTCAAGCACAAGCAATCTTGAACTGTCCCTCGGTTCAAGCGGAGTCTGTGCGATAAGCTCTTTGGGCAAATCGTAATAAAAATCACTCGTCTTCATTTTATTTCCTTTCAAGAACTAAAATTGCTTTTTTAAAAGCTGTTCTGTCAAAAATCTTTGTAAAACACAAGTATTTGTCCTGTAAAATTCTCAAAATAATTGACATTACCCTTTTAAAATGATATATTATCTTATTATGAGCAGTTTGCATAATCGACAAACAGTCGTGTTTTCAGACATCTCTTCATATAATATAATATTTGTTTGAATAAGGCAACCGCTTTTTTAAAATTTGTTTAATTCGGAGGAATTATTATGAAAAAGTATAAAGTCGGTATTATCGGCGCTACCGGTATGGTAGGTCAGCGTTTTACACTTCTTCTTGAGAATCACCCGTGGTTTGAGGTTACTGTTCTTGCCGCAAGTAAGAGAAGTGCAGGCAAAACATACGGTGAAACAGTTGAAGGCAGATGGCATATGACTACTCCTCTTCCGGAGAAGTACAAGGATATGGTTATTGTTGACGCTGAAAATGTTGAAGAGGTTGCATCACAGGTTGATTTCTGTTTCTGCGCAGTTAATATGAAGAAGGATGAAATCCGTGATCTCGAAGACAGATATGCAAAGGCTGAATGTCCTATCGTATCAAACAACAGCGCTCATCGTTTTACAGATGATGTTCCTATGGTTATTCCTGAAATTAACGCCGATCACATTAAGATTATTGACGCTCAGAGAAAGCGTCTCGGCACAAAAAGAGGCTTTGTTGCAGTTAAGTCCAATTGCTCACTTCAGAGCTATGTTCCCGCAATTCATCCTTTAAAGGAACTCGGCGTTGACAAGGTTCTTGCCTGCACATATCAGGCAATTTCGGGCGCAGGCAAAACATTTAAGACATGGCCTGAAATGGTAGATAATGTTATTCCTTACATCGGCGGTGAGGAAGAGAAGTCAGAGCAGGAGCCGCTTAAAATCTGGGGTAAGATTGAAGGCGACAAGATTGTTAAAACCGATGATATTTCAATCACATCACAGTGCATCCGTGTTCCCGTATCAGACGGTCACACAGCAGCTGTATTTATGTCATTTAAGGACGGCGTAAAGAAACCTACTGTCGAAGAAATTATTGACATTTGGTCAAACTACAGCGGCAGAGCACAGGAGCTTGATCTTCCGAGTGCGCCAAAGCATTTTCTCCACTACTTCACAGAACCCGACCGTCCGCAGATTAAATCTGAAAGAAATCTTGAAAACGGTATGGCAGTATCGGTTGGCAGATTAAGACCTGATACTCAATATGATTATAAGTTCGTTTGTATGTCACACAACACATTAAGAGGCGCAGCAGGCGGTGCAGTTCTTCTTGCAGAGCTCCTTTGTGCTGAGGGCTACATGGACTGATTACTTACGGAGGTAAATTATGTCTAACCACATTTTTACAGGCTCAGGTGTTGCACTTATCACTCCTATGAAGTCTGACGGAAGCGTAAACTACGATGTTCTCGGCGATCTCGTAGAATTTCATGTTCAAAACGGTACCGATGCAATTATTGTATGCGGTACAACAGGTGAGGCGGCAACTCTTTCGGAAAAAGAGCATTGCGAAACAATTTCTTTCGTTGCAGAAAAGACAAACGGCAGAATTCCTGTTATTGCAGGTACAGGCAGTAACGATACTTCAACAGCCGTTATGCTCTCAAAATCTGCCGCAAGCACAGGCGTTGACGCACTTCTCTGCGTAACTCCTTACTACAATAAAACATCTCAGCAGGGTCTTGTAAGACACTTCAATGTTGTTGCAGATTCGGTTGATATTCCGATTATTCTTTACAATGTTCCTTCAAGAACCGGCTGTAACATCAAGCCAAAGACTTATCAGGAGCTTTGCAAGCATCCTAACATCGTTGCCGCAAAAGAGGCAAGCGGCGACATCTCTCAGGTTGCTCTCATCCGTTCACTTTGCGGTGACAATCTTGACATCTACTCAGGTAACGATGACCAGACTGTTCCTTTCATGTCACTCGGCGCTCTCGGTGTTATCTCTGTATTCGCAAACATCTGCCCAAAAGAAATGCATGACATCTGTCAGCTTTGTCTTGACAATGACTTTGCAGAGGCACAGAAGCTTAACTTCCACTATCTTGAGCTTATGCATATACTCTTCAGCGATGTTAACCCGATTCCCGTAAAGACTGCCATGAACCTCTTCGGCTATGAAGCAGGCGAATGCAGACTTCCGCTCGTACCCATGAGCGTTCAGGGTTACCATGACCTCAAGGATTGCATGGAGAAATATGACCTTTTAAGCAAGAAGGTTAAATAATCGACCTTTGATTCGTTTAAAATTCAAGAAGTTTAAAGGGGAATAAAAATGGTAAATACAGCAATAGTCGGTTGTAACGGTAAAATGGGCTGCTTTGTGGCACAGGCTGTTCAGAGCCGTGAGGATTGCAATGTTTTGTTCGGTGTTGACGCATTCGGTGAAAGTAATTATGATTTTGATGTTTTCAAGACTTTTGACGAGGCAACCGAAACACCTGATGTAATCATTGATTTTTCAAATCCTGCAGCTCTTGACGGTATGCTTGCGTATGCAGTTGATAACAAAGTACCTTGTGTTATCTGCACAACAGGCTTTTCTAAAGATCAGATTGCAAAAATCGAAGATGCGGCAAAGACAATTCCTGTTTTCTATTCAGGTAATATGTCACTCGGCATCAATCTTCTTATTGAGCTTTCAAAAGAGGCTGCAAAAATTCTCGGAAACCAGTTCGATATTGAAATCGTTGAAAAGCATCATAATCTCAAGCTCGACGCTCCGAGCGGAACAGCTCTTATGATTGCAGACGGAATTTCGGAACAGCTTGACGAAGATCCGCAGTATGTCTATGACAGACACAGCTATCGCAGAAAGCGTTCAAAGAACGAAATCGGTATTCATTCCGTAAGAGGCGGCACAATTGTAGGCGAACACGAAGTTATCTTTGCAGGTCACGATGAGGTTGTAACAATCTCTCATCAGGCTCAGTCAAAAGAAGTTTTCGCTGTCGGTGCTGTTAATGCGGCAGTATTTCTTAAAGATCAGAAAGCAGGTATGTACAACATGGGCAACCTTCTTTCTGAAAAAATGAACTGAAAATAACACCTTTAAGCACGGCTTTTATGCCGTGCTTTCTTTTATGTCCAAACTTTGCCTACTTTCATAATATGTAGTGTGATATATTGTTTTGAGATGTCACAAAGATTTAACAAAGGGTGGAAGTTATGGAAAATAATTTAATAATATTCGGCTCGGTAACTCTTGCCATGAAGAGCCGTAACCTACTTTTAAAAAATAATATTAAATCAGGGCTTGTAAGAACTCCTATACACCTCAATCGAAAATCATGCGGATACAGCCTTTATGTCCCGGAAAATTTTGAAAGGGCGTTGGAAATTATCAGGAGTAACGGTATTGCTGTCAAAGGAACAGCCGCTGTTGATACCTTATGATATATTTTGACAACGGTGCAACCACCTTTCCGAAACCCTTATCCGTAAGAAAAGCGATTAACGAAGCTATGTCCGACTACGGAGCAAATCCTGGAAGAAGCGGACACAAAATGTCGGTGAAATCATCTGAAATAATGTATTCCTGCCGAGATAATGCCGCAAAACTTTTTGGTTCGGAAAATCCCGAAAATATAATATTCACGCTTAACTGCACAACGGCTTTGAACACAGTTATTAAAGGCATATTAAAACAGGGTGACCATGCCGTAATTTCATCACTTGAGCATAATGCTGTCGTCAGACCGCTTGAAACACTCAAGAAAAATAAGATTGAATACTCTGTTGCCGAATGTGTCCCTTATGATGATGAACAAACAATCGAAAATTTCAGGAAACAATTCAAATCTAACACAAAACTTGTAATCTGTACCCATGCTTCAAATGTATTCGGCATCAAACTTCCGATAGAAAGAATAGGCGCTCTTTGCAGATTAAACGGCATCCTTTTTTGTGTAGATGCCGCACAAAGTGCAGGAACAGCAGATATCAACCTTTCTGACAGTTGCATTGATTTTCTCTGCACCGCAGGTCACAAAGGGCTTTACGGACCGATGGGAACAGGCTTGCTTATTATAAACAGCGAAACAACTCCGGACAGTCTTATTCAGGGAGGAACGGGAAGTGATTCCGCAAACCTTAATCAGCCTGAAATTCTCCCCGATAAGTACGAAAGCGGAACGCCGAATCTTCCGGGAATAGCAGGGCTTAATGCAGGAATAAAGTTTGTCCTGAACAAAAAAACAGACAGAATATATAATTCCGAGTTAGGTCTTGCACGAATGCTCTACAAAAGGCTTGAAAAAGCGGAAAATGTAATATTATACACCAAAATGCCTGAGAAAAGTCACAGCGTTCCTGTAATTTCCTTTAATATCAAAAATACCGAAAGTGAAACAGTTGCAAAAATTCTTAATGACAGCTACAACATTGCCGTAAGAGCAGGACTCCATTGTGCGCCCCTTGCACATAAAAGCTTCGGCACTCAGGATACAGGAACCGTAAGAGCTGTTGTATCGGCATTTACAACAAAAAATGATGTTGTATATTTTGCAAATGCCGTAAGTCGTATTTCTAAGAACAACAAACAGAAAAAAACAATTTAAAAAGGTTGCAATTAATAACAAAAGTATGTTAGAATAATAACAAGGAATTTAAAAATAAAGGAAGGGGAAAGCAGATTGGAAATATTTAACAGCATTCTTTCCATTATCAAGACTATACAGCTAAGAGATATTGTCGATATTCTTGCAATTGCACTGTTGATTTTCGGACTGTTCAAGCTTATTCAGGAAACAAGAGCAGTTCAGCTTCTCAAAGGTGTAATTATGCTCCTGATAGTGTATTTTCTTTCGTCTCTGTTTGGTCTTGTTATGCTTTCATCCCTGTTGCGAACATTTTTCGAGGCAGCAGTTGTTGTTATTGCTATCATCTTTCAGCCGGAAATCAGAAAGGCTCTTGAACAGATGGGACGCAACAACACCTATAAAAAATATATAAAAATATTTACTAAGCACCACAAAGGTGATGAATGGAAAAAGGCTGTAGAAAAGTCAATCGTAGATGCGGCTGACACAGCAGTTCTTTTCTCTCGTTCAAAAACAGGTGCTTTGCTTGTGTTTGAAAGAGAAACCATGCTTTCCGATATAGCCGCTACAGGCACAATTATTGATGCCGAAACATCAGTAGCTCTGTTCGGCAATATATTTTTTAACAAAGCACCATTGCATGACGGTGCAAGCATTATCCGTGACGGAAAACTTTTTGCAGCAGGATGTATTTTACCGCTCACATCAAATCGTAATGTAGATATCAATCTCGGTACGCGACACAGAGCAGGACTCGGTATCAGTGAACAAAGCGACGCTGTTGTCCTTATAGTAAGTGAAGAAACAGGTGTAATTTCTCTTGCGGTAAACGGTATTTTGCTCCGTGAGTTTACAAGAGAAGAACTAATCAAAAAGCTTGAACAGTTTCTCATCTATGATCGTGGCTATGACGATGATGAACCGCCCAAAAAGTTTTTTCAGAAGAACCCGAAAAGTTCAAAAAGAGAGAAGGCTGAAAAATGAAAAAGAAAAAACGCTCTCTCAACAAACTGTTTCAAAATAACAAATTTCTGATTATACTCGCCCTTGTAATCTCAACAATAACATGGGTTTATATGAGTATGGGTACAACAAATGATACAACCGTAACAATAAGCAATATTCCGATTCAGATTGAATTGCCTGACCAGCTTGATAACAACGGGTTGCAGGTATTCCGTGATGCGGAGCAGACTGCCACGGTAACCGTAACAGGCAGCAGAGCCGTTCTCGGTTCTATCGGAACGAAGGATATTACTGTCACGGGTGCTACAAACGGAATTGACTCGGCAGGAACTTATCAGCTTTCGCTTTCAGCCGTAAAAGCCAACCCGAGTGCCAACTTTCAGATTATCTCAACCGTTACGCCTTCAAATGTCAATGTAATTGTTGATTATCAGCGTGAAACAAGTTTCCCGATTCAGGAAAATGTTGTTTACAAGGTTGCCGACGGGTACTATGCGTCAACTTCTCTTGCATCAAAGAATATCACAATCTCAGGACCTCAAACAGAGATTGCCAAAATTGCAAAGGTTTCGGCATCGGCAGAACTTGACAGTATACTAAATGAGCCGACCTCAACGACCGCAAATATTGTGCTTTATGATAAATCAGGAAATAAAATCTCCACCGAGCTTCTTACAATGGAGTTTACGGATGTTGAGGCTACAATTTCCGTTCTCCCCGAAAAGACGGTAAATGTAATTCCTGAGTTTATTAACAAACCCAAAGGTCTTGATTTAAACGATGATATGCTTACGGTTGAGCCTTCAAAGATTCTGCTTGCAGGTCCAAAAGAAGTGCTTGACAATACTGACAGCGTAAAGCTTGAGTCAATCGATTTTGCAACACTTTCAAACAAGCGTTATGAGTACGATACGCAGGGAATAAACATCCCGAGTGACTGCAAAAATATTAGTAACTCAACCTCCGCAAAGCTCGTACTTGACCTCAGCGGCCTGTCCAAGAAAACCTTTACTGTTGATTCATTCAAAGTAAGCGGTCTTTCTTCAAAATACAAAGCCGATGTAACACAGACAAGTATGAATGTTACCGTTATCGGCAGTGAAAAGGAACTTAAAAGCCTTAAAAGCTCAGATATTGAAGGCGTAATTGACACCTCAGATCAGAGCGGAACAGTAGGCTCGGTTCAGATGCCTGTTACTTTCAAACTCAGCGGTACTGACACCTGTTGGGTAAGCGGAAGCTACAAGGCAAATATCACAATCAGCGAAAAATAACCCATAAAAACCGCAGGCATTTTGATGTCTGCGGTTTAGTTTATTTGTATTAAATTACATTCTGATTCGATTTGAACTGCCTCGCCTTACAAAAGCTTTGTTCATATCGTCAGTATTGTGATATCTCACGCTCTGTACAAGACCAAGACTAATGAGCGTACTCAAAGCCGAAGTACCTCCCGAACTGAACAAGGGAAGGGTTATTCCGACTACGGGAAGAAATCCAAGCACCATTCCTATATTTACAATTGTTTGCGATGCTATCATTGAAAACACACCGTAGCAGATATACTTGCCTTCAAATTCACTTGAATTTTTTGCATTCAAAATCACTTTTAATATAATAAAAAACAAAATCAGCAAAAGCGCCATGCATCCGACAAATCCGAGTTCCTCTCCTGCAACGGTAAAAATAAAATCGTTTTCCTGTTCGGGGACAATTGAATGTTCAACACGCTGTCCGTTAAAAAGTCCGCTTCCGACAGCTTCGCCGCTTGCAATTGAAACCTTACCCTGATACTGTTGCCAACCGTAATTTGTCAGTGCATTCCCGTCAAGGTCAAACAAAGCAAGAACCCTGTTGCGATGTTCTTCATTCATAAACACATTCCATATAATCGGAATTGCACACACAAGCAATCCACCGAAAATGACAAAATATCTCAGTTGAACACCTGCCGCAAATGTCATAACCAAAAACATAAGCGCAAATATAAGAACTGTACCGTCATCACCCTGAATATGAATAATTGCCATTGGTATCATTGCATGAAGTGCAAGGAAAAGTACTCCCGAAAACTTTTCAATCATTTTCTTTTCTCTCAGCCACGACAAATGCTTTGAAAAAGTTATGATAAAACAGATTTTTATAAACTCAGACGGCTGAATTGAAAATCCGCCCGGAAGATTAATCCATGCCGTATCATCTGTTCCACTAACCTGAACTCCGAACACAAACACAAGTCCGGCAAGAACAATTCCCACTATTGCGGCAATATACCATTTTCGTATAAGAAATCTGTAATCGGCAATTGATATAAACACCGATGCCGCAAGACCGACAGACACAGCGATAATCTGAGTTCTTAGATAACTGTATTCGCCCGACCGTTGCATACTCGCAATCAAAAGAAAACTGTACGCAACAGCGGTCAAGGTCAACAGCCACAACACTGCGTCACACTGTCTGAAATATTCATAAATATTTGTAATAACTTTTTTCACCCAAAACAACCTTTGAAATTAATTTTACCCTATAATTATATTAAATTACGCTCTCAATATCAAGTATAATTTCAATACAGAATAATACAAGTTTCGCATTTTGTTATAATAATAAAAACATGAATTTGATTCGGAGGTATATTATGTTATCTGATATCGAAATTGCTCAGAGTGCAGAATTAAAGCCTATTGCAGAAATTGCAAATCAGCTTGGGATTTCTGCTGATGAGCTTGAGTTTTACGGAAAGTACAAAGCAAAACTTTCTGATGAACTTGCAGACCGTGTAAAGGACAATCCTGACGGAAAGCTCATCCTCGTAACAGCAATCAACCCAACACCGGCAGGCGAGGGCAAAACTACCACTTCTGCGGGTCTTGGTCAGGCAATGGCTAAAATCGGTAAAAAGGCAATCATCGCACTCCGTGAACCGTCGCTTGGTCCTGTATTCGGAATTAAAGGCGGTGCCGCAGGCGGCGGTTATGCACAGGTTCTTCCTATGGAGGACATCAACCTTCATTTCACCGGTGATATGCACGCAATTACAGCAGCCAACAACCTTTGTTGCGCAATGCTTGACAACCACATTCAGCAGGGCAACACACTCGGCATTGATCCGAGAAGAATTCTCTTCAAGCGTTGTCTTGATATGAATGACCGTGCATTAAGAAATATCACAATCGGTCTTGGCGGTAAGGTGAACGGTGTTCCGAGGGAAGATCACTTCATCATTACAGTTGCATCGGAAGTTATGGCAATTCTCTGTCTTGCAAATGATATATCCGACCTTAAAGAAAGACTCGGCAACATTCTTGTTGCATACACATACAGTGGTGAACCCGTTTATGCCAAAGATTTGAAAGCAGAGGGAGCAATGACTGCACTTCTCAAGGATGCAATCAAACCTAACCTTGTTCAGACGCTTGAGGGTACTCCTGCAATTATGCACGGCGGACCTTTTGCAAATATCGCTCACGGCTGTAACAGCATAAGAGCAACAAAGCTTGCATTAAAGCTTGCTGATTACTGTATTACAGAGGCAGGTTTCGGCTCGGATCTCGGTGCTGAGAAGTTTCTTGACATCAAGTGCAGATATGCTGGCATTGCTCCGTCGGCAATTGTAATCGTGGCAACATGCCGTGCATTAAAATACAACGGCGGCGTTCCAAAGTCAGAGGTTTCAAATGAAAACATTGAGGCACTCAAAAAAGGCATTGTAAACCTCGGTGTTCACATTGACAATATGAGAAAGTACAATGTTCCTGTAGTTGTAGCGATTAATCAGTTCGGTACAGATACAGATGAAGAACTCAAATACATTGAAGAATATTGTATTTCAAAAGGTGCAGACTTTGCCCTTTCAAATGTATTCGGAAAAGGCGGAGAAGGCGGCGTAGAGCTTGCAAATAAGGTAGTGGAGGCTTGTGAAAAGCCGTCTGCATTTAAACCGCTCTATTCACTCAATCTCACACTCAAGGAAAAAGTTGAAAAGATTGCAAAGGAAATCTACGGTGCGTCAAAGGTAAACTACACAACAGCCGCAGAAAAAGCAATCAAGGAAGTTGTGGCACTCGGCGGAGACAAACTTCCCATATGTGTGGCAAAAACACAGTATTCGCTTTCAGATGATCCTACAAAGCTCGGTGCTCCAAAGGATTTTGAAATCACAGTAAGAGATGTAACAATTTCAAACGGTGCAGGTTTTGCAGTAATTTATACAGGCAATATTATGACAATGCCGGGACTCCCGAAAGTTCCTGCCGCAGAAAAAATTAATATTGACGAAAACGGCAAAATAAGCGGACTTTTCTGATATGGTTAAATTGATTTCTCACAGCGCCGATGAAACCGAGCAAATCGGCGAAAAAATTGCAAAAAAGCTCCACGGCTCAGAGGTGATAGCCCTTTTCGGCGGACTCGGTATGGGCAAAACCGCCTTTACAAGAGGACTGGCAAGAGCCCTCGGTGTTGATGACGGTGTGTCAAGCCCTACTTTCGCCCTTGTAAACGAATACAGCGGAAAGTACAATATCTATCATTTTGATATGTACAGAGTTAATTCATGGGATGATTTGTACTCAACGGGATTTTTTGACTACATTGACAACGGTATTCTCGTAATTGAGTGGAGTGAAAATATAGAAGGCGCACTTCCCGAAAATGCAATCAGAATAACGATTGAAAAAGGGGAGAGCGATGACGAAAGAATCTTTGAAATTGAAGGTGTTGAAATTTGAAAATTCTGTCTGTTGACACATCTGCAACAGCTGCATCTGTTGCACTTTCAGAAGAGGGCAAGCTGATCGGTGAAACTTTCATAAACACAAGTCTTACCCACAGTCAGACGCTCATCCCTATGGTTGAACAGCTTTTGAACAATACAAAAACGGAAATATCCGATATTGACGCAATTGCAGTCAACGCAGGTCCGGGTTCATTCACAGGGGTAAGAATCGGCGTTGCGGCAGTAAAAGGTCTTGCTTTTGCAAATAATATACCGTGTATTTCGGTTTCAACACTTGAGAGTATGGCTTATAATTTCCTTTCAACCGACTGTATTGTATGTGCCGTAATGGACGCACGCTGTTCACAGGTATACAATGCACTGTTTGAAATTAAAAACGGAGTTGTTACCCGACTTTGTGATGACAGAGCATTATCGCTTGATGACTTAAAAAACGAACTGCTGTCTGTTGACGGAAGAATCATCATAGCAGGTGACGGTACCGATATTACCTGTAAATACATCGGTAATGAAATTAAAAATGCAGAGTCTGCTCCCGTAAATCTTAAATATCAGAGAGCGTCTTCAACTGCACTTGTTGCATTTGAAATGATTAATAACGGACAAACCGTTTCGGCACAAGAGCTTATGCCGGTATATCTCCGCTTGCCTCAGGCACAGCGTGAGCTTAATAAAAAACTTGGAGGTAGAACAAAATGATAGCACTCGGATGCGACCACGGCGGATATAACCTTATCTGCGCAATCAAAAAATATCTGGATGAAAAAGGACTTGAATACAAAGAGTACGGCACTTTCAGCAAAGAAAGCGTTGATTATCCGGTTTATGCCTACAAGGTAGCAACTGCAATCACCTCGGGCGAATGCTCAACAGGCATTCTCTGTTGCGGTACAGGCATCGGTATCTCAATTGCCGCAAACAAGGTAAAGGGAATCAGAGCCGCAGTTGTTTCAAACGAATTTTGTGCTGAAATGACTCGCAGACACAATAACGCAAATATTCTTTGTATGGGCGGCAGAGTTACAAGCGAAGAAGATGCTGTTAAATTTGCTGACATCTTCCTTAACACACCTTATGAAGGCGGCAGACACGAAAACCGTGTATCAATGATTACAGACATTGAAAACGGTACTTTTAAAGCATAAACAAATTAAAAATAAGATTAAAACGCTCTTTTTATTAAGAGCGTTTTTCTTTTTGAAACTTAGATTTCTTATTTGTAATATTTTGTAATTGTTATTTCTGAAATAGAACCATTTTATAAATATTAATTCTATTCAGGAAATTAAGAAAAATTATTCTTTCTCAGTCGGAATTATGCGTTGTGCTAATTGTATAATATTGTTAAAAAGCACACCTATTTATAAGTGCATTATAACTGCTATATTTCAATTTGTAACCAAATTTACGAAAAAATTTCAAATTTTTAAATTTATTTACAAAAAACCCTTGTTTTTTTTCCTTTTTAGTATTATAATAACATCACAATGTTTTTAAAGAATTTTAAAAAAGAATTAAAACGATTTGGGAGAGAGTAAAAATGAGATTAAGAAAACAGGAACTTGGAGACAGAAACCTCGTAGGAAGCAGGGTTGAGGCTGTAAGAAAGCAGAAAGGTATGAAACAAAAGGAGCTTCTTGCCCAATTACAGGTTAACGGCGTCGATATGAACGCATCAGGACTTTCAAAGCTTGAAGGTCAGATTCGTTTCGTGACAGATGTTGAGCTTGTTGCGCTTGCCGATATTCTTGAAGTGTCTGTTGACTACCTTCTCGGAAGAGAAAACTGATTTTTTAACCGAATCTTTAAATTGCACCGTAGATTTTTTCTGCGGTGCTTTTATTAGCAGACAAAACCGTTGATATAAAAAGAATAACCGCAACAGTAATAGGGGAGATGAATGTGATTGACCTCAACAACATTGAAAAATACAGAGAAAACAATCGAATAGAGGCCAAAAAGGCAACAGGCGGATTACCTAAAAGCTTGTGGGAAACATATTCATCCTTTGCAAATACACTCGGAGGAATTATACTTTTAGGTGTAGAAGAATACAGGGACAAATCACTTCATCCCGTAAATCTTCCCGATCCGGATGAACTTATTGAGGAATTTTGGGAGATAGCAAACGATATTCAAAAAGTAAGCACAAACATTCTTTCATATGATGATGTTTATGTGCAAAAAATTGAAGAAAAGCATATTATCGTTATTACAGTGCCAAAAGCAAAAAGATTTGACCGTCCCGTGTATCTTGACGGCAGTATTCATAATTCATACAGAAGAAACGGCGAGGGTGACTACCGTTGCACACTCGACCAAATTAACGCTATGGTGCGTGATTCCGAGATTAAAACACAGGATATGAATATCATCGAATGCATGACTGCTTCCGTATTTAATACCGATTCACTCCATAGCTACCGAATAAAAATGTCAACTGTTAAGCCAAATAATCGGCTTCAAAATTTGTCGGATAAAGATTTCTTGCAGGCAATAGGAGCAATCGCAGTAGGGGAAAACCTTTTGTTTCACCCTACAGCCGCAGGACTTCTCATGTTCGGTAGGTCAGAATTCATCAAAAAAGAATACCCGTCCTATTGTCTTGAATATAAGGAAACAACACAAGATGATAAACACACAATTATTTCATCAGATTTAAATTCTGACTGTGAAAACCTTTATGATTTCTTTATAAAGGTCTTTGAAAAAATTTCATACGATATAAAACTGACAGCAAACATAAAATCAGACATTACACCGATTACAACTGCCTTACAGGAAGCTCTTGCAAACTGCCTTATAAATGCCGACTATTATGGTTCAAACGGTGTTGTTATTATGAAAGATGATGAAAGCATTACAATATCCAATCCAGGCGGATTTAGAGTTGAACTCGACGCCGCAAGAGCGGGCGGTATATCCGACCCCAGAAACACGGCAATTATGCGTATGTTTAATTTGATAGGAATCGGCAGTAACGACGGCTTCGGTATTTCTAATATTTTCTCCGTTTGGAAAAGTCACAAACTTGTTCTGCCGGTCATTGAAGAAAGTTTCAACCCCGAAAGCATCACCCTAAAGCTTTCGTTTGTTCCTGAAAGTAAATCAACTAATACTCAAATTTTACAAAATCGTCCCGATATTGAAACAGACAGGCAGGATGCCGTAATTTCATACATTACTGACAACATCACGGTAACTTCAAAAGAAATTTCCGAACTTCTCGGAATAAGTCATAAAAAATCGAAGCAACTTCTTCACAAACTTATGGCAAAGGATTTTGTTATAATCAAAAACGGAAAATACACCCTAAAAGCATAGAAGGAACTTAATCAAATTTCGGAACAGCAATCCGCACAAGCGTTGCTTATAATTGCTAGGTTGCTTATTTTTGCAAAAGGAAAACCGTCTGCTGTAAAAATATCCAAAAGATAAATTTGCCTATATCTGCCTTTCATGTGCCGCAACAGGGCTGTTCATGACTCTGCTGTTACAAAGTTTTGCAAGACGATCTCGCAGGTGCAGTTGTGCCGATTGATAATTTGAGTATGGTTGTTTTGATAATACATTTATACATAATTTTCAAGAAAAACTGTCCGCAAAATCAAGCATAAGTATTCATATAATAATCGCAGACACTTATTTATGCTTTTACGGATTAAATTTAAAATTTACAAATTTGTGTAATTTTGCTTGACAATCACACAAAAAACAAGTACAATAAACAAGGTAAATCACTAATATTTGGAGACGTATCGAAGTGGTCATAACGGACATGACTCGAAATCATGATGCCCCTTGAGGGACGAGGGTTCGAATCCCTCCGTCTCCGCCAGCAAAAAAGCCTGTAATCAAGCCGATTATGGGCTTTTTCTTATACCTTTTTCTAAGAGTAAGTGATCAAAGCAAACTTTTGTTTTTCTCTCCGGATTTTCGGCTTAGCCCACCCTCCGGTAGAGCAAGCCCTGTCTCCATCGCCTATGCCGAGGTGATTTTAGACTTGTAATCCAAGTGGGCGTAGATGTTCGCCGTGGTGGTAAAATCGCTGTGCCCCAGCCACTCCTGAATGTGCTTGAGGAGAACGCCGTTGGCCAGCAGCAAGCTGGCACAGCTGTGACGCAAATCGTGAAAGCGCATCCGGCGCAGGCCGTGGTCCTCCAAGAATTTTGGGAATGCCGAGGTCAAATAATTGGCCCGCACCCGCTTCGCCCTCAAAAAAGCCCCGGAAATCAAGGCTTTCTCGGCGCTTAATGTTCGACGCTGCGCCGCCGTCTGGCAGAGTCCGCCTTCTGCTTGCGTCGGATGGAGCAGCCACATTCCGGGCAGTATTTCTGCCGGTTGCTACTGGGTGTAAAGGGCTTTCCACACCGTTCGCAGGTCCGTTGTACGCTGCCGGTAAATATCGGCGCAGAGTACCTTGTAGGCGGGCAGAACCGCCCGCCGGAAGTACTTGCACAGCAGCGAATAGGAAATCGTCTGCACGCACACGCAACCTTCGCCATCGTCCAACGGCAGACAGTTGCCACCGTCGTAGTTGGCGCACAGCCGCCGGATCAGCCGGTTGCAGCGTGCCCTTTGGGCGGGTGTCAGGCGCTTGATCTCATCCAACTTTCTTCACCTCCTTCTCCATCACATAGTTGATGACGCTGATTTTCGGAATTTTCAGCGTCGTGCCGATCTTCACGGCTGGAGGTGGCGATTCAATTTTCAAGGTGCACAGGGAGAGAGTCCCCTCAATAGGTAGGCAGCGAGAAGGCTCGTTTTTTAACCCCCCTCACTAATCAACTGGGAAACTTTTTTCGATTTGTACGAAAAAACTTTTGAGATTTTTTCTGCGTCCCCTTCTACTACTTAATTGGGAATTTTTCAGGCAAAAATAAAATGGCTTTTTGAAGAAAAATTTTAAGTACCCCTCCTACTAATCAATTGGGAAATTTTTTGAGATTTTGGCAAAGTAATTTGAAAAATTCTCTCAGATTTTCAAAAGGTCCTTCTACTTACTCTGAATAAGGGGTGCCTTTTGGCAGGGTGTTTTCGAGAAATTTCTCAAATATTTTTTATCTGAACGCAAAAAGAGGCGCAGCCTCCGGATTTCTTCGAAGGCTACGCCTCTAAATATACTATTCGGTTTTCAGCAGTTATACTGATTCGCTATTTCTGTTCGCAATGTCCATTCTATCTTATTGCTGATAATGATGTGCGTTGCGTGAAGCCGTGGCTATCTGTTTCTCCAAAAAGTTAGATGGCAACTATGACGCAGTATGGCGGTGCGCATCCTCTGGAAAATGCTCCAGTCCCAGCATAAAGGAAGAAACGCTGATGAAATTGTGTGCAGAAGCTATAGGGTTCAATGAATTTAATGAGACGGCATTCCGTGAGCAGGTTGCCTGCATCCATATCACCGCACCGTTTCAGCTTTCCATACATTTTCTTGATGGTCACACCATTGAAGCCGAATGGGAAAATAAGCGGAAAATGCCCAAGCATTCTGATGAGAGAAAACAGCATATGCGGGAAGTCATGAAACAGAAATGGAGGGAACGACATGGCGAGAGTGACAACCATTCCGGCAACGATCAGCCGGTTTACAGCAGCGCCGATTAACGAAAAGAAAAAGCGCCGCACCGCTGCCTATGCCCGTGTTTCTACGGACAGCGAGGAACAGCTGACCAGCTACACCGCCCAGGTGGACTACTACACCAATTACATCCGTGGCCAAGACGATTGGGAGTTTGTTGGGGTCTATACTGACGAGGGCATCACCGGCACCAATACCAAGCACCGTGAGGGGTTTAAGCGTATGGTGGCCGATGCCCTGGTGGGCAAGATTGACCTCATCGTTACCAAGTCGGTCAGCCGATTTGCCCGTAACACGGTCGACAGCCTTACCACCGTCCGACAGCTGAAGAAAAAAGGCGTAGAGATTTATTTCGAGAAGGAAAACATCTGGACACTGGACTCCAAGGGCGAATTGCTCATCACCATTATATCCAGCCTTGCCCAGGAAGAAAGCCGGAGCATCTCCGATAACTGCACTTGGGGTCAGAGAAAGCGTTTTGCAGACGGCAAGGTTACAGTTCCATTCAACCGATTTTTGGGCTATGACCGTGGCCCCGATGGCAATTTAGTGGTCAATCCCGAAGAGGCAGTCACCATTCGCCGTATTTACAGTATGTTCCTGCAGGGAATGTCTCCCTACGGCATTGCCACCAAACTGACTGCTGACGGAATCAAATCACCGGGCGGTAAAGAGAAATGGAATGCCGGAGCAGTCCACAGCATCCTTACCAACGAAAAATACAAGGGCGATGCACTCCTTCAGAAATCCTACACCGTGGACTTCCTCACCAAGAAGAAAAAGATCAATGAAGGTGAAATTCCGCAGTATTATGTGGAGGGCAACCACGAAGCCATCATCAGCCCTGAGGTATTTGAGCAGGTACAGCGGGAACTGGAACGCCGCAAATCCAGCAATGGCAGACACACAGCGGTGTTCACCTTTTCTCCAGCAAAATCAAATGCGGGCAATGCGGCGAGTGGTATGGTTCAAAGGTATGGCATTCCAACAGCAAATACTGCAGGGTAATTTGACAGTGTAATCATAAATTCGATGGTGACGAAAAATGCACAACACCGCATCTGACGGAGGATGACATCAAAACGATGTTCGTATCGGCGGTCAATCAGCTGATAACCCAAAAGGATGCGATTATTGCGGCTCTCACGGTATCGCTGGACACAGCCTTTGACCTTGCTGGTCTCAAAGCTGAACAGGCTGAAGTGGAAAGCGAAATGGCAGTGGTTTCCGCCCTCATCGAAAAGTGCATGAAGCCCTGGACGAGACCATTCGTAGCAAGCAGTCTCGCAGGGCAACCATCGAAGCCTGCCTTGCCACTCTTGCAGAAGCCAACTTGGTGGACACCTTTGACACCGCCCTTTGGTGCGGATTGATAGATTTTGTGACAGTCCACTCCACAGACGATGTTCGGATTACCTTCCGCAACGGAATGGAAATTAAGGCATAAGAACATACGCAAAACACCTCGCAACGGGAATATCGTTCTCCTGCGGCGAGGTGTTTTTATATTAGAAGTCGATTACAATTTGTCTGATTGCTCCGTATGGATGTGCTGCTATTTTATCAAACAGAACAACATTCTTGCCCTCTGGAAATACAGTGCTTGAATATACAATACCGCCATATCCTTTGGAGAGAAAGTACTGCGCAATACATTGAAATGGCGCATACATCAGGTTTTTGTCTTCTGTTGTTATAGGCACAAATATCTGTTCCGCGAGCAATTTTGCATATGTAAATACCGCCCATTTTTCAATTGCCGGAACAATGTCTTCTGTTCGTGGTTTTGGTATAACACCCTTTGTCAAGCCACAAACATACCCCTTAGTTATTTCCCTATCAACAATCTGTTTACCACATTGTTCAAGAAGTGCATTTATATCTTCATAATTGCTTTTTTTAGCTATTGTCAGGTCGATTAGTATCCCGTCTTTGTGTTCAGCGCCTACTTGAAAGTTGCAAAGTGCAAACTTGTCACCAGTAGTTGCGCGGCATTCTTTCAATGCACACTGTTCTTCTATTTTATACTCTGGCGATGAGGATTCTTTTGCGAAAGCCAAATAAAGCCATTCCACTCCGGGTGGGCTAAACCTATTATCACTTGTAATGAACTTAGCATTTGGAATAAATCGATCATAGTTTGGCTCAGGATCCCCCGGCTTTATTCGTGCGGCACGAACGATACTGATGTCAGTAGATAAAGTCTCTGCTACAGTCTTTTCAAGAAAACGATGTCCGTGCTGAAACAAATCATCAAAGACTCGAAGAAAGGTTGAATGCATGGCCTTTTCAACCTCGTTGTACTTAAATTTTCCATCTGCAAGCTGTTGCCTGAACTCTGCCCACGTATTCTGTAGGGCGTGCTCATTGCTTTCTCTACCTGAAAAATCAAACAATTTGCTCATAAATAAGCCTCCCAATTTAGTTGAATACTATGATGTATCTCTCGGCAAACCTATCAAATGTTGCATTTGCTTCCGTAAGAACGGCATCCAGTTCCTCGTTGATTTTTCCTCTCGCATACGCCTCACGCAGCGCCGGTTTCTCAAGCAAAACCCACTTGAGTTGGCTGTACGAGTACTTTGCAAAAGCAATCCACTGCGGATAGTTAATTGCAGCAGGGTTTTGTGTAAAGTAGACTTTACCTGCATTTGCAGCAATCGCACCGGCATGAGCAATAAACAGCATTGTTGCCAACTTAGGATGCTTCTCTCTGTTCAGAGACAGTGGGATAGAATCCTTCACCGCATGGCCTTCCTTGATCCGCTTGATGGCATACCCTAAACGAACAATGACTTCCACAAGCATTGCAGGGATTGACATGGAGCAGAAGTGTATGAAATCGTATCCCTCATAGTACATACCTTGGACGATTTCGGCAATGGTCTGTTCGTCTTCTCCGATGCTACCGAACTGAAGGAGATTAAACAGGCTCATCAAAGGTGCAGGCAGTCCCATCGATGTAGTAACATCCGACTTGAAGTGAATGACCTGTTTTGCCAAGGCTGCAAAGATATCGGATTCTTTGCGGTCGGCATAGCTTTCCATCACCTGGGATACTATGTTTCCAGCTTTGTCGATCGTCGTCATTCTGCCAGTCAGAATATCTGCAACACCGAATATGAACCCCAAAAGAGGGTCATGCCCCAACTGGAGAAGTCTATGATAGTAGGCAGAGAGTCCCTCTACTTGGATGGTGGTGTGCCGGTTATCCTGGGCATCATACGGAACCTTGCTGACCTTCGAGTTTGCGAGTTTCTGCATTTCTTCTTCGGGGAACTTTTTGTCAAAATAGTCCCGTACATAGTTTGCAAGTGGCCCACCCTTCAAATCCTCGGGAGTTTTGGTAGGTACTCCAACGAGCAAAATATCTACAGCAGCACCGACCAGTCCGGCAAGGGCGGCTATACTGATATCAAAGGCATCCAGGCGATGGATAACATTGAACTCTTCGTTGAGTTGGCGGATAGCAAGTTCATTGCTCCGCAGTTCTTCCTCTATGAAAATTGACTCCAATTCACAGCCCGTACCAACATGTCTCTCTGCCTCAGCACACAGTTCTTCCCAAGTAGGAACAACCATGACTTTTTTCGATTGCTGAATAGGTACCAACTCTTTAAGTGCTTCTGGTTGGTATCCAAGCCTCCGAAGCAAAGTCTCTGTCCTCGCAATCGTAGCATCTGTCTCATTTGAGGATGGGAAGTGGATGTCTGCAAGTGTCTCGTCTTGATGCTTCAGAACAGAATTCATCTGTTTCTCAAATTCTGTGTACTTAAACTTGCTCACTCGCTACCACCTCCTTCAGTGATATTCTTTACGATTTGCTCAAGTTGGTCGACACGCCTGTTGGCCTCGTGGGCTTGTTCTGCCTCTACCCGCAGGGCGTTGATTTCAGCTTCGTGCTTACGTGCGACCTTCTGCTGTTTAACGGAGCTTTCCTCAAAGGCTTTCTGATCTTTTTTACGACCAAGACGCACCCTGATGCCATCAGCGGCTACCAGGAGCAAACCACCACCGAGGAACTTTTCCCTGTGGTTTCCGACGAATTTCGCTACATCTTTGGCTAACCTACCTATGTCATCTCTGGCCTTGGCAAAGTCTATATTTGGTAATTTTATTCGGTTTCCCATAGAAAACCTCCTTTACGCAATACCCAGATCGTGGCTCAAATCCTTAACTGCCTGTTGGAGTAAGATGTTCAGACTTTGCAGGTATTCAAGACGCTCCTTGTCTGCATCAGCCTCATCTTTCAAAGCTTGGATAATAGCTTCGTGACGAGCAAGGACTTCTTTGTATAGACGTTCTTTTTCCTGGCGCAGTTGTTTGTTTTTAAGGTGAGAGGCAACACCAACACCACCAGCTGCTAACACGGCAATAGGCGCCGCCAGCACGAAAACGCCTGCCACCATACCACCGCCCACGATAGCACCGGCAGTTGCTAAGCCGGAAGTAATACCGGCAGCAGAGAGACCTACGACACCCAAACCATAAAGGGCGGCAAAAGACCCCACACCACCAATGCCTGCTCCAAGGGCTCCGGCAAGAACCTCTGGAATAGCACTTTCCTTGATGGTCCGTTTGGAGTCATTAAGGGCTGCGGCTGCTTCGTTTACAACATTTACTACTTGCTGATGGGAGTCAACGCTTTGGAATACCATTTCCTTTTTCTTTTTTATATAATCACCCATCTTTTTTCTCCTTCAATGTTGGCTTCTTTTTACTTGATGCGAATGCTTTAACAAGCCAAGCGTTTATGGCCGCAATTCCCGTTCCAAGGCCTAGCGGACCCAAAAGGGCTGTTCCACCGACGATCACCCCAGCGGCTTTAATCCACTCTTTGGAGACATCAGCACGTGTGGTAGTTCCTGCAAGAATAGAAGGGGCCATCATGTTTGCCTTCGACAAAAGTTCATCTCTGTTTTCGAAACTATAGTTCTTTGGATGATCTACAAGAACATCCAGCAAAACCTTGAGCATTTCGGTGTCTTCCGGTGCCTGTGCCATTTCCGCGTCAAGAACGCTTCTCATGGCGATATACTGTGTCTTGGTCAGCTTGTTGCGACCGCTTTCAATATTGTTGATGGTCTGGCGAGTGACACCGATTTTCTCGCCAAACTCCTCGGCTGTCCAACCAACGGTGCGTCGGATCAAAAGTAGATTGTTTTGCATACGAATTATTTCTTCCATATTCGCGCCTCCCGCCTGTACATATAGTATCTCTTGACAATAAATTTGTCAATGGATTGAAAATAGCCTTTGCAGAAAAGCCACAAAAAACAGCCGTTTCGGATTTTACACCGCAACGACTGTTTTTACACTGCAAAGGTACACTTTTTAATTTTGCCTATTCCTTGTATCAAACTCGGTATGATTATTTCGAATACAAAGGGGCTCATGAGGCATTGATCGATACTGAAACCTGGGATAAAGTTCAGTCCATTCTCGCATCTCGCATCAACGGCGAGCGGAATCTGAAACACCCGCATTTCCTAAAAGGCAGTGTCTACTGTGCATATTGCGGCGAACGCTTGATTGTCAGTAATGAAAAGAAGAAAGACGGAACCGTCTATCCATACTTTGTATGCAATGGCAGACACAGCAAACGCCGGAAAGACTGTAAGACCAAAGCGGTTCTGATAGATGTCGTAGAAAAAGAGATTGAGAAGATTTACGACTCTTATCAGCTTCCAACTAAAGTACGAATTCTCATTGAAACATACCTACAAAAGGTTATCGCCGACGAAAAGCGGAAATACGAAAGTGAGCTTGACGGACTCAAAGGGCAAAAAGCTGCGCTGGAAAACAAGCGAAAGAAACTGCTTGAGGCACACTACAGTGATGCAATCCCCCTTGATCTTATGAAAACTGAGCAGCAGAAAATTGCGAAAGAGCTCGCAGCCATTGACCGCGAAATCGACTTGCACAATATAACCTTTGAACAGATAAGTGCAAATCTTGATATGGTGCTGGACATCGTGGAAAACTGCGGCGAGGCGTACCGTAACGCCAGCGACACTGTAAAAAAGTTGATGAATCAGGCTATATTCGAGAAATTCTATATTAGTAATGGGCCGGAGGATGAATTTGGAGTAAAGCTCACTTTTAAAGCTCCTTACGATCAAATCCTTGATCCGATTAAAGAAGATCTCTCGCAAATCAACACCGCACTAAAACGCAAGCCGGAAGCTGTAGACGGACTCGCCGACAAAGCAAAGGGCCACATCCATGATTTCTTTGGATGTGGCCCAAATTTAGGGCAAAATAAAAATCCTTACTCGAACGAATCAGATTTTTTTAATCCGAATAGTTCGAGTAAGGACCTTATGGTGGAGGTGTGGGGAGTCGAACCCCAGTCCGAAAGTCAGACGACAGGAGCTTCTCCGAGCGCAGTCCACGTTTTAACATTCCCTCCGCCGCACCGCCATGGACGGCGTTACGGCTTCAGTAGCTTCATAAAGTCCCGCCGATCTCAAAGCTTCGACCGGTTGGTTCCCTGCTTTTGCAGCGCCGGTGACCTACGCCGCAGGAGGCTTAGGGCCGACGTTCGCGGACTTAGGCCGCGAAAGCTACGTTATCGTAGTTGTCAGTTAATTTTAATGTCCCGTTGTTGGGCGGTTCAGGGCCGCCGCTCGCTTATCCTGCCTTCCATACCCCCGTCGAAACCAGTACACCCCCATGATTTCAGCCGCGGCCCGCGAACGTGCGCTCAATGTCGCGCTGCGCGTCCCGCCTGGCCATGTCGTCGCGCTTATCGTAGAGCTTCTTGCCCCGGCACAGCGCGACCTGCGCCTTTACGCGGCCGCTCTTCAGATAGATTTCCAGCGGAATGATCGAAAAGCCCTTCTGCATGACGCTCTGCTGCAGCTTGCGGATCTCCGCCTTGTGCATGAGCAGCCTCTTGGGCCGCAGCGGATCGGTGTTTGAAAAGCTGCCCTTCTCGTAGGGACTGACGTGCATACCGTACACGAACAGCTCGCCGTCCTTCACCACGGCGAAGCAGTCCTTCAGATTGCACTGGCCCAGCCGGATCGACTTGACCTCCGTGCCGTGCAGCTCAATGCCGGCCTCATACGTCTCCTCGATGAAATAGTCATGCCGCGCCTTGCGGTTCTGGGCAATGACCTTGACGCCCTCCTGCGGCATACCATCTCACCTCTCGCCCTTCATGTCCGCTCTATCCGATAGATCGGCATTTCATAGTATACCACGCCCCGCGCGATTTGTCCAGCGTTTTTTCGCGCTCCGCAATAAATTTTATGATTCGCTGAACGAATCCCCCCAGGAGACGCGGCGCTCGACTCTCCGCCCCGGCCCCGTCAACGAAAGCCGCCCCCGGCAGGCCTCCCGCGATTCCGGCATAGCGGGCGCGATTCGGGGACGCCGCATCCGTTCCAAACAGAGCCGCCGCAATAGCCGGCCGGGACGTTTTGCACCTCAAGCCCTCCGGCCTGAAAATTCCGCCAGGCCACGCCGCTTTACGCGCAGCCCGCTCAAGCCCAATTCGAATGGGGATGCGCCCCCGCCCGCGCTTTACGACCCATCCTCCCCCAGCCGCGCCCAATCGCCGTTTCTGACGCGCCGCCGCAAAGGGAGCGCCGCGCCCCGCAAGCTGCTCAAGCCCAATTCGAATGGGGATGCGCCCCCGCCCGCACTCTTACAGCCTGTCCTCTTCCAGGCGGTGGATTTTCCGCACCAGCAGCGCCGACGTGACGATCAGCGCCGCCAGCAGCAGCGCGCAGCCGCCGCCCAGCCCCCAGACCA
>OLPR01000893.1_pt1 | contig 25736 bp, 28 predicted proteins | sample 1672761 | NCBI WGS metagenome assembly OLPR01 (sample SAMEA3136721, study PRJEB25190) | human gut metagenome | biome: human gut; feature: human-associated habitat; material: faeces | place: Austria | collected 2013 | reverse complement strand
TGCTCCAATATTCTCTTTTAGCAATTTGATTTGTTATAATTAGAATAAGAAGTAGGAGGATATATGAATATTATTGTTAAACATATTATAGGCGGAGTGATATTTCTTGCTGTTTCTGTAGGTGCAGCATTTGGGGCTTTTAAGTATGGCGAATATGTCGGCAATGAACGTGCTACGGAAGAACTAAATCGCTTCAAGGGTATTCTATCTAAAACAGAAGAAACAAAGTACTTAAACGGCGAATGGTGGTTTTACGTGGATTTATATGGTTACCATCAACGATCTGATGATAATTACGATAGCTTCGATGCTTGCAAAGAAGCTTTCTCAAATTATACGACTGGCGAATTAGAAGGAGCGGCAGGTGGATGCGCCAAAAATTGCATATTAAACATTGGCGAGAATTATAGCTTATCTCTCTCAAAGTGCGAAGAATATAAGCCGTTATAATTATTAAAACGACCAAGTCATAAATATTCTTGACTATAGTCGCAATACCGTATATTAATCTACATCGTCAAGCTCATAAGAAAGCTCTGTCATATTTGCGTTCATATTTAATACACTCTTTATTGCTATGAAAAAGAGCGGTCATTACTGGCCGCTCATATTTTTGGTATATAGTTTGCCGAGAGATTAGATGGAGATTTTTATTTTTTCACCATTCTTGAACTCAAAGATAAGATTTCTCGGATTTACAAGAACTCGCTCAACGAGAGAATTCCATGTCGCAGAGTCGAATGTTGGCTCCGCATTAAAGGATTCAAGCGCCTCAATAAATCTGGATAATTTTTCGCGAACACCTACGAGGCGAAGTTCCTGTTCTTGAAGTTCTGCGATATTATTCTTCTGCTGCTCAATTTGTTCCGACATCTCCTCGAATCGCTGACGATAAACCTGCTGATCTTGGGAGATGTAGGCGTTTTCGCGCACGAGGGCTTGGATTTTAGCCATGTCCGTTGCTAGTGCTGCTTCCGCCTTCTCGCGCTTAGAACGTATTTTTTCGAGAGCGTCCGCTTCGTCCATCTGCGTTCTGCATGCTGAGATATACTTATCCTTGTCTTCCAAAATCTCAGATAATGCTTGAAGGTAGTATTTCACCAAATCATCCTCGGCAAGAATTGGCGTGGAGCAGTTGTTGCTGCCCTGGTAGCGGCGATTGCAATACCATACATCCTTACTATGCTTTTCTTTGGCGTGGTAGATTTTATGCCCATAAAATGAACCGCAATCTCCGCAGACCAATTTTGTGCAGAATGGACTGCTATTTCTGAGACCTCGGCGCATTTTAGAGCGTCGCTGTAATTCAGCTTGTACCAGATTGAAAACATCTTCATCGATGATTGCTTCGTGCGAATTAGTGACGTAATACTGCTTAACTTCACCATTGTTTTTCTTGACTGTTTTTGAGAGATAGTCGAGAGTGTAGGTTTTCTGCAGCAATGCATCACCCTTGTATTTCTCATTGGAAAGAATGCTCCTGATTGTACTGACAGACCACACATCCTTACCACCTGGAGTTTTAATTCCACGTTCAGTAAGCTCTTTCGCAATATTGCGTATGGTCATGCCATCAAGAAACATACGGTAAATATCCCGAACAATTGTAGCCTCTTCAGGCACAACCTCCGGTCGTCCATCCTTGCCCTTACGGTAGCCGAGAAAATGGCGGTATCCAAATGACACATTGCCGTCTTGCATACTTTTTTGCTTTCCCCAGCGTACATTCTCTGAAATAGAACGGCTTTCCTCCTGAGCAAGTGATGACATAATGGTTAGCATAACTTCACATTGCTTATCCAGAGTATGGATGCCCTCTTTCTCGAAATAAACTTCGACCTTCAATGCCGAAAGTTCACGGATCGTCTGCAACGCATCAACCGTATTGCGGGCAAACCGACTGATCGACTTAGTAAGAATCAGATCAATTTTACCAGCCTTCGCATCGGCTATCATGCGATTGAAACCATCGCGTTTTTTAGTGTTTGTTCCGGTGATACCTTCATCGGCGTAAATGCCAACAAACTCCCACGCAGGATTATTGCGAATATATTGGTTATAGTAATTTACCTGGGCTTCATAGCTGGATTGTTGTTCGTCCTGCTCCGTCGATACACGGGCATAGGCTGCAACTTTCAGCTTAGGCGCTTCAGTAGTGTTATCGTAGATGACCTGTGAGCTAATAGGCTCAAGAACGGTCACTCGCTTTTTTGTGCTCATAGGCTACTCCTTTCTAAAGTTTTTTGTCGGGCTGCCTGTTTCATCTCCTCCGTCCAACTGTTTCGGCGAGATGGATTGCTCCATGCAACCGTTATTTGGTCGCCATTTGTCATGGCAAAAGTTAGCTTTTGCTCCTTGTGGCAGATAATTCCGGTTAGATAATCCCGCAATTCCATACCTTCAAGTGAACTTACTCCCAATACTTCTTCCGTTTTCTCTATTAAGATGGCTTCCGGTATCTGCTTATTGTTGCAGTATCGCTTACCTTTGGTTGCAAAAGTCGAGCAAAGCCATGCGGGTTTCGCATATTTAGAGCTTGCGTTGGCTATTCTGCGCCTGAAATGTTTTCCGCATTCTGAGCAAGTCAGCAATCCGGAAAATTGACCTTTGGATGTATGTGTAGCCATCTTAATACAAGACTGCCGACGGGATATTTCTTCCTGAACTTGCGCAAAGATAGTTTTCGAGATAATGGATTCATGACTTTTTTCTACAAGATATTTTCGCCTTTCTCCGTTATTGATAATACGCTTTTTAGTACGAAAGTCCTCTGAATAGGTCTTTTGTAGAATCATGTCGCCAGTGTATTTTTCATTCCGTAGAATCAGATAAATAGCACCTTCTCTCCATTCTTTGCCTCCGCGAACAGTAGGAACATGCAAGTCGTTTAACTTATTCGCAATAGCCAATCTTCCCATGCCAGACAGGTAATCCTCATAAATCATGCGGACAATTTCTGCTTCTTCAGGAATAATGGTCAACTGCCCGTCTTTCAGGCAATAGCCTAACATGCGGCCAGTATTTGGCCGTCCTTGTTCAAACATTTTTTGGATACGCCATTTCTGGTTTTCACTAGCGGATCTGGATTCTTCTTCGGCATACATCGCGAGTAAGGTCAGCATAAGCTCACCGTTCTTGCTAATGCTATGCATATTCTCTTTTTCGAAGAATACGTCAATCTCCAGCAATTTCAATTCTCGGATAGTATCCAGAAGCACTACTGTATTTCGGGCGAAGCGGGTAATTGATTTAGTGATTACCAGATCAATTTTTCCCTTCCGACAATCCTCCAGCAAACGCATAAACTCGGGACGGTTGTCCTTTGTACCGGTAATGCCTTCATCGGCATATACTCCAGCAAATTCCCAGCCAACATGGTTGCTGATATATTCATTGTAATAGCTGATTTGAGAAGACAGCGAATGGATTGCGGCATCCTTATCTGAGGAAACCCTCGCATAAGCCGCAACTCGCTTGATTCCGATATCCGGTAACTTCGTTGCGCTAATCTCTTTAATCTGCATAAATTCCACCTCCTACAGACATTCATCACTCTTTTAAACGAAAATGTCGAGTCTAAAATCAAACATGTGGTTACTTCTTTCGCCTTTCGGCTTTCCACCACTCAATTCGGCACTTATCCGAGCAGAAGTTTTTCTTTTGCCCAGCCGTATTATCTAGCGGTCGACCGCAATGCTTACATAGATTTGGCAATGCTTTTTCGGCTTTTGTTTTTCGTTTCCCAAATGCTTCATAGCCATTCCTTCGGCAGATTGATTTCACCGTATTAGGCGAAAGATGTAGTGTTCTTCCTATAAAAGCGTAGGAATAGTTCTCTTTTCTGAGTGAAGCAATTCTTTGCTTTACCTCCGAGCGCATGGGCGCCTCCTTTCTGTTAATGTGCGATAGTCTTAACTATAGAATTGCCAGCCCACTGGGGGCTGGCGTGTAAGTGGGTATAGCCCTAAATTTTGCGGATAATATCCTCGCCATAAGCGACACCCAGGCCGGATCCGCAGTCCCAGTTGACAAAGATTGTTCCGATATCGTCAACGAACTGCACGGTTCCTTGTTCTCCTGGCGTTAGCTTCGTAAAAGGGTCGCTCATAGATACAAGTTCTACACGTGATCCCTTAGGATACATTTTTCGTAGTCTCTCAATCGTCTGCTTATTCGGAAGTCCCTGCATCAGCTTCACCTCCTTCGATACTTGCCTGATTGATTGTGACTTCCGGTGCTTCAATTTCGGTTCTGATTTTACGGGCATCATGTCTTGCTTTCGCTTCCTTGGTTCGCCAACCACTGTTTCCAGTTAAGTTGCGAATCAGGAATTTACGGGCAAAGGCATATTCTGTGCCCTTGAAGTTCAAGGATACAAGAAACAGACGCATCGTGAATCTGTCATTGTCTGACGGGCATTCCGTAGCCGTAACGCGGGTGAGCATTTTAGCTTTCTTCGCAATACCGGACACAAGCTGCATATATGCTTTAGTTTCGCCATCGATGCCATGATCAGTGAACCATGGAAAACAAATCTTATCCTCATTGCGCTCAATGGATAAATCGTCCGTTTCAAGCGCTTTTTTTAGAACAGACGCTTTACTGGCAACAATGGCTCTGACCCGGCCAAGTTCAGCCTCATCAAGGTAGGCGCCTGGCAGTTCAATTACGATTTTCTTTGGTTCGCTCACCTCCGGAATGGAAGTCTCCTCTGATGGTTTATCCGTTAATTCTTTCGTAGCTTCTACTGATTCAAAACTGCCTTCTGGTATAACAGGAGCTTCCGGTTCTTTGATGGACTCTGCTGATGTTTCTTTAGAAGCATCCGAATCCTCAGCAGCGGTGATTTTGTCTTCATCAACAACGGTTTCGTCTAAAACATCTTCAAATTCTTCGACGGTCGCTTCCACGGCATCGGATACATTTTCCTCAGTTGGATCTTCTGCCTTGAGAGCAGACTCTTCCAATGCAGGTGCGCCGTCGATTTCTTCCGCAGACCCGTCCAAAATTCTTTCAAAGCCATGCCAAGTTAGTTTCTTGACGATGGCTTCAATTTCTTCTTCAGCCATATTGTCCGGGAATTCAATATCCCCGGCACGATTAACAATGCATGAACCAACTTCATATCCATAGCTCGGAGCTTTGAGATATTTAGATTCACATCCAATAACCTCAGACAATGCGTTTACGAGTTGCTTCCTCTGTTCGCCAGATGCGGCATATTTCATAGTAGTCATAATAGAGACCTCCTTTAATTGTGTCGGTTTAACAAGATACAAAGAGCAAGTTCAGCTTCCTTAGTGGTCGGACAAATATCCCAGCCACGATCATAATTAGCAACAATCTCGCCATCTTGCCTTAATTCCAGTTTTGAAATCTTGCCATGGTTGATGCCGAATTCGCTCGGTTCATCATATACCTTTAAGGCGTAATGAATCGTTATGTAACTTTTTCCGGTTGCTTTGTCTACCGGAATGCCAATAGATCCTTCTCGCCACATAATTTATTCCTCCTTACACATTCATCACTCATCGTCGCTTTATTCGCAAGTAGAATCTTCAGGATTCTTAAGTGTGACCTGCGAGATAGCGTGAGCGCTTCTGCGATAAATATATGCATTATCGCTGAGTTTCTCTTGTGGTAATACGACTGTTCGGTTTACATCTCGTACCGTCTCAATGATCTTTGTGGGATGTATGAGCGAAAGCGGAAAAATGAGAACCTCGTGAATGCTTGACGGTGCAATACAGAGGTCATCCTCTATCTGCGCCGCAAGATTCTCAAGATATGTCTCATACATAAGAATGGAAGCTCCGAGTATGCGTTCAGGATTTGTCCCAACATACATCGGACAAAATGCGTTGCTTGAGATCTCCGTTCCGGTAATCTCAGATATGGCATCTTCCATAAGCATGATATTGTACCCGGCTTTCTTGCAGTTCTCATTGGCAGCTTCCATGATCTCATTGAGCCTAATGTCCAACGAAACCATATCTACTGCGTCAACAATCTTGTGTCTCGGCCTGTTTGGATGGGAATGATCCATTAAGACGAATACGACTGCCATATCTAAGAATTTAGCGAAGAACGCATCATCTTGCAGTGATTTAGGATCAAACAATGCGTATCTGACATTTTTGAGAACTACATCTTTGGTGTAGGTTCCGTCATCGTTAAAGTCTAACGTCATAGAAATATCCCCCTTTCTACGTTTTTCGGTTACATTTCGCCGTCATCATTTTCAAGCCCCGGTGCGGTGCCTGTCATGATGAAGCTGCAGTACTCTTTACGGTTATCCATCAGGTAAACGACCAGTTCATAGTATCCTTCGCGGTTAGCGATATACTGAACGGCGTTTACGTCAAACATGTTGGTTTCTCCGGTATCCCGGACAGCCAGAATTTGTTCCTTAATGGTTTGCGTCATCATTGTAATGTCCTCCTATCTCATAGATTTGGATTTGTGCAGTTACTCCTGCAGGTTACGGTGTTTTCTCAGAACTGTCTGAGACTACGATGTTAAGGTGCGTCCGAAGTAATTCCGGATTTTAGAGAATGATATATCCACGAATCTTAACCTCCTTTCGGTGTGGCTATATACCTTTAATGTGCTGTCGTTTATTCTTTGGAAAGCGGCAAGAATAGATAACCAAACGACCTGAGCTATTTTCTCTTAATGCCGTAATTGCTACGACATACCGTTTTCCTCAAAGTTAAAATGTAATGTGTGGTTCATAAGTTTCCTTTGTTAATATGTTGTTATTTCCGAAGGCTTGAAGTATGCAAGCCGGAGACAAACGCCTCAATTCACGAAAAACCTATTTTGATTCCGACTCCTTATCTTTTTTATCCTGAAATTCAATAATGCTTTTGTAGCAACACTCCAGCTTATCTATAAGCTCACGGAGCTGTTCCGTCGTACCAATCAACGAGATATCGTAGCTATGCATATCAATAACTGCTTGGTTAAATCGTTCGCAAGCGTGCTCCAGCTCGCTGACGGCATCGCTATGCGCGTCATATAGACTGACGAGTGTGTGGTAATCCATATTGATCCTTTCGTTAAAGTTAATAGTCTAAAATAGATAGGTTTTCGTTTGCTGATTATGTTTGCCCGACTTGCACGCTTCAGGCCTCCGGCGACTTTAAGAATGTTCTACTATGAGCTAGTCTGTTTTTGGGGGTGTATAAGGTACTTAGCCGGAAACACCGGCTAATCCGTTCTTGATCAAGCGTAATTGCATTTTTGCCAAAGGCCTGGGGTATGCAAGCCGAGAGCATCTTTTGCATAGATTACAAAAGGCTCTAATGTTTTGTTTTTGCTGTGTTTGTTTTAAAAGGTGCTTGCTACATACAAAGCTGCGTAAATTCTTGAATGAAACAGGCTAAGTCTTCTTTGATGGGCTTCGTATCCATATTGAGCACTTCTGCATCTTCCAATATTCTCTTGGATTGAATGTAGCAGATGGCAAGGCATTCTGAAATAGAGTTGTATTTGCTCTTAATTTCTTCTTCGGTGAGAGTTTTTCGTGTCATTCTTCATCCACCCCGTACTCGCCGCTATTCAGATCCTTCTCATCGAGAATCAAGACATAAATGAGATCCACGACATATGGACGGATGGTTCTTTTGATTTCAGCAATATCCTCCTTGGAATCAGCTAAGAGCGTTCTAAGTGAACAGATTGCTTTATAATCGAACTCCAAACAATTCGTGATGTTTCGGAGAATTCTTTTGTAGTCGCCCTTAAATTCTGCTAAGCCTTTTTCAATCTCTTCCTGGCTTGGTCTTTGTATCATGTAATTCCTTTCGTTAAAATTAGTAAAAACAGTCATCTGGCCTTTTTCGTCTCAGCGAGATGCCTCGACTTGCATACCGCAGGCTTTTGACGTCTCTGCCAGAGGATAACCACTAGCAGAGATCTTTTGCGTCAAAGCCTTGCCGGATCAGGCGTTCAAACTCATCTGCCGTAATGATAATGAATAGTTTGCCTCCCTTCGGGTATGCCTCTTGAATAGCTGTGCGGAGCCGATCTCTGCGCCCAGCGTCCAATACCAACCACACAACCACCGGGAATACTCCGAATTGCTTTTGCTCCAACCCGGAACGGTAGTAATCGCGATAGCGGTCACATTTGCCGATAATAGTAGATGGCGATTCCGTGCTTAAATCGATCTCAATAAACCACCTGTCCTCGTAGCCATCGCTTTTCGTGGCTACGAACAGATCTGGCTTTAATGAGACGATTTTGCCATGCTGGGTATATGGCCTCCAGCAATCCGGCTCCCAGTCTGCGGTAAGTAATGTCAGTCCCGGAGTCCTGCGACAAATCTCTACAAGCTGAACATAGCATTCCGATACAGCCAGAGAGTGCCGCAGAAACATGCGCGAGGGTTCGAGATAGCGTCTTCGCGTGTATTGCTCAGAACTCTCCATTGCCAGAAAACGTTCTCCGGCTTCGGTCAGATGCCAAATCAGGGAACCTGACCCGGCACGGGTTCCGCCAATCCTTCGCTCAAGCGAATTTACAAGACCATAGTCTTTCAGCTTGCGAAGCTCTCTGGCGGCGGCTCGCCGGGCAGCCTTTTGCGTAGATGCATTGGTTATATGTAGGCGCTGAATCTGTCCGGTGAGTAAAAACTTACACTTTTTTAGGGATGCAAGAATCTCCCGGTCACGCTCTGTAAGCTCCTCACTGTATTTCTCCAGTTGGTTTCTTCCGACTCTGATTCCTATGGGTATCGCCTCCTCGCTGGTGGAATATGCTACCGCTACATGGCGGTAGGGGTCGCTTCCCTTAAATGGTGTTTGCGCCGGTATTTCGGGAGAAGCACCGGCATGTTCATCGCTGCGAAAGGTCGGGCGGTGCGTCTTCATATTTTCCTCCGACCAATAACCGTATCATCCAAATCTGGCCCGATCAGACTGGGAGCTTCCTCAAACAGTTTGAGATATTCTGCCTCAACCTCACCGCTGGAGCGACCATAGCTGGTCTGACTTCGCGCCTTGATTTCGGCTGCCGTATGAAGCGATGACGGAGCAGGAATTGTCTTGCCCTGTATCCAGCCAGTCTGCCGACCATCCGACATGAAGTTTGTATAGATCTGGTATCTCGGCAGGAGCATAAAATCCAAGGCTTCCAAGCCAGGAGCCATTGTGGCAATTTCTCTGGCATCACTGGCATTAAGACCGAAGATGATTTTGTTCCTTGCATTGGCATCAATACCGGCACGAATCTCGTAGGGGAGCTGTGCGCGATACTGATGTGCCATTGTAATTCCCACGCCCAGACCTCTGGCCTGTGCTAAAGCATCGGATAAATCCGTAGGTAAGGTCAGGTAATCCTGCAGCTCGTCGATATACAGGGAGACCAAATGGCGGCGCACCGGCGCGACGTTCGCCCGAGAAAGGGCTAACGTCCAGGTAAGGCCTACCACTAGGCTACCAAGCAGTCTGGCGCTTTCTGCGCCCACAGTGCCGCGATTTAGGGGGACGAGGACGATCTTACGCTGGGAGAACAAATCCGTTAGCTGGAACTTCGGATTGCTTTGTCCTAATATGCCTCGCAGTCCCGGTCGGAACAGAAACTGACGCATTTTGTTAAGTACTGGTGCAACCCATTGCTCGCGTTCGGCAGGGCGAAGGTTATCAAAAGTATCCCAAAATGGTTTGAGCGTAATTTTGTCCTTTACGTCTTTTGTAATCTTATGACGGAAGTTTTCATCCGTCAGAAGCGGCGGTAACCATAACAGCGATGCTTTGTCCGTCTCAACCAAAGTTAGTAGTGCCGCACTAAGTACATCCTGACTTCGGACGCCCCAGCTATCTGAAAAGATTTCTTTGAAGACCGCTAGAATAGCATCGGCTATGAGGGTAGGATTGCCCGGCAAAGCCAAGGGATTGAATCCGACAGGGTTATCGTCGGAGGGGTCTATCACAACGACATCATCTGTTCGCGAGGTAGGAATGCGTTCGAGAATACTTGTAACTAAATCCGCCTTTGGGTCAATCACCAGAACACTGCGTCCGGCATTGATATCTGACAGGATCAGGTTCAGCATGGCTGTTGACTTGCCTGAGCCTGTCGGACCGAGTAGTATGGTATGTTCTAAGCTGTCATCTGGAGAGATACTCAGTTTCTGACTATTCGCCGGATTTAAGGTTGTTCCAAATGAACGGCTATTAAATCTGTTTGTTGGCTCCCGATACCATGTAGGTGGATACATTGCCCGAGGATGAATATCTGACATTCCCGGCAGTTCCTCATCGCCAGACGGCAGCATCAGGAATCCTGCAAGCTCCTTGACGGATAGCTTCAACGGGAAATGCCAAGGTACATGAGTGTTATTCAATTTTGTTGGCTTTTCGGATTCATCGTAGATTCTGACGCCCGCCGCCTCTAAGGTGCGCAATGCACTCAGGATACAGTTGATGCGGTATCTTGCGTTTGTACCAGATACGCCAATGCGAATCGTAGCCTGAAAGCTATGTTGCTCTGCTTTCTCTTTAATAGATTTTCGGGTCTCGGTAGAAGCTTGCGCTACATTCCCGAGGACTGCCTGCAACCATCCGGCATTTGGATCTGGAAGATTCTTTGGAATCGTGCTGGGCGGATAAGCTGCGCCGAGGATAATCTGCAAAACCGCTTCCTCGCCACGGGCGGTGGCTGCCATAGCTGCCAGCCCTGCCCGAATGGTGGATTCCGTAATATCTGTGCGGAGCGATAAGCTTGGATGCGATACTTTTATCTGCCTTACCGTATTGACTGCCTTGCGGTTATGCTCGTCAACCGGATAGAACTCAATATCCCCATGTACTTGAAGCGCTTCGGTAATTTTATGGATGCTTTCCGAATCCGCTCCTAACAGGTGTCTGACGAATCCGTCCCTTGCACGGATTTCCCAAATAACGGCTCCGCGAGAAGATATGGTGGCCAGGTGCGACAGCATCTCATGAACCTGTTCCAGTTTGAATGACCGCCGCCAGACGAACTCCTTCCAGCATATGGTTTCGATTTGATGACTGGTCATAGTTCGCTCTCCTTTCTTACCATTGTCCTCCATGACGGTTCTTCCATATACGAAAAGCGACATAAATTCCAATGCCAATGGCGGCGATAAGTACGAGCACCCACCAGATTTCCATGATGATACATACAGTCCAGCGGAGTACAATCGCAGCAATGAAGAGGGCAAATGCCCATTTGAGAATTCTGGCAATAAGGCTTTCCGGTGAATTCATACATGATCAGACCTCCTCACGTTCTTTTGCTTTATCGCTGTATTCCGGTACGGGGTAGCCGGGAATCATAACATCAGATGCAATTTCGTTGCCCCATGCATCCCAGTTTGGCTGCGGCCTTCTGGCAAACAGTTCCAAATACGGGCCGGGAGATACACGCTCAATAATGGGATACATTTCTTCTGGTTTATGGGAATGATCCTGAAGTGGCGCAAAGAGCCAGTTTGGCTGAGCTTTAAACTTCACAGGAGCTTTTCCACGTGTTCCAAACAGAACCGTTTCGCTTGCATTTCTCAGGTAGTTTCCTAACCCGAGACGGGGTTTGATCCAGTAAAAGGGGTCGCGATATTTAAATCCCCAGGCTTTCATGACGTCTAATCCCTCTTGGAGCAACCCATTTGGAATCCACAGCCATAGATGTGCATTTTCTTCCGCTAGATCGGCGACGGGCATATTTTTAATATCTTCTAAAGACATGAGTTGATAATGCATGACAGCTCCTCGCTTCCCTTTTTGATTAATACTCCAAGGCGGATCAGCAAGGATGGTGGAATATTTTTTCGTAGGCATGATAGTTTTCCTTTCCGGGCGGTCACAGCGACCGCCCAATCGATTTGTTAATGTGCCAGGCTTTTTCGGCCTTTGCAGTGAGTAAACCACAAAAGCAGGTTGACAAAAAGTCAATTTTGTTTTCACTTTCGCAACGATGCGACACCCGCTAACAGAGGTGAAAATGCATTTTGTGGTATATAAAAAACGATGTTGTAATATTTGCGCAAGTGCTTGAAATATGTTGTTCTACGGTATTATCTCGCGCGATTTTCAGCAATCATCTGCGGTTCTTCCAGAGTACCCTCCAGCCGATAGGTTCGGTTTTCTACGACTTCTGCTCTTGCGAATACAGGAGCTAAGTAACCTTCAATAACCGACTTAAAGGAACGCACCGTCAGGCTATCTCCAGACATAGCTGCATCAATAAGGCCTTGCATGATACCAGGCGAAACGTAGGAGATGGCATGGGAATACTCGAAGCCCATCTCAATGATCTGTTTTGCCAGAATACGCGTTTTTGCCTTGGCGGAAAGGGGCTTAAAATTAACAAAGCACTGAAATCTGGAGGCAATCTCTCTAAGTACCCCTACGCCAACAAATGCTTTTCGTGCCGCCTCATTCTCCCGATAGATGCGCATAGGTAAGGATTCGTTTGATACGGAATCTGTTTGACTTTCCCGGTAGTTAATGTTTACTTCATTTCCCTCCATGCGGATATCTTCCACGCTATCCGATGTGGCGAAGCCAATCTTTCGCTTGGCAGGCTGATTGGAACTTAAATCGTAATTGGAGGTAAAAAAGAAAATACAGTGCTTAAAATCAAACTCCCTTGAGCCATCGCTGAGTGTTTTTCGGGATGCACAGCGACCTTCGTCCAAAATGGCCATGAAGGTTTTCAATACCTCGGGGTGTGCTTTATCTAACTCATCAAAGATAAATACCGTGTAGGGATTTCGGGCAACCACTTCAAAAACAGCTTCATCCTCGTATCCGACATATCCGGCAGGAGCGCCAATCAGGCGATTAACTGCGAATGCCTCCGTAAAGTTATTGAGGTCTGTCCATGACACAGCGTATTCCTGTTCGCAGTCCTGGGAGAGGATCTTTGCCAGTGCTTTTGCAGCTTCGGACTTACCGACCCCTGGCTGCCCATAGGCTAAAATACCGACCGGCTTTGTGGCATGCGTCTTGGCAAGGTGTTGCGCCACAACATAGGCGATGGTTTCAGTGGAATCGTCCTGACCAATCACCATCTTTTGCAGACGTTCCTTGAGATGCTCGAAACTCGGGGGCTTTGGCTCGGACGGTTCCGGCACAGATATTTCATCCCAGTCGGTCAAAGAATCGAGATCAGAGCCGCTAGTTGAAGACCTTGCATTTTCCTCGGTGAAAGTGCGGAGAGCTTGTTCGACTTCCTGCCAGGAAGAAAAAGAGACTGTACCTTGGTCGGCGAGAAGCACCATGATAGCATTGCCGCCGTCATACCTAAAGTGGGGATTTACCCGAAAGGCATATCCGTCAGCCGTCTTGACGAAGCTCAGGCAGACCTCCCGAGGATTGCAGGTTTTAGGAAACAGACACTCATAATCGTAGGACTGATACTGTGTATCCGATCCGGTCATATCCACATAGCTTTTGAGCTGGAGCATCCCTTCATGGGATACTCCACTAAGTACAGATAAGTTTATTCTTTCCATTCCATACACCTCCGCGTGTCCGAAATTTCACCTACAAGAGTTGTTAAATCGCCGCTTCCATGACAGAGCGGACAGTCCTCAGAGAAGCCGTTCGCCTTACTGACAGGGTCTTGCGGAATCCAGACCACCTCACCGAAGAAGGAATAGGTGTCATCTACCGCATCATGGAACAGGTCGATACCGAGAACCTCCTCAGCGTCCGGCGACATCTTGATCAGCGCTAGATTTCGGTCAGCAACTTTGTCCAGCATCGTCGCGTATCTGTTATCTCCCTCATGGTAAAGCAGAAGCATTAGTGCGATCTGACCCTCCAGCGCATTGGCATGCGTAATGGCGGAAATAGGAGTGCATTTTGAGGTAACAGTATTTTTGTAGCCATTTTTGTAAGCATCGTAACGGGATTTCAGCACACAGCGAGGGCAGCTTGGGGTCACGCCCGGGTAGCTGAACGCAACCTCTGCGCCAACACCTCCCGCATAAATCTGCGGAGCCATAAAAGGAGTTCCATACTTCATGGCCAGCGTAGCCAATCTCGCCTGTGCTTCGAAGCTATCTGTACATGCGCAGATGAGGACGTCCTTGGGAGAAACAAGAAGTCTATCGCCGATCATTTCCTCAAAGTCCTCGTCGGTTACAGTGTCGTCGAGGAATTCGCAAGAGGTTCTTACTTCTGCGTCCATATTGATGTTTAGAATCTGCTCTTTGAGCGATTCGACCTTACTCTTACCAATGCCGTCATAAGTCACCCGTTGGTTGCCCATGTTATGCGGCTCGAACTTATCTCCATCTACAAGGATAAAGTTCATAACACCGGAACGCGCCATATCCAGGACAAATCCGATAGATCCGCCCGTCCCAAAGACGGCAAGGGTTTTACATGCGAGAAACTCTTCCGGAAAGAGTTCCCTGTTTCGCTCGCCAAGTTCAGCCTTAGAAAACAGATACTTCTTTGCAAGCATTTCCTGGTAAGAGCAGTTCTGATCTGTTTCAAGATCAATGGCCGGGAATTCAAGGCTGGGGTTATCCTCATCGATACGCCCGAACTCAAAATAGCGGCAAGGGTCTGTAAAAAAGTAGCCGTAGGCGTAGAGTTTTGCTTTTTCTCCTTTAAGAGACCTGTGCGCCTGAACGATTAGAGATACGAAATATTCCATCTCCAGTGCTTTCATGATTTTTTGAGTATAGAGATTGTCCGGATTGGATGGCTTAATAGTTCCGCGAGGGTGGGAATGGATGAATCCCACAAACTCGATGCCCTCCCCATGCCAATTTTGGATGATGGAAGTAAGCTCATCGCAGTCAGGTTCATAAGTTGCTCCGGTCACATTTGCCGTTTTGTCGAAATAAAAGTAGTCGATGTGTTTTCCGTCGGAGCTGCCGAGGATGCCTCCGGTTTCCGGGATTTGAGAACCGACGGTCTCGCGGATTTTGGCGAATGCTTCCTTGGTGATAATGTAGACTTTCGTTCCTTTTTTCGTTGTCATTTTTCTTTACCTCCGTAAATTTCTGTAATGGTAGTTATAGTCGTCTTCCCAGCTAAACTGATCCTTTAGTTGACTGGCAATGTCGTCGAAACTCTTGCGGCTATGAATATACCTGGCAGTACATTCCGCCCAAAGCGAAGCGACGCTTTTTGCTTGTTCTAATGTTTCAATGTTGCCCGCCCAGCAGATGTAGGGATACTCGTCGCCGTTATCGTGGAGCCAATGCGCCGCATGGGACGAACAGTTCCGGCCACGGTAATCGATCTGTGAAATAATGTAGATTCGCCATCCGCGAGTACCAAGATCCCAAAATACAAAGTCTACAACCAGGGAGCGGTCTGACGTCCAGTAGTCCAAGCGGATATAATCTCGTTCCATTCCACCTCACCTCCGTTTCATTCGAATGAAGAGAGGCAGGAGCCTCAGCCGCTGAGGCTCCGCCTGCGTTTGCGATTACCCGAGATTAGCAAAAAACGCCACTCGGTAATTCCTGACCCTCGCGGCCACCGTTAAAGATGCCCACGGGAAGAAGGATCACCTTCTTCATGAATATCACCTCCTTGTAGTGGATTGAAGAAAAGTGAGAAATGTTGTATAATATAGGAAACATTTTGCTCTTGCTTTTCTTGCCTAGAGTATATCTCGGATTTGAAAATAAGTATTTACACATGAGTTCTCATCGAGTTGACTTTGAGTTTCATTTTTAAGGAGGGGGTCTTATGGATGTTGCTAGATTAAATTATGGGACGGTAGAGCAAATTATCTTCTCTGCTTGCTTGGGCGTCGAATATATAACCGGAAAGAATAAAGACGGCTCTGCTACACTTAAGTCCATCACGCAGGAATATCTTGATAAAGAATTGCTATTACCTACGGGGCTAAACCCCGACGAGATAGAGGATATACTAGAAGGCGGAAAAGGCGGTAATGGCTACACAGCCCCTAGGCTGTCGAAATTTAGGAGGGCAGGAAAATTACCCAAGAAATATGTGGCTGCATTTTCAATGAAACCAGATATCTACGATAGAGTTGAAAAGAGCTTTCGTACAGAAGGGTCGTTGATTACGTTCATTCACGGCGACAATATATATCGTGCAATGCAGGAACTTAATAAGCTTGTCGCCGCCGACGACACAATACCGGAGACCTATCGTAAGACATTTAACGATCTTTACTCAAAGGATACTTTTTGGGAGTATCTCGCCCATGTATTCGTATTTGCGGTTACGCGCGACACAGACACGAAGATTGAGGAATTCGGAGATCTACATTTAGTAAACCCGTGTAATAGTTTGCAGGACACAGCATGTAATCAATCCGATCCTGCTTCAATTTCCATGACGCCAGATAAAACCTTTTTAAGTAAGATAATCGGAAGGGATGAAATCGCGCAATCTATCTGCGACAAGTTAAAAAAAGATAGGAAACACATACAGCTGCGCGGCATGGGCGGCATTGGAAAGTCCGAAGTTCTTCGTAAGGTTTATAGCTGGTTTCTTGAAAATCCAGGGGAGCACTTTTACTCACATATAGCATATCTTCACTACACGGGGGAATTTAAAACAGACCTCAATAATGCGATTGACTACCCGTGGAAAGGAACCAACGCCAGTCCTATCGAATATCTGAAGCATTTGGCAAATACATCGAAGATTCTGCTCTTTATCGATGACGTTCGGAATCTGGAAGTAGATAAAAGTAAAATCTATGAGGAGGACGTTTCATTTGAAGAAATAGTTGGATCGAATATTGCCATCTTATTCGCCTCGCGCATTATGCGCATGGATTTTACGCTTATAAGCGTAAAACCTCTTCCCATAGAATCATGCGTTGATATTTTCTTGCAGGAATACAACGCCAATATTGATGACAATCTCATGGCGGCTGATGATGCTGAATGTTGCACTGTCGAAGCCTTAATCGCAGAGGACAAAGAGAGACTCATCAGAATAATTGATGGACGTGCTGGACGCAATACGTTGGTTATCAATCGCTTGGGCGCATTGGCGCGAGACTACGGTTGGACGATTACGCAATTAGAAAAAGAGCTTATTGATAGAAACTTTAATATTCGACAAGGCCTGTCTGAGAGCAATGCAGAGTATATTGATGAGCGAACACTGCAAGATGAGCTAAATAAGCTCTATGACTATAAAGAGATAAAAGACGCCGCAGAGCGCAGTATCTTAGAGGGCTTCACGCTATTAGCGGATGTTCCTACAGATATCACTACCTGCGCTAAATGGTTTAGCCGGGATGCTGAAATTGACGAGGGCCGCTGTCGCATTGCGCTGATGTGCTTAATGCGCCGTAGTTGGCTAATGAGCGCAAAATCAAAACAGAATGAAGTCGTCATTGATAATTATTCTATGCATAACATTGTACGTGCGGCCATAAAAGCCCAAGTTGAAGTAGATAGAGAGGAGCATCAGGATTTAGTGATGAAAGTTTGGACGAATTTGACAATGGAAGTACGGAAGAAAGATGAGAGCGAACCGAAATGGGCGGATAAAGTATACGCAGTGCCGGGTGAGCGTGTCCGTTTCCGCATCGGCATCAGGAATATGAGTTCGGAGATGTTTAGAAATCTGACCCTCCGCGATATCTTACCAACCGGCTTGTCCTACATAAACGGAAGTACCCGGATATATAACGCAAAACATCCCAAAGGAGTAACACTTAGCGATAATATCATTACAGATAATGGAATTAATATTGGTGACTATGCCCCGGGCGCTAATGCGTGGATTTATTTCGATGCTACTGCATCTGAAATACCAAGCAGTAAAAATGTAATATACCGGAGTATCATTCAAGCGTGCGGCGGTTATGGCGCAAATGAGCAATCGGCAGATGTTTTAGTGGATGCCTGCGAAACCTAAAAATCTGAATTCCACGCAAACACCTTTTAGGTTCAAAAGAATAATTCCTTCCCATGGTTACAAAAAATCCTCAGCACCGTTACAGGTGTTAAGGATTTTTTCGTTGCAGAGATTTTTTGTCTTTATTACTATGTCGGCGAATCGAATTAAACCAAGATTGCAACAGAAAAGGCCGCATTGCTGCAGCCTTTTTCCCTTGTCATGATCATTGGAAAAATCCAGATTTTGTCAGTGTTTATGCAGCTTTATATAAGTTTGTTACCGCATTTAGAACAGAATTTAGCGTCCGGAATTACTTTTGTTCCACAGGCTGGGCAGAAATTCAGCTTTTTCTCCGGCTCCTTGTCATTGACGCCCGAAGGCTGCGCATGCAATACAAGCTGAACGATTACCCGTTCCGCCCCGCGCCATCCGGAAAAATAATATCCTCCGTAATTGATAATCTGCTGAATTGCATTAATCAGGGTGGCAACGCTAGCGTACTTTTATTCTCCCTAAAGAAAGTAATAGATATAGGAAATCGTAAAAGCGAATTAAGCGCAGACATAATTCAGCCGGAGCCTCTATTGAAGCTCCGGCTGAATTATTATAGCGGCTATTTTTATCTTGCCTCACCATGTAATATCCAGATGAAATTCATCTTCACTAATAACTTTTTGGTCGAATGAAACAAATCGTCCTCCAGTTCCGCCAAATGCAAAAACACAGTCTTCGGGAGCCGGATTGCCATCCGGGTAATTTGGTGTCTTTTCCAGTGCGTAAGCAATCACAAACGGGACCGGACCCCAATGATTGGATTGCATTCCGGCGCCAACACCAAGCAAACCACTTTTGGAAAAAACAGCAGTTCTCGTATTATTGACATTATAAAACAATTCCCCCTGATCGCCATACGCTACATACATGATCATTTCCGGCTGTGCGCCACCAAGAATAAAATACGCGCTGTGCGAATTGGATGCAGTAATATCAAACCCATCGGTCTTATTATATGCTTCAAAGGTTCCTACCGCATAAACAATTTCCGACCAGTTTACAGTCAGTGGATAGGTTTTTTGCAGCTCTCCCTTGCTGATCCCCATTCGGCTCAAACTTGGAAAGTCTTTTCCGTTGGAGATCTCATCCCACGCACCGTTCAGCAATTCGGCATTGTCTTCTTTGATCCAGGGACTGATTTTTAGGTCGGTTTGAATAACGTAACCGTCCCCGTCTGTGATAGTATATGTCTTTTCCTGCCAGGCGATGTCCACCGGCTGCACACCATAGTCGTAATCTGTTACAGAAACTGTTATGGTGTTTTCAGAAACCGAATAGGTCCCTTCAAAATATGTACCTGTTGAAACATCGATCATGTAAAAAGTCTCACTGTCCACATGGCATTCATATAACGATTCTTCTCCGTTTTCTTCTTGCAAATAGAAATTGGTAGAATCTGCTACATCGATCTGATGGATCCGGTTTTCCTCTCCATCTGGCATGATCAGTTCCAATGTCTGCATATCCAGCATGAAATCCGGATCGAATTCTTCACTGCTTTCTTCTTCCTCCAGCAGGCTTTCCACTTCCTGCTGGCTCGAAGACCCATTCACATCCCCTGGCTGGGCCGAGCAGGCGCAAAGACTAAACAGTATACATAGAACAAGTAATAGTGCAATCCATTGTTTCATTTTGAAATCCTCCTAAGAATATGCCAGATACAACGTTCCAGCATAGAACTATGTTTATTCTACCTGAACCGGCAAAAAAGCACCCCACACAATCAGGTAGTTTTCAGAAAATAATTTGAAAACATTCCGTACACTACCCTTTTGTGTGGGGACAAAGTCCTGTTCAGCAAATATAATATTAGATGAGGATCAATGCCACATAATGCAGATATGGCGTAAATTCTGAAATGCGGGTATTTATCAGCTTATGTACAGGAGGAGACAACCATATGAAGAAGAAATATTTTTTGGGAATTTTAGCAATGATCATGGTGTTCGCCCTGGCTCTTACAGGCTGCGGGCAGAACGGCGAGCAGAACGCGGGAGCAACTGGTCCTGGGGACAACAGCACAGAGGTCTCTGACAGGGACGAGAATCTGACGGTCGTGGAGCCGGAAGACATTGGCGAGAAGCCAGACGGAAGCGATGTCGTAGAACTTATGCAGTGGTATTATGCTCGCGATAAAGCCTACATCGAGACTGTCAAAAAGGACGAGTCCGGCTACTATCACTACAAAGTTGGCGACAAGGAACTTGCCTGCAAGACGAACGTTTGGGACTTTATTGAGCCAAAGGAAGGGCTTCGAGGCACCTACTATGTTTGGAATTTCGAAGATATGGCAACCGCAATCGGTCTATATCCGTCTGATGTTGAAACGCAGTATGCTATGGCAGCAAAGACGGATCCTAGCAATGAACGCTGGGATTTTACTTTAAATTGCGGAGAGGCATTCGACAATCCGTACGGGCAGACCGTAGTTCAATATGTAGGTAAGTCCGCATACTTGAAAAACGATGAGGCAATATACTGCCTATCATCCATGACTAGATGGGCGGTTAGCTTGGAGCAGATTTGTTTTGCGGCCTACAAAATGGAGCAATTAGAACTTGGGCGTACAAGCCCGCAGATTATGGAGGAAGACTTCGAAGACTGGTATATTGGCCACAATTATATTATTCCCTAAGACATCTTAAAATACCCAGCCGGCAGGCTGGGTATTTTCTTATCTATACCGCAAAGTTTCTAATGCGACGATCATCAAGATAAATATCTCTAACGCCAAGATAGTATTCATTATCATCCGACTCTACATGCATTTCAAATGATTCTTCCGCCTCGGATTTCATAATCGGGGCTTTAGCTCACTACGGATAAAGAAGCAAGGAGAGGTTAAAAATTTTTGCCGTTCCCATCCGGCGGGGCCTCGCCGGATAGGTCTGGCTCAATCGTCGGGCAAGTCCACCTTGCCTACAAAAGAATAATAAATCTCGATGTCCTGGTGGCGCGTTCCCTGCTCGTCCTTCCAGCACTCATGCACCACGATCTTCTCCACGAACTCCCGCAGGAGGGTGGGGGTCAGCTCCTCAAAGCTGGTGTACTTCCGCACAACGGCCATGAACTTCTCCACGTTCACAGCGGCCTCCTGCGCCTGCCCCAGCTCCGCCTGTAACTCGGCGGCACGGGCCTTCAGCGTGGCCTGCTCCTGCTCATAATCGGTGGACAACTCCATGAAACGCTCGTCCGTAATGCGCCCGCTCACGCTGTCCTCATACAGACGCTTGAAGATGCCGTTCAACTCTCCGATACGCTTCTGCGCCGCCTCCAGCTCGCGGCGGCGGGCGGCGTTCTTCCGCTTACCGCCGTCCTCGTTCTGTGCCATCAGCAGCTTCATAAACCGGGCCTCATGCTTGGCGGCGTAGCTGGTGACTTTCCGCAGATTTTCCGTCACGCCCGCCGTCAGAAGGTCGGTGCGGATGAAATGTGCCGTACAATCGGCGGTGCGCTTCTTGTAGCTGCCGCAGATGTAGCAGTCCTGCCGCCGCTTGTTCGTTTCATACCTCTGCTGGTACATGACGCTGCCGCAGTCGGCGCAGAACAACAGACCGGAGAACAGGCCAACCTCGCCGTAGCGGTTGGGCCGCTTTCGCTGTTTGCGAAGCTCCTGCACTCGCTCCCAGGTGGCCTCGTCAATGATGGCCTCGTGGGTATGCTCAAAGACCATTATCTTGTCCTCTGGGTTGGCAACGCTGGTCTTGACCTTGTAGGACACCTTCTCCGTCTTGAAGTTGACGGTATGCCCCAGGTACTCCCGGCGCTCCAGGATGTGCGCCACGGTGTTGCTCGACCACTTACAGGGGTAGTCCGGGTAGTAACGGCGGGTGCTGCCGGTGCGCCGGTACTCCATCGTCCCCGGCGTGGGGATGTTCTGCTCGGTCAGCATCCGGGCAATCTTGGTGGGGCCGTTCCCGGCAAGGCACAGACTGAATATCTGCTTTACAACAGGTGCGGCCTCCGGGTCAACAACGAAGTGTCCGTCCGGGCCTTTCAGATAGCCATAGACCGGCTGGCTGGTGATGGGTTTTCCGCTCATGCCTTTAGCCCGGAAAACCGCTTTGATTTTCTTGCTCGTGTCCCTCACCATCCATTCATTAAATAAATTCCGCAAGGCGCTCATGTCGTTGTCGCCCTGGGCGCTGTCCACGCCGTCATTGATGGCGATAAAGCGGACGCCTTTCTTTGGGAAGGTAATTTCTGTAAATAGGCCCACTTGCAGATAATTCCGTCCCAGGCGTGAGAGGTCTTTCGTCACGACCGTCTTGACCGCGCCGCTCTCCACAGCGTCCATCATCTCGGTGAAGCCGGGCCGCTGGAAGTTGGCTCCGCTCCATCCGTCATCCACGAAAAACTGATAGGGCATCAGGCTATGCTCACGGGCGTAGCTTTCGAGGATGCGCTTTTGATTGGAAATCGAGTTGCTCTCGCCCTGCAATTCATCGTCGCGGCTGAGGCGGCAGTACAAGGCGGTGATGGGGGCTTGCATGGGTTGCTGTCTTAACATCGTTTCCTCCAATCCGACAGCCCCGGCCCCGCTATTCCGATGGCAACAGTATAGCACAGGCCGGGGCGGTTGTATAGTGCTTTTTACTTCCTTACAAGAAAAAGTTTTAAGCTGAGGATTATCGCGGAACTACCGGCAGGAGGTCACGGGCCGGGGCTGATCTGGCAGCGGCTTTCGGCCTCCAGGACTTTCGCCATTTTGTCGGCGGCGGTGTCGGTGGTGTCCTGCTTGAAGTAGCCGGAAACGGTGAGGACGGTGTTGCCCATGCGGATTTCAGTCACGCAGTCCGGGCGGCGGGTGGTGGTCTTGCTGGGGGTGTCGGTCATAGGCGGCTCCTTTCAAATTTTTGTTGTGGACATTTAGAGGGCCATTTTCGAGGCCCGGAATGGTAGTACACAGCTCCCCTATTGAGGACGGCCCAAAAGCCCCGTGATACCGGGCTTTTCAAGGGCCTAAACCGTTACATGGCGGCCCGGTGGCGGCGCACCCGCTCACGGGTCTTGCGGCGTTCTTCCTCCTTGGCGCACTCCGGGCAGTATTTGGCCCGGTTGGATTTTGGGATGTACCAGCCACCGCACAGGACGCACTTTTTTCTTTCCCGGCGGTGGAGCAGGGCGGCGCACAGGCTTTCGTCCAGAGGCAGCACAGCCGCCCGAAACCAGCGGCAGATCAGCGAATAGGAAATGCTCTGCGGGCAGACACATTCCTCCCCATCGTCCAGCAGAAGGCAGTTCCCGCCGTCATAGTTGCAGCAGTCATGCACCAATCGCCGGACGGCCCGGTACTGCGGATAGGTCAGCCGGACGGCGTTATCGGTCATGCTCGTCCCTCCGCTGGCTGGGCGCACCGTGAAGCACCTGGTCGATGTTCCGCTTGACGGTCAGCAGCTCGTCCGCCTCCCGCTTACGCTCCTGATACTCATTGTACCCGGCGTTCTTCTCGGACATCAGGGCCTCGATCTCCGCCGTCAGCTCCTTGACGGTGGGCAGCTTGGTGATGCCGTTGGCCTTGAAGAAACGAATGGTGGCCTCGGAGAGGAGAAGATCACCTTCATGCTCCTGCCGGTAGGCGGCGCGGGCCTTGGGCGTTTTCTGTGCGGCGAGGCCATCCCGGACTGCTTTGGTGTTCCGGTAGATGATGATTTGCCGCCGCAGCTCCTTCTTTTCTTTCAAGGCCGCTTCGGTGGGTTTCAGCTTGGCAGAGCTGTCATGCACAGCGGCATAGGCGGCGGACACAGCGGCGTCCAGTTCCTCCGGCGATGAAAAGCCATACTCGGTGTAGATGTTGAACGAGTTTGCCATCTGTTTCAAATTGAACACAGATGCCCAACGTTCGTAGCCGATGCCCTTGCCCTGGGCTTTCTTGGCCTCAATGTCCACCATGCGCTGAACGCCCTGGGGCTGGCGAAGCTGTTCCCGGATGCTGGGCTTGGCTCCCCGGCTGGGACGGGCAGCGTTGTGTTCCAGAGCGGCACCAACGGCGGCGCGGTCAAAGTCATCCCCCAGCTTCCGGGCGGTGATGGGCTTGGCCCGGTCGGGGGTGAGGTAGGACAACCGGCCCCGGCTCTCCTTGACGGTGATGCCCCGCTGCAACAACCGCTGGGCAAAGTCCTCAAAGCTGACCGCCACGGCGAGAACGGCCCGTATCTCCCTGCGCAGCTTTTCTTTGTCCGTTTCAAACTTGGTGGGCGGCTTACCCTGGGCGGCAGCTTCGGTGTCCAGAGCAAGCTGCCCTTTCCGTTGCGCCCAATACTCCCGTTCGGTGACACGGTTTTTGCTCCCGCCCAGCAAGTCGATTTGGTACAGCCCCGCCCCCTGGCACAGCTCCATGACCTCGGCCCGGAAGTGGCGCATGGCTGCGGCGGTGCAGCGGTGCTTGGCTCCGGCCTGGGTGTCGCTGGCTCTGTCCATGTACGGTTTGCGCTCCACCTCGGCCACCCGCAGGGAGTTGATAACGATATGGACATGGATGTTGCCGCTGTGGTTGTGTCCGTCCGGGTGGGTGCAGACCAGGGCCTGGTGTCCGGGGAACTGCTCGGCACAGAACCGCTCCCCCAGCGCCTGGGCCTTGTCCATTGTCAGGCCGTGGTCGGGGCCGTCCCTGGGGTCAAAGGACAGGATGTAGTGATGGCTTTTCACGTCCTCCCTCTGCTGGTTTTTTCCATAGCGGAGATTGGCCCGCATACAGGCTACGGCGAAGTCCTCCTCGCCGCAATTCAAAGAAGAAATGCGGTAGTCCTGACGGGGGACAAGCCGCCCGTTCTCGTCCAGGATGGGCTTGCCGGTGAACTCGTCATGCTCAAAGGTGAGGTACTGCTCCGCCGCGCCGTAGTCGGCATTTTTAGAGCTTAAATGTTTCAGTGTTGCCAATGGCTTCACCTACCTCTCGAAGCACCTGGAACTTGAGGGCAGCGAGGTCGGACAGCTCCGCCCGAACCTCGGCGGCGAGGGTGTTGTACGGTGCTCCGTACTCGTTCAGATACCGGGCAATCTGATTGAGGTTGCCGCCGATTTTCCCATACTCCCCGGTCAGCCTGCCCACGGCGGCAAGCAGCTCGTCATTGACGGGGGACACGATGATGATGGGCTTGACGGTCGCGCCGGTGATGGCCTGCCGGATAAATTCGGACTGGCTCATGCCGTAGGCGGTCAGGCGCTCCATGAAGTCGGCGTGTTCTTCTTCGGTCACACGGGTCTTGATGATGTGGGTGCGGTGGGGCGTGTTGTAGCGTTTGGACAATAAACTTTTACCTCCTGTTTTGAAATTCCCTTTAGGGTATAGTTCGCCCATTATACACCTTTCAAGTTTTCCATATTCAGTTGTCATGGGCGATGTGTTACGCGATGGAAAAGGGAACATCAGGCTTTGGAAAAACACAATGCACCCAGGTGGTCAAGACCATCTGGGTGCAGAGAATTTTACTGATATTCACTTTTTATATCGCTCATCGTTAAGACTATTATAGAGCGAATGTAAAGTATTGTCAATGCGTTTTGAGGTCTAGTTTTGTCGAATTGGCCCGATGGAACAGTACAGACGCAAAGCGGGTGTACTATTCCGGCGGGTGCGCCGCTCTGCGGCGATTGCGGAAACGGCTTCCGATTTCCGCCTGGTCAGGCGAGAACGCAACAGGCGGGGCTGACGGATTTTTGTGGCGCGGCTGCGCCACAACACCGGCGCGGAGCGCCGGTCAGCAGGGTTTGGGGAAGGCACTCCCCAACAAGTAGCAGACCAGGGGAACAAATGAGCGGAGCGAAATTTGGGCCACGGGTCGATACTTGCTCTCGCTCTCGCTCTCGCTCTCGCTCTCGCTCTCGCTCTCGCTCTCGCTCTCG
>OLPR01000890.1_pt1 | contig 25761 bp, 38 predicted proteins | sample 1672761 | NCBI WGS metagenome assembly OLPR01 (sample SAMEA3136721, study PRJEB25190) | human gut metagenome | biome: human gut; feature: human-associated habitat; material: faeces | place: Austria | collected 2013 | reverse complement strand
CTTCTGGTCCGTAGCCAGACGCTCTATCCAGCTGAGCTAACGGCGCATGTCTCTCCAGACGACTTGCTTATAATAGCACACATTTTTCCAAAATGCAAGAGGTATTTTTGCTTTTTTTGATTTTTTTCTGGTTGTCAAGCGGCGGCATTTGTGGTATCGTTAGTAGAAAGAGAAATGTATTGCATCTGCGGAGGGGAAAAACTATGAGCGCGAATTTCAAAACCTGCATGTTCGGCGGCTTCGACCGGGAGGACGTGGTCAGCTACATTGAGAAAACCGCCAAGGAGACCCAAGAGAAGCTGGACGCTCTGGAGAGCGAGAACACCCGGCTGAAGGCGGATAACGAGCGGATCGAGCAGGCGCTGCGCACACTGCATGCCCAGGCCAAGCAGATGAAGCAGGACGAGCAGGATCAGGAGACCCTGCAGCAGCGGCTGGACGAGGCCCAGGCCCGTGCCGCCGAGCTGGCGGTGCGCTGCGAAGCGCTGGTGGCCGAGAACGAAAACCTCCGTGCCTCCGCCAAAGAGTGCGTCCACCTGAAGGAGCACATCGCCGACATCGAGATCAACGCCCACCGCCGGACGGAGGAATTCCGGGCCGAGGCCATCGAAAAGCTCCGTGCCATCATCGGCCAGCAGCGCATCTGGTGCCAGAAGCAGCGGGGAGAGTACGCCTTCATGAGCGAGGCCATCCTCCAGGATATCCGCCGGGCCGAGGACGTGCTGGAAAACGCCGACTACTCCGGATTTGACCAGATGATGGAGGGCCTGCAGCAGCTTGAGGATACGCTGCAATAAGAAAGAATATCAAAAAAAGAGCGCTTTGCGGATGTCCGCAAAGCGCTCTTTTTCTGTGATGGGAAAAACCTTTACAGCAGCATGATACCGGCATCTGCGCAGGCTTTCTCGGTCTCCTTGTCCCACAGGCTGGCCTGTACCTCGCCGATGTGGCAGGTGCCGATCATGATCATGCACAGGCGGGACTGGCCGATGCCGCCGCCGATGGTCAGGGGCAGCTCACCGTTCAGCAGCATCTTGTGGAAGGGCAGCTCACGGCGGTCGTTGCAGCCGCGGGCGTTCAGCTGATAGTCCATAGCGGCCTCGTCCACGCGGATACCCATGGAGGAGATCTCAAAGGAGCTGTCCAGCACCGGGTTGTACAGCAGGATGTCGCCGTTCAGGGACCAGTCGTCATAGTCGGGGGCGCGGCCGTCGTGAGGCTTGCCGGAGCGCTTCAGATTGTCGCCAATCTGCATCAGGAACACGGTGTGATGCTCACGGCAGATGGCGTGTTCACGCTCCTTGGGGGTCAGCTCGGGCCAGCGATCCTCCAGCTCCTGGGTGGTGACGAAATAGACCTCACGCTCCAGCTTGGTGTGCAGGCTGGGAAAAGCGATCTGCAGCGCGTCGTTGGTCTCCACCACGGCGCCCACGATGGCCCGGACAGTCTGCTTCAGGAAGTTGACGTTGCGATCCTCCCGGGAGATAACCTTTTCCCAGTCCCACTGATCCACATAGACGGAGTGTAGGTTGTCCACCTCCTCGTCACGGCGGATGGCGTTCATATCGGTGAACAGGCCCTTGCCCACATTGAACTCATAGCGCTTCAGCGCCAGACGCTTCCACTTGGCCAGAGAGTGTACCACCTGACCGTTGGCGCCCACGTCGGGGATGTCGAAGGAGACGGGGCGCTCCACACCGTTCAGGTTATCATTCAAGCCGGAGTCCTCCCGGACGAACAGGGGAGCGGAGACCCGGCGCAGATTCAGCGCCTGTCCCAGATTGACCTGGAAGTTACTCTTGATGAACTCAATGGCGCGCTGCATCTCATAGACGGACAGCGGCGTCTTGTAACCGGCGGGAATGAAAACCTTACTCATACCTAAGCACCTCTTTCAAATAAATATGCACTCAATTATAATAAAGTGCTACCGCCTTGGCAAGAGAAAAAATCCCTAAATCTTGCATAAAAAATCGCCGCATCCTTGTGGATGCGGCGATTTTGAGAAGAAAGCTTACTTATAGGACTCGATCATGGCCTTGAAGGCGGGCAGGCTGCGGCGGATCATGTCGTTGGACACGCAGTAGCTCAGGCGGAAGAAGCCGGGGCAGCCGAAGCCGTCAGCGGGTACCACCAGCAGGTTGTGGCCCAGCTTGGCCTTCTCGGAGAAGGCGTTGGCGTCGCCGTTGGGCGCCTTGACGAACAGATAGAAGGCACCGTCGGGCTTGGCGCACTCATAGCCCATCTCGGTCAGGCTGTTGTACAGCAGGTTGCGGTTCTCGTCGTAAGCCACCAGATCGGGACGCTCCTCGGCACAGCACTCGATGACCTTCTGCATCAGGGTCGGGGGGCAGACGTGGCCCATGATGCGGGCAGCGCCGGAAATGGCGGCGTACACGTCGTGGCTGTCATCGGCGAAGCCGGGGACGTAGACGTAGCCGATACGCTCACCGGGCAGGGACAGGGACTTGGAGTAGGAATAGCACACGATGGTGTTCTTGTAGATGCAGGGGATGAAGGGCACCTTCACGCCGCCGTACACCAGCTCACGATAGGGCTCGTCAGCGATGATGTAGATGGGATGGCCGTACTCGGCGCTCTTGCGCTCCAACAGGGCAGCCAGACCCTTCAGGGTCTCCTCGGTATACACAACGCCGGAGGGGTTGTTGGGGGAGTTGACGATGATGGCCTGGGTGTGCTTGGTGATGCGCTTCTCCACCTCGTCCAGATGGATCTGGAAAGCCTTGGTGTCAGCGGGAACGACCACCAGCTTGCCGCCGTTGGCGTTGACGAAGGGACGGTACTCGGGGAAGAAGGGGGCGATGGCCATGATCTCGGTGTCAGCGTCCACGATCAGCGCCTTGATGATGGAGATCAGGGCGGGAGCGGCGCCGCAGGTGAAGAACAGCTCGCTGGCCTTCACATCCAGACCGAAGCGGGCAGCCAGATCCTTGGCGACAGCGGCGCGGGCCTCTTCAAAGCCGGGGGCCATGGAGTAGCCGTGCAGCTTGATGGAATCGGTCTCGTCCACGATCTTCTTGATGGACTCGTTGACCTTCTTGGGGGCGGGGATGCTGGGATTGCCCAGAGAGTAGTCATACACATTCTCGGGGCCCACGACCTTGGCCTGCTCCAGACCATAGGCGAACAACTGGCGGATGACAGAGGGGGCGGTACCCAAAGTGTAATATTCCTGATTGACCATGATAACAGCTCCTATTCTTCTTTTCCTGATTTATATTGCGCATGCGGCTCAAACGCATGCATGACCAACTATTACTATACGAGTGTTTTCTTTGATTGTCAAGTATTTATCAAAGGAAACGGATTTTTATGAAAAAATTTATGCAAACGAAACAACTGAGGGCCTCAGTTCAGCTCCATCCGCTGAGCCAGCACGCTGCCGGCGGCGATGGAAGCCAGCTTGGACTCGGCACTGTCAGCACGGGACACCAGCACGATAGGCACCTTGGCGCCCAAGATGATACCGGCGTTCTTGGCGTTGCCGAACAGGGAAGCGGCCTTGCCGATGCCGTTGCCCACCTCATAGTTGGGCACCAGCAGAATGTCGGCGTCGCCTGCGCCGGGCGCGGTGTAGTGCTTGTGGTGGCAGGCCTCCTTGCTGACGGCCAGATCGAGGGCTACGGGGCCGCACACGTTCATATTGTACTTGCTCCAGCGCTCGGTCATGTGGGCCAGTGCGTCGGCGTCCACAGTGGACTGGATCTTGGGGTTCACCACCTCCGCGCCGCAGATGCAGGCGGCGTTGATACTCTCATAGCCCAGAGCGTGCAGCACCATGGCGGCATTCTCCAGAATTTCAGCCTTCTTGTCCAGATCGGGGAAGGTGTTGACGCCGCCGTCGGTGAGGATCACCATCTTGCCATAGGCGGGGATCTCATAGAACATGCAGTGGGTGGTGAGATGGCTGGTGCGCAGGCCACACTCTTTGTTGAACACGGCGCGCATCAGATCGGCGGTGCCCAGGATGCCCTTCATCAGGAAATTGGCCTTACCCTCGGCGCACAGGGCCACGGCCTTGGCGGCGCAGTCGGTGTCGCTGTCGCCGGCGACGATCTCATAATCGGCGGGGTTCTCACCCAGACCGGACAGCATGTCCTTGATCTTGTCCACATGGCCCACCAGAATGGGGGTGGCGATACCCTCCTTGCGGGCTTCCACAACAGCCTCGATCACGGGCTGGTCGTGTGCGGCGGCCACGGCGATGACGCCGGTCTTACCGCCCTTGGCGGCCTCTAAGATGCCGTTGATCGTATTGATCATGTACGTTTCCTCCTGAATTTCTGTGATGTGATCAGAAAATTATGGTTACATTCCACATTATACATCCACATGGCACCAGCGTCAACGATAAACCGAAGGATTCAATGAAATATTTTGTAAAACGCCGGTGCAAGAAGAAAATGGTTGAAGAAAATGGGAGAGTATGCTATGATATAAAATTACGAAACACCTTATTGAATCAGAAATGAGCAAGAATATGAAAACACATGACTTTTATTTCGACCTGCCCCAGGAGCTGATCGCCCAGACGCCCATCGAGCGGCGTGATGCCTCCCGCCTGCTGGTGCTGGATAAGACCACCGGCGCGTGGGAGCACCGGCACTTTTTCGATCTGCCGGAGTATCTCCATCCTGGCGACTGTCTGATCCTCAACGATTCCCGTGTGCTGCCGGCCCGTCTGCTGGGCCAGCGTATGCCGGGCGGCGGCGCCTGCGAGGTGCTGCTGCTGATCGACCGGGGCGACAAGACCTGGGAGTGCCTGGTGCGGCCCGGCAAGAAGATGCGCAAGGGCGCAAAGCTCTCCTTCGGTGACGGTCAGCTGACTGCCGAGGTCACGGAGGAACTGCCCGGCGGCAACCGCCTGGTGCGCTTCGAATACGAGGGCATCTTTCTGGAGGCGCTGGATCGCCTGGGCAAAATGCCTCTGCCACCCTATATCAAGGAGGAGCTGCAGGACCGTGAGCGCTATCAGACCGTGTACTCCAAGGTGGTGGGCAGCGCCGCCGCACCCACGGCGGGCCTCCATTTCACCAAGGAGCTGCTGGAAAAGGTACAGGCCATGGGCGTGGGTATCGGCTATGTGACGCTGCATGTAGGTCTTGGCACCTTCCGCCCGGTGAAGGAGGACGAGATCACCGAGCATGAGATGCACAGCGAGTACTGCGTCATTCCCCAGGAGACGGCCGACCTTATCAACCGCACCCGTGCAAACGGCGGCCGCGTCATCTGCGTGGGCACCACCTCATGCCGCACGGTGGAATCCTGGGCGGGGGAGGACGGCACCATGCAGGCCAGCGCCGGATGGACGAATATCTTCATCTATCCCGGCTACCACTTCAAGGCCACGGACGCCCTGATCACCAATTTCCACCTGCCGGAATCCACCCTGATCATGCTGGTGTCCGCCCTGGCGGGCCGTGAGCATATCCTGGCGGCATATCAGGAGGCGGTAAAGGAGAAGTACCGTTTCTTCTCCTTCGGCGATGCGATGTTTATTGGAGACGTGATGCCCTCCAAGGCTGAAAACGGCGAAAAGCCCGAAAAATAAGGGTTTTCGTGGGAAACGGCTTAACCGGCGCAAAAAGCAGAAAAAGCCGCGTGGATAACCGAAAAGCATCACGCATCGTTAGCTTTGAGGGGATGCTTATAAAATTGAACAACTTTTTTGACGCATAATGTTGCGGCGATACTGCATAGACTGCATAAGATGGCCCCGACCTCAGTATATGAGGCCGGGGCTTTTCTCATGTCTTGTAGGTGAATGTGTGGGTCGCGCCGTTCTTGAATGTGATGGAGGTGACGCGGCCATCGTTCACGACGATGTGGTCTATGATCTGCTGGAGGAAGCTGCGCGGGATAGAGGGGTCAATGGCTCGGATGTACTTCTCGTAGTCGATGTAGCGGTCTTCGATCAGCTTGTTCGCCATGATGTAGTAGCTGGCCTTGCCGATGAAGTCGTCACCCAGTTCCTCGCTGGACTCTTGGTTCTGCAGTTCCTCAATGCGGGCATTGACTTCTTCGAGCTGTTTGGTAATCTGGCCGCGCTGCATGACGAAGTCTTTCTCTGGCATGGCTTCGTCGTCGTAGAGGTACAGGGCGTTCAAACGGGCGAGGGCGTTGTCGAGCTTGCGGCGCCGAGCACGGAGGGTGTCAATTTCACGGATGGAGTTGTCATCACCGGAGAAGGCGATTTGCGGGCGGTACTCCACGGCGTCACCGGCGGAGCGGAACGCATCGAGAAGCTGGCCCAGAGAGTCGGTGCTGACGGAGGCCACGTCCTCGAACGCTTCGCCGCGGAGCAGCTTACGCTCCAGAACCTCGGGCGTCGTGGCCTCCGAGGAGTTCTTGGAGGCCCTGATGATGTTGGCGACGTAGTTCAGGACGAACGGGCCGAGCGTGGTGTCGGAGATGTACTTGTTGGTGCAGGAGGTTCCTTTGCGCCGCCGACTGCCGCAGGCGTATTGGGAGGGGCGGAAGCCGTTCGCTCGCCGCCGGTCGAGGTTGGCTGTCATGTTGGAGCCGCACTGACCGCAGCGGAGCAGGCCAGCAAAGACGTGGATGTTCTTCCTGACGTATGTTTTGTGAGAGGGAACGCCGCCGCGCTTGTTCCGAGTCAGCAGGAACTTCATGCGGCAGAATACATCTTCGTTCAGAATTGGTTCGTGGTGGTTCTCGACGGTGATCCATTCGTCAGAGTCGCGCTTCTCGATGCCCTTGCCGTCTGAGTGGACGTTATAGACATACTGGCCGATGTACCACGGGTTTGTCAGGATGGTGCGCACCGTGGTTGGCGTCCATTGGCCGCCCGTCTTCGTGACGATACCGGCGTCGTTGAGGTACTTGGCGACATAGAGCAAGGACTGGTACTGCTCGTACAGTTCGGCCATGCGGCGGATGGCCTTGGCCTCCTCGGGAACGATGGAGAATGTCTTTGTTTCCTTCGACCACGAATAGCCGAAGGGGACACGGCCGCCGTTCCATTGGCCGTCTGAGGCGCGGGAGAGCATGACGGCCGTGACGCGCTCGGCGGTGGTCTTGCGTTCCAGCTCGGCGAAGATCAGGATAATGCGCATCATGGCCTCACCGATGGCGGAGGAGGTGTCGAACTGCTCGTTCTTGGAGACGAAGGTGACGCCGAGGGACTGCAGCTCGTCGTGCATGGCGGCGAAGTCAATCAGGTTGCGGCTGATACGGTCAATCTTCCAGACGACAAGGTGGGTAAACTCGCCTGTGCGGATGCGATCCATCATGGCCTGATATTCTGGGCGGTCTGTGTTCTTGGCCGAGTAGCCGGGGTCTTCAAACACGACGTAGTCGGTGATGCCCAGCACCAGCGTGACATAGGCGATAAGCTCGCGGCGCTGAACTTTGAGGGAGTCTTTGTCCACCTGCCAATGAGTAGAGACGCGAATATAGATGGCCGCCTTCTTCGCGGCCAGTTTCTCGGCGATGCGAGAAGCCATACGAAGTCCTCCTTTTTCGGGATATTCCATAGGAACGTCCGACCAAAAATCCACGGACGTTCCGTGTATAACCGTAACCATACCGTAACCGTAACCTATACCGTAAACGTAACGTAACCGTTAGATATAGTTTTGGGGCACCGCTGCTGCGATGCCCCGTATGTGTTTTTATTGCGAGACTGCTTTTGCGAAGCCTCTGGCCGCTGCCACAAGCCCCATCGTGCCATCCATCAGGGCGTCAATGCTGAGAGGCAAGACACTGATGGAGCCGTCGGGTGCAGGCTGCATTGAGGCTGTGTCCGCATAGGGAATGAGGGCCTCGAAGAAACTGTCGGCCTCGGCAGGACCTCGCCCGTTGCCCTGGAGCTGGTGTCGGGTGACACGGGGCTCGGCCACCACATCCGAGCGATGCTGCCCGATGGTGAACTTGAAGAGCTGGTACGGGCGGCCGTCGCCGAGCGGAGCATATTGAACGATGATCTCGCGGCCGATGGAGACGGCGCTGAAGCCGTCCATGACTTCGAGGGCACCGATGAACTCGGTCACGTCGTCTGGGTCAACGCCTTTTGCGGCAGAGAAGCGGTCAATGAGTTCACGGCTGGTAAAGACCTTGTGTGCGGAGGCTGAGTCGATGACCTCGAAGAGCAATTCGCCATCAGCCAGCGTTGCGGCGAGAGCCTTGCTGACATTACCTTTGTCGGAGAAACCCGCAAGACCGGCGCGAACGAGGACGTCGATGATGTCGGCAGCCTGTCCTTCGGCGCGGTAGAAATGGTCGGCACAGACCTCGTTGAGCTGCTCCATGCTCCACGCCCGCACAATGGAGGCAACCCGGCGTAGATGCTTGGGATCGGCGTCGGTCGGCGACGCACCGGCAAGGGGAAGAGGAAGCCGAACGGCGATACAGCCGGTGGGCGAGATGAACAGGTCGATGCGATAATCACGTCCTACGGTATCGGTGAGTCTGACACCCTGCCCGATGCAGACGAGGTTCGTGTAGTTGCTGGGGATGCTGTCCAGACGTTCGACCTCTGAGCCGATTTCGGCAAAGAAGGCAGAACGTCCCAAGTCTTTGCCGAAGATCATGGTTAGTTCTCCTCTCGATATTTTTTGAGTACGGTTTCGACGATGGTACGGTCATCTGGCGAGGCCAGAGCGTACAGAGTGGCAAACTCGCGGACTTCTGTGGGGACTGCCTCGTAGCGGTCGTTGCTGAGGCCCAGCAGCCAGTCAACAGAAACGCCGAAGTAGCGGGCAAGCCGAACAACGTACTTGAGTTCAGGCTCACGGACGCCCTGAAGGTATCTCGACAGGGTAGGCGTCGAGACGTTGATCTCTGCGGCGATGTCCTTGGCGTAGAGGCCCCTGCTTTCAATCAGGTCGCGCAGGTTCTTCTTGAAGGCGGTAAAATCGAGTTCGAGTTCCATGATGTGTTTCTCCTTTGCCAGCGTGATTGTTCGTATTAGCCATTGTATAGCTCTTTTGGTAAAATCGCAAACATTTTTTGCGAGAAAACTGCAAAAAACTATTGACATTAGCCACGTGGATAATTATAATAATCACATAGGTCAATTATCTTCAAAAAAAGATAGGCAGAAAGGGGTGAACATTATGAAACCACTCGAAATCAAGGGAGCCCGCGCAAGGCTTGGATTTACGCAGAAGTACATGGCAGAGAAGCTCGGCCTCACGGAAGTCTCCTATGGGAGAAAAGAGAGAGGCGAAGTAGAGTTTACCTTGGATGAAGTCCCGGAGGTCGCCAGCCTGCTCACGCTGAACAATGCGCAGGTGAACGACTTTTTCTTCGACGGCAAGTTGCCAACTGGTTAATCGAGGCCATCATCGGCGTCGGTGTATATTTTTTTGCCCGATGATTAGCCGCTTGGATAATTTATCTTGCCACTACGGTAATTATAGGCGATTGGAGGCTCAGAGAAAATGGGACGTGACGCTACGAAAGCGGCGGGAAATCCGTGGTATCAAGCCAGAAAAAAGGCTGCTGAATATGATGACAGGCTATGTAGCCGTGAGAGCGCGGCTGAGCAACTCGGAATGTCGGTATCTTCGCTGGCAGATGCAGAGCTGGGGAACACAAAGTTCATGCCGGTCGATAAGGCGGTGCTCATGGCTGACAGGTACAACGCCCCGTGGCTGCTGAACCACTACTGTCTGAACGAGTGCCCGATTGGATGCAGGCATTCGCTCTCCGATGAAGTGGTGGGCATTGACCGCGTGACGGTCAAGCTGCTGAAGAGCCTGAAGACCGAAAAGCTCGGAGATGTCAAGGACACGCTCCTTGACATCGCGGCTGACGGGAAAATCACCGAAGACGAGAAACCGGCGCTTCAAGAGGTTTTGGCCTACCTCGACGATCTGGCAAAGACCGTGAGCGAGCTGAAGACCATCGGAGAGATGGCTCTGAACGAAGATGGTGATGCCCATGGATCAAAGTAGTCTGATGGCTATACTCGCGGAAGAGTATGGCATCAAAAGCCCACAGGAGCTTGCGGAGGCCATTCGGCGGATGAAACCGTTGGATCTGGCCCCGTTCTGCGCGACACCTGAGAAAACGAAGGAGGACAAAGCATCATGACCCGAATGGAACGGCGAAGAAGACGCCGCCGCATCTTGCGAATCAAGCTGGCGACCACAGCGGCCGTGCTGGCGCTGACCACGGCCGGCATCGTAGCCCTGACAGGGGGGGCAGCCGAAACGGTGCCCGAACCAACACCGCAGCCGCCTGCGTTGCAGGCTGAGCCGGTTCTGCTGGTTGCAGAGCACGACAGTACATATCAGCCAGTCCAGATGACGGCCGAGCCTGCTCAGGAACCGGAACCCGTAGAGGAAGAGGACGAGAACGAGAAAATCGAGGCCGCTCTGCTGGAGCAAGGCTATCTGCATGAGGAGATTCCGCTGGACTTCGACCTGCAGTGCCACCTGATTACGGTCTGCGAAGAGTACGGCGTCCCTCAGAGCGTGGCTCTGGGCGTCATTCAGGCCGAAAGCTCGTTCACGGCCACGGCCTCGAACGGAAGCTGCTACGGCTATATGCAGATCAACAGCATCAATTCCGAATGGCTGTCTGAGAAAATCGGGGTCACGGATCTGACCGACCCGTACCAGAATATCCGCTCTGGTGTGTTCATCCTGAGCGACCTGTATGGGAAGTACGGGGACTGGCACAAAGCCTTGATTTGTTACAACTACGGCGAGGGCGGAGCTCGGGAGCACGTCTTCAGCAAAGGCTACACGACCACGTCGTACAGCCGCACGGTGATGGAATACGCGGACGCATGGGCGGAGGTGCTGGCATGATCGACACGGCGAAGCTGAACACCGAGGAGCTGGGAAACATCATCGTGGACGTCCAGAACGAGACCGGCTTCTGGTTCGATGTGGATGACATGGTCGCCATCATGCAGCACACCGTCCGCAAGGCAGACCTGAACGGCAAGGACGAGGCGTATGTGCCTCTGCTGTTCAGAAACGAGCTGGAAGATTATGTGATGCGCGAGAGAATCAATGCGATTGGGAGGAGAAACTTATGTGCGACATCTGTATGCACAGCCCTTGCCTGAGCGGCTGCCCAAACGCGCCAGACCCGACGCCGGTGACGTACTGTCGTTCCTGCGGCGAGCCGATTGTCCCCGGCGACGAGTACGCCGACATCGACGGTGAGGCGTGGTGTGAGGGATGCTTGGATGACCTGCCGCTCTGCGTCCTGATCCCGAAGTTGGGTTGGGAGTGGAAGACGGTACAGGAGGGCGAAAACGTCCAGTGCGTGGACTGCAAGTGCTGCGGAGACACCGAGCCGCTCCCGGTTGGAGCGGAATACGGCGAGATCGACGGGGACGCCTTCTGCGAGGAATGCCTCGAAGACACGCCGCTCAGCGATCTGGTAGAGCGGTGCGGCCACGACTGGAAAACCGCGAGTGAGGAGGACATCCCCGATGGATATGACGGTTGAGGTTCCTGAACTGCCCGAGCTGACGTTCGACGAGGCCAGCCACATCTACCGGCTGAACGGCGACATCATCCCGAGCGTGTCGGAGCTGATGGAGCCGCTGAAAGACCAGTGCTACGGCGGTATCAGCAAGCGGACGCTTGAGAACGCCGCCATCAAAGGCTCTGCGGTGCATAACAGCATCGAGAACTGGATCAAGTTCGGCATCGACGATATTCCGTCGGAGCATCGCGGCTACTTCAACGGCTTCGTGGAGTGGTGGAAGCAGTATAAACCGCGGGTCTTCGGCTCTGAGGTGCGCATCTACCACAAGCTGATGCGCTACGGCGGGACGATTGACCTGCTCTGCGAGATCGGCGGCCTGCTGGAGCTTATCGACTTCAAGACGACGTACACGCTGCTGGAAATGGCCTGCGGCGTCCAGCTTGAAGCCTACTCGCAGGCACTTATTTCCCACGGCATCACACCGCAAAGAAAGCACATCCTGCATCTGAAAAAGGACGGGAAGTGGTCGTTCCGCGAGTTCCCTGCCAAAGACCCCGCCAGATGCCGCGTAGTCGGGGCGCTGAAATGTCTGTACGACTATGAACAGTCTTACAAATAAACGAAAAGGAGTGTCAGTATGAACGACGCAAAGACCATCGGAAGCAATGCCCTTGTCCTTGACACCGCAGAAGAGAACGTGACCGTGATGAACGCTGAAGAGAGCAAGCTCGGCAAAGAAGTCAGCTTGATTGAGCAGCGGGCCGAAGCGGTCGTCGTCGCCTCTGGAGCGGATTTCGAGGACGCTGGCCTGTTCCTGAAGCAGATCAAGCAGGCCCAGAAGCAGGTCAAGGACTATTGGGAGCCTCTCCGCGTGTCCGCCAAGAAGAACTACGACGAGGTTCTGAACCACAGAAAGGAAATGATTGAGCCTCTGGAAAAGGCGGAGAAGATCGTCAAGACCAAGGTGAACGAGTACAGCGCGGAGCAGGAGCGCAAGCGCCGTGAGCAGGAGGAGGCCATGCGCCGACTGGCTCAGGCCGAGATCGACCGCCACCTGAATGAAGCTGCCGAAGCCGAGGCTAACGGTGACGCTGTTGGCGCAGAGTACGCTATGGCCGAAGCCGAGATGATGGAAGGGGTGTCCATCGCCGGTGGCGTCCAGCATCAGACGCCCAAGGTCAAGGGCATCTCCCAGAGCAAGACGTGGGAAATCTGCGAGTCCGAGTGCGACTGGTCTAAGGTTCCCGTGTCTCTCGTTGGCATTGAGCTGCGGCCGGTAGATAAGGCCGCGGTGCTCCGCCTGATTAAGATGTCCAAGGGCCAGGTCGAGATCCCCGGTATCAAGTTCCGCGAAACCTACACCACCAGCGTCAGCACCCGGTAAAACCGGAGAATAACAGGAGGTCAACATGAGCAACGAAAACAAACTGAGCACGGCGCCCGCTGGGGCTGTGGCTCAGAAAACGGCCGGCGGGGGAGCCTTGAGCGTCTTCGCTGACGGCGCGAGCTTCAATACGGCTCTGCGCATGGCACAGTGCCTTGCGTCGTCTACGGTAGTCCCCAAGGAGTACCACGGAAACGTCGGCAACTGCATGATCGCTATTGAGATGGCATCTCGCATCAACACCAGTCCGATGATGGTGATGCAGAACCTCTACATCGTCAACGGGCGCCCTGCGTGGTCGAGCCAGTGGATCATCGCCATGATTAACAGCAGCCGCCGGTACAAGACTGAGCTGCAGTTCGAGTTCGGCCGCGACAAAGCCGACGGCGGCCTGAGCTGCCGCGCTTGGGCGGAGGATTACTCCGGCCACAAGGTCTACGGCCCGAAAATCACGATGAATATGGCGAACGACGAAGGCTGGACGAGCAAAAACGGCAGCAAGTGGAAGACCATGCCCGACGTGATGATCCAGTACCGCGCCGCTTCGTTCTTCGGCCGCATGAACTGCCCCGATATGATTATGGGCATTTACAGTCAGGAGGAAGTCCTCGACATGGGCGAGCTTCCGACGGATGGCTTCGCTCTGGTGGTCGATCCTGCTACCGGCGAAGTGACCGAAGCCGAAAAGGACGAACCTATCACGCAGGATCAGCGCCAGACGCTTTTCAAGATGGCGACGAGCGCCTTTGGACAGGAAGCGAACGGCGTCCTGAAATCCCTGCTGGCCGCCGAGGGCTACGAGTCCACGGAGGGCCTGCCTACGTCTGTGTATCACCGCATCACCGAAAAGGTCATGGAAATGGCTCAGGAGAAGAAACCTGAACCCGAAGCTCCGCAGGAAGCCAGCGATACCGTTCCTGCCAGCGACCAGCCCGATTTCCCCGGTAAAGAGTGATGCGATCCGACGGCATAGCCGTCATACAGACAGGCAGGTGAGAAAATGGCATGGATCAGCGTACACGAAAGTATCGACGGGCCGAAGCTGCGGAATCTGTATAAGCAGCTCGGTTGCTCAAAGTTCGAGGCGACGGGCATCCTGAACTTCTTGTGGTTCTGGGGGCTTACGAACGCTGAGAGGGACGGGCTCATACTGTATGCAGAAAAAGAGGACATCGAGCGATACCTGTACGGCGTCGGCGCAGGTTGTGTGCTCGATCCGAAGAAAATCGTGGATGCACTCTTCGATAGCGGCTGGCTCGACTGGTCGCCTCGCGGAATCTGCATCCACGACTGGGAGACTTGGCAAGCCCAATGGCAAAAGGCCAAGGATGCCCGAGAGCGCGACGCTGCCCGCAAGCGCGAGAGTCGGCGGAACAGCAAAGCGGCGGCCCAAAACGAGGAAAAAGCGGATGTGGCGAAGGACGGTCACACGGACGGTCCCGCGGACGGCGAGGAAAAGCAGCTTAAAATCGACGGGGGAGAGATTCCCGCGGCCGAAAAAGCACCGACCGAGCCTCCTGAACCGCCGAAGCCCCCTGCGGAACCGGCAACGCCAAAGTACACGCCGACCTTCGACGAGTTCTGGGACGCATACCCGAAAAAGGCTGAGAAAGGCAACGCCTTCAAGAAGTATCAGGCCCGCATCCATGAGGGCTTCTCCCCGGAGGAGCTGCTGATGGCCGCTCGGAACTATGCGACCCAGTGCAAGAGGCTCGGCACCGAGAAGCAGTACATCAAGCACCCGAAGACGTTCCTGAGCGACAGCCGGCCGTTCCTTGACTATCTGCCAGATAAGAAGAAGGCCCAGCCGCCCGAGGACGCGGTGCCCGACAACAAAAATCCGTTTGCGGAATACGGGGAGGAATGACAAATGCAAGGATTTGACCCGCAGACCATTTTGCCCCGTATTGCCGCCCAAGGGCTTGAACGGCAGGAGATCCGCCCCGGCGATTGGTTCGACGATGACGGAATGCTCATGTGCGGGAAGTGCGGTGAGCCGAGGCAGGGGATGGTGACGGTGTCCGCTCCGATGGAGGGCAACCCCGAGAACAAGCTGACATTCAAAGCCACCCGTTCCTGCAAGTGCGACCGAGACAAGGAGGCCGCCGAGAAGCAGGCAGAGCAGAACAAAAAGGACATGGAGCGTGTTGCCCGTCTGAAAAAGGCAAGCCTCGTGGACGAAAAGTTCCGTGAGGCGTCCTTCGACAGCTTTCAGGTCACGAAATACAACGCCAGAAATCTGAAGCTGTGCCGCCGATACGCCGAGGCGTTCGACGAGATGGTGTCCAAAAATCAGGGGTTGATTTTCTGGGGAAGTGTTGGCACGGGCAAGAGCTTTGCGGCGGCCTGCATCGCAAACCACCTGCTGAACCGAGGCATCCCCGTGATGATGACCTCTCTTGTGGAGCTGCTGAAACTCATTCAGGACGGCGAGGCACGGGAAAGCGACATCATCGCCCGGATGAACAGCGCGAAGCTGGTCATCTTCGACGATCTGGGTGCCGAGCGCAACACCGATTATGCGCTTGAGAAGATTTACAACATCATCGACAGCCGGTATCGGCGGAAGCTCCCGATGCTCCTGACTACGAACCTGACCATCGACGAGATGAAGGAAGAAGAGGACAGACGGTACAGCCGCATTTACGACCGCATCTTCGAGACTTGCTACTCGATGCAGTTCACCGGCCCGAGTTGGCGGAAGAAGGAAGCCAGCCGGCGGTTCACGGAGATGGAGAAGCTGTTCGATATTGACTGAAAGGAGAAGCCAAATGGAAATGAAGCAGCGGGTACAGCATCTTATCGCTGACGTCGAGAGAGCCTGTATCAAGTACAAGCTGAACATGACGATTTACGACGGGAAGCTCGCGTTCGTCGATCAGGAGAGCCGCCACATCGTTGCAACGTGGGGCCCGCAGTTCAAACTCAGCGAGGAGTCTGAACATGGCGGGGAGTAAAGAGGTCTTCTACCTCAAAATCGGGAGTGAAGCCGACCGCGTGACGGTCGCCTCGATCCTGTTCCGAAACGGGTATTCCGTCCAGCCCGTGAAGCAGAAGAAGGACGGGAGAAGCAACGAATACCTCGTCAAGTATTGGATTGGCGAGACGATGGTGGAGGGGGCGGAGATACCAAAATGAAGCTGAAGTTTTCCGTCCTTGGAGAGCCGGCGGGCAAAGGCAGGCCGCGATTCCGAAACGCTGGCGCGTTTGTTCAGCCCTACACACCGGAGAAGACGGTCAGCTATGAGAACCTCGTCAGGCTCGAATACCGCCGTCAATGCAACGACTTCAAGTTCCCCAAGGACACACCGCTTGATGTGCGCATCACGGCGTACTACGGCATCCCCAAAAGTGCCAGCAAAAAGAAAGCGCAGCTCATGCGCGAGCGGAAAATCAGACCGATGAAGAAGCCCGACTTCGACAACATCGGCAAAATAGTGTGTGACTCCCTGAACGACATCGCCTATCACGATGACGCCCAGATTGTAGACGCACAGGTAAGAAAGTTCTTCAGCGACGACCCGAGGGTTGTCGTGACAATTCAGGAAGCAGAATAGGAGGCAATCATGAAGAAACTCGCAAAACTCAGCCCCGGCCGCATTTTCAACTTCGCCGGTGAGAAGTTCGTCGTCATGGAACAGCGCGACGGTGCTGCGTTCGTCCTGCTGGCTCAGAGCAAGGAGTCCTGCCCGTTCAACGACAAGGACGATGCGGAGAACCGCAACGACTACACCCGCTCCACCTTGAAGGAGCGCATCGACAAGTGGGTGGAGGCCCTGCCTCGCACCTCGGAGGAGGCCGCAGCCATTCTCCCGTTTGAGGTGGATCTGAGCTGTACCGACCGTAGCAAGAGCTACGGCACCATCACGGTCAAGGCGGCGCCCCTGACGCTTTGGCAGTACGGCCAGTTCAAGGAGTTGATCCCGCTGAACGAGGATGACTGGTACTGGCTCGTCACGCCTTGGGCGTGTCGGTGGCTCCGCTCCCCGTACACCGGCGACACCTACTACGTGTGGTACGTCGGCACCAATGGCTACTACAACGGCTACAGCGCATCCCTCTCGCACGGCATCCGCCCCGCTTTGCTTCTTAACTCTGACCTCTTGGTCTCTTTGGACGACGAGGTTGAGGATGATTGCTGCGGCGAATGCGACTGCTGTGGCGGCAAGGGCCTGCCCAGCCTCGACGGCATCAGCACGGCGACGCTGCTGGAGGAGATCCAGCGCAGAGCGATGCGGGCCGGCTCGGTCTTCATGGGCGAGGATGGGACGGACGAATGAGAGATCTGGAGTTTAGCGGCTATTGGGAAGGCGAAGCCGTGTACTCGTGCGACTGCTGTGGCAAGGACGTTTCGTTCCCGTTCGATAGCGAGGACATCGACTCGAAGGCCCACCGGAAAGAGCTGCGAGAGCGGCTCGGATGGATCACGACAAAGGTGGATGGCGAGTGGCACGACTTCTGCTGTGAAGCCTGCCGAAATAAGTACATCCGAGACACGACAAAATGAAGGAGGAAAATACAATGAGCAAGGACTATTCTCTGTCCCTGAGAGGCGAGGCTTTCAACAGCCTGTGCGCTGACTTCGACACAACGCTCCGTGACGTGCTGGCTGGCATGATCGAGACGGAGCAGAACACCGGCGAGATCAACATTAAGGTCAAAATCACCCTCACCGATGACTCGGCCCCCGACTACACCGTGGCCGGCGGCCATCAGACCAGAGAGGTGACGAAGCCGAAGTTCGACCACACCGTCGCCTACGTCATCCAGCGCAAGGAGAAGAAGAGCGGCAGCTTCTCCGGTAACTTCGAGCTGGTCTTCGATAAGGCCAGTGGACAGTATTTCTACCGCGACATCGACAACGGCCAGACCACGCTCTTTGATGGTGACGGCGATTCTGCTGACTTCGCCAACACCCAATATGACGTCGTTGACGAAGGGCCCAGAGGGCTTCCTGCGGCCTCAGAGAGCCACGTAATCAACGGGGAGGAAGTTGCACCCGCAGACGCAGAGGATGCCACTCCTGACGCTGCTGGCGAGTTTGAGGAGGAAACCATCGACCCCGCGCATGATCCGTCCAAGCCCTTCGGCTGGCTTCGCCAGTTCATCGGCGAGACGATGAACGTCACCGAGGCGATGGGCAACTACACCGTCCGTACGCAGGGCAACAAAGTCGTCCTGTCCTCTGCGACCAGCCCCGAGAACCCGTTCTACTGCTCCGCTGAGAAGCTGAGCCCCCATGTCGGTCACGCCGTCGTGTGCGTCGGCTATGGCGATGACGAGATCGTGAACATCTCCATTGAGTGTGAGGATTGCAGCGAGGTTCTGTTCGACATCGACTCTCCCCATGTCGGCATGGAGGATGCCGCCGAGGAAGAGGCTTCGGGCGAAGAGGAGCCGACCGAGGAGACGGATGCGACCGACGCTGCCGCAGAGGAAGAGCCTGTCACCGAGGAGCCTGCTGACGAGAACGAGCCCAAAGGCTACGAGTACGACGAACCCGAGGCATAACGAACCGCGATTTGAGCAGAGAGGAGGGCTGGCATGAAAAGCCCAATCGACATAGTGCGAGGCAGGATTGTTGACATCGACAAGCACGGCATCGTGACCATCAAGGCCCGCTACGACGACTGGCCGATGCTCCTGAAGCGCGAGTACAAGGAGTGCAATATCCAGATGATCGACAGTCGCCCGCTGTCCGATAAGCAGAGGCGCACCTGTTACAAGCTCATTCGAGAGATCTCGAACTACACCGGCATGGGGCTTGACCCGACCAAGGAGTACATGAAGCTGAAGTTCATCGCAGAAGACCTGCAGGAGACGGCTGACCAGATGTTCTCCCTGAGCAACGCCCCTATGAGCCTTGTGTGTGCGTTCCAGCGGTTTTTGGTGCGGTTCATCCTCGACTGGGACATTCCGTGCAGCTTCTCTCTGCTCGATTTCGTGGATGATGTTCAGGACTATGTGTACGCTTGCTTGGTGAGCAAGAAGTGCTGTATCTGCGGGCAACCGTGCGACCTGCACCACGTCGATCATGTCGGCGCGGGCCGCGACCGCGAAGAGATCATTCACGAGGGAATGGAGGTGCTCCCGCTTTGCAGGGAGCACCATTCCGAAGTCCACGTGATAGGGTGGCTGACGTTCCAGAAGAAGCACCACCTCACGAGAGGCGTCCTGCTGGATAAGCACCTGTGCAAGCTATACAGACTGAAACGAAAGGAAGAAACCGAGAATGCTGAACAAGATAATCTTGATGGGCAGATTGACCCGTGACCCCGAACTGCGGCGCACCGGAAGCGGGACGGCCGTGACCTCGTTTGCACTGGCCGTTGACCGCGACTTCAAGGGGCAGGGGGGCGAGAAAGAGACGGACTTCATCGACGTGGTCGCGTGGAGAAACACCGCCGAGTTCGTGAGCAAGTATTTCACGAAGGGGCGCATGGCCGTTGTGGAAGGTCGGCTCCAGATCCGCGACTGGAAGGACAAGGATGGCAATAACCGCCGCAGCGCGGAGGTTGTGGCCGACAATGTCTATTTCGGGGACAGCAACAAGGACGGCGGTAATCGGTCTGGAGGCGGAAGCTACGGTGGCAGCTACGACAACAGCTACCAGCAGCCCAGCGGAGATTTTTCCGAGATTCCAGATGACGACGCCGGCGAACTCCCGTTCTGACAGGAGAATGCGCGATGGAACGACAAATTATCCGCTACCAAGGTGAACTGTGGAGCGAGATACCGGGGCATCACGGAAAATACTTCGCATCAAGAAACGGGCAAATCTTGTCGCTTGCTAAGAGCCAAAGCAAACCAAGGGTTTTGCGACAGATAAGAGATGGCGAATACCTTCATGTCTTCCTATACGACGGAACGAGGGAGAAGCTGCGGGTACATAGAGCCGTCCTCTTAGCGTGGGATAGAGAGCCGCTTCCTGATGAAGAATGCCGACATCTTAACGACTGCCACGATGACAATAGGCTGGAAAACCTTTGTTGGGGAAGTAGGCAGGAAAACGTTGATGACAAGAGAGTCAACGACAAAATGCCAGTCGGTGAACGCTCAGGGACGCATAAGTTGACAGAGGCCGAAGTGCTTGAAATCAGGAAGGCGCGGGGTACAGCCTCACTCAGAGAGCTTGGCGCAAAATACGGCGTGTCGCATACTGCGATAAGGCGAGCGATGCTTGGCATTAAGTGGGGTTATTTAGAGGAGGGGTTACGTTGATAAAGACGAAAATAGAATGGAGCGATTCGACGTGGTCGCCAGTCACGGGCTGCTACCATCCGTGCCCGTACTGTTACGCCAGATCGACGGCGAATCGCTTCAAGGGCTGCGACTGTGCGGTCGGCGGAGAGACCGACGAGAATGTGGTGTACCTGAAGGAACGGCTGACTGTTACCAGCAAGGACGGTGTCGTCCGAAATGCGGCGTACCCCTTCGGCTTCACGCCTACGTTCCATGAGTACCGCCTCAATGACCCGCTGACGAAGGGGTTCGGCAAGACGATTTTCGTCTGTTCGATGGCTGACCTGTTCGGGGATTGGGTGCCTGACGAGTGGATCAAGAAGGTGTTCGACGCCTGCAAGGCTGCCTCTGGGCACAGATACCTGTTCCTCACCAAAAACCCAGCGCGTTACATCCGACTGTACGAGGCGGGCCTGCTGCCTGCCGGCGACGAGTTCTGGTATGGCTCAACGACGACCGAGCGTGATGTGCCGATGTTCTGGTCGGACGAACACCACACCTTCGCCAGCATTGAGCCGATTTTGGGGCCGCTTGGTAATCCCAAGAAGGACATTATGGAGTCGATGGACTGGTTCATCCTCGGCGCGGAGACGGGCAACCGCAAGGATAAGGTCGTCCCGAAGCGCGAGTGGATCGAGGGCGTGGTCGAGCAGGCCAAGGCGCTCGGCAAGCCGGTCTTCATGAAGGACAGCATGAAGCCAATTTGGGGCGACGACATTATCACAGAGTTTCCGTGGAGCGAGTGAAAGGAAAAGACGATGACCAATGATGTGAAGATTTTTGCAAAGACCATCGAGCAGGAAGCGACGGAGCAGATCGAGAAGCTGTCCCACCATCCCGTGAGTGACGGCTCCAAGGTGCGGATCATGCCCGACGTTCACGCCGGCGCTGGGTGTACCATCGGAACGACGATGACCATTCACGACCGCGTCTGCCCGAACCTCGTGGGCGTGGACATCGGCTGCGGTATGCTGGCCGTCAAGCTGGGGCGGGTGAGGCTCGACCTTGACGAGCTGGATAAAGCCATCCGCTGGAATGTGCCGGCCGGGTTCTGCACCCACAACTACCCGAAGGAGTGGTTCGACCTGAGCGGCCTGAAATGCGTCGGCATCGACAACAGCCGTGCGCTCCTCAGCATCGGGACGCTCGGCGGTGGCAATCACTTCATCGAGGTTGACAAGGATAAGAGCGGCGGCCTCTGGCTGGTGATCCACACCGGCAGCCGAAAGCTCGGCCTTGAGGTGGCGAACTGGCATCAGCACAGAGCGATGGAGGCCATGACGAAGCCCACCAGCGAGGAAATCAGCCGTGTCGTCGCCGAGTACAAGGCTGCTGGCCGACAGAAGGAAATCGCCGGTGCTCTGGAAGAACTGAGAAAGCGGCACAGCGACTTCGGAGTGCCCGACCTCGCGTACCTGACCGGCGAGCTGATGGATGACTACCTGAACGACATGGAAATCATCCAGCGTTACGCGGAGGCCAACCGTCAGGCCATCGCAAAGGCCATCCTGAAAGCTATGCACATCGTCCCGCAGGAGCAGTTTACGACCGTGCACAACTACATTGACCACGAGAGCATGATCCTGCGGAAAGGCGCCGTGTCTGCCAAGAAGGGCGAGCGCCTGATTATTCCGATGAATATGCGCGACGGTTCTCTGGTCTGTGTCGGCAAGGGCAACGACGATTGGAACCAGTCGGCGCCGCATGGAGCTGGCCGCCTGATGTCCCGAAGCAAAGCCCGAGAGTCTATTTCCATTGGAGCCTACCGCGAGACGATGCGGAACGTGCATAGCTCCTGCATCAGCTACGACACCATAGACGAGGCGCCGTTCGCCTACAAGGACATGAAGGAGATCATGGGCTGCATCGGCCCGACCTGCGACGTGCTGGAGATTATCAAGCCCATCTACAACTTCAAGGCATCGTCATAAGGAGGGATAGTCATGGGAAAGAACGGATACCTGCAACGGCAGAGGAACACAGTCAACGTCTACCGGCAGGCTGAGAAAGAGACGTACATCCAGTTTATGACCGATACGCTCATTCTCACCTTGAACGACCCGGCCGTCATGAGGAAGGATGTCTTTGGCGAAAAGCGCATCCGCCGCGTGGTGGAGGCGTGGGGCAAGGTCTTCGACAAGTACCACGGCGCTCTGGAGAAGGGTGACGAGCAGGACTATTGGCAGATCAAGATGGACATGAACCTGAAGGGCATCCTCGGCGAGAAGGACTTTGAACCCTTTGAGAAGAGGTATGAGTGGGTCAAGCAGGCGTGAGCCTCGCGGGGCCAGAGCGAAAGTGAGGTGAACGGGGCTTCCGAACTCTATGAACGAGGAAAAACACTACGACGTCGAGGCCGTCAAGCAACGGCTGATAGACCTCCGTGATCTGAGGCGTGAAATCGAAAATCAGTCCGAGAGGCTGGAGCGGTTGGAGACGAAGCTGGTAGGCGTGGGAGCCCAAGCCCTCACGGATATGCCAAAATCGCCGAGCCCATCCAACGACCGCATCTCAGACTTGATGCAGCAGAAGTTCGACCTTGAGGAAGACATCCGGGCGACGCTGGAACACAGACGGCGGGAGAGGATGTTCTTCGAGAAAATCATCCGTCGGCTGAAACGCTCCGACGAGCGGGCTGTCATCCGAAGCCGATACCTCGACGGGGCAAGTTGGGGCGATGTGGTGGATCTGCTGTACGGGGACGAGGAGGATCTGCTGGAGCGGGAGGATATGTACCGCAAGCGGGTGTTCAAACTCCACGGCAGAGCTTTATTGAGCATGGCCCAGTACATCGAAGATAACGGCCTGATGTGAAACCCCGACGACTACGACGAAACTGAATAGGAAACCGAGAGCAGGCTTCGCGGCCTGCTCTTTTTCTGTCTGCACAGAGTATTAACGGAATGATTTATAATTATAGAAATAATATGAAACAATTAACGTAAATCTATTGACTTAGGTAGGTAATGCAGTATAATATACTCATAAGATAACCAGATGGATAATCCAAGATAACCAGTAGGAGGAAATAACGATGACCAGATTTCAGATGGAACTCAGCGGGAAGCTCGGCCAGTTCTGGCAGAACGAAGCCCAGAAGGAACTTGAGCGCGTGAAGTCCGACTTGGACTCGTGCAAGATTATCATTGACAGCGACGGCGTTGCCCGCAACAGCATTGGCCGTGCGCTGGCTGATGATATGCTCGAAAAGGTCGAGTTGGTCGCTCCCGACTGCGTGAACGTGTCCGCCACTCGCGCCACCTACGAAGCAGAGGTGCGGGAGGCTCTGAAAGGTTACGCCAGTCGGCAGCCCAGCGGCGAAGAGATGCACGAAATGAGATCGGTTTTCGGCGCCGGAACTACGGTGGTCGATGTCCTGAGCGGACGGAGGTATGCGGTATGAAAAATGGTGGGTGGGTCCGGTGGAGACATTGGACGGCGAACGGGATGGTCGCGTTTGGGCAGATGCCGCTCCGAGATGTCGGGCGGGAGCTTCAGAAGTTTGAGGCTGAAGCCATCAAGATTCTGAAAGAGACCGGTGCAGACCACGTCCTGTACGGCGTGAAGGAATACGACGGCGACGGGGATCTGGATACGGTGCGTTTCTATCTGGAACCGATGTCGGAGCAGGAGTTCGAGGATCGCGTTGTGAAGAACAGCGCAGGGATGACGGTCTATGCCGTACATAAGAGATAAGGAGGAATGCGAAATGAAACTGAAGGACATGGTGGAACTGGTGGCAAACAACGATGACTGCGTGGTGCTGAAGGTGAAAGACGGACAGGAAATGAACCTGATCTCGCTTGGCTGCTTCAATGGAGATGAAGCGATGATGCGCCTGACGAAAGGAAGAAACGTGACTTGCACGTTGTTCCGAAAGAACGGCAAGAGCTTCTCGTGGCACTGGGGCATCGACGGCTACACGCTCGTATCGGATCAGGTGTGGCGAATGGGCCAGCTCATTCAGAGTTGTATCGAGAATGACTTCGGCATCAAGTGTAAGTATTGAGGAGGGAGAAGACATGATTCTGAAAGTCCGGGACGAGCAGGACTTCAACATCAGTATGAACCTGAACATCAACTACGAGCTGGAGTATATCGAGCTGACCGTCAATGTCTGGAACAAGAAGGCGCACACCCAGCAGACGAAGACGTTTACGGCAAGCCGCTTCTCAGAAGCGCTGGCCTACTACCGCCAGCAGGAGACATTTCTGTTTGGCGCAGGAGAGCAGGCATGAGGTTTTATACAGCGCAGCCTGCCAGCAGGGTATCCGCAATCAAATGCGGAAAGGACGTCGTTCCTGATTGGTCGAAGCATCCTCTGGCAGACCCGAATGCAAAAGCGTATCGGTATCTATTGGATACGTTTAACGAGCACAACGCGACAAGTGCTCTGGGGCTTATCTTTGGCTACGCCTTTGAGAACCTTAATGCGCTTCGCGAAGCTGTCCGAAAGGCCGGTATGCCGTCCGGGGCATATTTCCCCGGCAGAGAAATGCTGGTGGTGAATGTGCCGGAGGAGATTCCAACACTCACAGTAGATTTCTACCGTTTCAGCGACCTTATTTTTGGCTTCGGAGATTCGATGATTTTGCCGCTTGCCAAACGGGATTTGCTGAAGCCGAACGGTAAGATGTTTGAGCTGCCAGTAACGCATATCCCGCTCATCAAGGCGGAATGGGTCACGAAAATTGTTGGTCAATAACCCCCACCAAATCTAACGATTTGGAAGGGGCTTGCGGGCAACCGTATATGACATTTGGCATGACGAGCCGACCGTTATCCATCACTACAATTTAGACGAGGAGGAAGAAGCATGAGCAGACGCCTGACAAAAGAACTGATACTGCACTGGCTCAAGGAGGCTGCCGGCTGGGAGGCAGGGCACAACGAACTGTTCGAGTACAAGCACTGGAGCCTCGGCATTCACAAGGAGGACGACAGCTACCAGCCGTTCACATTCGGGGTTGCTGGGCACCACAAGGGAACGGCGGAAACCATCTGCAGGCGCTATCGGAGCATTGAGGAGGCCATGTTGCACGTGGTCAACGGCTTCAATGAAAATGCCAACGTCCGAAACCCGTATGCGTCGCTTGATGAAGCGATGAACGACACGCTTGGCTGGCTGGCGCGGGTCAACACCAAGATCAGTTACCTGTACCGCGACGCCGACAACTACAAGATGCGTCACGAGGTTGTGATTGCCGGCAGCATGAGCGAGGAACAGGAAAAGGCCATCGAGGACAGCCTTGATGAAGGTGTTTACTTCATCCCGTCGCAGGTTGGTTTGCCTGATGACCGCTTTGGCAGCGTCACCGAGGCAGACCATCCGTGGTTTGAGTGGGTAGGTGTTGAGCCTACTGCAGACCGACCGACGCTTCATGTGACGGCTGAGGAGTTGACGGCCAAGTTCGTAGACGCTGCGAACGGATGGACGGAGTCCACGGACGCGCCAGCGGACGGTCTGCGCCCGTACAGCGTGACAGTCCGAGAAACGCTGTCCAGAAGCGTGATTATCTGGGCTGACAGCCACGAAGGGGCTGAGGAAAAGGCGGCTGACCTGAGTAACGACGGAACCATCAGCCTGACAGATCAGGACTTCATCGACCGAGAGATCGAGTGTAACGGCGTGGCCGGGGCATACGATCTGAGCACATTCAAGCAGTACGGCAAGGAGGAGTGAATATGGCATACGAAAT
>OLPR01000887.1_pt1 | contig 25780 bp, 24 predicted proteins | sample 1672761 | NCBI WGS metagenome assembly OLPR01 (sample SAMEA3136721, study PRJEB25190) | human gut metagenome | biome: human gut; feature: human-associated habitat; material: faeces | place: Austria | collected 2013 | reverse complement strand
GCGCCGCGTCGTTTCTGCTGTTCGCGGCGGGCTTTGAACGGAAGCGGACGGGCGCGCGGCGGCTGGTCGTGGTGTCGGTCATGACGGCGCTCGCCGTGGCGGGGCGCTTTATTCCGCTTGTGAAGCCGGTGGCCGCGCTGACGATCATATCGGCGCTCTATTTGGGCGGCGAGGCGGGCTTTCTGACCGGCGCGCTGACGGCGCTCATCTCAAATTTCTATTTCGGGCAGGGGCCTTGGACGGCGTTTCAGATGACGGCGTGGGGGCTGGTCGGGCTGATCGCGGGGCTGCTGGCCGCGCCGCTGCGGAAAAACAGGGCGCTGCTGCTGCTATACGGGCTGCTGTCCGGCATAGGCTATTCGATGATTATGGACGTGTGGACGGTGCTCTGGTACGGGCAGGGCTTCAGCGCGCCGCTCTATCTGGCCGCGCTGGCCACGGCGCTGCCGCATACCGCGCTCTACGCCGCGTCCAATGTGATCTATCTTGCGCTCTTCGCCCGTCCGTTTGGGGAGAAGCTGGAACGGCTGCGCGTGAAATACGGAATTTAGTCGCCCAATGTCCTATCGATATAGGCGGGACGGAAATCGCGTCATAAAATGACGGATACCTGTCATAAGGGGGTAGTCAAGGGCGAAAAAATGCGTTATAATTAAAAAGAAAATCTGGAGTATGCTCCCGAATCGCCGGGCGCAGGGACGGCCGGCAAGGCCGGTTCAGTCGATTTGAGGGCGTTCTCTCAGCAGGCGGGCGTCGCGCCTGAACGGAAAAGAGCTAGGAGGCGAATAATGTGAAGGTTACCGTGTGTATCGGAAGTTCATGTCATTTGAAGGGCTCTCGTCAAGTGGTGGAGCGGCTGCAAGCGCTGATTGCGGACAACAAATTGCAGGATAAGGTCGAATTGGGCGGCACGTTCTGCATGGGCAAGTGTCAGCAGGGCGTGTGCGTCAATGTGGACGCGGAGTTCCATTCGGTGACGCCGCAGTCTGTGGATGATTTCTTCAAAACGGCGATTCTGACCCGAGCGTAACGCGATTGCGAGAAACGCTCGAGCATAGCCATGGCGAACGCGGGGGCCGGAGGGCCTGGCCGCGTTTTGGGCGCGCCGGTTAGGATAAATGTGTGCAAGTATGGAAAGGATGGGTGTGCCCGTGCATAAGTTCGACACAAAGGTTCAGCATCTCAAATATAAGGTTCTGCGGGAAGTGGCCCGTCAGGCGTGGAACGACACGCTGATGGAAAATCTGCTCGACATTCCGCAGATCATCGTGCCCGGCAAGGAAGCGACGATGCGCTGCTGCGTCTATAAGGAGCGCGCCATCGTGGGCGAGCGCGTCAAGCTGGCGATGGGCGGCAACAAAAATAACCCCAACGTCATCGAAGTCATCGACATCGCCTGCGACGAGTGTCCCGTGGGCGGCTATGAGGTCACCGAGTCCTGCCGCGGCTGTCTGGCGCACCGCTGCGACGACGTGTGCAAGAAAAAGGCGCTCTATTTCGACGAGCATCATGTCGCGCATATCGACAAGACGAAGTGCGTGGAGTGCGGCATGTGCTCCAAGGTCTGCCCCTATTCGGCCATTGTGAGCCGCAAGCGTCCCTGCCAGAACGCCTGCAAGGTCAAGGCCATCACGATGAACGAGGACAAGTCCGCCGCGATCCTCAACGAAAAGTGCATCTCCTGCGGCGCGTGCGTCTATCAGTGCCCCTTCGGCGCGATCATGGACAAATCGTTCATACTGGACGCGATCAAGCTGCTCAAGGAAGCGCCCGAAACCGGCAACAAGGTTTACGCCGTCGTGGCGCCCTCCATCGCCAGCCAGTTCACCTATGCCAAGCTGGGCCAGGTCATCACCGGCCTTAAAAAGCTGGGCTTCCACACCGTCGTCGAGGCGGCGCTGGGCGCGGACATGGTGGCGCAGGCCGAATCGAAGGAACTGGCCGAGAAGGGCTTTTTGACCAGCTCCTGCTGCCCGGCGTTCGTGACCTACATCCGCAAGACCTTCCCCAAGCTGGCCGACAACATCTCGCACAATCTCTCGCCCATGGCGATGATTTCCCGCTATATCAAGGAAACGACGCCCGGCGCGAAGATCGTCTTTATTGGCCCGTGCACGGCCAAAAAGATGGAAATTCAGCAGGACAGCGTGCGCGAATGGGTGGATGTGGCGCTGACGTTCGAGGAGCTTCAGGCGCTCTTTGACAGCCGCGATCTGGACATCACCACGATGGAGGAGGACGTGCTGGACAACGCCTCTTACTTTGGCCGCATCTTCGCCCGCTGCGGCGGCCTGAGCGACGCGGTGGCCGAGGGACTCAAGGAGCAGGGCATCGATTTCGATCTCAAGGGCTGCTCGTGCGACGGCATCGAGGCCTGCCGCATGGCGCTGCTCAAGGCAAGCCGCAATGTGCTGGACGCGAATTTCATCGAGGGCATGGCCTGCATTGGCGGCTGCATCGGCGGCGCGGGCTGCCTGACGCACGGCGAAAAGAACCGCGCCGAGGTGGATAAATACGGCCACGAAGCGCACGAAAAGACCATCGCCGACGCGGTGTCCGTGCTGAAGTAAACGTCATCGGGGGAAAAATCTCCCGATGGATGGCAAACGCCGGCATCTGTTTTCAGAATATGCCTTTGAGACACACCTCAGCGTGTGTCTCAAAGTTTCCTGAGGCCGGGCGTTATGAAAAGGGCATTGGCAGAGGTCGCGCGGATGCGGTTTTGCAGGAAAACGGCAGGACATTAATCATGCGCAGGGCGCAAAAAGCTTGAACGAGTCCCCCAATGAGGGGATTTGCGAAGGCGAGAGTGCGATCGACAATTCTTTTAGACGCATTCTTTGGGATGATCGCAGGAAACAGGACGCTGTGAAGCGCGCTTTATCGCTTCGGGCGAGCCTGAAAAATACGCGCAGAGGGAGTCCGTTCATGAACATACTGGTTATCGACGCGCAGGGCGGCGGCATTGGCCGGCAGGTTATTCCGGCGCTCAAGAAGGCCTGTCCGGAGGCGTGCGTTACCGCCGTGGGCACCAACGCCATGGCGACGGCCGCCATGCTCAAATCGGGCGCGGATCACGCGGCCACCGGCGAGAACGCCGTGATCGTGAACAGCCGCCGCGCGGACGTGATCATCGGCCCCGTGGGCATTGTGATCGCCGATTCGCTGTACGGCGAGGTCACGCCCGCCATGGCCGTGGCCGTCGGACAGAGCAGCGCCCGCCGCATACTCATTCCCGTCAATCACTGCGACAATGTGATCGTGGGCGTAAGCGATCTCAATATGGCGCGCCTGATCGACGAGGTGGTCGCGCGGGTTGGCCATGCGGCTGAGTAAAAAGCGGGTAAATCCGCAAAGGCCCGATTGACAGGTGGCGCGGCGCGCGGTATACTAATTGCATTGGGCGGCATGAAGCTGCCAAAGCGCGCGCAGAAGCCGCGCCGGTGCGTTTGTTGCTTTCGGCTGTGGATATGTATATCGATAGAAGGTATACGGTTTTTCGGAAGAAAGGCCCTATGCCTTCTTTTTTTTGTCGATGACGCGTTTTAAGGGCGTGACGGAGACGGCTTTGTCCCTCCGGCGGCGTTTTATGATTTCCGGTCTCGGGATTGAAATCCCGATGGCCGCGAACGCCGCGCTGTTTCCCTTTGAAGCGCACGCCGGCCGAAGCGCGGAGATCCCTTTCCATATACAGACAGGAGGCTATGAATTCATGAAATCGACGGTGACTCGTAAGCTGGTTTTCGCGGCGCTTCTTCTGGCGCTGGCGATGGTGCTGCCCTTTCTGACCGGTCAGATTCCGCAGTTTGGCCAGGCGCTCTGCCCGATGCACATTCCTGTGCTGCTGTGCGGCTTTGTGTGCGGCCCGATCTATGCGATGGCGGTGGGCTTTATCGCGCCGCTATTGCGCTTTGCGCTCTTTGGGATGCCGCCGATCTTCCCCACCGGCGTGAGCATGGCCTTCGAGCTGTTGACCTATGGTCTGGTCGCGGGGCTGTGCTATAAGCATCTGCCGCGCAGAAGGATCAATATCTATGCGTCGCTGCTGATCGCCATGGTGGCGGGTCGTCTGGTCTGGGGCGCTGTGCGCTTCATATTGACCGGGCTTCAGCCGGCGAAATTCGGCCTGGCGGCGTTCTGGGCGGGTGCGGTGGCCGGAAGCGTGCCGGGCATCATCGTGCATATTGTGCTGATCCCGCTGCTGGTCATGGCGCTGGAAAAGGCGAAGCTGACCATCGAATAAACGGATATGAAAAGACGGCGTTTCCCGTTCGTTCTGAGCGGAAAGCGCCGGCTTTTTGCGCTATTGCTCAAGTGCCTCCATGGCGGAGACGGCGCGAATCTTTTCGATAATGGCCTGAACGACCCGCTCGAGCGGCTCTCCGGCCTCATAATCGGCGGGCGCGATGAAGTTGACCCGGTTGTCGTGCCGCAGGCTCCGCGCCAGAGAATCGCCCTGCGCGGGATCGTAGACGGCGATCGACTGCCCGCCGTGCGATTTGACCAGCTTCATGCAGGGCACGTCGGTCAGGCCGTCGCCGATATAGATCATGTTGGCGAAGGGGACGGGCCGCTCGTTTTCGGGCGTGAACTGGTTGAGCCGGACGGCGCTGTGGCTGTCGATGTCCAGCACGCCCTTGTTAATGCGGAAGAGGAACTGCGTCTTGGCGGTATAGTTGACGGCGAATTTCGGCCAGCGTATGGCGCCGTCCTCGCCGTACATGAACTCGCAGGCGTAGATTTTCTTGAAATGCGCCGCGATGGGCGTGCCCTCGATGATCTCGCGCACGCCCGAGGAGACGATGTAGTGCTGGATTTCGACGCCCCTGTCCGCGCCGAAGCGGCTGATGCGCTCAAACCAGCTCATGACGCCCGGAAAGAACTCCACGCCCGCGCCCAGCTTCTCAAAGGTTTCGCGCGTGACGCTCAGATTGCGCTTGCGGCTCTTTTCGACCATCAGGTACATATAGGCGAGTATGTTGTCCATATGCTCGCGGTCGGTGAAATCGTTCACCTCGCGCCAGAAGGCCTCGGCCGTCATGCCCAGCGAGGGGATGAAGCCGTATTCCTGCATATCCTTTGTGCACAGCGTCTTGTCGAAATCGTAGATCAGCGCGGCGACGGGCCTGTTCATGCTTAAGTCCTCCTTCGGGCGGAGCGGGATGTTTTATTCATTTACATATTATAACAGACGGAACGGGATGGATGTTTGTTTCCGGAAATAGTACAATGTATTATGGGATTAAACTCACAATATGCACATATTAATTTCCCGGCAACCGGCATTGACAGGGGCAGGATAACATGATAGAATAGAAACGTATGATTATATGAATCTGCAATGTGAAAAATGCGCATTCAGAGACAAAGGAGCGGCAAATTTGCCATGGAGAAGGGTATCAAAAAATATATGCCTCTGCTGCATGAACTGGTCAAGAGAGATTTGAAGCTGAAGTATCGCAGGAGCGTGCTGGGCTATCTGTGGAGCCTGCTCAATCCGCTTCTGATGATGCTGATCATGACGATTGTCTTTTCCTATATGTTCCGGTTCGATATTCCCAATTATCCGCTCTATCTGATCTGCGGCCAGACGCTGTTCAACTTCTTCAATGAATCGACCAGCATGGCGATGTATTCGGTGATTCAAAACGGGCTTTTGATCAAGAAGGTCTATGTTCCCAAGTATATTTTCCCGATTTCCAAGGTCATTTCGAGCTTTGTGACCATGTCGTTCAGCCTTGTGGCCATATTGATCGTCATGCTCGTAACAAGGACGGCGTTTCATCTGTCCATGCTCCTGTTCTGGGCGCCGCTTCTGATGCTGCTGATCTTTTCGTGCGGCGTGGGCATGATTCTCTCGGCGCTGGCTGTGCAGTTCCGGGATGTGACGCATCTCTACGGCGTATTGACGATGGCATGGATGTATCTGACGCCGATTTTCTATCCGATTTCCGCTGTGCCCGAGGGCGTGAGCGCGTTCATCACGGCCAATCCGCTGTATATGTACATTACGATATTCCGCGATCTTGTGCTCTTTGGCACGGTGCCGGCGGCCTCTGAGTGGCTGACCGGCCTGGCGGTGGCGCTGGCGATGATGGCGGTGGGCGCTCTGATTTTCCGCAAAATGCAGCGCAATTTTATCCTCTACATCTAAGAACATGGCTGGGAGAAACATATGGAGCATGTGATCGAAATTCAGGATGTGTCGGTGCGCTTTAATCTGGAGCAGGAAAAGACCGACACGATCAAGGAATATGTGCTGAAGATGGTTCAGCGCAAGCTGAAATTTAATGAGTTTTATGCGCTTAGAAATGTGAGCTTTTCCGTCAAAAGAGGGGAGGCCGTGGCGCTGATCGGCGTGAACGGCAGCGGCAAGAGCACAATGCTCAAGGTCATTGCCGGCGTGCTCCAGCCCACAATCGGCAGGGCGCGCGTGCACGGCGGCATTGCGCCGCTGATCGAGCTGGGCGCGGGCTTTGACATGGATCTGACGGCGCGGGAGAATATCTATCTCAACGGCGCGGTTCTGGGCTATTCGCGCAGCTTTATCGACAAGAACTTCGACGAGATCGTCGCCTTTGCCGAGCTGGAGGATTTCATTGACGTGCCGGTCAAGAACTATTCCTCCGGCATGGTGGCGCGGCTGGGCTTTGCCATTGCGACGCAGGTGCGCGCCGACATACTGATTGTGGACGAGATACTGGCGGTGGGCGATTTCATGTTCCAGCAGAAGTGCTACAGGCGCATGGAGGAAATGCTCTCCGGCGGCACGACGCTTCTGTTCGTCTCGCACGACGCGGAGCAGGTGAAGAAGCTGTGCAGCCGCGCCATATGGCTCGACCACGGCCGTGTCATGGCCGACGGCAGGGCGGCGGATGTGTGCGAGGAATATCGGCGGGCGATTGAAGCCGAGCGTGAACGGTGAATTGAAAGGAGTATTTGAGGCATGGAAGATAAACTGCTGACAATTGTTGTTCCGGCCTATAATGTTCAGAAATATATACGGCAATGCCTGGAAAGCCTGGTTCGCCAGTCGAGCAGACGCTTTTTCGTGATCGTTGTTGACGACGGCTCGAAGGATGAGCATACGTCGGAAATCTGCAAAGAGTATGCGCAGCGTTATCCCGAGCTGATCCAGTATGTGCGACAGGAGAACAAGGGACTGGGCGCGGCGCGCAATACCGGGCTGCGCATGGTTCATACGCCCTATGTGTCCTTCCTGGACAGCGACGACTGGATGTGCGAACGCTTCGTCGAGCGCGTGGCGGAAGAACTTGAAAAATATAATGATGACGGCATCGATATTGTTTTTGCGCTGCCGATCGTCTATGACAATCTGACGGGACAGATGGCCGACTGGATGGACAAGGGTCTGTTTGAGTGGATCTTTTCGCCGACCTCGCACGTTGTGGACATGGGCATTGAACGCCGCATTTATGGGCTTGAGCCCAATGCCTGCCGGCGTGTGTTCAGGACGGCCTTTTTGCGGAAATATCAATTCGAATTTCCAGAGGGCACGCGCTGGGAGGACGTCTATCCGCACTTTTATCTCCTGACGCACGCCCGCAAATGCATGGGTATTCCGGATGTGGGCTTCTATTACCGGACGAACGTCCCTACCTCAATTACGGCGGGCGGCGGCCGCAGCCGGCTTGAGGTGATCAGTGTATTCCAAAAGACACTGGATTATCTGAAAAACGGCGGCTATGATCTGGAAATTGTCAAATATGCGCTGAAGATGTACACGTCCTTTGCCATGTGGAGCATGGAGGTTATCCATGACGGCGTGCGCAGGGAGCTGGTCGATGGCCTGCATGGCCTGTATCAGTCGGTTCCGCAGAATGAGATAAAAGCGCTTTTGAACACGCAGGATCTGCTCAATCCGGCGCAGCGGCGCTTTGTCAAACTGATGCGCGGCGGGCGCTATACCGTCTATTACGATTATCAGAAGGAAGCCGTGGCCAATCTTCTGCTTGATAAGATCAAGTGCTGACAGGAGGGAAGAACATGGAAATTAATCATCTGATCCAGTTTTATCGCCTGCATCAGGATTGCTCCAAAGACATTCATATGCTCGTGACGGATGAAGATGCGCCGGCGCTGATTGAAAAAATGCTGACGGAGCTTTGCGGTGCAGAGCTTCATATTTACTGCGGCAGTGCGGCGCTTGTCAAGACGATTAAAGAAGCGCTGGATGGGCTGAATAACATTGGCGTCGGCAGCAGCGTGACTTATCATGCCGTTCAGGAGATCAATTCCTGCGAAACCATCGGCACGCTGATGTTCGATGAAAAGACGGATTACAGGCTCGTGATGAAGCTGGCTGAAAAGAAGCCGGACGCGCTGGTCGGCCTGATGCGGGGTACCAATGTGTCATATATGCAGCTCTGGGAAGCCTATATGAACGTGAGCCGCTTCGTTTATCTGCGCTATATGATGACCAACGGCAAGGTGGAGGTGTTCGACTGGACGAAGGGCGAATACGAAACCGAGCTGAGCGTTATTTTTCCGATGTACAACGTGGCGAAGTATCTGGATCAGTGTATTCAGTCGGTCACGGCGTGGAAGGCGCCGTATGCGGAGTTTCTCTTCGTCAACGACGGTTCGCCCGACAATTCCCGGGATATTGTGCTCAAATACGCCGAGAAGGATCCACGCGTCAAGCTGATCGACAAGAAAAACGGCGGCTGCGCTTCTGCCCGTCAGAAGGGTCTGGAGCAGGCGAAGGGACGCTATATCGGCTTCATTGACCCGGATGATTTTATTGAGCCGGACATGTTTCAGCAGCTGCTGGGGCGCGCAATGCTGGGCGCCTATGAGCTTTGCTATTGTGGCTATAATGAATATTACGAGAGCACGGGTACAGTCCGTCCCATGCCCGACGCGCTGGACGATCCCTATGCATGGGGCACGACTGAAAAGATGGATATTCAGAAGCTGATTATCCATCAGCGCGTGGCCATTTGGCGCGGCATCTATCGGCGCGATCTGATCGAGCGCGCGAAAATCGCCTTCCAGACGCAGCTGCGGCGCTTTGACGATCTGCCCTTCAAGGTGGAAATCTGCGCGCAGGCGCGGTCGGCCGTGGCGCTCAAGCAGTATCTTTACTATTACAGGCTGGATCGCCCGGGGCAGGATGTTTCCTGCACGGACGAGCGGCTGTATGTCCATTTCGACATTTTCAAGCATCTGGACGAGGTGTTCGACCGACTCGACGAATGCCGCCTGAAGGACTATCTGCAGGTGTGCAAGGTTCAGACGCACGCCTATGCGCTCCAGAAGCTGGAAGAGAAGTATGTCGAGGCCTATGCCCGCCAGGCAAAAGAGGACTTCGGCAAAAATGCCGGTGTTATGCGGACGCTGCTCTGCCTGAAGCGCTGGGTTGGCGGCGCGGGGAAGGACGCCTATCTGAGCGTGATGTATGGGCGAGCTAAGGCTTATAAGCGGAAGCTGATGAAGAAGGGTTAAGTGCAAGGAGGCGTTTCCCCTATGGAGCAGGAATCCTGTGTGCAGAAGAGGAATCCTTTCACACGATGGTTTACTGGCAGTAATTATGTAGCATTCATTGGTGCGATTATTGCAGGCTTGCTGACGCATGCTGTGATAATGATTCGCCAGCCGGTTTGTGCAGACCCGGTGCTGTTTATGGACTGGTACAAGAGCGAAAGCTGGTTTCTTTTTAATCAGGGGCGCTGGGCGACGAATATATTTACTGTGCTGAGAGGGTATTTGGTCGATCCCGTTTTGTGCACGGTTATTACGGTATTTTCTATGGCGCTGTCGGCTGCCATGGTGTCGGATCTGTTTGAACTCAAGGAAAAGAAATGGGCGGCGCTGGCCGGAGCGGCGATGGCGGTTCATCCATATATCGCTAATTCTCTGATGTATTATTCAACGGATGGAACGTTGTTGTATGCTACAGCGATATTGTCGGTATGGCTAGTTTATAAATTGGATTTCAAAGCGCCAATCCGAATTGGTTTGGCGGGCATACTACAGATATTTGTCCTGGGAGCTTCTCAATCTTATGTTTGTATTCTCACGCTTCTGCCAGTGATCCTATTTGTACAGCAAATTTTGGATCGAAAAGTGTCGGGAAAAGAAGCAAAGAAAAATTTCATTTTTTGCGTTATTTCGTGTATCATTGGATTCGTCGGATATATGTTTGTATGGAAGTATTTCATCGCGAAATACGAGATTACCACGTTATATGGCGGTGCGGAGGGATATACGCTTTCATCTGTGATAACAGAGCTTCCTAATTCGCTGAAGCGGATTTATGGCGAGTTCTTTTCGTATTTCTTTGGCGAATCGATTGTTCATAATGCGTACTGGATGCGTGGTATCATTTATGGAATCACGCTGACGCTGGCATTGGCAGGCCTTGCCATTGCGATGGTGCGCAATGTGGCAAGAAAACAGGTGTGCCTTTTGGAGGCTGTATTGTGTCTGTGTGCCGTGCTGGTTAGCCCCATTGCGGCGATTTCCATAGATTTGATGGTTACCAATTATAATTTCTATTTGATGATGGCAAATGCATTTGTGTTTGTAATTCCAACGCTGTGCAAGCTGTTTGAGGACTGCTTGGAAGAGGGTCGGATGAAGCATGCATATCGTGCGCTTGGATTTGTTGGCTGTGCACTCTTGGTGTGGACGTATGCATTGTCCGATATTGCAGGCTACCTTGTTTTAGACCAAACGTCTGTGCAGACGAAAGAGCTGGCTACAAGGGTACTCTATCGCCTTGAGGAGACAGAGGGATTCTCCTACGATATGCCGGTTTGCTTTATCGGACAGCCAAATGAAGTGTGTTATCAGCATGATCCGCATCTTATGGAGGCTTGTCCGGGCAGTACGTTCCTCCAGCAGGGCGTGTTTTCTGGAATATGGGAAAATAGTAATGGCTGGGGATTATACATTTACCGCTATTGCGGTGTGAAACTGAATTACTATTCGAATGGTATGCAGAATCGAATCAGAGAGCTGGCTGAAACGCCGGAATTTGAATCACGGGGATGCTATCCCGCGCAAGATTCGGTAGGAATTATCGATGGCGTTATGGTTGTGAAATTGGGAGAATATGACGCGAGCGCGCCAGACTGAGGAAGGTGTTTGCAAAATGATCAGCTTTAACATCCCTCCCTATGTGGGGACGGAACTGGACTATGTGAAGCGGGCGGTGGAAAGCCACAAGATCTGCGGCGACGGCCAGTTTACGAAGAAGTGCGATGCGTGGATGGAGGAGCGCTTTCATGCGCAGAAGGTGCTTTTGACCACCAGCGGCACCACGGCGCTGGATATGGCGGCGCTTCTGTGCGACCTGCAGCCCGGGGATGAGGTGATTCTGCCCAGCTTTACGTTCTCCAGCACGGCCACATCCGCCGTTCTGGCCGGGGCGAAATTGGTGTTCGTGGACATTCGTCCGGACACCATGAACATTGACGAGACCAAGATCGAGGCGGCCATCACCGACCGCACCCGCGTCATCATCGCGGTGCACTATGCCGGCGTGGCCTGCGAGATGGATACCATCATGGATATCGCCCGCCGTCACAACCTGAAGGTCATCGAGGACGCGGCGCAGGGCGTTATGAGCAGCTACAAGGGCAAGGCGCTGGGCACCATCGGCGATTTCGGCTGCTACTCCTTCCACGAGACGAAAAACTACTCCATGGGCGAGGGCGGCGCGCTGGTGATCAACGACGCGGCCTACAACGAGAAGGCTGAGATTCTGCGGGAAAAGGGCACCAATCGCTCCCGATTCCTGCGCGGTCAGGTGGACAAGTACACCTGGGTGTCCTTCGGCGACAGCTATCTGCCCAGCGAGCTGAACGCGGCCTATCTGTGGGGTCAGCTGGAGAAGGCGGACGAAATCAACGAAAATCGCCTGGCCACCTGGCGGGCGTATGACGCGGCGCTTCAGCCGCTGAAGGCGGCGGGCAAGCTGGAGCTGCCCACAGTTCCCGAGGGCTGCGTGCACAACGCGCACATGTATTACGTCAAGTGCAGGGATTTGGAGGAGCGCACGGCGTTCATCGCCTATCTGAAGGAGCATGGCGTGGGTTCCGCGTTCCACTATGTGCCGCTGCATTCCGCGCCGGCGGGGCTGAAGTTTGGCCGGTTCGCGGGCGAGGACGTTTACACCACGAAGGAGAGCGACCGGCTGGTGCGCCTGCCCATGTATTATGGGCTGACGGAGGAGGACAGAAACAAGGTTTGCGCGGTGGTGCATAACTTCTTTCTGGAGCAGAAATGAAAACGAATTTCCGTAAATGGATGAGCTTTGCGGGGCTTCAGGCGGCGGTGCTGCTGTTCTCCGCAACAGGCATCCTTACAAAGCTGGCGTCGAAAGAGGCGTTTCTTTCGATGCGCTTTCTGCTGCTATACGGCGGAGCGGTGCTTTTGATGGTGGTATATGCCTTTTTGTGGCAGCAGTTTTTGAAGATATTGCCGCTGAATACTGCCTATGCGGGCAAGAGCATGTCGACCGTGTGGACAATTCTTTTTGGCGTGACGGTATTTCATGAGCAGATTTCCATTGGAATGATTGTGGGCGCGGCGATTATTATTGCAGGCGTGTATTTGGTGGTGACGGCCGATGAGTGAGATGCTGAGTCATGCACTGGTTATGCTGCTGGGCGTAGCAATTGCGGGTTTTTCGCAGCTGCTTTTGAAGCGGGCGGCCGGGCGGGAATATTCCCACTGGATTTTCCAGTATTTGAACGTGCGGGTTGTTGCAGGATATGCCATTATGGTGCTTTCTACACTGTGTACGGTGTATGCTTACAGAGTGATCCCGCTGTCCATGAGCCCCATATGGGAAGCGGCCGGCCAGATCATTGTCGCAGCACTGAGCTTTTTTGTGCTGAAGGAGAAGATGACGCGCAGAAAGCTGATCGGGCTTGGCGTGATTTTGGTGGGCATTCTGGTATTCTTTATTTCTAGATAAGGCGGTGTTCCCAATGAAAGCGTCGGTTATTGTTCCGTGCTATAATTCCATGCCGATTCTGCATACGATGGTTGCCGAAACGTCCAAGGTGCTTGAGACGTTGCCCGTTGACGATTATGAATTTGTGCTGGTCAACGATTGTTCGCCCCGACCGGAAACGATCGATTTTCTGAAGAAGATCGCGGATGAGTTTCCCCGTGTGAAAGTGGTCAATCTGGCGAAAAACACCGGTCAGGCCAATGCGCAGATCGCTGCGCTGCACTATGTGACGGGAGATATTGTCATCAATATGGATGACGATATGCAGACGCACCCCAAGAACATACCGATTCTGTTTGCAAAGCTGATGGAAGGCTATGATATGGTATTGGGGCGCTATCCGCAGAAGCGCCATTCGTTTTATCGACGGCTGCTGACGAAGATGGATGATAAGTTCGAGACGGTTTTTCTCAAAAAGCCGAAGGAACTGAGTTTTACCAGCTTCTGGATTGCGCGCAGGTATATTACTGACAAGATTGCGGAATACAATGCGCCCTATTCGTTCCTGGAGGGACTGTTTCTGCGGACGGCTGGCAGGATTGCCAATGTGGAAGTGGAACACTTTGAGCGAACCGAGGGAACATCTGGCTATAATTTGAGCAAGCTGTTTAAGCTGTGGTCGAATTTTACCGGCTTTACGATTCTTCCCCTGCGGATTGCGGGAATGGCAGGGTGCATGATATCGGCATGTGCCTTTATATGGATGCTGGTGCTGATTATCCGCAAAATACTGGGGAGCATGCTGACGGGATATGCATCCCTTATGTGTATGATGCTGTTCTCATTTGGCGTTACGCTGATTTTTGTAGGACTGCTGGGTGAGTATATTGGCCGGATTTTCATGTGCGTGAACCAGACACCTCAGTTTGTGGTCAAGGAAGTATACGACGGGAAGGAAGAGAAAAAGAAAGATGAACAGGGCGCAGCATAGGTTGGTTGTCATTGGATCCATGCAAGAATTTGTGGAACTGGTGTCGCTGGCGAAGCAGCGGGGCATTTATACGATTGTATGCGACGGATATGCGGACGGCCCTGCGAAGAAGATTGCAGACAAGGCATATACGATAGATGTTCGTCAGGTGGATGACATTGCGAAGATGTGCATAGAGGAAGATGCTGACGGCATCATCGGTTCTTTTTCCGATCTGATTTTTGAACAGATTACGAAAATCGCGGATAAGGCCGGTTTGCGCTGGTATGCAAAGCCGGACAAGCTGCCCTATTACCGTGAAAAGGATTACACCAAAAGCCTGTTGAAGCAGCTGGGCGTGCATGTGCCGAAGAATTGTCGGCTGGCGGCGGATTTCAGCGACGCCGATCTGGAGGGCTTTGAATTTCCTCTGGTGATAAAGCCGGTGAATGGCTATGGCTCCAAGGGCATCTATGTGGTGCATTCCATCGATGAGGTTCGCGAAAAGTATGGGGAAGCGGCCAAGCGCAGCTCTTTGGAAGACGTCATAGTAGAAGAATACAGCCATGGCCGCGAATACAACATGATGACCTGGCTGTCAGATGGCAAGGTCTATCCCATCAGCATTGCAGACCGTGAGAAGAATCCTCAGGAAGGGGAGAACATTCCGCTATTGAACCGCGTAGCTTATCCGGCCAAGGCGATTCGAGCCATTCTGCCGGAGGCGACGGAGGTTCTGCAAAAGTTTGCAGACGCGGTTGGTCAGAGGGAAGGCGCGCTGTCGATGCAGTTCTTCTACAATGAGCACGGCGTAGAGGTGTGTGAAATTGCCGGCAGATTGTTTGGATATGAGCATGAGCTGGTAACGCACTGCTGCGGCATGAGCATTGAAGCGCTGCTGCTGGACTATGTTTATGCGCCGGAAGACGTTCAAAAGACGATGCAGATGCATTCGCCTTTCTTCGAGAAGCAGTGTGCCGGACTGTATTTTGTTGGCGTTCAGGACAAGAAAATTGCCGATCTGTCCGTTTGCAGGAAACTGGCGCAGGATCCGCATGTGGTGGAATCGATTATATTCTACAACGAGGGCGAAATTGTGGATAACTATGGCCCGCATCCCTATCTGGCGCGCTACTATGTTGCGGCGGACAGCCGCGAAGAGCTGGATGCAGTTACCGGCAGATTTTATGACGAAATGTATGTGGCTGCCGATGATGGCTCTCGGGTTGATCGTCCGTTTATACTGGAAAGGGATTAAAAGGACAGGAGGAAATCTCTGTGGAAATTCATGCCATTAACATCCTGTATGATTTTTGCATCATATCCGCGCTGCTGCTGGTTGCAAAGATCATTCGCAGCCGTGTCAAGTTTATTCAGAAGCTGTATATTCCCTCTTCGCTGCTGGCAGGCATTCTCGGCCTGATCGGCGGAAAATATTTCCTGAATGTGCTGCCCTTCAGCACGGAAATATCTTCTTATTCTTCAATTTTGATTGCAGTGCTGTTTGCAACGCTCTTTCTTGGCAACAAGAAGAAGGCGTCCTTTAAGAAGATGATCCGCGACGTGGGCGACACCTTCCTTGTCAATACGGCGGCGGAAATCGGCCAGTTTGGTGTTTTTATACTGATTGGCATTTTTGTGCTGCCGCTGCTTTTCCATGGCATCAACGCAGGCTTTGGCCTGATGCTGCCTGCCGGATTTATCGGCGGGCATGGTACGGCGGCGGCCATTGGTTCGGCATTTGCAGATGTGGGCTGGGATGAGGCGACCAGCATTGGACAGACCTTTGCGACGATCGGTCTGCTGGTGGGCATCATTGGCGGCATCATCATGATCAATGTCGGCGCGCGCCGGAAGTACACGCGAATCATCACGGAAGCCAAGGAGCTGCCCGAGGAAATGCGCACTGGACTTGTTCCTGAAGACAAGCGTGTATCCATGGGCGACAATACGGTGAACTCCATGTCCATTGATCCGTTGACATGGCATCTGCTGCTGGTCTTGGTGGCAGTGGGCGCTGCATATCTGGTCAACATGGGTCTGAAGAAGATCCTGCCGGAGCTTTCCTTCCCGATTTATGGCCTTGCACTGCTGACCAGCCTGTTGCTTCAGTGGTTGCTCAAGGGACTGAAGATGGATACCTATGTTGACAAGAAGGTTGTCACGCGCATTGGCAGTACGGCGACGGATTATCTGATCGCCTTTGGCATTGCGTCCATCAATATCAATATCGTGCTCAAATACTGGGTGCCGATTTTGCTGCTGAGCGTACTTGGCACCATCTTTGTGATTGTGTGGCAGTTTACGATTTCCAAGCGCTTCTATCATAACTATTGGTTTGAGCGGGGCATGTATGTTTATGGTATGTCTACGGGCGTTATGGCGACAGGTGTTATTCTGCTGCGCGTTACCGACCCGGAGTTTGAGAGCGGTGTGCTGGAGGACTTTGGATTTGCTTGGATATTCCTTTCTGTCATTGATATGCTGGTGGTTTCGCTTTCACCGCTGTTCATCAGCAATGGATTGGGCTGGGCGATTGGCGCTGCGCTTGTTGTTTTAGCAGCGCTATGTCTGGTGGTTTCCGGCAAATTGTTTGGCGTATACAAGGATGACGGCACAAAGCTGCGCGAAGGCGAGACGGCGCGGAAATAAGCGGCATATTGGAGAAAAGTTTATGCGGACATTGCACAGTTCACAGCGGAATTATGCATTGGATTTTCTGAAGTGCATAGCGACGATTGCCATTGTATTTCACCATTATCAGCAGGAAACTGGAGCGATGTTCCGCTTCAATTTCTGCGGAGGATGGTTTTACTGGGGATATGTCGTCGAGCTGTTTTTCCTGATCAGCGGATATGTCATTTGCCGGTATGTCACTGTGATCTATCAGGGAAAGATGAGCCTGAAGCAGTGGACGCTGAAGCGAACCCTGCGGTGTATCCCGATGATGGCGGCTGGGGCGCTGGCGTACGAGATTTTTCTGTACATAAACAACAACGTATGCGGTCTCAGCTGGTCTGGAATTACGCCGACGCTCTGGGGTACGGTGATCGCCTCGCTGGGGCTTCAGGCCAATGGCTTTTTTGCCAATCCCTGGGTGAACAATCCGACATGGTATATCAGCGTGCTGTTTCTGTGCTATGTGCTGTTCTATCTGGTAACGGCCCTGGCGCGGAAGTGGAAGGTTTCGCCGGCATATTTCTATATTGGAATGGTGCTTCTGGGATGTGGGATTGAAGCGTATGGACTGAACTGGCTGATTCTGGAAGGACAGCTGGCGAGGGGGTATAGAGGCTTTTTCTTTGGATTGCTGCTGGCCATGCTTATTGAAAAGCAGGGCGGGACCCCCTCAGGAAAGCTGTGCCTGCTCAGCGGGGCAGCGCTGATAACGGTTGCCTTGGCGTATGTTTTCGACAAGACGCTTTTGGAAAATAACGTGCAGTATATCGTGACGTTTCTGGTGTTTCCAGCGCTGATTGTTATGCTTGAAACGTCTGCGGCCAGGCGTATTTTTTCATCGCGGATATGGGGCGCATGGGGGAAAGCGTCCTTCGATGTTTACATTTTCCATATCCCGCTGATGATCTTGGCAAATGTATTGTTTTATGCCATAGGCTGGTCGCCGGATTATTCCAAAGTGCGATACATGCTCCTGTTCACATTGGCGACGGAGCTTGTGGGGATTATTTCTCATTATTGCATCGAAAAGCCCATCGCCCGCCGGGTGAACGGCTGGCTTCAGCGCATGGAGGCGCAGGAGGCTGCGTGCAAAAGCGATTTGTAAGCATTGGGAGGGAAACCATGAAGACATATATTGTGACCGGCGGCGCCGGGTTCATCGGTTCGAATTTCGTCCACTATATGCTGGAAAAGTATGAGGATGTGCGCATCGTCAATCTGGACAAGCTGACATACGCGGGCAATCTGGAGAACCTCATGGCCTGCGAGCAGGACGCGCGGCACATCTTCGTGCAGGGGGATATCTGCGACCGGGCGCTGGTGAGCGGGCTTTTGGAAGAATACGATCCGGATTTTGTCATCAATTTCGCGGCGGAGAGTCATGTGGATCGCAGCATTGCCAATCCGGAGATCTTTGTGTCCACCAACATCATGGGCACGGTGAATCTGCTCAAGTGCTGCGTGGACGCATGGCTGCAGGACGGCAGCTGGCGCGCGGGGAAAAAGTATCTGCAGGTATCCACAGACGAGGTGTACGGCGCGCTGGGGGCGGATGGCTTCTTTACCGAGAAGACGCCGCTTTCGCCGCACAGCCCCTATTCCGGCAGCAAGGCCAGCGCCGATATGATGGTCATGGCCTTCCACGACACCTACGGCATGCCGGTGAACATCACCCGCTGCTCCAACAACTACGGCCCCTATCAGTTTCCGGAAAAGTTGATTCCGCTGATGATTCACAACGCCCGCACTCATAAGGAGCTGCCCGTTTACGGCGACGGCTTGCAGGTGCGCGACTGGCTGTATGTGGAGGATCACTGCAAGGCCATCGATCTGGTGGCGAATCGCGGCCGGGTGGGCGAGGTGTACAACGTCGGCGGCCACAATGAAAAGACCAACATCACCATCGTGAAGACCGTCATCGCCCAGCTGCACGAGGCGCTGGGGGACGATGCGATTAATGAGCAGCTGATCCGCCATGTGAAGGATCGTCTGGGTCACGACCGGCGCTATGCCATTGACCCCGAGAAGATCCACAGCGAGCTGGGCTGGCTGCCCGAAACGCCCTTTGAGAAGGGCATTGCCATGACCATTGACTGGTATCTGGAGCATGAGGAATGGCTGGAGCATGTGACCAGCGGCGCGTATCAGAAGTATTACGAGGAGATGTACCGCGGCAAATAACGCGATCTCACACTGAAAGACAAGGGGGGATTCTTCGTGAAAGGCATTATTCTGGCAGGCGGAACAGGCAGCCGGCTTTATCCGCTGACGCTGGTGACCAGCAAGCAGCTGCTGCCGGTCTATGATAAACCTATGATTTTCTATCCGCTCTCGACGCTGATGCTGGCGGGGATTCAGGATATACTGATTATCTCTACGCCGGAGGATCTGCCCCGCTTTGAACGCATGCTGGGCGACGGCAGCCATTTCGGCATTCATTTGTCCTATGTCGAGCAGCCGCATCCCGACGGTCTGGCGCAGGCCTTCATACTGGGCGAGGACTTCATCGGCGAAGACGCATGCGCCATGGTGTTAGGGGACAACATCTTTTACGGGAACGGTTTTTCCGGCATGCTGAAGGACGCGGTGAAAACCGCTGAGCAACAGGGAAGAGCCAAGGTATTTGGTTATTACGTCAGCGATCCGCAGCGCTTCGGCGTGGTGGAATTCAACAAGGACGGCCGTGTGCTTTCTGTGGAAGAAAAGCCGCAGCATCCCAAGAGCAATTACGCGTTGACGGGGTTGTACTTTTACCCCGCAGGCGTATCGAAGCTGGCGCGGCAGGTGAAACCGTCCGCCCGGGGGGAATTAGAAATTACCACGCTGAACGCCATGTATCTGGAGAAGAAGCTGCTGGACGTGAGGCTTCTGGGGCGCGGCTTTGCCTGGCTGGACACGGGCACGATGGATTCTCTGGTTGAGGCGGCCAATTTCGTGCAGACAATCGAGAAGCGGCAGAGCATTCAGATTTCCGCGCCGGAGGAGATCGCCTTCCGCAACGGCTGGATCGACACGGAATGCCTGCTGGAGGCTGCCGGCCGCTATGGCAAGAGCGAATACGGCGCGTATCTGAAGGGCGTGGCCGAGCGTCGGTTTGAGACGGTGCCGGGAAGCGGCGAGTTTTGAAGCGCGGCGCTGTGAAAAACTGAAGGGAGAATCGAGTTCATGCCCAAGCTATCCGTTGTGGTGCCCGTCTGCAATGCGCAGAAATATCTGAGGGAATGTCTGGACAGCATACTCGGCCAGACGCTTCGGGACATCGAGGTCATCTGTGTGGACGACGGCTCGAAGGACGAGAGCGGCGCAATGCTCGACGGCTATGCGGCGCGGGATGCGCGCGTGCGCGTGATTCACAAGGTCAATACGGGCTATGGCCACAGCATGAACTGCGGCTTTGACGCGGCCGAGGGCGAGTATCTGGGCATTGTCGAATCGGACGACTGGATTGAGCCGGATATGTTCGAGAAGCTCTGCCGGGCGGCGGACATGACGAAGGCCGATGCGGTGAAGTCGAATTTCTATCTCTATTACGGCGAACCTGCGCCCCGCGATGAGTTTTTCGGCGTTGTGCCCGCGCGGCTGTGCGGGAAGGTGTTCAAGCCGCTGGAGAGCGTCGATCTGGAGAAAATCGATTTCTGGAACGGCAAGCCGTCGATCTGGTCGGCGATATACCGCAGGGACTTCATCCGCGGGAACAATATCCGCTTTAACGAAACGCCGGGCGCATCCTATCAGGACGCCAGCTTCAATTTCAAGGTGTGGGCGTGTGCGGAGCGCGTGTTCTGCCTGGATCGCGCGTTTCTGCACTATCGCCAGGACAATGCGGGCTCGTCGGTCAACGCGTCGACCAGCAAGGTGTACTGCGTGCGGGACGAATACGACGAGATGGAGCGCTTCATCGCCGGGCGCGGCGCGGATGCGGCGCTGCTGGAGCGCATCATGAACCGGCTGCGCTTTGACAGCTATATGTGGAACACCGACCGGCTCATGAGCCCCATGAAGGAAGAATTCGCAGCCTATGCCGCAGAGACATTCCGCACGCTGCTTGCGCAGGGGCGGCTGGATCAGGCGATGTTTGCGCCTGAGCGCTGGCGGTTCATGCAGCGCTTTATCAAGACGGGCAAAACGGGCGCGGAAAAGAGCGCGCCGAGGATCAGGCGCGATATGCGCGCGGCGCGGGATCGGCTGCGGAAATTTGTGCGCAGCTGGACGCGCTTTTACCCGGAAGGCGGTGAGGAAGGCCGATGAAGCTGTCGCTGATTGTGCCCGTGTACAATACGCGGGATTATGTGAGCGAATGCCTGGAATCGCTGATCGGCCAGACATGGCGCGATATTGAGATCATCTGCGTGAACGACGGCTCGACCGACGATTCAGCGCGGATTTTGCAGGAATACGCATGGCGCGATGAGCGCATCAGCATACTCACGCAGGAGAACCGCGGCCTGAGCGCTGCCAGAAACGCGGGACTGCGCGCGGCGCGCGGCGAATACGTCCTCTTCATCGATTCGGACGACCGGCTTGAAGGGACGGCCTGCGAGCGGCTGGTCTATGAGATTGTGGGCAAGGAGCCGGATCTGATCATCTTTGGCGCGAACACCATACCCGCGGCGGCGCTGGAGGCGGACAAGTGGCTCAAGGCTGTGCTCTCTCCGAACGACGTGATGATTCGAGGCGGCGCGCTCAGCGAGGTCATGCTCCAGCCGGGCGCGTGGCCGTTCGTCTGGCGCAACTGCATTCGGCGCGGTCTGCTCGAGAGCGAGGGGCTGACGTTTGACGAGAGCGTGCGCTATGGCGAGGACACGCTGTTTCAGCTCTGCCTGCTGCCGGCCTGCCGGAGGATTTCCTTTATCAGCGATCGGCTGTACGATTATCGCAAGGGCCGCGCGGGCTCGCTGATGGAGCGGCTCCAGCAGGGCTGGGAGAAGCGCGCGTCGTTCCATCTGCCGCTGGTCGAAAGGGCGGCGGATTACTGGCGGGCGAAAGGCTGGATGGCGCGCTGGGGCGAAGTTTTCCTGGGATGGTCGCTGGAGTTTGTGGCCTATGACGTGACGCGGGCCGAGCCGGAAAAGCGGCGGGAATACGCCGAGCGGCTATTGAAGCTCTGGCATGACAACGGTCTGGACGCCGAGCGGCGGACGAGATGCGGCCAGACATTCGAGCTGATGGTGGAGAGCGTGTGCGGCCGCCATCGCGTGCGCAGCGTTTTGATGCGGCTGACGCGCAACGGCATGCTGCGCGCCATAGCGCTGTATCGCCGCCTGAAGCACATTGCATAGCGACAGGGAGGAGAAAAAGCCATGACATATGATTATCTGATCGTGGGCGCGGGTCTGTTCGGCGCGGTGTTCGCCCATGAGATGACTGAAAAGGGCAAAAAGTGCCTCGTGATTGATAAAAGGAATCACATCGCGGGCAACGCCTATACGGAGAATATTGAGGGCATCAACGTCCACAAATACGGCGCGCATATATTCCATACCTCGAACGAGCGGGTGTGGGCGTATGTGAATCGCTTTGCGCGGTTCAACAACTATATCAACGCGCCGGTGGCCGTGTATAAGGACGAGCTGTACAATCTGCCCTTCAACATGAACACCTTCAGCAGAATGTGGGGCGTTAAAACGCCCGCCGAGGCGAAGGCGATCATCGCGCGGCAGGTTGAGGCCGAGCATATCGGCGAGCCGAAGAACCTCGAGGAGCAGGCGCTCAAGCTGGTTGGCCGCGACATTTATGAAAAGCTCGTCAAGGGCTACACCGAAAAGCAGTGGGGGCGCGACTGCACCGAGCTGCCCGCCTTCATCATCCGCCGGCTGCCGCTGCGCTTCATCTATGACAACAACTATTTCAACGACCGCTATCAGGGCGTCCCGGAGGGCGGCTATACGGCGATGGTCGAGAAATTGCTTGACGGCATAGAGGTGCGCCTGAACACCGATTATTTCGAGTTCATCCGCGAGAATCCGGAGATTGCCGAAACGACGCTCTACACCGGCATGATCGACGCGTTTTTCGGCTACAGGCTGGGCGTGCTGGAATATCGCAGCGTGCGCTTTGAAACAGAGGTGCTGGACACCGACAACTATCAGGGCAACGCGGTGGTCAACTATACCGAGCGCGCCGTGCCCTACACGCGCGTGATCGAGCACAAGCATTTCGAGTTCGGCAGGCAGGAGAAGACGGTCATATCGCGCGAATACTCCTCCGAGTGGACGCAGGGCGGCGATCCGTATTACCCTGTCAACAACGTGCGCAACATGGATCTGTATGCGCGCTATAAGGCGCTGGCCGATGAGACGCCCTCGGTCATATTCGGCGGCCGCCTGGGCGAGTACAAGTACTACGACATGGACAAGGTGATTCTCTCTGCGCTGGAGCTGACCGAGAAGCTCGGCTGAGAGGGATGGGCGTGAAAAAAGGCCCGCATCGCGATGATGCGGGTCTTTTGGATACCGGGAAAACGTTTCGGCGCTGCACCTGTCAAATGTGCTTGCAATACGCCGCGATAGCCCGCGCGGCGAAGCGCGCCGTGCCCTGACCGCCGGCAGCGTCGATGCTCTCGGTGAACTCGCCGCCCGCGGCGTACATTGCGCCAAGGCCCTTCAGAATTTCGGACGTGCAGCGATAATAGTGCTCCGTGATGTAGGCCTGTAGCCGCCGCACGAGCGCCTGTGCGTTCTCGGAGGCGGGATCACCGCCCCTGAGTCTGCCGAAATCCTCGAAAATCGTCATGAGTCCTGCGGAAAGCGCATTGCGCATATCGTCCGAACGTCCCCTGTCCCTGCCGGCAAACTCGGCGTAGGCCGCCGTGTCCTGCCATTGCTCCCGGGCGCGGCGGGCGTATTCGTCCATTTTGCCGGTATCAAATGCGGAAAAATCCATGCTGTTCCCTCCTGTTTTCTGTAATCCGCGTGCGAAGGCGATGAGACTGTCCAGATGATCACGCCGGAGCGTCAGCAGCTCGATCTGCTGTTCAAGCGCTCGCTCGCGATTGAAGGCGGGGCTTTCCAGAATCGCGGCGATTTCACCCAGCGAAAATTCCAGCGCGCGGAAGAGCAGAATCTGCTGGAGCCGCTCGAGCGACTCATCGCCGTACAGCCTGTAGCCGGCCTCCGTCCGGACGGAGGGGGAGAGCAGGCCGATTTTGTCGTAATATTGCAGTGCGCGTACGCTTACGCCTGTCAGGCGGCTGACCTCGCCGATGGTCATCATTCGTTCCCATCTCCCTTCACGATCTCATGATAAACCATGACGCGGCGTCGGAGTCAAGCCCCTTTTTTCAAAAAAATATCCCGAAAGCCCACAAAATCGGACTTTCGGAATAATATTGTGCGGGATGGTTACTCCCATTCCACCGTTCCCGGCGGCTTCGAGGTGATGTCGTACACGACGCGATTGACGTTGTCCACCTCGTTGATGATGCGGTTGGAGACGCGGCCCAGCAGGTCGTAGGGGATGCGCGCCCAGTCGGCGGTCATGAAGTCGTCGGTCGTGACCGCGCGGATGGCGACCAGCTCGGCATAGGTGCGCGCGTCGCCCATCACGCCGACCGTCTTGACGCCCGGCAGCACGGCGAAGAACTGCGCCATATGCTCGTCATAGCCGCTCTTCTTCATTTCGTCGCGCAATACTGCGTCGGCTTCCTGAAGAATCCTCACGCGCTCGGCGGTCACCTCACCGATGACGCGCACGCCCAGACCGGGGCCGGGGAAGGGCTGCCGCCAGACCAGCTCGCGCGGGATGCCCAGCTTTTCGCCCACGCGGCGCACCTCATCCTTGAACAGATCCTTGAGCGGCTCGATTACGCCGCTGAAGGTGATGTCCGCGGGCATCTTGACCTGATTGTGGTGGGTCTTGATTGTGGCTGCGTCGCCCTTGCCGCTCTCGATGCGGTCGGGGTAGATCGTGCCCTGCGCGAAGAAGCCGCCGCTGTAGCGCGCGCGGATCTCGTCCCAGAACACCTTGTAGAACTCGGTGCCGATGATGCGGCGCTTCTGCTCGGGGTCGGTCACGCCCTTTAAGTGCGAGAGGAACTGCTCCTGACAGTTGATGCGCACGAAGTTCATATCGAACAGGCGCGTGAACGTCTCTTCAACGAAATCGCCCTCGTCCTTGCGCATGAGGCCCTGATCGACGAACACGCAGGTGAGCCTCTTGCCCACGGCGCGGCTGAGCAGCGCGGCGGCCACGGACGAATCCACGCCGCCGGACAGGCCGAGCACAACGCCCTGATCGCCAATCTGCTCGCGCAGAGACTTGACGGTCTCCTCAATGAAGTTGTCCATCTGCCAGTCGCCCTTGCAGCCGCAGACGTTGAACAGGAAGTTGCCCAGGATTTTCTGGCCGTATTCGCTGTGCGTCACCTCGGGGTGGAACTGCACGGCGTAGAGCCGGCGCCCGGGGTTTTCCATCGCGGCGCAGGGGCAGCTGTCGGTGCGCGCAGAGAGCCTGAAGCCCTCCGGCGGGACGGAGATATAGTCGGTGTGACTCATCCAGCACACGCTCTTCTCGGGCATATCCTTAAAGAGCAGGCTGTCGGGCGAAGTGGTCATCTCGATGCGGCCGTATTCGCGGCTGGGCGCGTGCTCGATTTTGCCGCCCAGCATCCAGGCCATCAGCTGCGCGCCGTAGCATATGCCCAGCACCGGAACGCCCAGATCGAGTATGGCCGGATCGTAATGAGGCGATTCCTCCAGATAGACGCTGTTCGGGCCGCCGGTGAATATGATGCCCTTGCAGTCCGCGCGCGCGATTTCCTCGAGCGGCGTGGTGTAGGGCATGATTTCACAGTAGACGTGCTGATCGCGCACGCGGCGCGCAATTAGCTGGTTGTACTGCCCGCCAAAGTCCAGCACGATGATTTTTTCGGTCGCAGGCAATGCTGTGTTCCTCCTTCATAAGGTCAGCCGTGCGGAAAAAACATTATACGCTATAATACACCGCGCATATCGCCCCTTCAATATCATTTGTGCTAATTTTTTATGATGTGCCGCCGCATATTTCATAGCGCGCCGTAAAACAAAGCGCCGCTCCGCGCCCGTGTTGAGGCGAAGCGGCTATTGATGAAGCGGCGGTTTGTCAGCGCCTGCGCCGCGTGATGAGAATGAGCGCCGCGATCAGCGCAACGACGGCCGCGCCGTCGAGAGTGGCGGCATAGGCGATCGGCGCGCCGGTGACGGCCTGCTCAGACTGCGCGCCGAAGC
>OLPR01000886.1_pt1 | contig 25796 bp, 20 predicted proteins | sample 1672761 | NCBI WGS metagenome assembly OLPR01 (sample SAMEA3136721, study PRJEB25190) | human gut metagenome | biome: human gut; feature: human-associated habitat; material: faeces | place: Austria | collected 2013 | reverse complement strand
TGTTGTCTTTGCCTGTTTGATCAGAGCGTCGTAATCATCGTTTGCATACTGTGCATCGTTGTTTCCGCCACCTGTCATCCACATATCCAGGAAGGAGATCGGGTCGTTGTAGTCTGCGATCCAGCCGTTACGTGCGATGGAGTAGTCTCCGTCTTTACGTGTCTGCAGGAATGCTGCCCACTCCTGGTTGTTCAGGGTTACTTTTACGCCCAGTTCTTCTTCCCACATGAACTGCAGAGCTTCTGCTACAGCTTTGTGAGCATCACTGGTGTTGTACAGGTATTCTACAACCGGGAATCCTTCACCGTTCGGATATCCTGCATCTGCCAGAAGCTGTCTTGCTTCATCACAGTTTGCTTCATAATCCGCATCGGTCGGTTTATAGTAATCTCCGCCTACGGTACGGAAATCGTCGCCCTCTGCACCATCTGCATCATATACACCGGATGGAACATATCCGTCAGCCGGAACCTCACCAGCCTGGGAAACATTCTCTACGATATAGTTACGATCGATTGCAAGAGAGAACGCTTTACGGATGTTAGGATCTGAGAAAATCTCGTCCTCTGTGTTGAAGCATACATAGTATGTTCCAATATAATCAGCAATGTTAAGCTGTCCATCAGCAAGATATGTTGGAATCTCATCTACCGGCAGATTCTCGATGAAATCAAGCTCGCCATTGTTGTAGCCTTTCAGCATAGCATTGTTGTCATCAAGAAGTGCAAATTTGATGGTATCCGGTCCAAGATTCTCATAATCATAGTAGTTCTCGTTTTTCTCCATCAGGATGTAAGCATTGTGTGACCACTCTTTCATCTTGTATGGTCCATTGCTGACATAAGAATCTACATCATATGTCCAGTCATCATTTCCATCAACTTTATCCTGGCGAACAGGGAATGTTGCCGGGAATGCCATGATCTCCTCGAAATACGGGCAGTCATAGCTCAGATCGATCTGAAGTGTTTTGTCATCAATTGCTTTGATACCAAGTGTGTCAGGCTCTGCACTGCCATCAGCAACTGTATCATAGCCCTGTACCATATCGATCATGTAGCAGTAATCTGCTGCTGTCTCAGGATTTGCAAGACGCTGCCAGGAATATACAAAGTCACCTGCTGTTACGTCCTGTCCGTCTGACCATTTAATACCGTCACGAAGTGTCAGTGTATAAGTTACTGTACCATCATCGTTCGCTGTCTTCTCCCAGGATTCTGCCTGTCCAGGTGCAGTTACTGCATTTCCGTCGCCGTCATCCACCCATTTGACCAGACCTTCAAACATGTGATTACACATGATCGCACCATCTACTGCACTGTTTAATGCAGGGTCGATGGACATAGGCTCAGAAGCGATGCAAAGAGACAGATTATATCCGTCCTCAGATGCAGCAGCATCCTCAGCCATTACCGGTGTGGTAGCGGCCATGCCTACAACCATAGCTGCTGACAGGGCCAGAGACATAAATTTTCTTGCCTTTCTCATTACTTTTCCTCCTTTTTTCTTTTTTGTGCTGCATGAGAAACAACACATTTATTAAAGAGGGATCTCTCCCTACAATAACCTATTTGCAGGATTGCAAGAGCACAGCAACATAGCAATCCATAGTATTCATCCCCTATACCTTATTTGTCCAGCATATGGCATGCAGCCCAGTGCCCCGGCTCATGCTCCCGAAATACAGGGGCTTCCACCTTACACTTTTCCGTAGCATATGGACATCTGGTATGGAAACGGCATCCGCTTGGCGGATTCATTGGACTTGGCACGTCTCCCTCAAGAATGATCCTTTTCTTGGTACGGCTAAGCTTTGGATCCGGCACCGGCACTGCTGATAACAATGTCTGTGTGTATGGATGGATGGGATGACGGTTCAGTTCATAGCTTTCACCCAGCTCTACCAGAGAGCCCAGGTACATAACACCGATCCTGTTGGAAATATGACGTACAACAGAAAGGTCATGGGCAATGAACAGATAAGTAAGTCCCATCTGCTGCTGCATGTCCTCCAGCATATTTACGATCTGAGACTGAATAGAAACATCCAGTGCGGAGATCGGCTCATCACATACGATAAACTCCGGCTTAACGGCCAGTGCACGGGCAATTCCCACACGCTGCTGCTGTCCGCCTGAAAACTCATGAGGATAACGGTTTGCATGCTCTGTATTTAATCCAACCTGTGCAAGCAGTTCCTTGATCATGTCTGCACGGTCTTTCTTATTTGCTGCAAGCTTATGGATATCGATTGCTTCCCCGATGATCTCTCCTACTGTCATACGAGGATCAAGAGATGCGGATGGATCCTGAAAAATGATCTGCATCTTTCTGCGGTAAGGCAGCATATTCACAGATTTGGCTTTGCCAAGAGGCTGTCCGTCCGGCCCAAGAGGATTATCATAAATCGCCTGTCCGTCATAAATGATCTTTCCGCCTGTAGGCTCATACAGTCTGAGAATGGTTCTTCCAAGAGTAGTTTTCCCACATCCGGACTCTCCTACCAGACCCAGTGTTTCTCCTTTTTTGATGAAAAGGGAAACATCCTGCACAGCCTGCACCCCAGGACCTTTCACTCCCTTGATAGGAAAATATTTACGTAAGTTTTGTATTTCAAGGAGTTTCTTATCTTCTGCCATTTTAATTCTCCTCCTTGTTCATCAGATCTTCTACACACAGCCAGCATGCAGAACGGTGTTTGTCGCTGATTTCCACGTAAGGAGGCATTTTCTTCAGACAGATTTTCATACATTTCTCACAACGTGGTGCAAAAGGACATCCTTCCGGAGGATTCAGCATATCCACCGGTGTTCCCTCGATGGGGATCAGTCTCTCATAGCTCTGGGCATCCACACGTGGCATGGAACGGAGAAGTCCTTTGGTATATGGATGGGCAGGCTCATAGAAAATATCATCTACAGGTCCCTGCTCAACAATCTTTCCTGCATACATAACAGATACCTTGTCACAGATATCTGCAACAACTCCCAGGTTATGGGTGATAAAAATAATACCCATGCCCGTCTTCTTCTGAAGGGATTTCATCAGATCCAGGATCTGCGCCTGAATGGTCACATCCAGGGCTGTGGTAGGTTCATCTGCGATCAGAAGCTGTGGATGACAGATCAGGCCCATGGCGATCATAACCCTCTGGCGCATACCTCCTGAAAACTCATGAGGATATTGATTCATACGCTTCTGTACATTGTTGATACCAACCATTTCCATCATTTCCATAGCTCTTTGTTCAGCTTCTTTCCTGCTGATCTTGCTGTCATGAGCACGCAGGGCCTCCACAAGCTGATTTCCTACTGTATAAACAGGATTCAGGCTTGTCATAGGGTTCTGGAAGATCATGGCGATTTTATTCCCACGATATTCCTGCATTTCTTTCTTTGTAAGGGCAAGCATGTCCTTTCCTTCAAAAGTAATGCTTCCGCCAACAACCTTACCTGGTGACTGAAGAAGACCAATAATGGAATAAGCCTCCTGGCTTTTTCCGGATCCGGACTCTCCAACCACTCCCATGACCTCACCATAATCCAGGTCATAGGAAATGCCTCCTACTGCCTTAACCTCACCGGCTGGTGTAAAGAAGGAGACTTTCAGGTCTTTTACTTCCAATAATTTTTCTTTCTTTTCAGACATTGTTCTCCTCCTTTCTTATTTCTTCAGCTTAGGATCCAAAGCATCACGCAGGCCGTCACCAAACAGGTTGAAAGCAAGGATCATCACACTAAGGATCACAGAAGGCACGATCAGACGATAGGTATATGTATACATGCCGCCAAGGGCATCTGTTGCCATGGAACCAAGACTTGGAAGCGGTGCGGACACACCTACTCCAAGGTAGGACAAAAAGGATTCCAGGAAAATAGCAGATGGAATCTGCAGACAGGTGGTAACAACGATCTGCCCGATACAGTTGGGAAGAAGATGACGACGGATAATACGGCCGCCGGATGCTCCCAGTGCCCTTGCTGCTGTTACGTATTCCTGCTGCTTCAGCTGCAGTACCTGGCCACGGATAATACGGCTCATTGTTACCCAGTACAGCATACCGAAAGCGATAAACATGGAAATCAGGTTTGGTCCCAATACAGACACAAAGGACTTCATAGGACTGTTGCCTGCTGAATTTACATATTCTGTAAGGATTGGTTTCATAGCTGTGGCGATCAGAAGTACCACCAGCATCTCAGGTACTGCATAGATCAGTTCTACAATACGCTGCATCACAGCATCCACCTTGCCGCCGCAGTAGCCGGAAATTGCACCATAAACTGCACCGATCACCAGCACAAGAAGTGCTGCAAACACACCTACGGACATGGATACTCTGGCTCCGTACATAACACGTACCAGAATGTCACGGCCATACATGTCAGTTCCAAATACATGTGGAAAAACTTTTTCTCCGGAAGCCTTACGCTCCAGTTCTTTTTGGGAATAACCAAACAGATGCTTTTTGATGCCAAGTTCCTTACGGAGTGCATCCTGATCGATCTCTTCTTCACTGTCACTGCTTGAGGAGTTTCCCTTTTTAGCAGCAACCTTTGCCTGGGCACGGATCACAGCTTCGTCCTTTTTGGTGAATTCCTCCCCCTTGGCTTCAGCCTCTTCCTTAGCCTTGGCGATCATCTCATCTACATCAACCACATCTGTCTTTGTTCTTGAGGCGATCTCTGCATCCAGCTTCTGCTGGTCTTCCAGGGTATAGTGATAAGGATACAGGTTCTCTGCACCTTTGTTAAATTCGTCATAGCCATATGGAACCAGAACCGGCCCCAAAAAAGCAAATAAAAACAGCAAAACGATCACACCAAGGGCTACCATGGCTACCACATTCTTTTTCAGTCTGCGCCATGCATCCTTCCAGTAAGATACGCTTTTACGATCCTGAATAAAGTCATCCTTTTCTTCTTTTGATGCCTTTGAGAAATCCTCCGGGGAAAGATCGTTTAACAGATTCTCAATATCCGGCTGCATACTGACAGGACAGCGCTTCATTTTCTTCTTTTGTTCTGCCACGATCATTCTCCTCCTTTCGTAAGGCTGATCCTTGGGTCAGCTACTTTATAAAGAAGGTCTACCACAAGGTTCATCAAAATAATAAATGCTGCAAGGAAAATCGTTGTACCCATGATCACCGGATAATCACGGTTCTGGATGGACTGTACAAAATAACGTCCAAGTCCCGGAATGGAGAAAACGCTTTCCACTACAAAGCCGCCGCACAGGGTAAATGCTACCTGCGGCCCCAGATATGTAATAACCGGAATCAGGGCATTTCTAAGGGCATGTTTGAAAATGATCTTATTATTCTTAAGGCCCTTTGCCCTTGCCGTCTTGATATATTCCTGGCTGAATGAATCCAGCATGGCTGATCTGGTCTGTCTTGCAGTATAACACATAGGGTAAAATCCAAGTGCAAAGCAGGGAAGTACATATGCCCTCCATCCCTGGGAAGCATCAAAGATTGAAGGGAACAAGCTTAAAGCGTTTGTTCCTGTAAGTGTAACCAGAAGTACAGATGCTACAACAAAGCTGGGCATAGAGATGCCGAGAGTACATATAATACGCAGCACACTATCTGTAAATTTGCCTCGTTTAAAAGCAGCAAGACAGCCAATGGGTATACCTACCAGCACTGCCCAGCACAAAGCAATGGCTCCAACCTTTGCTGATACCGGGAACATCTCTGTGATAATACTAAGAACCGCACGGTTCTTCTGCATTTTCAAAGATACACCAAAATCACCATGAAGAATATTCTTAAGATACATATAAAGCTGAACGTAAACCGGTTTATCAAGACCGTATTTTGCATTCAGTGCCGCAAGAGTTGTTTCCGACGGCGTTTTCTCACTGAGCCAGGGACTTCCTGGCACAGCATTCATTAAAAGGAAGGTAAGACATGCCACCAGAAAGATGGTCAGTATTGCCATTCCAAGCCTTTTTACAAAATATTTGCCCATTTTTCCTCCTTGTTTTCTTTTCCCCTGACACACCATTCTTGCAAATAAAACAAAAAAAGTCTCCGAAAACTTCTTTTTTCAAAGACCAAATCAATTCCGTTCTACTTCATAAGCTCTCTACTATGTCTGTTAGGAAAGTATTGCTCTTTACTACGGATAGAACATCCATCCATAAAATATGCAGAAATTATAGCACCCTTTTTTGCTTTAATCAAGTAACTTTTCTCATTTCTACACTTTAGCATAAGAAAAGACAAGTGAAAGAACGCTGCAGTTATGGTATTTTCCTTGACATCCCGGTCAAAAACCTGCAAAATGATGATAAAAAGAATGGCTGCCACAAACAGGTGCAGCCAGAAGGAGTCGTGAGTCTTGGTCAACTTTGATTATTACCGCATTTTCTATTTTGTCTGCCAGTACAAAAGCTTTACCAAAGCAGCAGAAATCCTGAATAATAATCAGCCCAACATTACCCGCTGCATGAATATCCTGGAGCGCGAACTGAACTGTAAGCTGTTCGTCCGTACTCACCGTGGAGTTTCCCTTACCCCTGAGGGCAAACGTCTGTATGAACATATTTCCGTAGCTTATGAGCAGATTTCCCTTGGCGAAAAGGAACTGGAAAAGGATCGTGGTCTGGAAAGCGGCCTGATTTCCATTGGTGCCAGTGAGACAGCCCTGCGTCTTCTGCTTTTAGATAAGCTGGAATCCTTTCACAAAAAATATCCACATGTACGTTTACGGATTGCCAGTCACTCTACCCCGGAAGCTCTTACTGCCCTGGAAAACGGACTTGTGGATTTTGCAGTGGTTTCCAGCCCTGCCCACACAAAAAAACCTCTCCAGAAAACCCTCCTTGTATCTTTTAAGGAGATTCTTCTGGGAGGTCCTAAATTCGCCCAGGCAGCCAATACACCCCTGCACCTGCAGGATCTTCGGGATTATCCCTTTATTTCTCTTGGGGGACGGACTTCCACCAGGGAAACCTATATGGAGCTTTTTCTCCAGCGGGGACTGCCTTTCCAGCCGGATATGGAAGCATCTGCCACTGACCAGATCCTGCCTATGATCATGCATAATCTTGGCATTGGTTTTTTCCCGGAAATACTTGCCCAGGATGCCCTGCGCCGTGGTCAGGTGATCCAGATCCCCCTGGCAGAAGAGATCCCAGCCAGGGATGTTTATCTGGTACGGGACAGCACGCGGCCCCAAAGTATTGCTGTACGCAAAATGATCGCCGCATTAAAAGAATGATCCTACATGAAACAGATGTCCGCACAATCATCACTGCAAAAAATGATCCTGCAAAATGCAGGATCATCCTCCGATCTGGCAGTCCAGGCCACATACTGCATGGACTGCCTTTTTTAATGTTTCCATATGTTCTGCTGATGGGGGCAGAACCCCGTCCAGCAAATATTCACGACCAAGACCAGTGTATTTATCCTGTCCCAGCCTGTGGTAAGGCAGCAAATGAATCTTATCCACCCCTGGAAGAGTTGCTGCAAATCTGGCAATCCCCTGGATTTCTTCCACAGTATCATTAAACCCTGGGATCACAGGCACCCTTATCACCAGGCGGGTCATCCCGGAAAGCGCTGTTTTTCTTGCATTTTCCAGCATTCGTTCATTAGATCTTCCGGTAAAAGCCTTATGTTTTTCAGGATTGGTATGCTTGATATCCATCAGGTACAGATCCAGATAGGGCAACACCATCTGGATATTCTCCCAGGGCATGCCTGCCATACTTTCTATAGCCGTATGGATTCCTCTTTCCTTTGCACCGCGAAGCAGATCCCTGGCAAACTCAGGCTGGCACAGGCATTCCCCTCCGGAAAGAGTCATCCCGCCGCCTGAACGGTAATAGTATGCCCGATCCTTTTCCACTACCTGAAGCATTTCTTCCACTGTCACATCCCTGCCGATGATCTTCTCTTCCCCCTGCACGATCATCTTCTGAATGGCAAACTCCTGGGATTCCGGATTACAGCACCACCTACACCGCAGGATGCACCCTTTCAGAAAAAGGATGGTACGGATCCCTGGTCCGTCATGAATGGAATATCTTTGTACATCAAAAATCCTGCCTGTTGTTTTCAAGTAATCCATTATGTTCTCCTGTTTCTCAGAATCCCTGCTCTGTCCTTCGTATAATATCATCCTGCAAGGATCTGGACAATGTGGTAAACAAAGCGCTGTATCCTGCCACACGCACCACCAGATGCTTATAATTCTCCGGGTGCGCCTGTGCGTCCAGAAGTGTTTCCCTGCTTACTACATTAAACTGCATATGCATGCCCTTCTGGTCAAAGAAGGTACGGATCAATGCCACAAATTTCTCCAATCCCTCTCTTCCTGACAAGGCAGAGGGATGGAATTTCTGATTAAATAATGTACCATTGGATACAATGAAATGATCAAGTCTGGATACAGAAGTAGCTGCTGCTGTAGGACCGTTCACATCCTTGCCTGCAGATGGTGAAACTCCGTCAGCAACCGGTGTATGGGCATATCTGCCGTCCGGGGTAGCTCCTGTCTGTCCTCCCAGCGGAACATTGGCAGATACAGGATAAAGACCTGCATGGAAGCTGCCTCCTCTTGGGTTGCTATACTGCTGGATAGGCCTTGTATATGTATAAGCAACATCTCTTGCAAAATAATCCACTTCCGGAATATCATTTCCAAACTTAGGTACTTCCAGGATCTTGTTCCGGATCTCTTCGTACCGGCTGATCTTCTCCTTTGAAAGCTTCATGGAAAGCACAGACTGAACCACTGCTTCTGTCATCTTTTCATCAACCTGCCTGCCTGCATTTTCAGCTTCTTTCAGTATGCCCTGGGCAAGATCCTGTACAGACTGCTGATCCAGGCCTTTTCCGTAATTCCAGATCAGTGCCTCCTTTAGTTCCCCAAGGGTAAACTGCTTCTCTTCAAATACCAGCTTCCTGATGGCATAAAGAGAATCAGCCATATTGGCGATCCCAAATCCCTGAGGACCGGTAAAGTTGTAGACAGCTCCACCTTCCTGGGTGGATTTGCCCTTTTTGATACAGTCATCGATCATACTGGATAAAAATGGCAGCGGGCATCTCTCCCCATGAGCCACATCAATTGCATTATCTGCATTCACCATCAAGGAAATACAGTAATCCATCTGTTGCTTATATGCATCATAAAAGTCTTCAAAGCTGTGCATCTCACTGATGTCCTTGGTGGGAACTCCCACCATCTCTCCCTTGTCCATACCCTGGGAGAAAACAAGCTCCAGCGGGCGGCACATATTAAAGAATGCAGCATCATGCCATCCTTCTGTCTTCCCCGCCTTCTGTGGCTCCACACATCCGATGATGTTATATTCCCTGGCATCTTCCAAAGTTAATCCCCGATTCATCAGTGCCGGGATGATCACCTCATCATTATAATATGCAGGCAGACCGATCCCTGTCCTGGTAAGCTCTGCTGCCTTGATCAGAAGATCATGGGGCGAACCGTTCCATACCCGGATGGACAATGAGGGCTGAGGCAGGTTTACATGCATGGAGGCCTGAATACACATAAAAGACAGATCATTGGTCACATCCTCCCCATCTTTATTCTGACCTCCTACAATCAGATTCTGGAACAAACTGTATCCTGCAAATCCTTCCGCAGATACAGCATCTCTGCATTTATTCAGGTCATTCAGCTTCACCCAGATACAATCCATCAGCTCCTGGGCAGCTTCCCTGGTAATCTTTCCTGCTTCTACGTCCTTCTTATAATATGGATACATGTACTGGTCAAATCTTCCAGGTGAAATAGAATGTCCGCTGGATTCGATCTGAATCAGAAGCTGTACAAACCAGAAAGACTGACAGGCCTGATAAAAGCTTTCTGCGCCTTTGGCAGGCACCCTGCTGCAGTTGTCAGCAATAGCCAGAAGCTCTTGCTTCCTGTCCGGATCCGTGCACTTTTCAGCCATCTGCTGTGCCAGTTCGGCATACCTGGCAGCATAATCCATAGCAGCCTGACAGCTTATGATCACAGCCTCCAGAAAACGGGACTTTCTTGCATAGTCACCATCTCCAACATTACACTGAGCCAACTCTGCTCTTGCCTTTGCCATGATCCCCTCAAAGCCAATATTCAGAACTTCCCAGTACTTAACAGTTACGTGCCCCACACCATTATAAAAATAGTTCCCTGGTGTAAAAATATTGTGTTCAATCCCCCGGATGGCTTCCGGTGCCATATAGGAAGTGGCAAGCTCACTGGTGGTCCTGCCCTTCCAATATTGATGGATCTGACGCAGCTCTTCCTTAGTCTCTTCTTTTATGAAAAATGGGTCTGCACTTCTGCCTGCAACCGTATCCAGTTCATCCTCCAGCCATTGATAAGAAAACTCCGGGAATGTCTGGCAGCTTCTGGGTGCAAGGGTGCTGCTTCCTACGATCAGTTCTTCCTCACGGATCACGATGGGAAGGTGATGCAGGATATGTGCAAATGCCTTTGCTCTTCTTTGAATGATCGGTTCTCCCTCAGTCTGCTGATAGGATTCTGTCAGAAGTCTGGCTCTTGCTGATTCGATCTTTGGCATCTCTGCATACAGATGTTCCACCAGTCTTGGAATCCTTGATGATTTTGGAATATCGCTTGTATTATATTTCTCCATGTTACTCCTCTCCCAAAGGGCAGCGCCTATGCTCCGCAATCACAGATGCTTTCCAAAGTCTTTTCGCTGTGGCAGGGTACTCCCTCCCCACCTTATTTTCCTCTATTATATCGAATCATTCCGCAAATGTCAACAGAATCAACACATCATATCCGTTGTATTTTGTGGATTTGTGTTGTTTTTAGTGTTTTTTTCATGTGAATTACATAAAAAAACTGTAACACAGGAAAATCCTATGCTACAGTTCTCATATTATAACCATTGTTATATTTTGATCCTAATCATTAGAAGCCTTAAACCGCTCAATAAACATCAGGAAAAAGCTTATCAGCAGAAGGCCGCTGCACACCCAGATCATTTTATATCCATAGGCAATACTCAGATTACCGCCTACTCCGGCGCCAAGGGCAAACAGGAAAATAATTCCAAAATAATAACCTGCCTGTTCCAGCTTCTTAGGATCTTTGCGTCGCCAGTAAGCTGAAATGGCAGCTGTACCGCTTCGCAGATTACCGATACACATGGTACTTGCATAGGAATATCCGTGGATCTTCCGGAATGTCTGTACCTGCATGGCACAGGCAAAGGATACCAGTATGGTAGCCAGCATATTCATCGTAGATGGAACGAAGCCAACCAAAAACAGGATCACAATCTCTGCTGCCAGAATCCCCTGTCTCCAGTGAAGACGTCTGGCATTTTTAAATTTGCTCTGAATCTTCTCAGCAAGGAAAACCCCTAATGCAAAGGACAGAACCGGAAGCAGATACCGAAGGGCAATCCCCCAGTCACCGGCAAGCAGATGCTGACTGAGCAGCACCACATTTCCTGTCTGCGCATTTGAAAAGACTTCGTCTCTCACATTGTAGGTGTACGCATCCTGGAATCCCCCTGAAAGAGCCAGGAATGCACTGTTTACAAAAGCTTCGGACATCTGTACATCCGAAGTATCTGAAAACAGGTGATGATGTTCGTGGTGTTTTGTTTCCATGAAAAATATATCTCCATCCTCTTTTGTTTTACACAGCCTGTCCAATTCAAGTCGAGCAAAGGCTGTTTAGCTATTAGTTCATATAATACCTGCCTTCTGTCAAAATGTAAAATGTATCGTTCATATTATTGTCATATAAAAAATATATAGTTACTGATCACACCATTCACAGTAACTATATATCTCACATTTTACACTATGAAGTTAATTCAGAATACCTTAATGGCAGCCACTGCAATGCCCACAGTCACCGCCACATCCTTTACCATTCTTTTTATCCTTGATCATACTGCGAACGATCAGGCCTACAATCACAACCAATACAGCGCCTACGATCACTGTTCCCATGGAAATTCCTCCTTTTCCTGAACAGACACTTAAAAGTCTGACTTATGTTTCTTTCGTTAGTATATACTAACAAAAGTAATATGTCAATATCTGTCCTATCCGAATTTCTTACAGTTAAATCTGAAATTCTTCCAAAGAGGAAAGCTTATCACCAAACTCTGTATCGCTGCATTCCTGGAAAACAGCCTCCTTTTGCATTTTCTGGAGGGCAGAGGCAGAGGTTTTCAAAGGCTGGATCGTTCCGGCTCCTGCAATACATCCTCCCGGACAAGCCATACCTTCTAGCAGATATCCATCATATTTGCCCATTTTGGCCAGCTGCATCATTTTTTTGCAATTTGCAAGACCGTCTGCACTGGCAGTCTTTACGGTTCGCTCCGGATCCAAACGGTGAATGGCATTCACAACTGCTGCTGCCACACCGCCGCTGGCAGCAAAGCCTCTTCCATCTGCACTGGCACGTACCAAAGGCTCTCCGTCAGGCAGAGAATCAAAGTCTACGCCCTTTGCCTCAAACATACCAGCCACCTCTTCAAAGGTAAGTACAAAGTCCACATAGCTTCGGATGGATTTTCTGCTTGCTTCCAATTTCTTGGCAGCACATGGTCCCACAAAAACTATCTTGCATTCCGGTTCTTCCTGCTTGATCAGCCTTGCTGTCAGTACCATCGGTGTCAATGCCATGGAAATACAGTCAGCCTGCTTTGGAAACATTTTCTTTGCCATCACAGACCAGGCTGGACAACAGGAGGTTCCCATAAACGGAATCTTTGCCGGAACTTCTTCTATGAAATCCTTGGCTTCTTCAATGGCACACAAATCTGCACCAACGGCTACTTCCCGCACATTCTTAAACCCAAGTGCTTTAAAGGCTTCCCGGATCTTTGTATCCTTAAGCCCTTCAAACTGGCCTGCAACTGCCGGTGCTACAATGGCATATACCGGATTACCACTTTTGATCGCCATAATGGTCTGGTATATCTGACCCTTATCAACAATGGCACTAAATGGACAGCTTACCAGACACATTCCGCAGGACACACACTTATCCTGATCGATCTCTGCCCTTCCATATTGATCTGAATGGATCGCTCCCATTCCACAAGCTGCAGCACAGGGGCGTTCCTGCTTGATAATAGCATTGTATGGGCAGGCACTAACGCATTTCCCACATTTGATACACTTTTCCTGATCAATATAAGAATGGCCCTTCACCATAGATATGGCCTTCTTGGGACAGACCTCCACACAGGGATGTTCCAGGCAGCCCTGACATCCTTCTGTTACCATCACTTTCTTCTCTGCACAGGAATTGCATGCAAACTTAATCACATTAATCAGCGGGGGTTCATAATACTTTTCCTCGATTACACCTGCCTCTACCCCCTGAGAAATAGGGGCATGCTCTGAAATACTCCGAAGGGACATTCCCATGGCAACACGAAGACGTTCGCCTACAACTGCACGCTCCAGGAAAATACTGTCCCTGTATGTGGCAATCTCGCCTGGAATGATCTTGTAAGGAAGCTTTTCCAGATTTTCGATTCCGTCTTCTTCATATGCCATGCGGGCAATTTCCGTGAAGATCTGATGTCTTATTTTCGTCTTAGACGAATATAATCCTCTCATTTAATTCTCCTTTTTGTTTAATATCCGCAATCTGTAGTAAATTATCCTCCGCTATAAAAATACTAACACATTTCTATCCGGTCTGACAAGAGCATCTGTTACATCAAAAGCATCACACCTGCAGCTTCATCTGACCGTCTTTAATATAGCCCATATTTTTCATGCCCCGATAGATCACATAGGAAACTACTGCCGGAAGAATGAAATGGAAAACAAGAATCTTCAGAAGTACCATCAAAGGCTCTTCTGCTGCAGTCATAGTCTGATAAGTCATGATCTGTCCTACCAGTCCGGAAGTACCCATTCCTGCGCCTGTAGGATTATTCGTCATATGAAAAGGCCCTATGATCGCAATCGGTCCTAAAATAGCAGATGCCAATGTAGGCGGCAGCCATATCAAAGGTCTGCGTACAATATTGGGAATCTGCAGCATAGACGTACCAACGCCCTGGGCAAACAGACCACCTACTCCGTTATCTTTAAAACTGGTTACAGCAAAGCCGATCATCTGACAGCAGCATCCTACGGTAGCTGCACCTGCTGCTACTCCGTTCAATCCCAGAATGATCCCAAGGGCTGCAGAACTGATGGGCAGTGTAAGAGCCATACCCATAAGGACAGAAACCACGATTCCCATAAGGATAGGCTGCTGCTCTGTACCCCAGTTGATCATTCCTCCGATCCAGCTCATAAACTGAGAGATACCAGGCCCTAACAGCATTCCAACAGCACCACCGGATATAATGGTCACTGCAGGAGTGATCAAAAGATCCAGTTTAGTCTTTCCTGCTACCAGATGTCCTACCATAATTCCTACATAAGCAGCAATAAAGGCACCTAAAGGCTCTCCAGGGCCGGACAGCACCATGGCTCCCTGCTCTGAAAAAAATGTACCTGCCAGAATATTGGCAGCATAAGCACCGATCATACCTGCAGCTGCCGCAGACAGAAGAACATAGGTGGATTCCTTAAACTTATAAGCTACTCCAATACCAATGCCTGCACCTGTAAGTCTCTGTGCGATCACTGCAAAGGCACTAAGATAATGGCCATAGGTTCCTCCCATCAGATCACCGATCTGTTTTAAAATGGTACCGATGATCAGCGTGGAAAAAAGTCCCAGCGCCATACCGCTTAATCCGTCAATAAAAATATTGGACAGGATTTTCTTAAATGATTTCATTTTTCTCTCCTTTTCCTAATTATTATCCGGCATTTTTGCCGGGAAATCCGTTTGATTGTATCATACTTTCTGCGGATATCCAATACTCAGTTGGCAAAGGAAAGACGGTTCCACACTCCAAACTCATGATGTTCTAGCACTTTAGGTTCTTCAACTACTAAAAATAATATGCTCAATGATTATTGATACATATTTAAAAAAATACAAATTCCACTTTTTTCACCTTACAGCTTCCACAAACACTTAGCCAGTACTCCTCATCCAAACGAATGCTGCTTACTTTGCATTTCTTTTGAATCTTCTCGATTTCCAAGGTTCCCGGATGAATCCGAAGCCCCTGACCTAATAATTTAACATAGCTCTCTTTAATCGTCCAATATCGTACAAAGAAATCATCCTGCTCTGGTATATTTACTATTGTGGCATATTCTTTTTCTGTCAACACAGCTTTTAAAACAGAATCTGACTGTACGCAAACTTTTTCAACATCTATTCCTACTTCCTGATCTGACACAGCTGCCACTACCCATTTTCCGGAATGACTAATATTAAAATGTACTTTATCTACTCCCTTAAAATAAGGTTTTCCAGAATCTGAAACTATAATTTCCGGGAATTTTTCACCTGAAAACAGTTCCTGGTAACATCGTTTCAAAAGTGCCTCGCCTAGAATACATCTTTTTGCATCTTCTCTATGCAAAAATCTATTTGCCTTTGTCTTTCTTTCTTGAGACGCTTGTTCAAACAATTTGTTATATTGTTCTTCTTGCACAGATGTAATATCCAAACAAATAACTTGCAGCATTTCTTATTCTTTCTCCACATATCGTACCAGATCTTCCAGTTTGCCAATTCCTATTACTTTTACCTTTCGATCAATCTGTCTGGCAAATCCTTTTAATGCTTTTCCCGGTCCCATCTCCAAAAATTCTGCATCTGGTTCATCCTTCAACAATCTACGCATACTTTGCTCCCAATGTACCGCATGTGTAACCTGCTTTTCTAATAAGATTTTAACAGCTTTTTGATCTTTTACATAATCGGCCGTTACATTAGACACATAAGGAATCACCATTGAACGGAATGTAACCTTATCTAGTTCTTGTTTCAGAAGTTCTCCTGCAGGTGCCATCAATTCTGAATGAAAAGGGCCACTAACATTAAGATAAACAACCTTTAACGCGCCTGCTTTTCTACACTTTTCAGCTGTTCTTTCAACTGCTTGCCTTTCTCCTGAAATCACAATCTGAGACGGACTGTTATAATTTGCCACAGTTACAATTCCTAAGTCTTCTTCACATATTTGTTCTATCTGCTTTGCTTCCAGACCTATGACTGCAGCCATTGCACCATTTGAATACGCCTCTTGCATGTAAATTCCACGTTTACTAGCCAATTTCAAGCCATCTTCTTTTGTGATCGTTTCTGAATAAACCGCCGCTGCATATTCTCCAAGACTTAACCCTGCTGATGTGCAGGCTTTTAACCCAAATTCTCTTTTTGCAGTTTCTAAAATGCATAACTCCGTTGCAAGCATAGCCACTTGCGTATAACGGGTCTGATTAAGAAGGTTCTCCTGTTCTGCACAAATTTTAATAATATCTGCCCCTGCTGCTTCTCCTGCCATTTCAAAAATATCTCGACAATACGAAAACTGCTGCAAAAAGTCCATACCCATTCCTATATGTTGTGCTCCCTGCCCTGGGAAAAGAAATATTCTTTTTTTCATTAGCAACTCCTATTCTAACTATGTGTAACAATCAATTTACCCTGTGCAACTTTTTTATCAGTCTGCGCCCATACCTTTATTTCCATAAACTTTCCAAATGATTCCATTGTTTCTGCATGAAGAAACAACTGATCTCCCGGGCGAACCAACCTCTTAAATTTCATTTCAGAAATAGTAGCCAAATATCCCACTTTGTTTTGAACATTTTGATCAATACTATTTTCCTGATTTGCTTTATATGCTTCATAGCAATACAAAAGTGCTGTCGTCTGCGCCAATGCTTCTACAATTAAAACGCCTGGAAGAATCGGGTTATCTGGAAAGTGTCCGCCGAAGCAGGGCTCATTTATGGATACATTTTTTACTGCCCTGATATATTTTCCAGGATCAAGATCTAATACTCCATCTACCATAAGAAATGGATATTTATGCGGAAGTATTTTCAAAATATCTTGTATATTTAGAATCATTTCCATTTTATTGTTACTCCTCTTCTGTGTCTTTTATGCCATTTGGATATTCTCAAATTTGGCAGTATGATTATATCTTTCCCAGGTTCTTGTAAAAAGTTCAGCTTTCATGACTTTTCCAGTTGCCTTCATCCTTTTGATAGTTTTAAACATTCCTTCTTTCCAAATTTTAAAAATAAGTGTATCTCCCGTACCTTCCACACGTAACCTCACACTCTCTCCATCCCATCCTTCCTCATACAAATTATATTTTTCGCCCCATGGATAAAAAATGTTAATTGATTTTTTATCTGTTATTACAGGTCCAAACAAAATACTTGTACGATCTTCAAAATGTATAGCAATACCATCTTGATATATTTCATTCCCATTGAATGAAATCTCGATCGTTGTTTCAATAAAGAAATGCTCTTCTTCATACTTTTTGCCTACACGGACTGCATTTACTTCACCGTTCCACATGTCATACCTGTAATCCCCTGACAGTTTTACCTCAAATCCATTCTCCTGCATAGTGACTTCTGCTCCCAATGGATTTTCTATATATACCTCATTATCAGATAACTGTTGTTCTTTCTTTTCTGTCTTACCTACAATCCGATCCAGAATGCTCAAAACAATCTTTCGGAATTCTTCTTCTTGTCCTATTCCCTGTTCGAGCATCTGCTGTAATAGTTCCATGTTGACCATTTTTCCATTCAAAATATCCCAGATTATAATCTTGGTTGCTCTCCATGTCTCTATTATATTTGTTTTCTTTTCTGCCAATATACTCAAAATTTCCTCATCCTTCAGATATGTCTTTAACATTTCTTCCAGAAGTATGAAATACACTGGACGCATATTAAACAGTGAAGATACATATGATAGTTTTTCAATCCGTTCTTCTTCATCCAAAGTTTGTAATTTATCCTGATTTGCTTCCATATATTTTAAAAATGCGATGTCAATATACGAATGCGGTATTTCTTTTTGATCAATTTTTTTAAGAAAATCTCTAAAAAACGTCAAAAACATATCATTTGGAATATCTGATACCTGATCCTGGTAAATTACAGATGCCCATGCTTCTTTACCGCTCACTGCCAGCTTATCTCCATACGAAAGAACACAGCTGTAAAGAAGATCAAATGGCATCACAAACTCTCTGTAAACAGGTTCTGCTCCAAAATTATACTGAAGCGTATCAAGAATATGCCATAATCCTTTTCTTTCATTAAATCCTTTCAGTATAAAATAGTGTGCATGTGGCATTTTCTTGTAGTCTTCCGAATAATACAATTCGGCTGAATCACCAGCTACAATTACCGGATGATTCTGTCTCACTTCATTCATCAGCATTTCTTGAAATTCATCTTTTTCCGGCAATGAATCAAAAACATAATTTTCTGTATGAAGATTCATTATAGGATCTGTAATTTGTTTCGCAACACCATCTCCTGATGTGCAAAGTTCCCCCCAAACTCCAATCCCACACAAAGTATTATTCTGCATAATATAAACTTGAGTATTCGCAATGGGTTTCCCAATATAAATCGTTTGAAAATCTCGTGGAATTTGATAGGTTGTTGTAAATGTAGTATTTTCTGTAGGTCCATATCCATTAATCAGGATTGTATTGGAATTATTTTCCATAAATATTTCTACATGCTGTTTAGAAAGCTTTTCTCCACCTACAAGTAAATAATCCAGTTCACAAAATAGCTTGTGATCTGCTTCAATCATTTGATTAAACAACGAAGAAGTTAACCACATAGTATTAATACCATTATTATGAATAAATAGTTTCAATTTTGTTTTATTCACAAAAGTATCTGTCGAAGGAATAAACACAGTTCCTCCATTCAAAAGTGCTCCCCATATTTCAAATGTTGAAGCATCAAATGCCAAAGAACCCCCAAGAATCATTTTTGTTTTACAATTCAATGGAACATAATTTGTATTACGTACCAAACGCAAAATATTCCTATTAGTAACCATCACTGCTTTGGGCTGCCCTGTTGTGCCAGATGTATACATATAATAAACACATTCATCCCATTTAGAGTTTCTTGTGCAATCTCTAACATTTTCCAGCATATTTCCTTCCGAGATTACTTCGTCAATACTTTTAAAAGAAACAACTCTTTCTATTTCTTCTTTCTTTCCACTCTGTCCAAGATAAACTTTGACACAACTATCTTTTATAATAAACTCTTTTTTTTCCAAAGGCATCATAGGTTCCACAGGCACATATATTGCCCCAGTTTTAAGAATTCCAAGAATCACCAGAATAATATCCACAGATTTCACTGTTTCTATAGCAACTACATCTCCAGGAACAATACCTTGTTCTTTCAACATAGCCGCAATTTTTTCGGACATTTCATCTGCATCCTTATAAGTTATTTTTCTATGTTCATCACAAATTGCGAACGCTTCAGGTCGTTCATTTGCATTCTTCTGAAATACTTCAATAATCCCTGTATGGTCTTCATATGAAGTTTTAGTATTGTTAAACTGATACAAAATCTGTTCTTTTTCTTCCAGGGTAAGCATCTCGATATTTTCAACATTCACAACAATATGCTCTCTCATGATTTTCAATAAGTGGACATAATGCTGTAAAATGCGTTGTGCAGTGTCCTCTTTAAATAATTCTGTACTATATTCAAGATTAATTGTGTAACTGCTATCTTTTAAAATACCCACTTCAAGTGAAAGATCAAATTTAGCTGTATGATTACGCAATGAAATAGGTTCCACTCCTAATTCTTCCAAAAATTTTTGCTCTCTTTGATCTCTTAAGGCAAAGATAATATCAAACAATGGCTGCTTTGTAATATCTCTTGGAAGATTTAAATTTTCTAAAATTTCATACAAAGGATATTCCTGATTTTCAAATACATCGTACGTAATCTCGCTTAATTTACAGATAAACTCTCCCAATGTCTGTCCACTGATTTCTCTCATACGAACAGGCAGTGTGTTAACAAACATTCCTATTGTTTGCTCCAGTTCGGCATGCATTCTGCCTGCTACGGGAGTTCCCAGTGTTATATCTTCTTGTCTGCTATATCGATTTAACAAAATGAACCATGCAGATAGAAAAACTGCATATTCCGTAACTCCGAACTTTTCTGCAATCCACCTAATATCCTCTGTGTCAATACGTTCCTCTATTGTATTACCTTCATAATTCCTATTGCTTTTCCGTTCATTATCACATGGAAAATCAAGTGGAACCGGGGCGTCTTCAAACTGTTTTGTCCAATATTGCTGTTCTTTGTCAAAATGATGTTTTATCTGCCATTCGCTATAATCTTTATACTGACATGTAACAGGCTTAAGTGTGCCTCCATTGTATAGGGTTAAAATCTCTCGCATCATTACTGTAGTTGAAATTCCATCTGCAACAATATGGTGAACATCTAAAAGGAGACAATTTTCTGTTCCTGTGCAAATACCTGCCCTAAACGGTAATTCCTTTTCCAAATTAAATGGTCGCATAAAAATTGCTTCAGCTTCTTCTAACGAAACCCCTTCATAAAGCGAAATTTGTATTGTTTCATCAGAAATTTTTTGTATAAATTTCTGATTTTCAATAACAAAATAAGTTCTTAACGCTTCATGACGTATGACCAGTTCTTTGATTGCTTGTATCAGTTGCGGAATCTGAATCTTTTCACGAAATTTCAATATCATAGGAATATTATATCCCATACTTTCCGGATTCATTTTCTGCAACATAAACATGCGTTTTTGCACTGAAGACATCTCATAAGCCTCTTTTTCTTCAGCTCTTAAAATTTTATTTTCTCCACAATTCTTATGTTGTGACACAAAACAAACAATTTTGGCTGGGGTTCTTTCCTTCATAATGTCGCGTAAATCAATCCGAATTCCAAATTTTTTCTCAATCTCATTCGCCAGTTTAACAGCAAGCAGCGAATTTCCTCCCAATTCAATAAAATCATCTTGCATTCCAACTTGTTTCAAATTAAGAGTTCTTTCAAAAATTCTTACCATTTCTCTCTCTTCTTCATTTTCAGGCTGGACAAACGCATGTCTCACAGGTTCCTGAATCTGTGGAAGTTTTTTATAATCTACTTTTCCATTAATGGTAACAGGAATTTCATTCAGGCGTAAATAATACCTCGGAATCATATAATCAGGAAGTTTTTCTTTCAAAATCTGAAATATTTCATGAATACACCACTGCAATTCTGGTCGAATTGGACAATCCCTTGGAAAAAGCCACTTCATACACTCTGCAAATTTTGTAATTTTGTATTTCTTCTCTATATCAGTGCCAATTCTGCCATTTCTTGTAAAAACGGCACAGGAATACCGCTCTGTATGTGAGAAAGAAAAGGCATATTCTTTTTCAAGAACGCTCGGAATCCCATATTGAACCGCCTGTCTAATTGCTCTGCTTTTTGCTTGTCTAGAAATAATATTATTTCCATAATCCAAACAAACAATTTCTATTTGTAAATCAACACTCCGCCATATTTCCAGATCAAACCTCATTTATATCCATTCCTGTTAATTCTACCCAAAACATACCACGGTTTAATATATTTCCATTCTTACTAATTTTTTGCCTGAATACAATTACTTGATCATTCTCATGCACTTCCTTTATTTCTGTTTCAATTTCAAGTACATCACCTAAAGTTGCTGCCTTGACATATTTTAAATCTGCTTGCCTGATTAATGGATGTTTGTTCTTGATTCCAAGTCTTTTTTTTATATAATCAAAAAAAGCAAGCTCATACATCTGAAAATACACTGAATGATGCATTATTCCATAAGGATCCACATCTCCAGGCCGCACCTGTTGAGTACAATGACATTGATCTTTTTTTTCTGTGCTCATTCGTCTATATGGAGCTTTTCTCCCGATACTCCTACTCCTAATGCATCCAGTGTAGTCGTAATATTTCCTTCTCCAAGAAATGTAATCATCAATGCCAAGACGATTATGGTAGAAAGAAAAGAAAAAAACACGCTTGCCTTGTCTCTAAAATATAACAACATATTGCGCTTTAAAAAACGGACAAATAACATAAATCAAACCTCCATCTTCTTTCCGGTTACATTAATAAATACATCATCCATGCTTCCCTGAACTATTTCCATTCCATCAAAGTCTGTATGTAACTTTTCTACGATTCCAAGTGCATCTTTAGTTGAAGATAAATGTATTGCAACTCCATTAGAAAGACGTTCATAAGACATTTTTTTAGATTCCACTTCCCTTATCATAACTTCAATATCCTTGGTATATAACTTGAGAAGATCTGTTGCGTACTTCTTTTTTAATTCCGATGGAGAATCACTTGCTACAATTTTACCTGCATCCATGATGCAAAGATACTGGGCCATTGCTGCTTCTTCCATATAATGTGTAGTAAGAAATACTGTCATATTTCTCTCATGTCTCAGTCTCTCTATACTTTCCCAAACCTGTTTTCTGGTCTGAGGATCCAAGCCAGTGGTAGGCTCATCCAAAAACAAAATATCCGGTGTATTCATCAAGGATTTTGCAATTTCACATCGTCTCTTCTGACCACCTGACAATTTTCTAAACTGCCTAGACAACAGATTTTCTATGTTCAAGATTTGGGTTACTTCCTCTAAATTTCTTCTTACTATTCTCGTATCTTTTTCATAAAGCGACCCTCTAAGTTCTAGGTTTTCCTGAACAGTCAACATATCATCTAATGTGTTTTCTTGAAAAACAACACCTATTTTTTTTCTTACTTGGACTCCTTGTTTTTTTACATCATACCCACATACTTCTACCGTTCCTTCCGTTTCGGAAAGAAGTGTGCACAAAATATTAATCGTAGTTGATTTACCAGCACCATTTACTCCCAAAAATCCAAACAATTCACCTTGTTTAACTTCAAATGAAATATCATCGACTGCCTTAATATCTCGAAAATACTTTTTTAAATGTGATACCCTAATTGCATCCATAAAATTCCTCCCTATGATCTTATTATCACATAATTTTATATGCTTACCAGGTCTGTGGCTTCCACACTAAAATTTTAGTATGAATCCCTTTTTGCATTCCTCCTACTCTCAGGTTTTCATATCCTCTCCCCTTTCTTGAATAATTATTATTGAACTAATCCATTACGAGTTTATTTTTTTATACATATAAGGCTAGTAGTTAAATTCATTTCACAATTTTCATATTCAAATACACCTTTTCTCTGTGAACACTGACTCAATCAATCCATAGCTTTTCTTCCTATTCAGTTAGAATCCGTATAACGCTTACTATTCTCTCAAATTTAATATTCAAACATAAAAAGATTCAATTCCTTGATATCTCGTTATATTTATATCTATGGCTATAAATCCATATCTAATTTTAATAGTTGTAGGATTTGTCTTGCAGCCGTAACTTTTTTTTGTTAAAGTATGTAAAGAATTTTAAACCAACAGAATTCATCCTATAAAATACTCATTTTATTGACCGGAGGTTCTCATGATTATAGATTTTCATACTCATATTTTCCCAAACAAAATTGCTACAGGAGCTCTTTCCAAATTATCTTCTATTATTAATGTGCCTCCAAGCATGAACGGCACTGTGCAAGGACTATTAAATTCTATGGCTGCAGCTAATATTGACACAAGCATAATTCTACCAGTCGTCACAGACCCCCATCAATTCGATTCCATCTTCCGTTTTGCAGCTCAGATTAATGAACACCAGGATAACTCAAACCCTCAACTAATATCTTTTGCTGGAATACACCCTGATATGGATAACTATAAAGCGCTTCTTCATAAAATTGCTTCTCACGGTTTTTTGGGTATCAAACTTCATCCCAATTATCAAGGTGTAAATTTTGATGATATACGCTATATGCGAATTATTTACACTGCATCTGAATTAGGATTGATAATCCAGGTTCATACAGGTATTGATCCATACACACCTGGAAAACTCTATTGTTCTCCTGACATGATTCTTCGTGTGATCAAAGAAACAGCTGCTCCTAAGCTTGTTCTTGCCCATATGGGAAATAACGAAAACTATGATGAAGCAGAGGCAAAATTGTGCGGACAAGATGTATATTTTGATACAGCATATTCCATTAAACATATGTCTCCTGAACAGTTAGTTCGTATGATACATCATCATGAATCTGACAAAATACTGTTTGGAAGCGATGCCCCTTGGACAAGTCAGAAAGCAGATGTAGAAAAGCTACGTTCCATTACAGATCTGTCCCCAACTGAAAAGCAACAAATATTCTATCAAAATGCCCAACGTCTTCTAGGTCGTTGATCATGTGTTTCGGGATCATAAAGGAATACCTCCATGCTTCTTTTTGATCCCGCCTCTAACAGTACGACTTTTCATACTCAGCCAGTCTGATAATGCTTTTCTGGTTTCTTCCGGATGAATCACATGATCTATGTATCCTTGTTCAAGACCAAATTTCAAGTCAGATGCCATCTGTGTATACTCCTGCATTTTCTTACTATAAAAAACTTTAGCTTCATCAGCTGACATTTCTTGCATTAATTTTCCATAAAGAAGACTAACTGCACTTTTAGCTCCCATAACTGCAATCTCAGCTGTAGGCCATGCAAAAACTTCTTCAGCCCCTAAATGTTTACTATTCATGGCTATATATGCTCCGCCAAAAGCCTTTCTGATAATAATATTCCCCTTAGGAACGCTAGCTTCTGCAAAAGCATATAACAGCTTTGCCCCATGTCTTATAATGCCCTTATATTCTTCCTCTTTCCCAGGCATATAACCTGGAGTATCCGTAAATGAAATAAGTGGAATAGAAAATGAATCACAAAAACGAATAAACCTTGCCGCTTTATCACTCGCATCACAGCTTAAAACTCCACATTCAACAGCAGGATTATTTGCTACAACTCCCACAGTCCTTCCATTAAGTTTTGCCAGTCCTATAACAACAGCACCAGCAAAACTTTTTTTAATCTCTACGAAACTATCCTGGTCAAAAACACTATTAATCAAGTCATGAATATCGTAAACTCTTTTGGGATTTTCCGGCAGTCTGAACTGAAATGTTGGTACCTTATAAGATGCTTCAGCTTGCTGCACATTTTTATAATTTCTTGGGAGTATTCCAACTAAGTTACGAATTCCTTCCAAACACTCCTCCTCTGAATTATATTCAAAATCTGCATTTCCATTAATATGGCTATGAATTCTACTGCCACCCAATTCTTCTGTAGAAACATTTTCACCAATTACTTCTTTTATGACTTTCGGTCCCGTAATATACATTTGACTAATATTCTTAACCGTAAAAATAAAGTCCATAATTGCAGGTGAATAAGCTGCTCCCCCTGCGCAAGGTCCAAGTACAGCACAAATTTGCGGAATCATACCAGAAGCTTTCACATTTTTTCTAAAAATTTCGCCATAATAGGCAAGCGCCCCTATTCCTTCCTGAACCCTAGCTCCTCCCGAATCATTGATACAAATAAAAGGAATCTTACGTTTTATTGCATAATCTAGAGCTTTTACAATATTATATCCGTGTACACGTCCCAAAGATCCACCTTTCCAAGTAAAATCCTGAGCTGCTACTACTGTCTTTTTTCCAGCAATTTTACCAACGCACACCCATACACCGTCTCGCGTTTCATCGGTGGTAAGCTCATTGTAAATTCCCTTGTCAAAAAGCAATTCCAATCTTTCTCGTGTATACAGTTTTCCTTTCTTGTGCTGTTTTTCAACTAATACCTTTTCATCCATTGTTTTACCCCTATCATTTTTAATACTCTCTTACCAATTGGCCATTTCAAAGCACATTACCA
>OLPR01000882.1_pt1 | contig 25827 bp, 18 predicted proteins | sample 1672761 | NCBI WGS metagenome assembly OLPR01 (sample SAMEA3136721, study PRJEB25190) | human gut metagenome | biome: human gut; feature: human-associated habitat; material: faeces | place: Austria | collected 2013 | reverse complement strand
CCCGCAAACTGGCGCGCCTTGTCCGCAAAGTAACTCGAGCCAATATCACACTCCCATAAAAAGACTGCAACCGGCATCACACTGATGCAAGTTGCAGTCAAACTTTATCGACGCACGTACTTCCTCGAATGCTTACGTTCTTTGTGCTGTCTGCATATGTGTTTACGTCATACGAACAACCATTTAGAGTGTGGTATGACCACAATATTATGCCGGTATTCGAATGGTTTGTCCCGAATTGGCTCAGCTTTTTAACCGTTGCCATATTACTTATTATTGTTGCTAACAACTTGTATCATAAGGTGACTGACAGGTATCTGTACGATGGTAGAGTGATATGTGTGCTTGGTGTAGTTTCGTTTTTACTTATTTGGTACCGTTTGTCGGGCCTTTATAACTATGTGTCATGGTTTGGGTGTGTATCATATGTTGATGTTATTATATTAGTATGCCTTGCACATATAGTGGCATTTATTTACGGGCGTTGTTGGTTGTTATGGCATACAAAATCTAATAATGAGAGGAGCAATACATATTCCATGATCATACACGATTGGCCTATATGTGATAGCTCCGGAGATATTATGGCTTTTAGCGAAGACGCTAAGAAGGTCGCAACAGAGATTAAGGATTTGGATTCAAATTTTACATGGAGCCTTGCTATTACTGGACAATGGGGAATAGGAAAGACATCATTTTTAAATATGGTTGTGAAAGAACTAGACAACGACGAGTTTGAAGTTCTGTCTTTCAATCCACGAGACAGTAAGTCATGTGGGAATATTCAGGAAGATTTTTTCTCTCGACTATCTTGCGTTTTGGCAAAGTATGATGGCTGTTGCAATGGTACGATCAAAAAATATATGGCTTCTCTGCAACTTATTGATAATCGCAGATTATTTGAGAGATTGACAAATTTCTACAAAATATGGAATAAGGATGGCTTGAAGGGTACTGTTGAAAAGTCATTCAAGGCATTGTCTAAACGTATTCTTGTCCTTATTGATGATTTTGACCGTTTGTCCAAGGATGAGATAGAGGAAGTTTTGAAGTTGATAGATAATAATGCGGCTTTTAGCAATCTGGTGTTTCTGACGGCATATGATAAAGAGCAAGTGAACAAAATCTTTGGTGACACGTACAAAACACCGGATGCTTGTTTTGTGGATAAGTTCTTTAATTTAGAGTACTTGATTCCGATCAGACCATATTCTTATTTGTCAAAGTATTTGGAGGATAGTTTGGTGAGTCAAATTCATGCAAGCGTTGACGAGGAAGAGGAAATCCGGTATTCGGTAAACGGTAACATTAAACTCTATAAAAAGTGTTTGCCAACATTGAGGGATATAAAGCGTTATGTGAATCAGGTCGTTATTGATTACAGTAATGTGAGGGGAGAAGTGAATGTTAATGAATACCTACTCTTGCATTTGATAAAATATAAATACCCAGAGAAATATAAAGCTTTATATCAATTCCAGTATATTGAAACAGGAATGGCTTATGGACACCCTAGCATAATATACCTTAAGAAAGACGTAACAGAAAAATTGGATATTTACCCTATTTTGACAAGACTCTTTTTGGATAGTGAACGAGCCATCGGGGAATCATACCGTCATATTTTCGAAGTTAAAAGTTTTGATTGCTATTTCGTTAATCAAATGTTTGGTGCTTTGAGAATTATTGAAATGGCAGAATTGTTCTATGAAGAATTTGATGATGCTTGTAGAAAAATCGACCAATGGATAGTAGATGATGATAAACGTAATGACCTTTATGAGTATTTATCAAACTATCGTATGACTAAATTGGGCTCTTCTGAAGAATTCTCACGTTATGTCGATATAATTGCATATTTTGCGTCAAAAGTGCCAGAGCCTCGAGCATATTGGTTATTCAGTGGAATCATTAATAAAAAGAACATTGATGATTATTATTGTAGTAAGTACCGAACTGATTCTGAATCATTAAAGAATAGTATCCTGTCAATTATTACAGATGACTCTAATAAACCAGATTATGTGCTGCTACAATCATTACATGCTGACTATAGAATACATGACAACGGGGCCGAGTATTTGATTGATGATGATGATATATGGCCACGACTTAAAAGTGCCTTTGTCTATAAAATCAAGAACGAATCTGTGGGGGAATCAATGATGGCAATGCTGTATAAGTGTATCGATCATATGGAGTTACAATCTAGAAGAGTAGTTCTTGATAAGGAATGCTTAACAGTCATTCGTGAGAAGATAGAAGGCGATCCGTCTTATTATATCAAACATTTTGTCCGTTTGGGTGCAGTGTCTTCGAGTCCGAATTATAACAGTATCGTTTGTGAACCATTTTGTGTACAGATTTGGGGAAACTACGAAAATGTGGAAAATTTTATTAAGGATTGTAAAAGAAAGGGAATAGATGGTAGCGTGTTATCATATAACTTTTGGCGAATATATGAACATAACGACTATAAACCTATAGAATTTGATAATCAGGGAGATGTTCAATCGAAAATTGACAATAATATGTCTGATGAGGTAGTTGAACTTGAAAGTTTATTAAAATTGCAATCAAAAGTTGACCAGATCCCAGTGGATGTTGTGTCGGAGAACTCCAAGGTTAAGATTGAGTATAAGAATAGGTTATTGGCATTGAAGAAAGAAATAGAAGAGATTCATCTTTATATTAAACTTAACGGTTCTGTCCGATCTGCTATTGATGATCGCTTGAAATTGCTGGAATCATGACGTTACTATTCCTTACAATGTCCTCCGGGATGAGGACGATAGACGAGAGTGGCATCTACACCGACTTGATGCGGAAGTTCCGCGATGAGGGGTGGGAGGTGTACATTGTGTATCCTAATGAGCGTAGGTTGGGAAGGTCTACGGAATTTCACAATGATGAGCATGTGCATTTTTTGGGGGTGAGGACGTTGAACCTGACCAAGACCAATGTCGTGGAGAAGGGGATAGGGCAGTTGCTACTTGAGTGGCAGTTCAATACCGCTATCCGGAAATATTTCAAAGGGATCAAATTTGACTTGATTATCTACTCAACTCCTCCGATCACTTTCAATAGTGTCATCAAGGCTGCAAAAGCAAATTCCAAGGCAGGAGCGATTTCTTACTTGATGCTCAAGGACATATTTCCACAGAATGCAGTGGATTTGGGGATGATGAGCAAGACTGGACTTAAGGGGCTGCTTTACAGAATGTTCCGAAGTAAGGAGAAGGAACTTTACCGCATCTCGGATTTTATCGGATGCATGAGTCCGGCGAATGTACGTTATGTGCTTAAGCATAATCCGGAGGTTTCGGAGAGCAAGGTGGAGATAGCTTCAAATTCCTATGATGTGCCTAAGGAATATGTTGATTCGTATTCCGAGCGCAAGAATATACGTGAAAAATTTAAACTTCCGATGGATAAACCAGTATTCATTTATGGTGGAAACATGGGAAAGCCGCAGGGAATTCCGTTCTTGGTGAAGTGTCTTCGTGCAGTGAAAGACCGCACTGATTGCCATTTTGTGGTAGTCGGTGATGGTACGGAATATCCTAAATTGGAGACGTTTGTGAACGAGTGTGATACAAAGGCGGTGTCAGTGTTCCGCAGACTATCGAAAGAGGATTACGATGCACTGGCTGCGGTCTGTGACGTGGGTTTGATATTCTTGGACTACCGTTTTACCATTCCAAACTATCCGAGTCGATTACTTCCATATTTGATGAGTCATAAGCCAATCATCGCTGTGACAGACCCTAATTGCGACACAGGTACACTTGCAGAAAAGAATGGCTATGGGTTTTATTGTCCGAGCAATTCCGTTGAACGATTCGTTGAAATCGTAGATAAGATGTTGGCCTCAGACATCCGTCAGATGGGTGAGAACGGGTATAAATTCTTCTTGTGTAACTATACTACAGAGCATACATATGATGCCATAGTTAAACATATAAAATAAATGTTATATACATTAGCACATATTCTTAGAGATAAATTGCCGTTGGTTTGGTATGTTGTTGACACTGTGAACTCAAAACTATTTTATGTCCGCTATGGAAAGAGATTAAGGGCATTCAAGTTTTCAGTTGTACCAGAGGGCTATCTTTATATGCCTATAAGTGAGATTGCGACTGATCGGTTGGTTAAGTTCTTTGATCATCAACCGGAAGAGGCATATAAATTCTTCAAACCTCATGGATTTGATGCGGAATCGATAAAGAAGTTGCAGAAGAATAAATCATTCTTGGCTTATGTCCTCATTGATGAATCTAACGGAAACATAGCAGGGTATTGCTTTAATCGTGCATTTTTCTTTGGAAAGGGATTTCGTGGACGGATGGTTGACATTGATTACCGTGGCCGAGGTCTTGGAACGACGATGAACCGCATGCTGAACGAAGTTGGATTCGGTATAGGGTTGAGATTATTTGAAACGGTCTCGAAAGACAATGTTGCGTCTTATCGCAGTGCTGTGAGTGCGAGTGCTTTCAAGGTGGTGAAAAAACTGCCACATAATGAATTGTATTTAGAGATACTTAACGAAATGAAACAGAATGAAGAAGATGGTTTGACCTCTGTAATGCGCCGTGGTGGGGGGGGTAATTAATTGTGTATTAGTTTGTTACAGTAAGTATAGCATAGGTCTCAATCGGCAGCCATACTTAATGGTAAGGAGGGCTGAATGATGGAGAATCGGTGCGATGTTATTCTGACCTATTGCTGGAATCGAGTAGGTTATACGATACTAAAGTCACTTCATAAGAGAGGCCTCAAAGTGTGGGCGGCTGACACGAGCAAGGTGAATATATGCTCAATGTCGAAGTTTTGTAGCGGTAGCTTCACTTATCCGGATCCTTTTACTCATGAGTGGGAGTTCATATCTGCTCTGAAAGAGAAGATTGGTGAGTTGCGACCAAAGATGCTCCTACCGACCCATGATGAGAGTGTTGTGATAATGCGGCATAGGGATGAGTTTCCTGCTGGTCTGATCATTCCTTATGAAAGCGAAGATAAACTGCTCCTGCTTGCGAATAAGGCAAGAAGCACGGAAGTTGCTCGAAAAGCAGGCGTGTCTGTACCGGAAGTTTATCATTCGGCTGAAGTGGTGAAGAAATATCCAGTTGTGTTCAAAACTGTCATTGGCAATTCTGCTAAAGGTGTGTTTTTTCCAAAAGATAGAGAAGAGTTGGTGAAACTTATGGATGAACATAAGGATGAGGAAACCCTTTTGGAAGAATGGATTGGCGGTACAGATTATAGTGTAGATTGTGTCCGGTGGGATGGCTTCTGCAAGACTTCAGTCTATCATGCATTGGTAACTAAAACAGATGGAGGTGGAACCACGACTCAACGTGAAATTGTGAATATGCCTCAGTTGGAAGCGGCTGCTCTGAAATTGATGGATGCTGTAGATTTCCATGGCGTTTGCGGCTTGGATTTTCGCTATGATGCGGAAAAGAATAAGATTGCATATATTGAGACTAATGCTCGCTTTACAGGGGGCTTGGCTACACCAGTTGCCGCAGGATTTGATATCCCATGGATAGTCTATAAATTGGCAACGGAAGGCAAATATACTGAGCCCATCAATGTTCGTATAGGCACTAGAACGAAATGGATATTGGGAGACATTATTACGCTCGTAGGCCGTATTCTTAAGTTTAAATGGAATTTATCTGAATTAAGACGAGTTTTCTCTTTTAGCGGGTTTGATGCATATGATGATTTTTGCAAGGATGATAAAAGGGCTATACTTGGCGAGTTCAGTTACTACTTCGGGAAATTGTTGAAGAATGGGAAACTAAATCCATAGAATTATGGGCAGACTTATATATAGTTTTGTACGGTGGATTCAAAGGATGATGCTGAAGAGGCGTGGTTGGGTGCTTTCAGATAATGTGATAATCTCAATCCATGGAGTGAGAAAGATAGGGGGGCAAGATATATTGTGCTGATAATGTGAATATTTACGCAGAGTGTATGCTTGTGGCTTCCTCGGATATTACCATTGGAAAGAACAGTACACTGGCGTATCGCACATTACTCACAACGAATGCGAATCCGAATGCTCCATATAACGAATTGTGTAAATTATATCCTCCAATTCATCAGGAAATACGAATAGGCGACAATGTCTGGATAGGTGCTGGAGTAATAGTTCTTCCTGGATGTCGGATCGGTAATAACAGTGTGATTGCAGCAGGCTCTGTTGTATGCTCTGACATCCCGGATAATTGCATGTCAGCGGGTGTTCCTGCAAAAGTGAAAAAGCGACTGATAGTGTAGATAAGGCTGAAACTGTATTGCAGTCTTTCTTTACGTTTGAAGGGTAAAAGTGTTATGACCTCAGAATCGTCAAGGCTTGGAAGAGGCGGACGGAAATTCACCCGAAATGACAGAAAACAGATATTAAATTGAAGTTTTGGGGAGTCGGACACGGAAATTGAACGGATTGGTCACTGCTTCGCTCGGAGTGAAAACATTAAACGACAATCCATTCATGTCTCAGTTTGCTGCATTTGGAGTTGAAAATGTGCCATAAGGGCAGCGTTCAATATGTCATTTTGTCAAAAACGGATAAGATGTTCAATTGGTATGTCTATTGAATTTGACAGCATATGATGATCGTATTGAGATGTTGACAGTTTGTTTTAAAACTGTTTTCGAATATACGGTTAGAAAGTTATTCTGTTAAATCTTTTAATTTGCTAGCTATGGAATACAAAAAAACCAAAGTTTTAGTGAAGAGTCGCATTCAGTTAGCTGATTGCAGTCGCAAAGGCCCATGTGGTAGGCCTTCTTGTTCGTCCAAACCTTCGGGAAGGCACTAGTGTTTTTCGCGGTAGCGCAAATCGCTACCGCATTCTGTTATGTATTACTACACATTTCCATATATCATTTACAGGAACTATCAAGATTATGGATATCTTACAGATAATCGTAATTTTGGGTATGACACTGCGTCAAAAAGTTGTTTGAAACTTGGCGATAGAATTCTGTCAAAGACAGGGAGCGTTTTTTACTCTGTTTTGTCGGAACATCCTCGCTCTTTGACTGAAATTGTCGATGAGTTGAGCTCAATCTTCAGTGATGCAGCTCGCATAGACATAGAAAATGATGCTTACAGCTTTTTCTCGGATCTTTCCCGAGATGGATTTATTGGTCAAGTTCCCAGTCTTCAAGATGTTTCTTTGAACTCTTCGTTTTCCTACGATTTTAGAGAGCCTCTTTTACTGAGTGATGAGGAGAACTCCGATGAGAGTAGTTCCTTGGATAGCCTTTGGAATGATGAATATAGATTGGTGCGAGTCCATTTGAATATTTCTGGACCTTGTAATGAACATTGCGTTCATTGCTATTTCCCGGATGAGTACAGAACAAAAATAATGTCGAAAGCCCAGTTCTGTTCAATATTAGACCAGTGCATCGAGTGTAATGTCATGAATATTACATTGAGCGGCGGCGAGCCTATGTTAAATCCGAACTTAATCTATTTCATTGAGAAGTGTAGAGAGAATAACTTTTCAATAAATATTCTGTCCAATCTTACCTTATTGACGGATGATATGGTGTCAGTATTCAGTAAGACGCCGTTGCTCAGTGTGCAGACATCGCTGTACTCTATGGATGCTGCTATTCATGACTCTATTACGAATGTGAAAGGTAGTTTTGTAAAGACCAAACACGCGATAGAAGTGTTAAGAGAGCATAATGTTCCGATGCAAATTAACTGTCCGATAATAAAACAGAATAAAGATTCGTATCAAAGTGTTCTTGATTGGGCGAACTCGCTTAACATAGAGGCCAATAGTGACTATATGATATTTGGCTGCTTTGACGGATTAGGTGGAAATTTGTCCTGCCGTTTGGACCCGTCTCAGGTGGAGATTCTTCTAAAAAAGAATAATGTTGCGACGAATATAGTGAGAAAATCAACAGATGACACTAATGGCTTATCCGAATCGAGATATTCCGTATGTCCAGTTTGCCTAAATTCTTTATGTATTTCATATGATGGCACAGTGTATCCATGCGAAGGCTGGCAAAATATGATTCTTGGCAATGTTAATGATACTCCTCTTTCTTGTTTGTGGGCCGAGTCTGAAGGAATAAATAAGTTACGAGGGTTGACAATCGAAGAAGATTTTCCTCAATGTGCGGCTTGTGAGAATAAAGATTATTGCTCAATTTGTTTAATTCGTAATGCTAATGAAAGTAGTCAAGGCGACTACAAAAATATAAATCCATACTTTTGTGAGATCGCCCGCATCAAGAAAGGCTTGACCAAAAATTGATTTGAAAGTAGTGCGGTTGTTGCGCGTATAGTGCAAGGACAAGTTTGTCGGCTGTTTGATATGGAAAGTCTTCAATGTGTTGCACGTGTGTGGAGGCTATACCCTTGTCATGAAAAACAGACAAAAAATCCGGTTTGGTGGACGACCGGAAGCCGATTTGAGATTGAAATTTTGATGAGTCGGATGCGGAAATTGAAGGGATTGGTCACTGCTTCGCTCAGAGTGAAAACATTAAACGACAATCCCTACGTTAGTTTTTGACTTGGATCATGAATGAACTCATTTCTAAATACTTATCCGATTATATGCATAACCCGGACCCGCAGTATGCTGTTATGCTCAAGGGTAAGTGGGGTTGTGGAAAATCATTTTTTGTTAATAAGTGGATTAAAGAATATACACCTGCCGGCAAAAAAAAGTCTCTCGAGCCTATATATGTTTCGCTATATGGGTTAAAAGATACATCCCAGATAACGGAATCTATTGATCGGGTGCTGCATCCTTTATTGTATTCAAAAGGCGCGAAACTCGCAAAAAAACTATTAAAGATTGCTGGAAAGGTTGTCTTGAAGACATCGTTTGATGTTAACAAAGATGGTAGCGAAGATATTTCGTTAGATGCGACTCTGGATTCAGTGTCTCTTTTGTTATCTAAGGATATTAATGTCTTGGGAAACAAGTTAATCATTTTTGATGATTTAGAGCGATGTCTTATTGATATGAAGCTTCTTCTGGGTTATGTCAATAGTTTTGTAGAACACGGATCTTGTCATGTCATTCTTGTTGGTGATGAAACGCGAGTAGTTAGTCGCTGGAAGAAAACTCTGATTGAGTTTAAAGAAAAAACTGTCGGTCGTGAATTTGAAATAATGCCGGATGTTGATGATGCTATTACCTGTTTCCTTCACGGATATATTCCTTCTGATGAATGGCTGCAAAATCAAAAGACTTTGATTACTGACATCTTTCATGCGACGGAGTGTAATAATCTTCGCATTTTACGTCAGTGTTTATATGACTTTAATGGACTATATGCCGAAGTGAGAGATTCCATAGAGGAAAATGATGAACCTTTTATGCAATCTCTACTAGCTTCATATATAGTCGTTTATAGCGAGTATCGCGGTAAATGTCATGATTTGTTTTCACAATGGGAATGGAGTTATGCTGCCGGAATAGCGGGAAATAGTGAGATGAAAGAGCGGATAAGTGCTCTGTGTCAAAAATATAAAAGTATTGAAGATAGGTATAATTTGGATGTGCTGAATACTAATCATATAACGAATATTGTCAGATGGATTGAATCGGGGTATAGTCTTAATACTTATATCAAGGGGACTCTTGAAATGATGCGGCATAATACAACTCATCTGGAAAAGTTGGCGGGATTCCGGGATATGCCGCTTGAGATTTTTGAGAATGAGTGTTCGGCATTAGAACAAGATGTAGTCAACAATGCATTTCCAAATATTTTTTTGTTGGGGCGTTCTTTGGCATTTCTTGCGTTTTTTGATGATAAGAGTCTCTTCTGGATGAAACAGGCAGTTGTATCGCTTGCTAAAGAACACGTTAAAGAGATTTATATTAAACAATCGACCAAGGAAGAACTCTATGAGCAGAGAAGTGAGTTTATTCAGGGGGTGAACTCTTTTGGTCGGTTTCGTGAAACTGCCGTGGGGGCTGATGTTATAAAATATACTGACGGTGTGTTTAATGATTGTGACAAAAATCTTAAAAATGAGTTTGAGGTAGTTTTATCTCATATCACGGATGATAATGTTGGGCAACTTTTAGGCTTAAGTCAAAAGCCAACTCCAGATAAGCAGTGCCCATATAATTTAACTTCAGTTTTTAAGAATATAGAAGTAGAGGACCTTTTTAATTCTGTGCAAAACTTGAGCAATAAGAGCCTTAATATCCTGTCCTCTTTTTTGAGCTCGCATTATGGCTTTTCTTATTGTTTGGGAAATGGTAGTAATAGGTTTTCAGATGATTATACCGTGCTTTTGGGTTTGAAGTCAAAACTAGATGATGAATATAAGAATAGGAGGAGTATTGATAGATATGTTTTAGGTAAGTTTATGCACAATCTGGACGGCGCAATAAAGAGGGCTAGTGGCTATAACGATGCTATTGATGTGTAATGAGGAGAGCAATATTCTATTTGGAAGCTAACAGCAAAATTGCATCTTGTGATATAAAGGATTTCAACCAACATGGTAGTATGTTTTTGATTTGAATGATTTACATTGATATTACGAATGATACTTAAATGGATTTTTGATAGGGTGGTGGCCTTGTTGGGCTTACTCGTTTTGTGGCCGGTATTGGTGGCCGTGGCAATTATGGTGAAAGTGAAGATGCCTGGAGGGCCTGCGTTCTTCGTGCAGAAACGTGTGGGCAAAGATGGCAAACTCTTTAATTGTCATAAGTTTAGGACGATGACGGTCAAACATAATGGTTCGACGGTTTCTGTCGCAGGTGATTCGCGGATTACTCCGTTCGGAGCTGTTCTGCGTCATTATAAATTGGATGAGCTTCCTGGATTGTGGGATGTATTGATAGGCAATATGTCTTTCGTGGGCCCTCGCCCAGACGTTCCTGGTTATGCGGACAAGCTCGTTGGTGATGACAGGGATGTGCTGAAGCTTCGTCCGGGCATTACTGGTCCGGCGACATTGAAATATCGACTCGAAGATGAGATGATTTCCGAGTATGTGGCGAAGAAGCAGGCTGAAGGAGACTCCCGGTCAATGCAGGAGATTGCAACGGAGTACAATGATACTGTAATTTATCCGGACAAGGTGCGGCTTAACTGCTATTATTACAGGCACTATTCATTCATCAAGGATATCGAGATGATTTTCGCGACAGTGCTGCATTTCAAGGTAAAGTTCGCCGGTGAGGAAGTGTAGATCCGAGTATTTAAGTAGCTGATTTTAAAAATTCTAAAATAAATAATACTATGTCAGAGGAAAGAAAAACAATTTACCTTTGTCTGGCGCATATGTCAGAAGAGGGCTGGGAACAGAAATATGTCAAAGAAGCGTTTGACACAAATTGGGTGGTGCCGATGGGCCCGAATGTGAATGCTTTCGAGAAGGATTTGGAGGCGTTCGTGAATAGCAAAACCAATGAGACTGAGCCGCTTGACAGGAAGGTGGTATGCTTGTCTGCCGGCACGGCTGCAGTTCATCTCGCTCTCTTGGCTTGCGGAGTGGGCTCAGGTGACGAGGTTTGTGTACAGTCTTTCACGTTCTGCGCATCGTCTCATCCGATAACCTACCTCGGCGCAAAACCGGTGTTTATCGGTTCGGAGCCGGAGACGTGGAATATGGATCCTGCGCTTCTTGAGAAGGCAATCATTGACAGAAAAGAAAAAACGGGCAAATATCCGAAGGCGATTGTCCCGGTGGCTCTCTATGGTATGCCGTACAAGATTGACGAGATCATGGCTATTGCCGACAAATACGGTATTCCGATTGTCGAGGATGCCGCTGAGGGCATGGGTTCGCGCTTCAACGGCCAGGTGCTCGGAACTTTCGGCAAATACGGCGTGCTGTCGTTCAACGGCAACAAGATGATCACGACTTCCGGCGGTGGCGCTCTTGTCTGCCGCAATGCAGAAGACGCCAATGAGGTCATGTGGTATGCGACACAGGCTCGTGACGCCTATCCTTACTACCAGCATACTGCCATCGGCTACAACTACCGAATGTCCAATGTCTGTGCGGGTATCGGCCGTGGTCAGATGACTGTCCTCGATGCCCACATCGCTCACCATCGTCATGTGCAGAAGCTTTACGAGGAACTGCTGGCCGATGTTCCGGGCGTACATATTCATAAGCAGCCTGAGGATCCGCGTTATGATGCGAATTTCTGGCTCTGTGCAGCGACATTGGACCCTTCCGTTCACGTTCAAGGTCAGGAAAATGCCTACAAGGAGGTGATCAAGACCGCAGTGGGCGGAGCTGCAGGTGTGATTCACGCCGTAGATTGTGCGACGACCGATTGCCAGCCTAATGAGAATGTGGAGGCTCTCCGCGTGTTCATGCTGGCCAAGAAAATCGAGTGCCGTCCTGTCTGGAAGCCAATGCACAAGCAACCGGTTTACGCAGGTGCCACAGCATATACCAACGACGTGGAAACCGCTCTCTTCAAGATAGGCTTCTGTCTTCCTGCCGGCCCATACGTAACTGACGATGATGTCCACTACATTGTAGATTGTATCAAAGAGGCGATTCGGTAGGGGATGTAATGGCTCAGAGTCCTGCAGACAGTTTCGATTTACCGTAGAATGTATCCAGATGGTCATAGGCTATCTGGATATATTCGTTTTTGAAGAGTTTGTTCTTGCGTTCCGGCCAGTTGTGGATGGCGGCGATTGTGTCCTCCAGGCTGATCCCGGGATTGTTGTGCCTGATGAAATCTACAGAGGCCAACACTTCAAGTGCCAGGGTGTGCGGATTTCAGTGATGACCACTGGATTTAGGGGATAAGTATAGGCATGTGAATCAGTATCAGTAAGAGCAATGAGTTATTTGGTTGAGTTGAAATCATTCCTCTTTTCCACAAGGAGAAAACGGGTAGACCTTTACCTGTTTATTTTGCTCATTGTTGCGTTGTGGGCGGGACGCAGCCCGTTTAACGCTTGGCTGGTGGAAACCGTTGGAGAGAGGATGTCCACGGTATCCGCGTTCCTCGGGGAGTATCCGTGGTTGCTTTTCTGCCTTTGTGTTCTGATTTGTCTTGGAACAGGGCTGTATATCCTCAACCATATCCAGGACCACTATCGTTCTCGGAGGAGTATGATGGTTATCTTGCTCCTCGCAAACATCTTTATAGCAAGTGCAGGGTATTGGGATTATGTTCTCGTTGTTGGACGGCTCTCTTTGCTGCATTTGCTGCTGATATGTCTATTACTGGCGTTTATCTCTGTTTGTATTGTGTTTCAGCGCAAAAGCAAGTCGGCTCAGAAATTGACCGGGCGTCACTTCACGATTGATGCTGTTGATTCCGCTGCAGGAGAGGACTTGGATAAGAATCGGCTGGGCTATGCAGATTATCTGGTGGATAGAATCCTGGGAACAAAGCTTGGAGAGGAGTCGTTTTCTGTTGGCATTTCGGGAGAGTGGGGCACAGGTAAGACTACTTTTTTAAATGTAGTCGCGGGGGCGCTTGAAAAGTTTTTACCAGAGAAAGTGGCCACGTTAGTGTGGTTCAAACCTTGGGATAGTTCCTCGCCCCGGCAGATAGTCACGGATTTCTTCAATCAGCTGGTAGAAAAGATTGGCCCACAGTATTCCGTAGTGCGGAAGCCCATGCTCAAGTATGCGGAGTTGCTAAAAGCCTTTGACGCCAAAAAGCCAATCGTCTATTTTGCAGATGTGTATGACAAGCATCGGGAGCGCTCGATAGATTCACTCAAATCTGTTATCAGCGGCTATCTGAAGTCCTACGGGAAGATAATCCCGGTGCTTATTGACGATATGGACCGCCTTTCCGGAGATGAGATTGCAGAGGTGCTTCGGCTTATCCGGAATACGGCAGATTTCCCAAACATTGTGTATATCACGGCTTATGATAAGGGTTATGTAGAAGCGCAGCTTCAAAAGAAGGGCATTCCCAATCCGGGCATTTACATCGAGAAGTTCTTCTCCATTGAGTTTGCCCTTCCTAAGTTGGAGGATTATTATCAATATAATGTGTTTGCTCAGGAGGTTCACAAGATGTGTTCTGAACCTGTAATTATCAGCTATGTTGACAGGATGCCTGACTGGACGCAGCAGTTCCTTTGTTCGGCTTTCCACAATTTCCGGCAGGTGAAGCGCTTTGCCAGGATTTTCGTGCACGATGCAGAGTTCTTCAATACCAAGTTCGGCATTGTTCAGCATTTATCTCTGGATGACTTCCTCCTTCTCAATATCCTGCATTATACGGATTCCGGATTATATACGATGCTTGAACTCCATCAGTTCGATTTGATGGTGCTGGGCAAAGATATCTGGAAGGGCTTTTATCCGCTCAAACTCCGTCCACGGGTATTTGATCCAAACGAGAAAGTGAATCCGCTGATTCCGTCATTCAAAGGTACTCCTATTACGGGTATGAGCAAAGACATCCTCGAGTACCTGTTTTCTTTGAACGACAAGAAAAATGCCCGGAACCTTGTAAATCAGGAGACCTATCCACTTTATTTTTCATTAGATATCAATGGACGGCACGTATCGGTTTGGGATGTTAGAAAGCTTATTACTGGAGACGGGGATTTAAACGCTACTTTCCAAAAATGGGATGAGGAGGATAAATTGAACTCAGTCTATTATCATTTTCTGAGTTTCAGGGCGGCAGCGATGGACGAACATTGCGTCAAGCGCTATTTATCTCTGGTCATCAAACTCATTCCATATCTTAGGAATCCACGGGTCATCATTGACAGGAGCCTCTATGCTGCAAACCATCCCGCTGCTGATATAGAAGAGCTTCAGCGCTTCGTCGTCAGCGAGTTCGAGACGATGATTGATAATGTTTCAACAGATGATATGATGAACTCCGCTCATACATCCATAGCACATGCGTTGGTTTACATTTATGAGCTGGAAATGAATGAGGAACACGAGAACGGAGCCGAAGGCAAAACGCTTGTTGGGAGCATGGCCACGGCAAAGCATCTTCTCGAAAAGAACTTCGCCCAATTTGTTTCTGTCACCGTCCCCGATACGGATGAGCTGTTCCGTGACAATTCCTACTTCCAGGAACTTGTTAAGTCTAATGTGCTTGTAGTAGACACTGAAGATGGGCCATTTATTGGCTCTAACTTGATTGCTGATGCAATCCTCGCCTACTGCACGGCCCATAAGGGGCATAAGAAACAGGAAGCAGCCTTAAAGTATAGCCTTCCTCCAGATACTCCCGTTCAATACGAAGACGATATAATGGAAAATCTCCTGGAAAAGAAAGAGAGTGTCTTTGGCCATGGAGATTTGTATAAAAAGCTGCTGGAATCTGCTTTTACAGAGTAATCGTGTCAGAGAACACAAAGAACTCATTTGTTTTCCGCTTTTGCTGAAGGAAGTAGCTGAGTTCGTGTTGAGCAGTGCGGAATCCTTCGAGTTGGTGGATTTCCTCAACGTCATCGTAGGAAATCATCCATTTCAAATCCCTCAACCAGGCCATCAGGTTACGGAGATTCTCGTGGTCCTGATGGTTATAAGCATTCAAGTACAGGGAACTGCCGTTTTTGTAATACGGCGGATCCAAGTACATGAATGAATGTGGGTCTGATAGTCGCTCTACGTTCTGCTGAATGAAGGCCAGAGTGTCTTCATTGTGCATCTCGATATCATTTGCCCGAGCGGCAATCCGCTCAATCTTCTGGGCAAGGCTCCCCTTGTTGAACCTGCAATCCATCCTATACTTGCCGGTCTGGTTGGCGCCGCCAATCGGGCCGGCTTTCGTTATGATGCCCGAGCGGTTCGTCCGGTTCAGAAAGAAAGTGGCAAAGCCTATTTCAAGAGGAGAGTGGTTACCGGGTTATTCTCACCCGGCAGGTCGTTTTCGTCATAGAGGGCCCTCTCCCTCTGCCACGTGTCCATATTCACGGGCGTATCCCAAATCAGCCGCAGGAAATCCTCCGTATGATGCAGAATCGAATCCCAGAAGTAGTAGATATGGATATCGGCGTCATTCAGCACAATCCGGTGTACGTCTCCGCCCAGCAACAGGTCAAGCGCCGCTCCGGCCCCGCCCGCATACAGTTCAAAATACGTGCATCCATCACCTACATTCCGCTCAATAAGCCCACGCAGAAACCCGGCAAGGTTTGCCTTGCCTCCCGGATACCTCAGTGGACTTTTTGTTATCATATATCGTTTCCGTTCAAAACCAGTGGCTTAAGTGGCTGATTCAGCGGGCTTTCAGTAGCCAATACGAAGATACGAAATAATCTCGGAAAAAGCGAGACCAGAGCACAAAAAAGGAGGCTGCGCAGGCCTCCTTAATATGAAGTGTTATGAAATTTCAAGCCGGGATTCGAACCCGGATCCTACGCTTAGACAGAGCGTCGCTCTTCCAATTGAGCTATTTGGACAATGCAAATTTAAGACAAATTCTGTGCGTTTGCAAGTGTCTTTAAAATCTTGTGTAACTTTGTCCTCAAGAACACGAAGTATGAGAACGTTATCTGAAATATTCTGAATTTTTCACTTTCTTGTACCCCAAAAGTCGCAAATATCTGAAAATAAACCGCAAAAGTAGTGCAGATGTCAATATTTATAGGAATATTTATACCCGTAAATACAATTGGGCATGGCACTCGGAAGACCGGCGAACAAAGACACTCAGAACAAGGTGGTCGTTCATACAATAGGCAGACACAGGTACGCGTCGACAAAAGTGTTCACCGTTGGTGAAGACGGGAAGAAGCGGTACACATACAAGCATTGGGGCACGCTCGAAGACGGGGACAGGTTCCATCCGGGGACGAACTACTTCTACGCTTCGGTGGCGGAGCGCGACAGGCTCATCTTTCCGGTGGCCTGGGACATGAGCGAGGTCACGGAGCTGTCAAGCACAAGGCGGCGAGGCCGGGTGTCCTACCAGGACGAGGACGTTGACCGCCAGTACGGCGCCACGTGGCTTCTTGACAAGGTCGCCGAGGCGACAGGAGTCAAGGATGACCTGCTGAAAGTGCTGGGAGGCAATCATGAGATGGTCAACGACGTCCTCACGCTGGCCTACTTCCCGTTCATCGAGAACCTCTCATACAACCAGCTGAGCCAGTGACAGAAGGAGGTCAAGGCTCCATCGGAGCATGAGCTCAACAGCGTCAGCATCACGAGGCTGACACAAAGCATAACGGAGAGGCACAGGATGGACCTGTTCAGGTGCAGGACCAGACGGGTGGGCAGGGACGAGCTCTGCGCGGTGGACTCCACCTCCATGTCGACATACGGCTTCAACCTCGTGGACATCCGCTGGGGCAAGAACAAGGAGCGCCTGCCTCTCAGGCAGACCCTGGAGGTCGTGGTGTACTCCCTGACCTCGCACATGCCCATCTATTACAAGGAGCTGCCGGGGAATATGCCGGACTGCAGGACCGTCGGGCTCATAATGAGGGAGCTGGAGCATGCCGGGTTCAAGAACCTCGTGCTCGTCACCGACAGGGGGTACGAGTCCATGAAGAATCTGGAGCTTTATATCGCCAAAGGACAGAAGGTCATAACCAGCGTGAAGGTTACCGGCAGTGATGTCATGGCCAAAATCAAGGCGATAGACATGAGCCACGGCTTCCCGCAGGGCATGACGATTGCTCCAAAGGACAACCTCTACTACGCCCAGTATGACATGGAATACTCCGTGAAAGGCAGCGGGGACAACGTGATCAAGGCGGACAAATACAGGTTCAATCTCTACTACAACCCGCTCAAGCGCGGTGAGAAGATATGTGACATCCAGCACTCGGTGTCGGAGCAGTCGACGGAGCTTGACATAATTATCCAGACCAAGGAACCGGTTGCAGACCGCGAGGACACGGCGAGGAGGTTCAACCTGCTCGACATCACCTTCAATGCCGACGGCACCATCAAATCATACGGAGTGAACCAGAAAAAACTGGACACGATGCTGCTTACGGCCGGCTTCTTCGCGAGCAAGACCATCGGCGTGTACTTTGACCCCCTGCAGGCGATGGACAACTACGGCATGCGCGACGAGCAGGAGAAGTGTTTCGCACTCCAGAAGGGTCCCTGGGACACGACCAGACCAGAACTTGGTCCGAAGGAGGCAAGAGAGGACGCATGCTCATCTACTTCGTGGGCCTCATCCTCGCCTCGTATGTGCGTTCCGTATGGCAAAGGGATGAAGTCCTGCGGAAGAGGTTCCCGTCAACCGAGGCGGTACTGGCGGAGATGCGCACGATCCGATGTATAGAGCATACCGGCAAGATGAAGTTCATCACTCCCTTTGTCGGATCGCAGGTTGACATATGCAGGGCCTTCGGCTTCGACATCCCCGGCGGCTGTGCCCCTGTCTACGTCTCGAAAGCCAAGCCGATGACAAGAAAGAGAGGCCGTCCGGCCAAGGCCAAAGTCGAGAAGCAGGAATTATAGGTATACAAAAATGAAAAACTCAGATATAGTAGTAAAAAAGACAAACCAATTTCTTTCTCGTTGATGTTTCTGCAGATTTCTGGGTAACGTGTTTTTCCTATTGTTCCCCTTTTCAAATAAAATAGCTCGATACAATTGAGTAGCTTATATAACGATATACTGCCCATTTGCTTTTCATTCTTGCTACTCCCAGAAATAACCCTTGCCCAATTATGTCGTAATTAGTATTCAAATATTTCCGCCCGCTTGCGATATTATACAAATTTTGTATAACTTTGCAAGTGAATAGATTAAATGCGTAAAACCATGAGCATTGCTGACTGGATAGAAGGACTGGCTCCGAGCGGCCGATACACGTTCTCCAAGGAGGATGTGCGGAAGGCTTTTCCTGCCATGTCCGCCCCTACCGTCGACACAGCCCTGCACCGCTCCGTGGCCAAAGGCCGGGTATTCTCCCCCTGCCGAGGATTCTACGTAGTCGTGCCCGAGGAATACCGGCTTTGGAAGGCCGTGCCGCAGGAAGTGTACCTGGACCGGATGATGCAGTATCTTCAGCGAAAATACTACGTCTCGCTGCTCAGTGCCGCCGAGCGCCACGGCGCAGCGCATCAGGCTCCGATGGAGTTCCTGGTGATGGTTGAGCCTCCTGTGCTGCGCGACAAGGAGCGCGAAGGCTATGCCATCCGCTACGCCGAGCGGCGGGAAATCCCTATGGCCTATGTCCAGCGCCTGGAAGTGCCTGCCGGCTGGCTGAATGTCTCCGGACCGGAACTGACGGCAGTGGACCTGGTGGCCTATCAGGAGCACATCGGTGGTCTCACGAGGGCTGCAACGGTGTTGGAAGAATTGTCACTGAAGCTGGATTTCACCAAGCTGGACGCCGGCTTCCTGAAGGTCGCATCCGCCCCCGTATTCCAGCGCATGGGCTACCTACTGGACTGCGTACTGGAAGAAGAAGACATTGCCGATGGTCTGCTCGCTCTGATGAAATCCGGAGGTATGAAAATGAAAGCCGTACCGCTCAAACTGGGCGCATCGGTTGATGACGCCGAAGTGGACAAGAAATGGAAAGTGGTGGTGAACCAAGAAATTGAAATTGACGACTTATGATACAGAGAGCATTCATAACCCAATGGGGTACGGTTGTACCGTGGTCTTCTCCGCGTCTGGTGGAGCAGGATCTGATTATCTGCAGGGCGCTGGTGTCGATATACAGCGGTCCCTTCCTGAAGGAGCATCTTGCCTTCCGTGGCGGCACGGCGCTGCACAAACTCTATCTGGAGCCGCAGCCCCGCTACTCGGAAGACATCGACCTGGTTCAGGTGAATGCCGAGCCCATTAAGGAGACGATAGACCATTTGCGCGAAGCCCTCTCCTGGCTGGGCGAACCCGTCGTCAAGCAGAAGAAGCACAACAACACCCTCGTCTTCCGCGTTCAGCCGACCGATGTGGGCGCGGGCGAGATCCACCTGAAAGTGGAAATCAACTGCAAGGAGCATTTCAATGTCTTCCCGATGGTACGGCTACCATTCTCAGTCGAGAACGATTGGTTCAGCGGCCAGTGCGAAGTGCTCACATACGAGCTGGACGAGCTGGTCGGGACGAAAGTCCGCGCCCTCTATCAGCGCCTCAAAGGCCGTGACCTCTTCGATGTTTACACCGCGCTCATCACCGGCAAACTGGACCTTGACCGTGTCATGACGGCCTACGACCGCTATCTCCGCTTCGTGGCCAGCCACGCCCCCACCTACAAGGAATTCGTGCTGAATATGGACGAGAAGATGCAGAATCCAGAATTCCTGGGCGACACCGCCGGCCTCCTCCGTCCCGGCCTCACCTTCGAACCGCAACCCGCCTGGGAGCAGGTCCGTGACGTGATTGTCACGAAACTCTTGGAACAATAACTTTTCATTTTCTTATAGGTATATATGTCTGATAAACAATTTGATGAGTCCTTTAGACCACTCCCGGTATCAGAGATTCTAACTAAGCCCTATCGGTTTATTATCCCTTCTTTTCAGCGCGGCTACAGATGGGAGAGGAAGCAAGTCACAGATTTACTTGATGACTTATTCTCATTTAGCGCTGGTGATCAGGCGAGCTATTTTTTACAACCTCTTGTTGTCAAAGCATTCGGTGCACCAGATAATAATGAATGGGAAGTCCTTGATGGCCAACAGCGTTTGACGACAATGCTTCTAATTCTGATCAAATTTATTTCAAGAATGGGAGATGATGACAAGGAGGAGTATCAAGACTCTCTCTCTAAGATAAAATACTCTATTCGCCCTAATCTTGATTTTTCTAACCCAGACCCCAAAAAGACTATTGATGGGTTTTATTTAGCGGAAGCAAAAAACACTATTGATAGGTGGTTCGATGCTAAAAGAAAAGCACATGCAGATTTGGATGGCATTAAGAAATGTCTTTTCCATCCCGATGCATCGCAACAAGTCAAGTTTATTTGGTATGAAATCAGCCCAGACAGCAACGAGCTAAGCAGCATTAACGTATTCAATCGGTTAAACAAGGGGAAAATTGGTCTTACCAGTTCAGAATTGATTAAGGCTCTCTTTGTTCTTGACCTTGAGAATGATGGTGATCCAGACAACACCGCTTCCGGGCAATTGGTCATGGAATGGAACGAGATGGAACGCAAATTCCAGGACGACAACTTCTGGTATTTCATTAGTAATGAAGACAGAACTGTTCAAACAAGAATTGATCTTCTCTTTGATTTTCTGACCCAAAAGGACAATGGAGAGGACTCTGATTATTCATATAGGTTATTCCAAAACCTTTTTGACTACTGTAATGCAGCAAAAGGTGCCAATGTAGTATTGAATCCATATTGGGTTAACACTAAAGTGGACAGTATGAAGACAGTCTGGCACCAGATCAAGAAAACATTCAATTCCTTGGTCGCTTGGTACGAGGACAATATGTTCTACCACTATGTTGGTTTCCTCGTGAATGAAAAGAGTTCCCCTCTGTCTATTTTCAATTCTCTTCAAGAGGCGAAGGCATTGGCCGCCCGTAATGATTCTTCACATGAATGGACTCGAGACGACTCGGAAAAAACCTTAAAAGGGCTCATTCGCGAAAAGTTTAAAGCCAGCAATGCTTATCTGACACGAGAAGGCATCAACAAATTGGAGTACAGCGATAGTGAACGTGTAAGACGTGTTCTTTTGTTATTCAATATTGAACTCTGTATTAAAACCGGGAGTCAACGTTTATCATTCGATTGCTTTAAGAAGGAGAAGTGGGATATTGAACACGTCGACTCGCAAAACGATTCTGACTTACAGAAACCTGAAGATAGAATCCTTTGGCTTCGTAATATCCTCATGATTCTTCAGATGGAACAGTGTAAGACATCTCTTCTCGAAGAGTGTTCTCTGTTGATTCAAGAGTTTGATACGCAGATTGAAGGTGAGCGATCTTTTTCAAACGAACTGTATTCATCCCTTTATAAGAAAGTCAATCAGTATTTCTCATTCGATTCTGCGGCCGGTGACAGCTCCATTGATCAGGTCGATATTTCCAACAAGAATAAGGACAGCATCAACAACCTAACGTTGCTAAATAGTGATATTAATCGTAGTTATAAAGATGCTCCATTCCCATATAAACGCTATTTCATTATCCAGCAAGATCAAGAAGGAGGCCACTTCATCCCGATAGGCACTCGTAACCTCTTCTTGAAGTATTATTCCAGTTCCAAGAATTCATCTTCTTCTTTAGACCTTATGCGCTGGAATGAGGCAGATAAGGAAAGCTATCTTGAGTTTATCCATTCAATTGTTGACCATATTATAGACCCCCAATAAAACTATACCATGCCAGACTATAGTAAAAAAGCATACTCGATAAGAAAATGCTGTCTTTCCACTTTGGTAGGGCGCAACTCTATCCGCATTCCTAAGATTCAGAGAGACTACGCGCAGGGACGCGATAATGACATTGTCAACGACATTCGCTCCAAGTTCGTACATGACCTTGTGACGGCAATCAGTCCTTCGGGGTCAACCATTGAATTAGATTTTGTGTATGGGAGTTTTAGAGATGATGCATTCGAACCTCTTGACGGCCAGCAGCGCTTAACGACTCTGTTTCTCCTTCATTGGATATGTGGAGTCAACTTGTATGACGAAGAGTATGATATTTCAAAATTATCTTATGAGACTCGCAGCACTTCCTCCGATTTCTGTTTGGAATTGGTTAAGCATTCCCCGAAACAATTTCTGGATGAAATCGAGCAATCTGTTTCATATAAGATAGAGCAAAAGGAAGCTGCTAAAGCGGCTCTGATTGAGCTTCAGAGTATTGGTAAAGACGAGAGGACTTCGGATTATCCCAAACTCATTGAAGAGGCGAAGAAAAAAATGAAAATGGCGGAGAAACTACAGGAGAAATCATTTTCCTCTCTTATTCAGAATCGCGACTGGTTTAATTATTTATGGAAATTCGATCCCACTATACAATCCATGTTAGTGATGCTCGATGCTTTGCATAAAGAATTCTTGTCTAGGCAGATTGATGTCTCATTATGTAAGGACAACCTTGAAAGGATAACATTTAGCGATTTAGACCTCGGTGATTTTGATCTTTCGGATGATCTCTTTATAAAAATGAACGCCAGAGGCAAACAACTTTCTTCTTTTGACATCCTTAAGTCATCTCTTGAGGAAGAAATCCAGATTCAGAAAGCTGAGGGACATTGCACGACAAGCTGTGAAAGTAATTGGCGGTCATTAATTGACGGAGAGTGGATTGACTGGTTCTGGAACATGTACGCTTCCAGTCGGATTGTGGGAATAACGGCTCCTGAAGAAGAGTATAAAGAACGACTGAATCTCGCGAAGATTGCCGAAGAGAATCTCAAAAGACTCATTCTGCGTTGTATATCACTTCGATTTGTTAGAACTGATTCTCTTAACACTACACTCGCGGACTATTGCTACAAGGATCAAATTGAGAATCTGAATCGCCTTCTTGTTGTGTACAACGATGCTTTAAGGGATATTCGTTCAAAAGGAGATTTACCAGACACGGTAACTGAGATCTCTTTTCCGGATGTTATTTCAGATATTAAAGCGCTGTATTATAAGGATTCGAATGACGAATATAGAAATATCTTCTCCCTCATTCCGAAAGATTACAACATCAATTCCGGAGATACCAGTTTATCATACTTAACTCTATTCTTGGGAGATAAATGTAACAATGACTGTAAAATCGTCTTCTATGCATTACTTAAATATGCGCAAATAAGACCAATTGTATTATTAGATGGTGCGCCAAGCAAACAATGGATTGACAACTTTGCCGAATGGGCCCATTTTGTTCGTAACCTGTTTATGAACGAAAACAATAACGTCAAAATCGATGATGCAGCTATCTTTAAGTCTGCGCTTGGTGGTGTTGATAAAGTTTTGGACAAACTTAAAGATTATATAGTTAACCACCTTGATTATTCAACCATCGAATTCATTTATTCTCTCTGTGGATTGACTTTTACAGGAGTTGACAATCAGTCTTTGGCAGAGGAAACTGAAAAGGCGTTTTTGAAACTCTCAGACGAAGGAGAGTGGAAACAGTTATTAGATTCTGCCGAATCACATTCCTACTTATGGGGTCAAGTTCGCTGCCTGTTAAGTTGGGCAGACAGAGATATTAATTTGTTTGCGGATTATTATCAACGGCTTTCCGCATTATTCGCCTACGATGACAAAAATCATGTGTACGCCGGGATTATGAGTATTGATCCGTCCTATGGTTTTGCGAACAATAAATTATATCAATTCACCAATAAGCATCGTGACTATGGATTTAAACGATTCCTACGCGATGAAAGTATCAAGGAAAAATCCGGTGTTTACGCCCCAGCAGTTAAAGCGACTTTGGACAAGTGGCGTAATGACTATCCCACGCTAAATATTAAAGATTTCCTTACAAGCGTTATTTCGCAATCTCTCTCTACCGGGTACAGTTATGTCAATTGCATACTAGCAATGCCTATTATTTTAAATGACGCTAAGGAAAAAATGATTTTTCAATCGGACGGTCATTATGTAATTGCTCAGTGGAAAACCATTAACAGTCATTGTTATGACATTGCTTTAGAGTACCTATACTACTATTATCTTGAAAGCGAAAAACTATCGGGTAATATTATCTTTTATGACTCTGTTGCGCAGACATACAAACATGCTATAGTGCTTCCGTACGGGAAGGAGAGAATTCTTATTCGAGAAACAACAAATGGTGGGTATGACTTATCCATTAACGAGATTCTACAAAAAGAGTTCCCGGATGTAAAAGAGATGCTTGATTATATTATACCGAATTATCCATCATAGGCATGATTACGGCTGGAACGCTCCGGGAACGATTCACGCCATACGTCCGCGCGTAAAAACAAAGAGGGCTGCCCTTCAACTTGGGCAGTCCCCTATACCGATTCCGGAGATTTTTGCGATATTTGTCTTCGGCTTTTTTGCTCAATTCTCAGTCCGGTTTGTTACCAAATAAACGCCCTTTTTTCTGAACCATATTTGAACCACGGAGGCTGCAACAAATTGATTATAAATCAGTATTATAGTCTTTGTATTCCATTATGATATTCCGAATTATTCCATTCTTGTGCAATCACGACCTTTTACTCTGTTCTTCCACGCACGATATACTAATGCGTGCATCTTGCCTGCAAACAAGTCGGGAAGTGTAAGACAACGGGTCATAAATGAATATGGCTGAAGCAATAGCTTCTGTTCCGTCTTGAAGTTCAACGGTGGGCAAGTATCTACTTCTATCTTTATCTTTATAGACTTCTCTGTTTGGAAAGTCACATCATATACATCGGTATTGTCTTTAAGAAATGCAGATTCGACCTTTCCGAAATTCCTCTTGTCTTTTTTCTTTATTTCAACCTCACGGCCTACCATCGCAAAGGCGTCGATGATAGCAGGGAAGTATTTTGTAAAATCGAAATTGTCATCTTGCGTAAGCAGTGAGAAATCCATATCCTCACTGAAACGCTGCGAGCCATGAAAGATTCTCAAGCAAGTTCCGCCATAGAAAGCTGCCGACTCAAAAAAGCCACCGGCATACAGGCCAGCAAGTATCACTTGTTGGTTTACTTCAAATATGGCGTTTCTTTTCTGTTGCTCTGTTGTTAAATCATAACGGGAGAGCATATTGTCGAATATTTCATTTTTCATCGTCTTAAGAATTTTAAAAGTGTAGAAATTGAATCAGCCTTTTTGCCTACATTAATATATTCTTCAAATATGTTTGCGTCCATATTATAGAACTCATCCATATCCATACGAATATCCTGCTCAAGATATGCCTCTACATCCTTCATATAACGAAGAATGACTTTTGAGGAATTGGCAATCAAATCA
>OLPR01000881.1_pt1 | contig 25834 bp, 21 predicted proteins | sample 1672761 | NCBI WGS metagenome assembly OLPR01 (sample SAMEA3136721, study PRJEB25190) | human gut metagenome | biome: human gut; feature: human-associated habitat; material: faeces | place: Austria | collected 2013 | reverse complement strand
CTTCAGGCGATGCCTTCCTGATTAAAATTAAGATTTTAATCAGGAAATAGTATCAATACATTTCTTACCGCCGCCCAGGCGGTCTGCCGTGAAACGGCTTTCATAAAATGATGAAATCATTTTATGAAGAAATAGTATTATCGGCTTACCGCCCGCTGCGGAAATCCGCAAACGCGGCGTATTTTCTGATTTAACAAAACACCGGGGCTACATGCGCAGCCCCGGTTTTGCATCACAAATTACTCGGCGTCCTCTTCAGGCTGTTCCAGCAGAGCGCGGATAGACAGGGAGATACGCTTGTTCTCGGCGTCCACATCGGTGATCTTGACCTTCACATCCTGACCCTCGGACAGGACATCCTCAGGCTTGCCGATGCGGCGGTCAGCGATCTGGGAAATGTGGATCAGGCCGTCCACGCCGGGCAGAATCTCAGCGAAGGCGCCGAAGGTCATCAGCTTGACGATCTTGGCGTCCACAACGTCGCCCACGGAATACTTGGTCATGAACTGATTCCAGGGGTTCATCTCGGCGGTCTTGTAGCCCAGAGAAATCTTGTGCTTCTCGGGGTCGAAGGAAATGACGTAAACGTCGATCTCGTCGCCGACCTTCACAACGTCAGCGGGAGTCTTGATACGGTTCCAGCTCAGCTCGGAAACGTGAACCATGCCGTCCACACCGCCGATGTCCACGAACGCGCCGTAGGAAGTCAGGGACTTGACGGTGCCATGGTACTTCTTGCCCACTTCGATCTCGGACCAGATCTTCTCCTGCGCAGCCTTGCGAGCCTCGGAGTTGACGGCGCGGATGGAGCCGATAACACGGCGGCGGGCGCGGTTGACCTCAGTGATCTTCAGCTGCACGGTCTTGCCGACCATACCGGCCATGTCGCCGCCCTTGGCGATGCCGGACTGGGAAGCGGGGATGAACACCCGGATGCCCTTGACATTGGCGACCAGACCGCCCTTATTTTCCTCGGTGATGGTGCCTTCCACAGTGGTCTTGTTCTCTGCCCATGCAGTCATGTCGTCCCAGACCTTCAGGCCGTCCAGTTTCTTCTTGGACAGCTGCACGGTGCCTTCCTGATCGTTGACGCGAACGACGAAGACCTCGATCTCGTCGCCAACTTTCAGGATGTCTTCGGGCTTCACGGAAGGATCGGTGCTGACTTCGTCATAAGGGATGTAGCCGGCATGCTTGGTGCCGAGGTCGACCTGGACTTCGGTATTGCCGATTCCGGTCACGGTGCCGATAACCTTATCTCCTGTATTTAAAGTCTTGATGGACTGCTCGAGAAGCTCCGCGAAGCTCTCCTCCTGCACAGTCTCAACATTCGTGATTTCGCTCATAGTCTTGTTGACCTCCTTTATAATCCACGCCGGCGTCGACGCACCGGCAGTGATTCCAACATCGCTGACACCGCGAAAGTCCTCGGGACGCAGCTCGGAAGCGTTGTCCACCAGAAAGACCCGGCCGCAGTGTTCCCGGCAAATCATAGCGAGACGGCCTGTGTTGGAACTTTTGGGGTCTCCCACAACGACCATAGCCTGACAGATTTCACTCAATTCAGCTGCTTCGCTTTGCCTATACTCAGTTGCTCTACATATTGTATCAAAAATTTTCAGGTTAGTAAACTGTTTTTTTGCAAATTCACCGCACATTTTCCACAAAGATTCAGTCAAAGTCGTTTGTGAAACCATGCAAATTGACGATTTCTTAAGATTTTCTTTGGAATATGCCCAGTTTTTCAGGTCGTCAAGGGTCTCAAAAACCCGGCAGTCCCGGCACCATCCGGCAATGCCCTCCACCTCCGGGTGGGTGGGCGTCCCGATGATGACAGGCAGCTGCCCTTCTTCCTCGGCGCGGCTGACGATTCCGTGGATGCGTTTGACGAAGGGACAGGTGGCGTCGATGATCTCCACGCCCCTGCGCTGCAATTCCTCATACACCGCCCGACTGACGCCGTGGGAACGGATGATCACCGTCTGGCCGGGGCAAGCCTGCTCCGGGGTGTCGATCACCTCCACACCCAAGGCGCGGAATTTGTCCACGACGTGGTGATTGTGAATGATCGGCCCCAGCGTGACTACCTTTTTCCCCGCTTTTGCCGCCTGCTCCACCAGTTCCACCGCCCGGCTGACGCCGAAGCAGAACCCGGCGCTTTTCGCGACCCGGACGCTCATAGCGTCACCTTCCGGGCAATGATCTCCTTCATCGCGGCGATAACGCCGTCGATGTCCAGCTCAGAAGTGTCCAGCTTGATGCTGTCCCGCGCCATTTTCAGGGGAGCGATCTCCCGGTGGGTGTCCTGATAGTCCCGCTGCTGAATATCCTTGAGGATTTTATTGTAGTCCGCCTTCTGTCCCTTCGCAATCAGCTCGTCCGTGCGGCGCTTTGCCCGCACCTCCGGGGTCGCGGTGAGGAAAATCTTCACCGTGGCCTTGGGCAGTACCACGGTGCCGATGTCCCGGCCGTCCATGATGACGTTGTGCTTCTCGGCCATTTCCCGCTGCATGTCCAGCAGCAGGTCCCGGACGATGGCGTGGGCAGAAACGAGACTGGCCTTCTGGGAAAGGTCGGGGGTGCGGATATCGCCGGTCACGTCCATGCCGTTCATGATCATGTGCTGGACGCCTTCGTCGTCATACTCAATGCCAATGGTCAGCTCGTCGATGTAGCGGGTGATGCCGTCGATGTCCTTGGGGCTGACGCCCCACAGGTCAAAGAAATAGGCCACGGTGCGGTAAATCGCCCCGGTGTCCACGTAGTAAAAGCCCAGCTCTTTTGCAAGTCTTCGGGCAATGGTGGACTTTCCCGCCCCGGCAGGGCCGTCAATGGCGATGGAAATTGGTTTTGCCATATAGATTTCCTTCTTTCTATCTCTCTGAGCGCAGCTTGCCCAGGGCGTTTGCTTCTCTTGCGACCACCTCGTCGGGGGTCAGGTTCAGGCGCTTTCCCGTTTCCTCGGGGCTTAGGGGCATTCCGCCCTCCAGACCAAACCGCAGGGAGATCAGCTTCGCGTCGGTCTCGTCAAGCACCGACATCAGCTCCATGATGCGCTGGCGCATCTGGAAATAGGCGGTGTCCTCCACGGCCTGCTCTTCGGCTTCCTTTTCTTCCTCCGGCTCCGGCTGCTTCTTCGCCTGCGCCAGAAGACGGGCGTCGTCCAGCATCTTTTTCACCACGGATGTTTCCTCCGGGCTTATGTGCATGGCCTCGGCAATTTCTTCCAAGGTGGGATTTCTCCCCAGCTCGGACAGCAGCCGCTCGTCTACGGCACGGTAGTCCTCCAGCGCCCCACGGAGCTTCTGCCCAACACCGTTGGCTCTCGCCTGCAAAAAGACCGCTTTCGCCATGTAGAACCGAATCCAGTAGTCCCGGTAGGCGTCATAATCCCCCTCCCGGTAGCCCTGAATGGCCTGCCACAGTCCCAGGCTCCCCTCCTGGATCAGATCCAGCAGGAGCACCCCGCAGCCGACGTGATCTTTGGCGATTTCCAGAACCCGGTGCAGCCCCAGATTGGTCAGCGTCTCCATAGCGCACTCATCCGCTGCCGCACACCTTGCCGCCAACGCCTGCTCGTCCCCGGAAGTGGAAAGCTGCGCCACCTCTTCTAAGTACAGCCGCAGTGGATCGTTGGGTTCCAGCTCCTTGGGGTTCAAGCCCTTTTCCACCAGCTGCGCTTCCTGACGCAGACGCAGAGCCGCCTCTCCGCCGCCCGACGTTTTGGGGAGGTCAAAAACATTCAGATTCAGTTCGCCGTCCTCCAGTGCCTGAAGGGCATCCTCCACGACCTGCTCGTTTTCTTCCTCCAGCATGGTCAGAAGGTTCGCGGCCGAAACCGTATCCCCCGCCCGTTTGGTTCGCAGAAACGCTTCCCACGGGCTGTCCTCAAAGGAAAAATCCAGATCATTCATTCAAGAAATCCTCCAATCCAAGACTGGTACCCATTTTTTGCAGCTTGTCCATGGCCTGACGCTCGATCTGACGCACCCGCTCCTTGGAAATGCTCAGCTTTTTGCCGATCTCCTCCAAAGAATAGCAGTTGCCGTCCTCCATGCCGAAATGCAGCCGCAGGATCTGCTGCTGGCGCTCGTTCAGCGTACTCAGAAGCTGGTCCATTGTCTTGTCCAGCTCCCCGCGCACCACTTCCTCATAGGGCTGGGGCGCCTGGGCGTCTTCCAGCAGAGATTGCAGGGCAGTGCCGTCGTCATCCCCCGTGGGAACGTCCAGCGAGCAGATATCCGGCGTCAGCTGGGTCAGCTCCGCCACTTTTTCCTCGGGCAGGCCGCACTTTTCCGCGATCTGCGCGGCGGTGGGTTCCTCCCCCAGCTCCTGACGCAGGGCGGTGCGCACCGCTTCGATCTTCCGCATCCGCTCCGCCGTGTGCAGCGGTACCCGAATGGCGCTGCCGTGGTTCATCAGGCACCGGGTCACGCCCTGCCTGATCCATTTTGTGGCATAAGTGGAAAAACGGTAATCCTTGGTATAATCAAATTTCCGCGCCGCCACCAGAAGGCCGATACTGCCCTCCTGAATCAAATCCATCAGCGCGACGCCCCGTCCGGCGTACTCTCTCGCGATGGACACCACCAGACGCAGATTGGAATTGACCATCTGGCGAATGGCGCTCTCGTCTCCCTGCGCGCAGCGCATGGCAAGCTGACGCTCTTCCTCCGGCGTCAGACGGGGATACCGCCGGATCTCATTTAAGTATTGGCGCACATCGTCCTCGCCGGCACTCACCGGAGAATTCTCTAACAGCTCTGTCATGCTTTCATTCCTTTTCTTTCCTTCATTCGTTCCCGCACCGCCAGCAGGTCGTCCTCCGTCGTCACTTTGGACGCCTGATATTCGTTCTGGATGGTGCGGATGCAGTCCGTCAGCGCCTGCTCGTTCACAGGCCCCTGCTGTCTGTGCAGGATGCCCGCAATGTGGGACATTTCCTCCGGCGTCAAGTCCGTCAGTCCTGCGAGGGAAACGTCCAGTCCCTGCTCATGGCGCTGCTTTAACTGGGCGTAAACCCGTCCCAGCAGCTCTGAGGAGAACATCTCCGCTTTCAGACCGCCGGTGCTGTCCAGCAGGGCGCTTTCCCGCAGAACCAGCGACAGGAGCATTTCCTCCGCCATGGCGGATTTCATGTTGGTATAGCGGATGTCCCGGCTCTTGGGCTGCAGATTCCGGGCGGGAGACAAGTCAATTTTCTCCTGCTTTCTCTTTTCCTGATAGACCCGTCGCTCCCACGCCCGCTTGATTTCCATCTGCATGGCGTCGGCGCTGATTTTCGCGGCCTCCGCCACCCGCCCGCCGTAGACGTCCCGCTGGACGGCACTGGGCAGGGAGCCGATCAGGTCGGCAGATTCCTGCAAATAGCGAACCTTCTGGTCGTCGTCCCGCAGATCATACTTCCGGGCAATGGCGGCAAGCTGGTATTCCACCCGGTTGGAGGATTCCTCCAGCAGAATCTTGAAGCGGTCGGCACCGTACTTTTTCAGGAACTCGTCAGGGTCCTTGGCGTCCCGCATTTTCAGAACCTTGACCTGCAAACCCGCCTTTTCCAGCATGGGGATCGCCCGCTGGGTGGCGTTCTGTCCGGCGGTATCGCCGTCGTAGATCAGCACCACCTGGTCGGTATACCGGGACAGCAGCGTTGCGCCGTCGTCCGTCAGGGCAGTTCCCAAAGATGCCACCGCGCAGTCAAATCCGTACTGATGCAGGGCAATGGCGTCCATGTACCCCTCCACCAGAATCAGGTAGCCCATTTTGCTTTTCTTGGCGTAATTCAGGGCAAACAGGTTCTTTCGCTTGTTAAAAATCAGGGTTTCCGGGGAATTTAAGTATTTTGCGGCGTTTTTGTCCCGGTCGTTCATAATGCGCCCGCCAAAGCCGATGACGTTCCCCCGGACGTCGATGATGGGGAACATCAGCCTGTCCCGGAACCGGTCGAAAAGATTGCCGTTCTTTTTGGACACCGTCACAAGGCCGGAGTCCCGCAGCTCCTGATCGGTGTAGCCTTTTTTCCGCATGGCGTCCACCAGATCGCTCCAGCTGTCCGGGGCGTAGCCGATGCCGAACTTCGTCAGGGTCGCCTGGGACATTCCCCGCCCCCGGGCGTATTCCAGCGCCGATGCGCCCATGGGCGCGTACAGGCAGCTGTGGAAAAACCGCGCCGCTTCCTTGTGCAGCGCCCAAAGCCGCTCCTGCTGGCGATACCGGGACTGGTACTGCTCGTCCTCGGGGACTTTCAGCCCCGCCCGCTTGGCCAGCGCCCGCACGGCGTCGCCGTAGCTCAGCCCCTCAATTTCCATCTCGAAATTGATGACGCCGCCGCCCTTGTGACAGCCGAAGCAGTAGAACATGCCCTTGTCCGGCGCGACGGAGAAGGAGGCGGTCTTCTCTCCGTGGAAGGGACACAGGCCAAACAGGTTGGAGCCGGAACGCTTCAGCGTCACGTACTGCCCCACCACGTCCTCAATCGGGTTCCGCGCGATCACTTCATCAATAAATGCCGGTGGAAATGGCATGGTCTCCCCTCCTTTCGTCAAACTTCTTTACGTATTCTCTAGCCGTGAACCTGCCATCCCATGGGGATGAAGATCTCCCGGAACTTTTCGACGGCGTAATTGTCCGTCATTCCCGCTATGTAGTCGCACACCGTGCGTTCCATGCCGTCGAAGCTCAGCTGGGGCTGAAAATCCTCGGGCAGCGCTTCCGGATGGGCGATGTAGTATTCGAACAGCCGCTTCAGCATATCCTTTGCCTTGCTCTCCTCGCCCTTGGCCACCGGATTGCGGTAGACATTGGTAAACATGAACGAGCGCAGCTCCTTGAGCGCCCTGTCCACGTCGGGAGACAGACAGACTTTCCCGAATTCCCGGGAGGTGCGGATGGCATCGCAGACCAGTGTGTTGATCCTGTCCCGGTGGCTGTGGCCCAGCACGTCGGTGATTTCGATGGGGATATCGTCGTCGGTGAGAATGCCCGCCCGGATGGCGTCGTCAATGTCGTGGTTGACGTAGGCGATCTGGTCGGAGCGGCGCACGGCCTGTCCTTCCAGCGTCTCCGGCCAGTAGTCCCCGGTGTGGCCCAGAATGCCCATGCGGACTTCGTAGGTCAGGTTCAGCCCCTGACCGTCCTTTTCCAGAATGTCCACCACTCGCAGACTCTGCTCATTGTGGCGGAAAGGCTTGCCAAGGCACTGGCTCAGAACGTCCTCCCCGGCGTGGCCGAAGGGAGTGTGTCCCAGGTCATGCCCCATGGCAATGGCTTCCGCCAGATCTTCGTTCAGCCCCAGCGCCCGTGTGATGGTTCCAGCAATGCGGCTGACCTCCAATGTGTGGGTCATCCGGGTGCGGTAGTGGTCGCCCTCAGGCTGCAAAAACACCTGCGTCTTGTGCATCAGGCGGCGGAAGGACTTGGAATGGACAATGCGGTCAATGTCCCTCTGGTAACAGGTACGCACGTCCTCCGCCCGGGGTTCTTCAAACCTCAGACGTCCCCTGCTCTGGTCGGCGAAGGCCGCCAGAGGATTCAGTCGCTTATGCTCCTGCCATTCCAGTTCTTCCCGCACAGTCATGGTAATTCCCTCATTCCTTATTCCACTTTGTTTATGTAGTCTCCACCGGAAACGCACGGTATTCCTGCCCGGTTTCCATGCCCTCCACGGTTCCGCTGGACAGGTCGGTGAGTTTTTCCAGAAAGGCGCTGACCTGTCCCTCCGGGAACAGCAGCTCCAGCTCCACCTCCGCGCCGAAATCCGTCTTGCGGAGGATGCCTCCAAAGGCGGCGGCTTCCAGTTTGACCCGCTCGTAGAAGGGATAGGGGCACGGCACGTACACCGCCGTCCATACCCGCTTCATGGATTTGCCCGCAGCGTCCACAGCGATTTTCGCGCCTTTTGTGTAAGCCCGCACCAGCCCCCCGGCGCCCAGAAGAATGCCGCCAAAATACCGGGTCACCACGCACACCACGTTAAAAAGATCTTCCCGCTGCAAAACCTGCAGCATGGGCATTCCCGCAGTGCCGCCGGGTTCGCCGTCATCGGAGAAGCGCACCGCGCCGTCTCTGATGATGTACGCCCAGCAGTTGTGGGTGGCGTCGTAGTGCTTCTTTTTCATCTCCTGGATTTTCGCCAGAGCTTCTTCCTCGGTGTCCACAGGCCAGACGCGGCCGATGAAGCGGGACTTCTTTTCCACGAATTCCGCTTCGCCAAATTGGGTGGGTATCAGATACTCGTCCAATCCTCAGCACTCCCCGATGATATATTCCCGGAGTCTGCCGTAGAGGATTCCGTCCACGACGGCCTCGATCTCGATGCCCTCCGGGGTGTAGTCCACTTTTTTGACCTGTGCACCGTCATGCAGCGTCTCCACCATGCCGCCCATGGCATAGGGCAGACGCACCACGATATGGTGCCGGGCATGGTTCAGGGCGCTCTCGATGGCTTTCAGCAGCCCGTCCATATTGATGCCCCGCTTGGCGGAGATGGCAACAATATTCTTCCCCACGGGAATGTCGTCGGAATACACCAGATCGGCCTTGTTGTAGCATTTCAGCACCGGGGTTTCCGGCTTGGCCAGCTGGGAGATCAACCTGTCTACCACGGCGATATGCTCTTCCAGATGGGGGTCGGAAGCGTCAATGACGTGCAGAAGCAGGTCGGCAAATTCCAGTTCCTCCAACGTCGCCCGGAAAGCGTCCACCAGATGGTGGGGCAGCTTCGCGATAAATCCTACGGTGTCGGAAAGGATCACGTCCAGATTGTCGGAAACCGTCAGAAGCCGGGAGGTGGTATCCAGCGTGTCAAACAGCCAGTTGTTGGCGGGGATTCCCGCGCCGGTGAGCTGATTGAGCAGGGTGGATTTTCCCGCGTTGGTGTAGCCCACAATGGCCACCACCGGAACGGAATTTTTCATTCTCCGCTCCCGCTGGACGGAGCGCACCTTGCGCACCTGCTCCAGCTCTTCTTCCAAGCGGTTGATGCGCTCCCGGATATGCCGCCGGTCGGATTCCAGCTTCGTCTCGCCGGGGCCACGGGTGCCGATACCGCCGCCCTGCCGGGAAAGGCTCGTACCCATGCCGGACAGCCGGGGCAGCAGATATTTGTACTGCGCCAGCTCCACCTGAAGCCGGCCTTCCTTCGTCTTCGCCCGCTGGGCGAAAATGTCCAGAATCAGGGCGCTTCTGTCCAGAACGGGAAGCCCGATAATTTCCTCCAACGCCCGGATGTTGCCGGGAGAAAGCTCGTTGTCGAAAATAACCATGGTGGACTGAGTCGCTTCCGCCAGCATCCGCACCTCCTGGGCTTTTCCCTCGCCGATGAAACTGTGGGAATCGGGGGTATGGCGGTTTTGCAGCACCTTGCCCGTGCAGAAGCCCCCTGCGGTCTCCAGGAGGTCTTCCAGCTCGTCCAGTGTGCTTTCGGTGGCGGTATCTTCCTCAGCAAAGCAGTCCGCGTTCAGTCCCACCAGAACCGCCCGTTCCTGCGTCTGTTTATCAAATCTTTCTTCCATGTTACCTCCGCTTTTCTCCTAATGGGAAGCGTCTCCCGTCCGGGCAACACTCCCCCTCACACTATTTCTTCTATTATACCACACATCCGCGCCGTGAACAACCATAAAAATACAAAAATCCCGCACTGCATCACGCAGTGCGGGATTTGCGGGTCTTACTTCAGGCCAAACCGCTTGTTGAACCGATCAACACGTCCACCGGTGTCAACCAGCTTCTGCTTGCCGGTATAGAAAGGGTGGCACTTGGAGCAGATCTCAACACGAATGTCCTTCTTGGTAGAACCAGTGGTAAAGACATTGCCGCACGCGCAGCGGATGGTGGTCTGTTCGTACTTGGGATGGATACCTTCCTTCATTTCGTTCACCTCTTTCTTATCAGTTAAAGGGCATAGTAGCCCCGGGCAATCTTTAATCGCCCGGATATCATATCATAAAGTGTCGGAGAATGCAAGCACTTTTTTCGATTTTTTCAAAAAATCGAAAAATCGTGGTGCATCAGCGGTTTTTCCGATCAGAATGCCCAGTTGCCGCTGCGGAAAATGGGTACGACCTTGCCGTCCTCGCAGATGCCGTCGATGTTCATGCTGTCGCAGCCGATCATGAAATCCTCGTGGATCATGGAATCGTTGACGCCCAGGGCGCGGCACTCCTCCAGGGTCTTATTCTGAAAATCCTGAATGGTGTCGGCAAAGCCCATGCCCAGCGCCAGATGGCAGGCGGCGTTTTCGTCGAACAGGGTATTATAAAACAGGATGCCGCTCTCCGCAATGGGGCTGTGCTGGGGCACCAGGGCGCACTCGCCCAGATAGGACGCGCCATCGTCCATGGCGATCATGGTCTTGAGCAGCTCCTCGCCCTTCTCCGCCTTGACCTCCACGGCCTTGCCCTTTTCAAAGCGGACGGAGAAATTCTCGATGAGCTGACCCTGATAGCTCAGGGGCTTGCTGGCGTAGACGATGCCCTCGGCTTCGCCCCGCTTGGGAGAGATGAAGCATTCCTCCGTGGGGATGTTGGGGTTGAAGAAGATGCCCTGCAGGCTGGTGTCTCCGCCGCCCTTCCACTCGCCCTCGGGGATCATACCCACGGTCAGGTCGGTGCCGTTTTCCGCGGTGTAGTGCAGGCTGCGGATGTGCAGGCTGTTGAGATAAGCGCAGCGGTCATGCAGGTCGGCGTTGTGCTCCTCCCACGCTTTCACAGGGTCGTCGGTCACACGGGAAGTGAACAGAATGGCCTCCCACAGCTTCTCCATGGCGGTGCCGGTGCGCATTCCGGGAAAGACCTTCTTCGCCCACGCCGCGCCGGGGACGGCGGCAATGCACCACTGATCCTTGTTTTCCAGCTGATTGCTGTAGGGCTTCACGATGGGATAGCGCAGCTGACGGGACTTGGCCAGCTTCGCCATGTTGATGCCCTTCAGGCCGTCGGGGTCTTCGGACATCAGGTGGATGCGGCAGGGGATCACGTCCACATAGTGCTGCAATCTGGCCTTCTGCCACTCGGGCACCTCACCCAGCGTTTTGACGGACTGGTGGCGCACATGGAGCTTCTGCAGGGGCTGGTAGTTCCACTCCACCGTGACCTTCTTCGCCTTGGCCTTATAGGCTTCCTCCACGACCATCTGGACGAATTCCGGCTGGTCGAGATCGGCGTAAATCAGCACCTCCTGCCCCTTCTGGACATTGACGCCGCTGCGGACGATCAGGCGGGCATATTCTCTTAAAACCGTTTTCTTCATAAAATGTGTCTCCTTTTCCTTGAAATTCCGGGAAAGCCAAACTTGACGGCTTCCCAAAAATTTCCCAGGCTTTCGCTATAGTAGCAGATTTTCCTCAAAAGGTCAATGCCTGTTGCAATCCATTCAAAAATCGTTTATAATCACGTCAAATCCATTCTCCAGTTTTTGCCGGGACGCGCCGCATTATGCACATTCCCGGGCTGGTCATCAAGAGAGGTATCCTTATGCTTACAAAAGAAGAATTTCAGCAGAAGATTCAGGAGGGCGTCCGCATTCTGGACGGCGCCACCGGCTCCAACCTCCGCGCCGCCGGAATGCCCAAGGACTGCTGCACCGAGCAGTGGGTGCTGGAAAACCCGGAACCTCTGGTCACGCTCCAGCGCGCCTACGCCGCCGCGGGCAGCCAGATCATTTACGCCCCCACCTTTCAGGCGCAGCCCATCGCCCTGAAAACCGTTGGCATGGACGCCCAAACGGAGAAGATCAACGAAGCGCTGGTTGCTCTGTCCCGCTCCGCCGCCCCCGGATGCCTCATCGCGGGCGACCTGACCACGCTGGCCGTTTACTGCGAGAGCTGGAATCCGGACTGCTTCGACCTGCTGGTGGAGAATTACCGCCGCCAGATCCGCGGTCTGATCGACGGCGGGGCCGATCTGCTCATCGGCGAGACCTTGCTTTATGCGCAGGAGGCAGAGGCCATTCTCACCGCCGCCGAGCTGGAAGGCGCGGGAGCCGCCATGTACACCTTCACCATGCAGTCGGACGGGGCGCTGTTCTCCGGGGCGGACGGCGGAAAGGTGCTGCGCGATCTGGAAGCGGCTGGTGCGGCCGCCGTTGGCTTCAACTGCGTGGCGGCGGACGTGCTGACACCCCATCTGGTGTCAAAGCTTCGCCGCAGTGTGAAGATTCCCCTGATCTGCAAGCCCAATGCAGGCATTCCCACCATCAACGATCAGGGTACCGCCGTATACGCCCAGACACCGGAAGAATTCGCCGGAATCATGCGTCAGTGCCGGGACAACGGTGCCGCATTGCTGGGCGGCTGCTGCGGCACGACCCCGGCGTTCATCGCAGCTCTTACGAAATCGCTGTAGATTTGGTGCGTTTTCCCCTCCATTTTCGTTTCCCTTCGCCGGAAACTCTTAAGATTTTCCAAAAAGCGGGCGTTTCGCCCGCTTTTCTTATTGCCAAGCCCGGTGAGGTTTGTTATAATTACATTGTTATGAAAAACAGAATTCATCTCTATGTCAGCCGCAAAAACGCGCTGACCTGGCTGATGGCGCTGTGCATGGTCTGCTCGGCAGTGGCCCGCATTGCGCTCTCCGGTTTGAAAGGGTCCGGAGACGCGCATTTCGTGTGGAGCCAAATCGTTCTGCCAATCGCGGCGGCCTTGCTGTACGCGCTCATCGCCCTCCTGTCCGGAAAAGAACAGTTCTATAAGACCGCCATTCCCGTCTGGCTCATGGCTCTGTACGCGGGCCTGACCTTCTCCGTCGGCGTTTCCAGTCGATTGATGGCGTTCCTGTTCTGGGTCGCGGTGATCTTCTTTGCCTTCCTCTACACGGACATCACCGCCGGACGCCGCAAGCACGCCGTGCTGCTGTTGTTTCCCATTCTGTGCTGCCCGCTGCTGTTCCTAATGTATTGCTACCGGGCGTTCCTGCTTCAACACGATTATTACGCGGGCGGCAAGTGTCTGCCGGACTTTCTCATGGTTCTGGGAATGCTGATCCTTCTTTTCGGCATCCGGGTGCATCCGGTGGACGAGTACCACCCCACATGGGGCGACCGCACCGACGGACGCCGTCTGCGCACCCTGCCCCCCATGGCGCAGGTTTCCCCCTACATCATGGTCACCCGGAACACCTCGTCCAATCTCTTTGAAGATTCTCTGGAGATCACTCACATTGACCGCTACATCCGCCGCAAGCGCCGGGAGGGTCTGACCAGCTTCGGCATCACCCATGTTCTGCTGGCGGCCTACTGCCGGGGCGTATGCCGCTATCCCGGTCTGAACCGGTTCCTCGCGGGGCAGAAGGTCTATACGCATGGCGACGACATTCAGTATTGCATGACCGTCAAAAAGGAAATGACCGCCGACTCCCCGGACACCATCGTCAAGGTGCACTTGAATCCCCATGACACCGCCGACGATGTTTACCGCAAGCTGCAATCCGCCGTGGAAAACGTCAAAAACACGCCTCTGGATTCCAGCTTTGACAACACAGCGGGTGCGCTCACGCTGATTCCCGGCGTGTTCCTGAAATTCACGGTGTGGCTGCTGAAAACGCTGGACTATTTCGGGATGCTGCCCAAATTCCTGCTGGAGGTCAGCCCCTTCCACGGCAGTCTGTTCTTCACCTCCATGGGAAGTCTGGGCATTCCGCCCATTTACCACCACCTGTATGACTTCGGCAACCTGCCGGTGTTCGGTGCCTTCGGCATGAAGCGTCGGGCGGTAGAGGTGCAGGAGGACGGCTCCGTGGTGGAGAAAAAGTATGTAGACATCAAGTTCACCATGGACGAGCGGATCGTGGACGGCTTCTACTATGCCGCATTCTTTAAGCATTACCGCCGCATTCTCGCCCACCCCGAAATTCTGGACAACCCGCCCGAGGAAGTGCTGAGCGACATTGACTGACATGAAAGCGCAGATTCTCTCGTTCCTTCCCCCGGAATATCCGTGGAAAGATCGGCTTTTCGTATTTCCCGAGCTGGATTCCACCAATAATCGACTGAAAGTGCTTGCTTCTCAGGGCGCTCCCCACGGCACCGTCCTGATCGCCGACCGCCAGACCGGCGGCCGGGGACGGATGGGACGGTCGTTTCTGTCCCCGCCGGGGGTGGGAATTTATATGAGCATCCTTCTGCGTCCAGAGTGTGCGCCTCAGGAGCTGATGCACCTGACCTGCGCCGTCGCAGCCGCCATGTGCCGGGCGGTGGAATGCGCCGCCGGGCTTCGCCCCGGCATCAAGTGGACGAACGACCTCGTCTGGGGAAAGCAGAAATTCGCCGGAATCCTCACGGAAATGGGGCTGAACGCCGCCGGAGGCGTTGATTGGGCGATCGTAGGCATCGGCGTCAACTGCTGCCAGAAAGCGGAGGATTTTCCCCCGGAGATTCGGGACAGAGCCTGCTCCCTCGCCATGGCGGCAGGTCGGGAAATTGACCGCTGCCGGGTCGCCGCCGCCATGATGGAGGCACTGTGGGAAATGGACGCCTCCCTGTTCACCGGCAAGAAGGACATGCTCCGGTTCTACCGGGAAAACTGCGTCACCATCGGCAAAGAAATTTCCGTGGTGGGCGCGGGAGAAGTCCGCCACGGGCGGGCGCTGGACGTTGACGACGAAGGCGCGCTGGTGGTGGAATTTCCCGATTCCCATGTGGAAGCTGTCAACGCCGGGGAGGTCAGTATCCGGGGAATGTATGGGTATATCTGACAAAACGCTGCCATTGTTTTCAATTTATTCCCAATTTACGTATTGCTTTTTTTAACGACATTGGTTATACTTGGAGTGTAAAAATCACAGCGCCGCGGGTCTGCGCCGCTGTCCAAAAAATTCTGGAGGTCATTTCCATGAAAGCATTCAATGTAATCGTAAAAGTCCTGGCCGCTCTGGCTGCCGTTGCCGGTGCCGTCTACGTTGTTGCTACCTACGGCGATCAGATTGTCGCATGGGCGAAGAAGATTTTCGCTTCCCTGCCCAAGTGCCCCTGCTGCAAGGAAGAGCCGAAGGCCGTCGAAGAGACTGCCGCTGAGGAAGCTCCTGCCGAAGAGCCCGCAGAGGAAGTTCCCGCCGAAGCTCCCGCAGAGGAGGCCCCTGTTGAGGAAGCCCCTGCCGCCGAGGTTGCCGCGAATGAGCCCGTTGCCGAAGAGGCTGACTTCGCCGAGTAATTTCATTTTATACGCAAAAATCCCGGAAAGCTGTTGCTTTCCGGGACTTTTTCTTTCACTATTTCAGCTCCACCAGAACGCAGCTTCCCTCGCCGCGGATCGTGTGGTACATGTTGTCCTCCACAACGAGCAAGTCCATTTCCCGCAAATCCACATCCGGATTCCACACAACGTTCCGCATGCCATAGTAGCAGTAGAACCCATATTGGGTCAGGTCGTCTCCCCCGCTGAAGGTGCCGGGGATGAGACGATTCAGCATCTGGTAGTTTTGCGGCATGTTCCGCAGAACCGGCGCGTTTCCGATGGAGCCGGACAGCTGCACCGTCACCGGCGTATCGGATTGGAACGCTTCCATTTCCTGCAAATCCGAAATCACCAGCTGGGTGCGGAAATCCGTGTAATCCTTCTGAACGCTCAGGGCGTTTCCGTAGGTGAAGGCGAACACGAAAAAGACCCAGCTGAGAACCACCGCCGGTATCTTAATGGAGAAGCGCTTCTTCCCTTCCGCCGCCGTCATGCCGAACACGGTAAGCAGCACGCCGAAACCGTACATTGCCCGGGGCGCAAACACTGTGGACGCCAGTGCAGGATACAGTCCAAAGCACATCAGCCCCATCAGGACAAGCGCCGCGGCAGTCATGGCGATGGCCGGAACTGTCTTCCGCCGGGAATCCAAAACCACGCGAACGCAGAAAGCGATCACCGCCAGCACCGCCGCAATCAGCCAGAAGGGCTTGAAATCCGACAGAACCAGAGAATAGTAACTCCGCAGATTTTTCAAAAAGTGGGGAATCAGCTCCCCCGCCGGGGGCAGAGCGTTGCCCACATAACTGGTGTCGGCGGGAATCATGATCACCAGCTTGAAGAAGATCAATCCCAGCGCATACCCCGCCGCAGATTTCAGGCAGAAAAGTCCGACCTCCCGGATGGATTCCCCGCGGTTCCACATCCGCAGTGCCAGCGCGACCACCAGCATGGGAAAAATTCCCGCTGCCGCCTGATAGCTGGTGCATACCGCCAGAATCCCCAGCCCGGACGCAAGCACATACGCCGCGGTGTTCCGGTTCCGGCACAGCAGCGGCACCACCGCCGCCAGCACGGAAAGCGCCATATACGGCGCGTCAAACCGAAAGCTGACACAGCCGAGGAAATAGGGATTCAGCCCCAGAATCGACAGCACCGCCAGTTCCCAGCCGGAAAATGTCGTCCGTTCATAGACAATATACCCCATGAGTATCCCGGACACCGCCATGATGAGCATGGCAAGGATCTGGGGCAGCGGCGCGGCGTCCGCCAGATAATCGCCTCCATGCACCAGCGTTGCAAGTGCCGTCGAGAGATACCGGCTGAAATAGTCCCACTGCTTGTACCCCAGCGCCGCCCGGGGGGAATCGTCCATATAGTAGAAATTCGCCCGAAGAATGGCGCTGATGCCCACCACGAAAACGGCAAACAGAATCAGCAGCGCCTTTCCCATGGGGATGCCGGTTTCCCCGGAACGAAGGGTTTCCGCTTTCGTCCTGCGGTAGTCCTCCTGACCGGCGGAGATATAATAGGAGATCACGCACCCCGCCGCCGGAGCCGCCGCGATGGCGAAGAACGCGGCGCAAAGGGGGACGAACAGCCCGTTCTCCATGCCGAGCACCCCCGCCACGCGCTGCATTTTCTGGGAATCGACCCAGTTGTGGTAGAAGTTCACCGCCAGCGCGCCGTTGAACGCAAGGCTCAGAGCCATGTGTACGGGATTGGAAAGCAGCGCCCGCACCCTCTGCCGGGAAACGGGCAGCCGCCACACCGCGGCGCACAGCAGCACCGCCGCCACGCCGCACCACACAAAGCCCGGCACCCACGCCGGGACGACCAGCAGCAGAAACGCGGCGCCGGAAAGCATCAGCAGTCCCTTTTCCGGGAAAAATCGTTTTTCTTTCATGTTGTTAGTCCTTTCCCCTACCCTTGGGGACTTTGGGAAGCTCTGACCGTCCGCAAGAGGTTCAGAGCTTCCCCCATAAATCACGCCGTCAGAATCTCCACCAGCATCCGGACGCACTTCTCCATGTCCTCGGTGGGGATGAACTCAAAGCGTCCATGGTAGTTTTCGCCGCCGGTACACAGATTGGGACAGGGCAGCCCTTCGTAGGACAGCCGTGCGCCGTCGGTGCCGCCGCGAATGGGCACTTCCACCGGGTTCATACCCGCCGCGGCCATGGCCTTTTTCGCCCGCTCCACCACGTACATACACGGCTCAATGCACTTCTTCATGTTATAGTAGCTGTCCTTGAGGGTCAGTTCCAGCGTTCCCGCGCCGTACTTGCGGTTGATAAAGTCCGCGGCAGCGGTCATGACCGCTTTCTTTTCCACGAACTTCTCCATGTCGTGGTCGCGGATGATATAGTGCAGCTCGGAACGCTCCACCTCGCCCTTCATGCCCAGCAGATGGAAGAAGCCCTCATAGCCCTCCGTCAGCTCCGGACGCTGCCCAACGGGGAGCAGACTCTGGAATTCCATGGCGATCAGCTGGGAATTCACCATCTTCCCCTTGGCAGAGCCGGGGTGGATATTCAGTCCATGGACAACAACCTTTGCCCCCGCGGCGTTGAAGTTCTCATATTCGATCTCGCCCACGGGGCCGCCGTCGGCGGTGTAGGCAAAGTCCGCGCCGAAGCCCTTCACGTCGAACCGGTCAGCGCCCCGGCCGATCTCCTCATCAGGGGTAAAGCCAATCTTCAATGTGGCATGCCTGCCGCCCATGGCGAGCAGCTGCTGCGCCGCCGTCATGATCTCCGCCACGCCTGCCTTATCGTCCGCGCCCAGAAGCGTCGTTCCGTCCGTGACGATCAGGTGCTTGCCTGCGTGGTTTTTCAGGTACGGATAGTCCGCTTCCCGCAGGAAAATGCCCTTTTCCTCGTTCAGGCAGACATCCCCGCCGTCATAGGCCACGACCTTGGCCTTGATATTCGCGCCGGAAGCGTCCGGCGCGGTGTCCATGTGGGCGATCAGACCAATGGTGGGAAGCTCGGGGTCGCCGGGGACAGTGCCGTAGACATAGCCGTTTTCGTCCATCCTGGCGTCCTGAATGCCCATGCCCCGCATTTCCTCTACCAACGCGGCGGCAAGCGCCTTCTGCTTCTCAGTGGAGGGGCAGGTGTCGGATTCCTCGTCCGACTGGGTGTCAAAGGTCACATAGCGCAAAAAGCGCTCTACAACAGATTCCATGTGGTTCTCCTTCCAATCAAGGTAAAAATAGTATGCCCAAAGGAAAAGAGCCGCCGCCTACTGTGGCGGCGGCTCCTTGCTAAAAAACTTACTTGGCGGCGTTGACCAGCGCGGCAGTGTCCTGCGCGATCATCAGCTCTTCGTTGGTGGGGATGACCCAGACGGTGACCTTGGAGTCATCGGCGGAAATGATGGCTTCCTTGCCCCGGGTATTGTTCTTCTCGGGATCCAGCTTGACGCCCAGGAATTCCAGGCCCTCGCAGATGCGCGCACGCATGGAAGCGGAATTCTCGCCCACGCCGGCAGTGAACACCAGGCAGTCCAGTCCGCCCAGAGCGGCGGCGTAGGAGCCGATGTACTTGCGGACTTCGTAGGCAAACTTGTCCAGCGCCAGAGCGCAGTTCTCATTGCCTTCCTCAGCGCCGTTCTCAATGTCGCGGAAGTCGGAGGACACGCCGGACAGCGCCAGCACGCCGGACTTCTTGTTCAGCATGTTCAGGCACTCGTCAGCGCTCATGCCGTACTTGTTCATAACGAACTGCACGACGGCGGGGTCGATGTCGCCGGAACGGGTTCCCATGGGAACACCGGCCAATGGGGTCAGACCCATGGAGGTATCCTGACACTTGCCGTCCTTCACCGCGGACAGAGAGGAACCGTTGCCCAGATGGCAGTTCACCAGCTTGATGTCCTTGCGGCCCATCAGCTCGATGGCGCGCTTGGTGACATACTTGTGGGAGGTGCCATGGAAGCCGTAGCGGCGGATGGAGTCATTCTCGTAATACTCGGTGGGAATGGCGTAGCGGTAAGCCTTGGGGGGCATGGTCATGTGGAAAGCGGTATCGAACACGGCGACCTGAGGGGTGTTGGGCATGACCGCCTGACAGGCGCGGATGCCCATCAGGTTAGCAGGGTTGTGCAGGGGGCCGAGGGGAATGCACTTTTCGATGGCGGCGATGACCTCGTCGTTGATGATGCAGGAGTCGAAGAACTCCATGCCGCCGTGCAGGACGCGATGGCCGACGGCATCGATCTCGTCGGTGGACTTGATCACGCCGTCCACGGGATCGACCAGAATGGCCAGGACTGCCGCAATGGCCTCGGAGTGGGTGGGCATGGGGATATCCTTCACGATCTTCTTGCCGTTGGCGTTGTGAGTCAGACGGCCGTCGATGTAGATACGCTCACACAGGCCCTTGGCAGACACGGCGCCGGTCTCGGGATCCATCAGCTGATACTTCAGGCTGGAGGAGCCGGCATTGATAATCAGAACATTCATTGGGGAAAGCCTCCTAAATAAATATTTTCTTTTTGGTCGGTTTGTGATATGATAGCCATAGTCGTTGCTATTATAGTGCATTTATCCTGAATTCTCAAGCCCTCAAGGGAATTTTTTCAAAAAAAGGAGGGAGAATTTTGAAAACCGTTGGTATCGTTGCCGAATATAACCCCTTTCATGCAGGCCACCGCAAGCAGTTCGACCGGGTCAAGGCGGAGTTTGGCGGGGAAACCGCCATTGTGTGCGCCATGAGCGGCAATTACGTCCAGCGGGGCGCGCCCGCCGTCATGGATAAAACCCTCCGGGCAAAGGCCGCCGTCGCCTGCGGCGCCGACCTTGTGGTGGAGCTGCCACCCACCGTGAGCCTGTCCTCCGCCGAGGGGTTCGCCGCGGGAGGCGTCGGCATTCTGTCGAAGCTGTGCGATGCCCTTTGCTTCGGCGCGGAAACCGGCGAAGCAGAGCTTCTGATGGAGACCGCCCGGGCGCTGCTTTCGGAGGACTTTTCTCCCCTGCTCCGCCGGGAACTGGACGGCGGCAAATCCTTCCCCGCCGCCCGCGCCGGGGCTCTCGCGCAGATGGGGCTGTCCGGGGAAATCCTGCGCCGCCCCAACGACATTCTGGCCGTGGAATACTGCAAGGCCATTCTTGCCCAACGCTCCCCCATGGTTCCCTTCCCCATCCGGCGAGACGGGGACTATCACGACCAGGCGCCCCACCGGGAGAATCCTTCCGCTACGGCGGTACGACGTCTCATGCTGGAGGGCGGGGCGTGGGGTTCCTTCGTCCCGGAACCTGCCCGGGCGATTTTTGAAAACGCGCCCCTGCACAGCCTTGCCGCCGGGGAACGGGCGGTTCTCGTCCGACTGCGCACCATGACCGACGCAGAATTTGAAGCCCTGCCCTACGGCGGGGAGGGCTTGTGGCGCAAATTCATGCACGCCAGCCGCCGGGAAGCCACATTGGAGGACATTCTCACCGCCGTCAAATCCAAGCGCTACACCCGCACCCGTCTCGACCGGATGACAATGTGCGCGTACCTTGGCATTACGGCGGAAACGCTTTCCGCTCCCGCCCCCTACGTCCGGGTGCTGGCCTTTAACGAAAAAGGCCGCGCCGTTTTAAGCGCGGTCAAGAAAAGCGGCGTTTTCCGAAACGCCGGGGAGCCAATCCGCCACCCCTATCAGTCGCTGGAACAGCGCTGGGGCGACCTGTACGGTCTGTTCGCTCTAAGGCAGCCGGAAGCCCCCGGCAGGGAGCAGCGCCGCAGAATCGTGCTTGCGGCGGACTGACGCGCCCTGTCCGGGGCCGTGTTGACATTTTTCATTCTTCATGATATTATATCCATATGATAACAAAAAAGGAGATAAAAGCCGAAAAAATGTCGTTAAAATTCCCGAAATTAAAAGCAACCAACTGTATCGTCGCTTTCCTCAGCTCCGCGCTGCAAGCCTTTGGCATGTACAATATCCACGCCCTGTCCGGCGTGACCGAGGGCGGCGTTCTGGGCGCTACGCTGCTGTTTGACCACTGGTTTGGGCTTTCCCCTGCCGTCAGCAGCTTCGTTCTGAACATCGCCTGCTACGTTCTGGGGTGGAGAACACTGGGCAGGTCCTTCATCGCCTACTCCGCCATCGCCGCCTGCGGCTATTCCGCCAGCTATGCCATCTGCGAGCTGTTCCCGCCCCTGTGGCCGGGTATCGCGAGCCTTCCCCTTCTGGCCTCCGTGGTGGGCGCATTGTTTATCGGCGTCGGCGCCGGACTTTGCGTCCGGGCGGGCGGCGCCACCACCGGTGACGACGCCCTTGCCATGAGCCTTTCCCATCTGACAAAAATCCCCATTCAGTGGATTTATCTGACCAGCGACCTGATCGTGCTGGGGCTGTCCATTTCTTACATTCCTCTGCGCCGGCTGGGTTATTCCCTGCTGACCGTGATTCTCTCCGGGCAGCTCATCGGCCTGGTGCAAAATTTTCACTTCAAAAAATCCGGCTGATCTTCCTCGGCCGTTCAGAAGACCACCGTTGAAACAGACGTTCCAACGGTGGTCCTTTTTATGCGATTTCCGCCGTTACTCCGCGAAATACAGATCCTCCAGGAAGTAATTCAGCGAATGGGTTACCACATCCGTGGGCACGTTGCGCAGATCGGCGTTCAACACCACGATGCCGTTGACATATTCCAGGGGCCGGATGATGTAGCAGTTTTCGTCCATGTAATTGAGAATATCTGGACGTACTACTTCGGACACCTGATCCAGCGTGTTGGTCATCAGGCCGAAGATGTTCTTAATCAGCTGACGATCCTCTTCTTTTTCCGGAATCAGATAGGTCTTGGCGGCTTCTTCATCCTCAGGGCAGCCGGCGTTGTACCAGTCGCTCCACAGGGGCGCCCAGACCTCGATACTGTAGGAACCGCCAAAGTGCCAGATGATGCTGTGGGCGGCCCACACGCAGCGGGCGGGCACTTCGTTGGCGGCGATAGAGGTGTTCAGAAGGGTGCTCTCGGTGGTATAACCCGTGGCGCGAATGCCGATTTCCGCCAGATATTCCACGTACAGTTCCGTGGTGGGCACGATGTCGCTGGCTTCCGCCGCGTTCCAAATCTGGAAGGAGAAGGGCAGCCCGGAGGGAGATTCGCGGTAACCATCGCCATCGACGTCCTTCATGCCGATTTCGTCCAGCAGCGCGTTGGCGGCTTCCACGTCGTTGGTGCACAGAGTGCCTTCCCGCACCGCGCCCAGGTTGTGATACACCGTGTCCAGAATTTCCTCCGCGTCGATGGACATGGCGATGGCCTGACGGAAGCGCAGATCCTGAATCACTTCCTGCCATGCCCGGCTGGCGTCGTCGTCCTTCACGGTGCCGTCCGCGTTCAGGCCGTAATTCACGTTCAGGTACAGGTCGGTGGGGGTGTTGCCCTGAATGCACATCACGGGGTTGATGTTGGCCGCCTCGCTGTTTTCCCGGTAAAGGGAGATGTTGTCGATGGTGGCGGATTCCCGCAGGAAATCCACTTCGCCGGTGATGACCTTCATCTGCACCATTTCCACATCTTCCACCAGGGTATTTTGGATATAATCGATGTAGGGCAGCTGCTTTCCGTCCGCGTCCACCTTGTGATAATAGGGATTGCGCTCCCACAGCTGCACGTTGTTCTCGCTGGAAACCATGATCCAGGGATACAGCATGGGGAAGTTTTCCTCCACCAGACCCGGGAACTGCTGCGTGGTCAGGCAATCCACGGGGTCGGTGATTTCCCAGGTGGTCACGTCGATCTGGTTGAATACGTAGGTCCATACGCCCTCTTCCGTAACGTCGTCATAGCCGATGGCCGTGGCAAAGGGCTGAAGGAATTCATAATACGCCTCCAGAGAACCGTGGCATTCTTCCGCGAAATCCTTGTGGAAGGGCTTCAGGTAATAGGCCGGCTTGATGAAATCCGCGTAGCCATTGAAGCCCGCCGCGGACAGATAAACACACAGCGCGCCGTAGGGACCGGGGAACTTCAATTGGAAGGTCATCTCGTCGATGACGCTGAATTCAAAGGGAACGCCGTCCACCGTCATCCAGGCGGAGATGCTGGGGGTCAGTTCTTCGTTGAAAATGAAATGTTCCACGGTGAAGGCCACGTCGTCCATGGTCACTTCCACGCCGTTGGACCACTTCAGCCCCTTGCGCAGGGTGAAGGTGTAGGTGGTGCGGTCGTCGCTGATCTGATAATCCGCCACCAGGTTGGGCTGTACCACATCGGAGTTCATGCTCTGCATGGTCAGCAGGTTTTCCGTCATGCCCACGAACACGTCGGGGTTCCAGTTCACCTGGGCAAAAACCGTCCGCAGGGTGCCGCCGTAAACGCCGCTTTCGTATTCCAGCTGCTCGGCGGGATAGTCGTCATTGGCCAGCCGGGGATTTTCAGGCAGACGCTCTTCCACCGGGGGCAGCTGACCGGCCTGTACCCGTTCCGCCAGCATGGGGGCCTCGATGTATTCACCTTCCGCCAGGGCCGGGGCGCACACCGCGGCAAAGGCCAGCATCAGCGCCAGAAACAGGGCAAATTTCTTCATGTTCCGTCCTCCTCGTTCCTCCAAATTGAGTTGTGCTAATTATGCCTCATTTAATTCATATTTTCAACATATAATTTAATTTCGCAACTTTGTATTAAAAAACCGCCTCTCCGAAGAGAAGCGGTTGCAAATTGATTTAAATTTATCCCCGGGCAGCCTGACGCATGAAGGCGGTATAGGCCTTCACCGCCTCGTACAGGTCGGCCTTGTTGATGATTTCCTGAGGCGCGTGCATGGACAGCACCGGCACGCCGCTGTCAATGACCTCCATGCCATACAGGGCGCAGATGTACGCGATGGTTCCGCCGCCGCCTACATCCACCTTGCCCAGCTCGGCGGTCTGCCAGTTCACGCCGTTATCGTCCATGATCTTCCGCAGCCGGCCGATGAATTCGGCGTTAGCGTCGTTGGAGCCGGACTTGCCCCGAGCGCCGGTGAACTTGTTATAGCACACGCCGTTGCCCAGAATGGCGGCGTTCTTCTTTTCAAAGGCGGAGGCATACAGGGGATCGAAGCCCGCGCTCACGTCGCAGGAAAGCATCCGGCAGGCGGCCAGCGCCCGGCGCAGGGTCAGTTCGCTGTACTGATCGTACGTCAGGTTCACCAGTTCCGCCATAGCGTTTTCGAAATAATGGGCCTGCATACCGGTAGCGCCCACGCTGCCGATTTCTTCCTTGTCCGCCAGCAGGCAGCAGCAGGTGTATTCCGGCTCTTCCTCCAAAGAGAGAATGGCCCGCAGAGAGGCATACGCGCACACCCGGTCGTCGTGGCCGTAACCCAGCAGCATGCTGCGATCCAGGCCGAAATCCCGGGTCCTGCCCGCGGGCACGGCTTCGATTTCGGCGGAGAGCATGTCCTCTTCCTCGATGCCGTACTTGTCCGCCAGAATCTTCAGAAGGCCCGCCTTCACCGCGTCCTTTTCCTCACCGTCCAGGGGCTTGCCGCACAGGATGATGTCCAGATTCTCGCCGGAAATGGCCTCGGCGGCCTTTTTCGCCATCTGTTCGCCGGAGAGGTGAATCAGCAGATCGGAAATACCCACCACCGGGTCGTCTTCCGCTTCGCCAATCACAATTTCCACCACCGTGCCGTCTTTTTTCGCCACCACGCCGTGAAGGGCCAGCGCCCGGGCCACCCAGTGGAATTTCTTGATGCCGCCATAGTAATGGGTGTCGGCATAGGCCAGGGAGGTGTCCTCATAGAAGGGATTTTGCTTAATATCGATGCGGGGGGAATCGATATGTGCGCCCACGATATTGATTCCCTTTTCCAGAGGCGCCTTGCCCAGATGGAACAGCATCACGGCCTTGCCCATGCAGTTGACATACACCTTGTCTCCGGCCTTCAGCTTCTTCCCGGCGGCTACCGCCTCGGCCAGGTCGATATATCCGGCTTCCCGGGCCTGCGCCACCGTTTCCTTCACGCATTCCCGCTCGGTTTTTCCGCCGTCCAGATAAGCGCGATAGCCCTTGCTCACGTCCTCCAGCGCCTGCAGATCCTTTTCGTCATAAGTGGTCCACGCGTTTTTGCGTTCCATGGTAATTCCTCCTTTGGAAACAATAGATAGCATCCTTTGCCTTCGATTATATCCCCCAAATCCGCCCCTGTCAACCGTTGACATTCCCGCCCGGGAAGGCTATGATAAATAAGACGCAAAATTCAACGAAAGCGCGGGATCAACGCCATGACGGATTTCATCGAAATCACAGACCTTTCCGCCCCGGAACTGGCCCCTTATTTTCAGCTTACCACCCGGCAGATGCGCAGCCGGCAGCGCCCGGAAAACGCGCTTTTCGTGGCGGAAAGCCCTCACGTAATCGAGGCGGCGCTGGAGGCGGGCTGCAGCCCCGTTTCCATGCTGCTGGAAAAAAAGCAGGCCCTTTCTCACCCGGCGCTGATGGCCCGATTTACCGAAACGCCGGTCTACACCGCCCCGCGGGAGGTGCTGAAATCCCTCACCGGCTACGAGCTGACCCGGGGGATTCTTTGCGCCTTCCGCCGGCCCGCGCCGGTTCCGGCGGAGCGTATTCTCTCCACCGCCCGGCGGGTGGCCGTGCTGGAGGGCATTGTGGACCCCACCAACGTGGGGGCGCTGTTCCGTTCCGCCGCCGCCCTGGGCATGGACGCAGTGCTGCTCTCC
>OLPR01000878.1_pt1 | contig 25845 bp, 31 predicted proteins | sample 1672761 | NCBI WGS metagenome assembly OLPR01 (sample SAMEA3136721, study PRJEB25190) | human gut metagenome | biome: human gut; feature: human-associated habitat; material: faeces | place: Austria | collected 2013 | reverse complement strand
GAGCCACGAAATCAGATGGTGTCCTATGATGTTTTAGCGCCAACGACTATATCGTTCTAGTAATGAAATTGATAGATGACTGGAATGGGATTATTACAATACAAGCTGTAAAAAACATAACAAAGGCTGGGGAAGTAGTTCCTCAGCTTTTCCTTTTTTTGAAATTTTTATTGCATGACGGTTGATTTAGTGTATAATGAACATATCGAAAGCAAGGTGCTTCCGATAGAAAAGGAGCAGATATGAGAACAAAAGATCCTGAACTTATGAAACAGATCCTCGAATATATCGAGGATTATTACATCGTCTACAATGCTTCGCCGTCAACGACACTGATAGCAGAGCGAGTGAGGATCGGCAGAGGGACCGTACATAAATATCTTGTCGAGATGGAAAAGCGGGGGATGCTTTCCTATCAGGGCAGGAAGATCACGACGGAACGGACGGAGAAGATGCACACCTCTACTTTCAAGGCGGCAGTCGTGGGAGATATATCATGCGGCCTTCCTAATATCGCAGAAGAGCATATCGAAGAGTATGTATCCCTTCCGGAGTCTATGTTCGGAAGCGGTGAGTTCTACATCCTTCGTGCACGAGGTGAGTCTATGATCGAGGCGGGGATAGATCCCGGTGATCTGGTAGTGATTCGAAAGCAGGAAACTGCTGAGAACGGTCAGATCGCAGTTGTGCTTGTGGATGATGAAGCTACACTGAAGCGATTCTATATAGAGGATAACAGAGTAAGACTGCATCCTGAAAACAGTGAAATGAAAGACATCTATGTTGATCACTGCATCATCCAGGGTGTTGCCGTAAAGGTGATAAAGGATATTCAATGATCATGGAGGTGAAGTAAGAATGGTAGACCCGATATACTATAAAGGAAAATTCGTCCCATTTTTAGATGAGTTCGTGTCGTACAAAGGCAGGCTATTTGCTATCGCAAAAGACGAGGACGGGCTGAATTACACACTGTATCAGGCTGATGAGTTCAGAAAAAGACTTGCCATCAAAATGAAAAGGAAGATCGATCTGAAACTTGCCATAGAGTCTGAGAAACTGGGGATCCAGTACATGAAAGATGATGGATCAGGAAAAGTGTTCGTACCGCTGCCCTTATAACAGAAAGTGCGGGTGTGTGATATGGGGAGATCCGCGGCATCAGAGGAAACACACGTGAGAAAAGTAAAGGAAACATTATATACCGGTCTTGGGGACAGGAGGGAAGATAATGAAAAAGCAGAAGATGATAATAGTATCATGTCCGTACTGCGGAGCTGAGATAGGCAAGAGCCTCAGTTTGGAACATACGGAGCTGACCTGTCTGCAGTGCAGAAGCAGACTGACAGTGAACTATAAGAACAATGTGCTTACGGTAAGGGAAACTATAGCTGAGTATACAGCAAAATAAAGCAGGCATATTATAATTGAGTGATGTGTACATAGCCAGTGACTTTTAGCAATAACATTAAATGCATTGATATTTACTTGAAAAGTTGGTACACTAAAGATGTAAGAAAAGTAAGGAATGCATTACTGCAAAAAGGAGGTATAAAATGGAACTGGCAAAAGTGACATCAAAAGGACAGGTCACGATACCTGTTGAGATACGAAAAAAACTTGGTATAAAAAATGGAGATAAAGTCCTGTTTATAGAGGATGCTGGAAGGATATACATGATGAATTCTTCGATGGAAGCTTTGAGAGAGGCACAAATTGCATTCAAAGGTGAAGCAGAGAGACTTGGTCTGAAAAATGATGATGTTGTTATGGAGATGATAAAAGCAGAAAGAGCGGTGAAATAAATGCGTATCATGCTGGATACAAACGTCTTGATATCGGCACTGCTTTTTCCGGGAACACGAATGGATACCATGATGAATAATATATTCATGGAGCATCAGCTGGTACTGTCATCTTACGTTGTAGAAGAATTGAATAGGGTGGTGCAACGCAATTTCCGGGGAAAGAAACTGCTGTAGGCAAGATGTTGTTAAAAATGAGTTATGAATATGTATATACACCTGAGGAATTTGATACAGAGCTTTTCCATATTCGTGACATGAAGGATTACCCTGTTTTATATACAGCAATCATAGAGGATATAGACATTTTGATTACCGGAGATAAGGATTTTTCTGATATCGAAATCGACAAGCCTGAAATAATGACCCCAGGGGAATTTATTGAAGAATTTTTATAATGATCGAATAGAAAACTGAATACATTGAGGAACAGACGGACGTCATGCCGGCAGGAGACACAAAGTCTTCGTAAGCCCCTGAAGGCGACGACTGTATCCAAGAGTTTGTTGATGGACTGGATTTGACGGGACCAAATGTGAAAGCTCACTAATAGGTCCGCCTTGCAGGGGCATGCCCTGCATAATGGAATCATCAGGAGGCCTGCAAAACATAAGCAGCTTTGAAAGATAGAAATGTCTTTTGAGTGAAATGTTTTGCAGGTCTCTTTTTTTGCATATGGACTTTCCGCTGCTTATGCGGCAGACCGGAAAGGACACATATGCTTTTTTTATTGGCAGGATGGCTGCCACAGATCGCTGAGTATCCGTGACACCTGATTTTGAAAGAACGCTAAAGCTACATTTTCAAAATCAGGAGGACTCAGATGAGAAACAGGATATATGAACTGCATAAGAATATGATCGCTGTATCGGCAGCATGCAGCAGGAAAGAAAATACTCAGGAAACAGCGGATGACAGAAAGAATGCCACTGTTACATATAACTTTGCAACAGGAGATACAGTGATAATCGAACTGGAGGAGGGAACAGAAGTGGCTGTTTATATCACAGAAAGAAAAAGGCTCGAAGAAAACGAGGCACGCAGGATCAGATATAACGAAAGGCATCTTGATACAGGCTCTGATCATGGGGACTGGAACTCTTTTGTAGATCCGGAAACGGACGAGATGTATCAGAAAGAAAAAGAAAGAAGTCTGCAGGAAGCAGAGACAGCAAGGAAAGCCATGGATTCTCTCAGTGCGAAGCAGAAAGAACTTGTGATGATGCTGTATGGTCCGGATCCGATCACTGTTTCAGAATATGCGGCAAGAGAAGGCGTATCGCAGCCTGCTATAAGCAACCGTCTGAAAAAGATCAGAAAAAAATTAAAAAAGTTTTTGTAAAAGGGGTTATATTTCGGCATGTGAATCTCCGATAAGTGAGAGGAGATATTTTCCTCTCGTGGAATTTGACAAGTGGATACACATTCATCAGGTACTTTCTTTTCGGACTGTGAAAACAGTGAGCATGTGAAACGATGCGCCATGACCTCGTCAGAGCGAGCGGTTATGTCTCGTTTCAAAAGGCAGATGGCAGCTGTAATGTGCGATGATCACCGAAGAGGATAATGATACTCCCGTCCAGTCACAGCCCTGCAGGGATGCAGGATCACGCAATGAGGGCGGCTCTGTGAGAACCACAGAGGGGTAGGATACCCGTGAGACAGCTTTGCCCGCTGTCGCCTGATCGTTTCCCGGATCGGGGGTGTCGTGGACAAATGCAGATCGGATAAAAAATGGCAGCATGCCGGACAAAACATTCGTACAGTGTACAGAGTTTATCAGGCGTGCTGCCGTATACATATTCGTTTTGCATAGTCCTGATCAGGGAAACAGTGTATTCGCAGAAAGCGAGGAGAATATGAAAAAGGATATCGTAGATACCATCATAGAAGAAGACTTCGGAAGGATGCTAGATCTTCTTTTGAACACAGAAGATGTGCGGAAAGCATATCAGCGGGGAGATGGGCATACATGGGTAGGCTGCATCGGGGATGAATTCCTGCAGGAAGGACTAAGGCATCTTGACGGACAGATGCTGTCGATCATCGAGAGTCTTGTTTTCGAGGACATGACCATATATGAAGTCGGTCAGCATTTGGGTATTGATATGGATTCTGTATATGAAAAGATACAGGAGTCAAGACGGATACTGCTTAGGTATGTATAGGAGGCGGCATTATGACAGACAGAAAAGTAAAAAGAGGAGAGATATATTATGCAGATCTTCCAGAGACGGAAAGTGGCAGCGTGCAGGCGGGGCGTAGACCTGTTCTTATAACACAGTGTGATCGTCTGAACCGGACATCGACTACAGTGCTGGTAGCGATAGTGACCAGCAAGCTGAAACGGCCGGACGATGAGACCCATGTGGTGCTTCCGATGATGAAAGGATTGCCGAAGCAGTCGATGGTGGAAGCCGAGCAGCGGAAGACGATATCAAAATCACAGCTGCTTGAGTACCGGTGTACACTGGATCAACAGACGATGAAAAGAGTGACGAGAGCACTTAGGAACAGCGAGAAAGATGATAGTATTCATTCGCAAAGGCGGCATAAAAAAAGCAATCAAAAGTAGAACTTATATATAGTAGTTAGAATTTGTTTTAAAGAGGTGGCTGATTATGGAGTATGAAAAAGTATTACTCAATGTAGAGGACACGTCCAGATATCTCAATCTGGGAAAAACCAAGACACGTGAAATAATGAAAGAAAATGAAAATACCTTTGTTGTTAAAATCGGCAATCGAAGTTATGCTCATAAAATTTTGTTGGACAAGTGGCTTCTTGCACAAATTAGAAATTAAAAATGCAAGTGTACATTTTTTAAAAGTGTACCTTTGAAGAGTATAGGGAATGGATGTTATCGTATTGACGAAATAGAAAAAGTTTAACATATAGTAGGAGGTATAAGCTATGGCAAGGAAAAAACTGCCGCGCGGTATCAGGGAAAAAGGTAGTGCATATGAGGCAAGAGCCATCGTAAATGGAATAAAAATCAATCTATATAATTCGAATCTGGACGAGTTGATAGTAGTTTTTGAAGATGCGAAAGAACAGGCCAGAATGAGAGCAGATTACAGAAAGAATGATATGACATTGAATGAATGGTTCGAAGAGTGGTTTGAGAATGTAAAATCTCATAGGGTGAAAGAGACTAGTATAGCACCTATGAAGCGAAGCTATAAAAGAACATTTGGATTTTATATAGGAAATATGAAATTAAATAAGATAAGACCAATGCATATTCAGTCGGCAGTAAATGCGATGGAGAAGGAAGGCAGATCAGGAAGGACAATACAAGATGCACTTGGCAGAGTAAGAGAGTGTATGGAATTTGCAGTAGCAAATAGGATGATCCCAAGCAATCCTTGCATTGTGATAGAAGTGCCGTGGACTTATAAAGCATCAAAAGAGGAAATTGCACTGACACAAAAAGAACAAAATGCTTTTCTTCAGGCGGTAGATGATTCCTGGTATAAAGAAATGTTTTACTTTATGTGTCTTACAGGAGTTCGTGTAGGAGAGCTTGGCGCATTAAAATGGGAAGATATTGATTTTGAAAATGAACTGATCAATATAAAACATTCACTGAGTTCTCAGTATTCAGATGGTGTGAAGAAAGAAATGATTACATCTCCGAAGACAGTAAATTCTACGAGATCGATCCCATTTATCGGAGAAATGAGGGACATGCTTAAATCTCAGAAAGTAAAACAAGCAGAGTTAAGAAAAAATCTAGGTGAAGAAAGATGGAGAGGAAAAGGAGAACTTGATAATCTGGTTTTTACAACAGGGATGGGAAGCCCGTGCAATAGATATATCGTTCAAAAAGAAATCAAGAAAGTACTGAAACGTATGAGAGAAGATGAAGCAGTAGCAGCAATAGCAGAGCATCGTCCGGAGAGGGTTATAAGAGATTTTCATCCACATACACTTAGACATACATTTGCGACAAGATGTTTTGAGAATGAAATGAAACCTAAAGTGGTACAGAAACTCATGGGACATTCAAACATTACCGTTACGCTAAATATTTATACTCATGTATTAGAAAATAAAATGGATGAGGAAATAAAGAAATTCGGAACAGCTATGACTGATCCTAATGCCTTGATTCCACAAAATATAAAATTGAAGAATGTAACAGCAAATAGTCATGGCTGAGACATAGTGTTAAGAGAGATTGTAATGGTCTCTCTTTTTTATGGTATGGAGATGTCATAAAGTGATTTGGGAAAAAATTTTGTAAGCCCAATATGGAGTGTGGTTATCCCAAATTGCTAAAAATACGGGGGCTCTGTTTTGCAGATACATAGCAATGTTTTGTCCCTATAAGTTCTTAAAAAAACAACTTGAATAAACATCTGAAACGACATTTTAGGAAAAAGTGAATGTACATGTGATACCATTGATTTTACAGTGATTACGGCTATAAAAGACTCTAAGAATAAAAGTCTTACTTCACATATCAGCAAGCAGCTGCCGCTAAAAAGTAGCATATCAGCAGGCAGCAGCAGCTAAGAAATAAGAACACCTGGCACGATGACTGGCAAGCGTAGTGCAGGCAGAGTCGATGCAGGTGTCTCGCAAGGATTTCCCAAATCTTTGATTTGGTGAAATCTACTGCGTGAACCTATCCAAATATAAAAGGGAGCCATCAGGCTCCTTTTATATTTATGGAAGGTCCCCCGTCAGGAGTGCAGCGCTTTAGCGCGTGGCACTCTACGGCGCAGGCTCATCCAAAACCACCCCTGAAAGCATTGAATTTAGTGCCTCAGGGGTTTTTTGATGCTTAAAACTCGTGAACACGTGATTTATCATAAATTGCCGTATTTTCCGCTATTTCCTTGGCAAAAATGGGAGTGTGATTTTTGTTTGCACATTTGCATGAAATCAGATCACAGTATATGAGGAAGATATCGCATATCTGAAAGAGCAGGATCAGGAACATCCGGAAGAGAACTTTATGATGGAGATCAAGGGCAAGTCATATACGGAAAAGACAGATGCAGGAGAGGCACTGCTTTCTGGCTGCAAAGAAATGGAAAGCCCGGAGCCTGTAGTTACAGGAAACTTTCATGAATTTGTTGAAATATTATCTTTATTATGATAAAATTACGCCATAGGGAGGAGGTAAAAACTATGATAAATATAAGACCTGTATCGGATTTAAGAAATAATTTTACAGAAATTGAGTCGATTGTAAAACAGGGTGATCCGGTATATCTGACGAAGAACGGATATGGAACTATGGTAGTGATGGATCTGCAGCAGTATGCGGCGCTAACGGATGATATCGAGTTAAAGCTGGATGAAGCTGATAAAGCTGCAGAAGCAGATGACGAGAGATATACGGTGGAGGAAGTTTTCGATAGAGCACGGGAGCGTGTGAATGGAAGATAAAAAATACAGAGTGAAGATTTTACCTTTGTTTGAAGATGATCTGGACAATTTATCGTATTTATGTAAAGAACTATATTGTCTTTTATGTTGTGATCGATGATATCATGGAAGTTCGAAGATTATTATATAATCGAAAGAAATATAAAGACGACTTATAGAAAACAGGCAGGATACTACATGACCGAGAGGTTCTGATGAGGTAAAAATGAGACGATTACATGTTTTAAAATCAATATTAGTTCGAACGCATGCGGATAAAATTTTGCTGACCTATCTGGTATTTGTGGTGATCGCAGCACTGATCATACAGATTGTGGAACCGGGTATCAACAGATTTGTCGATGCGCTGTGGTACTGCTACGCCGTTATTTCGACGGCGGGGTTTGGCGATATCGTCGTTACGACGTTTTCTGCAAAGGTGGTTTCGGTGCTTCTGACGGCCTATTCGATCGTGGTGATCGCACTAGTTACAGGGGTGATCGTCAATTATTATAATCAGCTGATTCAGATCCGGCAGAAGGATACGCTGGCGTCTTTTTCGGATCGTCTGCAAAGACTGCCGGAGTTATCGAAGGAAGAACTGGAAGAAATGTCAGCAAATGCAAAGAAATTTTTTCAAAACAGGAATGGAAAATAATATGACGATTGCCTGCATGTCACGGACGTATAGAAAAGAAAGCTTCTGCAGATACTTTTTTAGACAATCTTATTGTAATCCTACTAAACATATGGTATATTTAGGAGGTAAGGACGGGAGGGAATCCAATGAAAGTATCAACAAAAGGTCGTTATGCCATCCGTGTCATGCTGGATCTGGCAGTGAATAATACAGGGGAATACATTCCTTTAAAGGATGTTTCCGAAAGACAGGGAATCACATTAAAATATCTGGAACAGATCATTATCCTGCTGAAGCGGTCAGGATATTTGAAAAGTTCCCGTGGAAACGGAGGTGGCTATAAGTTGGCCAAAGCTCCGAAGGAATACACGATTGGAGATATTCTGCGAACAACAGAGGGAAGTCTTTCTCCGGTAGCATGTCTGGAAGATGATGAGAATATGTGTCCACGCAGTTCCATGTGTACTACGATTAATTTTTGGGAAGGACTGGATAAGGTGATCAACGATTATGTAGACAGCGTCACTTTGCAGGATCTGCTGGATAGGCAGCAGGAACTGGTTGGAAACGACTACAGCATATAAAAGAATAAAAGAAACAGAAAGAACGCAGACGAAGGAGCAGTGTATGATGAATACATGTCGCAAGCGTTCTTTTTTTATATAAAGACTGGCGCAGGGTGCTTTGCAGAAGATGGGAGAGCGGTGCGGTAGAGTGCAGTTTGACTTGTCAAAAAAGCTGGCGGAAAATTTTTTGCAGAAAAAACGAAAAAAATCAAAATACCTGTTGACAGATAGGAATATAGGTGTTAGTATGTATCCATACTAAACCGATAGGAAAAATAACAATCGGAAAACGAAGCGAAAAGGAGGCGACATATTCATGAAAACAAAATTTATACTTCAAGGACAGCGAGATGATCGAATGTGTTGCTGTTAGCAGAAGCAGAGCACATCCGAGTTTATGATACGGGGTGTTGAGGAATTGAGTTATTGCAAATGAGTCGGCTGTCTGGTCAAAGAGAGCCGCGATCAAATAAATTGAGAGTAAAGAGTATTAAAATAAAGATAAAAGAGGTAAACAACAATGGCAAATATTAAGAATACAGAAAACTGGGCATTTGAAACGAAGCAGCTGCATATCGGACAGGAATCTCCTGATCCGGCATCGGACGCAAGAGCAGTTCCGATCTATCAGACAACATCTTACGTGTTCCGCAATTCCGATCATGCGGCAGCAAGATTCGGACTGGCAGACGCAGGTAACATCTACGGCAGACTGACAAACTCCACACAGGACGTTCTCGAAAAGAGACTGGCAGCTCTGGAAGGCGGTGTTGCAGCTCTGGCTGTGGCATCCGGTGCAGCAGCTATTTCCTACACGCTGCAGAACCTGGCTCACGCAGGAGATCACATCGTAGCAGCCAAGACGATCTACGGTGGAACATACAATTTGCTGGAGCATACACTTCCGGATTACGGCATCACAACGACATTCGTTGATCCGGATGAAGAAGGCAGCTTTGAAAAGGCTGTTCAGCCGAACACTAAAGCGATCTTCATCGAAGTTCTGGGAAATCCGAACTCCAACCTGATCGATATCGACAAGGTTGCTAAGATCGCACATGACAATGCAATTCCACTCGTTGTAGACAGCACTTTCACTCCGCCAAACCTCATTCGTCCGATCGAACACGGAGCTGACATCGTAATCCACTCCCTGACTAAGTTCGTCGGCGGACACGGAACTACATTAGGTGGTGCGATCATCGACAGCGGTAAGTTTGACTGGGCAGCAAGCGGTAAGTTTGCTTCTATCACAGATCCAAACCCGAGCTATCACGGAGTATCCTTTACAGAAGCAGTTGGACCGGCAGCATTCGTAACGAAGATCCGTGCGATCCTGCTGAGAGATACTGGAGCAACTCTTTCTCCGTTCAATGCGTTCCTCCTGCTGCAGGGATTGGAAACACTGTCTTTGAGAGTAGAAAGACACGTGGAAAACACGAAGAAAGTAATCGAATACCTGAAGAACAACCCGAAGGTAGAAAAGATCAACCATCCGTCTCTGCCGGAAAATGGCTACAAGGATCTGTATGACAAGTACTTCCCGAACGGTGCTGGTTCCATCTTCACATTCAACATCAAGGGCAGCGAACAGGATGCGAAAGACTTTATCGACAGACTGCAGATCTTCTCTCTGCTGGCTAACGTAGCAGACGTGAAATCTCTGGTAATCCACCCGGCAAGTACAACTCACTCCCAGCTGACTGCGGAAGAGCTGCACGATCAGGGAATCGAACCGAATACCATCAGACTGTCCATCGGTACAGAAAATATCGACGACATCATTGCAGACCTGGATCAGGCCTTCAATGGTTAATTTACAACAGACCCCGCCTGTATCAGGGCGGGGAAATAAACTATAATCCACGATAGAAATTGTTTGAAAGAAAGAGATAGGTGAGCAAAATGGCTAATATTTATAAAGGAATCTTAGGACTGATCGGAAATACTCCGTTAGTAGAACTGACAAACGTAGAAAAAGCAAATGATCTGGATGCGCATATTCTGGTAAAACTGGAATATCTCAATCCGGCAGGAAGCGTTAAGGATAGGATCGCAAAGGCTATGATCGAGGATGCAGAAGCAACCGGAAAGCTGAAGGAAGGTTCTGTGATCATCGAGCCGACATCCGGAAATACCGGGATCGGACTTGCAGCAATCGCAGCAGCCAAGGGTTACCGTGCTATCCTGACTATGCCTGAGACCATGAGTATAGAAAGAAGAAACATTCTGAAAGCATATGGTGCAGAAATCGTTCTGACAGAGGGATCCAAGGGAATGAAAGGTGCGATCGCAAAGGCTGAAGAACTGGCAGAAGAAATTGAAGGAGCTTTCATTCCGGGACAGTTCGTAAACCCGGCAAACCCGAAGGCACATCGCGAAACGACTGGTCCTGAAATCTGGAAGGACACAGATGGTAAAGTGGATATCTTCATTGCAGGCGTCGGCACCGGCGGTACACTGACAGGTGTTGGTGAATACCTGAAATCTCAGAATCCAGACGTGAAAGTTGTTGCAGTAGAACCAGCCGGTTCTCCGGTCCTCTCTGAAGGCAAGAGCGGTGCTCATAAGATCCAGGGAATCGGTGCTGGATTTGTTCCGGACACTCTCAACACCAAGATCTATGACGAGATCATCACGGTAGAAAATGACGATGCATTCGCACAGGGCAAGGAAATCGCCAAGGAAGAAGGCATCCTGGTAGGCATCTCTGCCGGCGCAGCTCTCCACGCAGCTATTGAACTGGCTAAGAGACCGGAAAACAAGGGTAAGAACATCGTAGCTCTTCTGCCGGATACAGGTGACAGATACTACTCTACTCCATTATTTGGAGAATAAACTCAATAAATCAACCAACCAGAAAAAAGCTTCTGTGGGACAGACCGCAGAAGCTTTTTTCTAGGTATGACGGATTTAAGTTCCCGGGACGACTTATAAAAGGTATGATCCTTGTATCTTGATGAAAATTTTTTTATAATAAAGAAAATATTCTTTGAAAGATTAAATTGGGAGAGAAGCTATGATGACGATAGATGAATTTGAAGAAGCTATGGATCAGATCGCGGAGGAACTGCCGGAGGAGTTTTACAGGGAACTGAACGGCGGGATCCTGATTTTGCCGGAGAAGCGGAAGAGCCCTTATGCGAAGGCTGATGATCTGTGGGTGCTGGGGATGTATGTGCACAGCTCGTCCATGGGGAGGCTGATCGAGATCTACTACGGGTCGTTTTGCGAGGTGATGAAGGGTCAGAGCCGGGAGGCTTGGATCGAGCAGATGCGGGAGACGTTGTACCATGAGTTTACCCATCACATGGAGTCCCTGGCAGGGGAGAAAATGCTGGAGGAGAAGGACGAGCAGCAGCTCCGGGAATATTTGCAGAGATAGGGCGGATCTTTGGGCAATCCCGTATTTTTCCAATGCTCGAAATTCACTGTTTTTTGAAGCAAAAACAGAAAAGCTTGCATAGGTGAGGATGTCGGGACTCAAAAACATGTTCTGAAGGCACAGTAAGCATGTATAATAGTCATAAGATAGCATGAATATGCATCAAATAGCTGTTTCTGGAAGACCATCAGGCACCAAGGATTGGAGCATACTATCATCCCTTTGTGATTTTCTGAAAAAGCAGCGATAGATGAACTTTTTTTCAGAAAAGCTTTCTGCTTATTGCCGTGAAATGACAGGCTTTTCTAGAAAATCGTGCCGGGATAGAAGGGGTTGATATAGATGAAACACGATTTTGATAAGGTGATAGACCGCAGAAATACGAATTCAGTCAAATATGATTTCGCAGCGGAATGTGGTATGCCGGAGGATGTGCTCCCGCTCTGGGTGGCAGATATGGATTTTCAAGCACCAGAGGCAGTAAGACAAAGGCTGGCAGAAATCAGCCGTTTCGGTATCTATGGCTACAGCAACAGCAGAGACGACTATTTTGCAGCAGTACAGAAGTGGTACAGCACTCATTTTAGCTGGAAGCCAAAAAAAGAATGGCTCGTCAAAACTCCAGGAGTTGTGTTCGCCATCGCGGCAGCGATCCGTGCGTTCACTGAGCCGGGAGATGGAGTTATGATCCAGCAGCCGGTATATTATCCGTTTCGCAATACGATCCTGGCCAATGACCGGGAATGTGTCAACAGTCCTCTCGTTTTAGAAGACGGCAGATACCGGATGGATCTCGACGACATGGAACAGAAAATCAGAGAACATGACGTCAAGCTCTTCATTCTGTGCAGTCCCCATAACCCGGTGGGACGAGTCTGGACAAAGGATGAACTGGCGGCGGCAGGCCGGCTGTGCGAGAAATACGATGTGATCGTTGTCAGCGATGAGATCCACAGCGATTTTACATATGGGGGTCTGACCCATACGGTTTTCCCATCGATTTCCCCGCAGCTGGCAGAGCGGACGATCTTATGTACGGCACCAAGCAAGACTTTCAATCTGGCTGGACTGCAGGTCTCCAATATTTTTGTTCCCGATCAGAAACTGAGGCGAGCCATGCGCAGAGCAATCGATCAGACAGGCTACGGTAATCTCAACATGATGGGGCTGGCTGCATGTCAGGCGGCATATGAAGAAGGGGAGGACTGGCTGCAGGATCTCAAAAGGTATCTGACTGATAACCTGGCGTATCTGCGGCAGCGGATCAAAGAGGACCTCCCTGGGATCAGACTCATCGAACCAGAGGGTACTTATCTGGTATGGCTGGATCTGCGTCAACTGGATCTTTCTGAGGAAGAGCAGAGAAAACTCATCGTTGACGATGCCAGGCTCTGGCTGGATACGGGAACTATGTTCGGTGCAGAAGGAGCTGGTTTTGAACGGATCAATATCGCTTGTCCGCGGAGCACTTTAAAGGAAGCGATGGACCGGCTGGCGCGTGCTTTGCAGAAAAAGGGGGAGGCATAATGAGCGAAAAGGCAATCGTCGCGATGAGCGGTGGTCGTGGGCGGCGGAACGATCGTAAGCGCAGACGACAATTGAATCCGGTCTGTTTTTATGGTAAAATAAAGAAACCAGAAAACCAGAAAGGAGCGTGCCGCATATGGCCTTTGTAACCTTTGAGAATGTAGGAAAAGTATATAAAACGGGGGACGTTGAGGTACGGGCACTGCACAACGTTAGTTTCAAGATCGAAAAGGGTGAGATCTGCGTTGTGGTAGGACAGTCGGGAGCGGGAAAAACAACGCTTCTTAACATTCTGGGCGGGATGGATACTTTGACGGAAGGCCATGTACTGCTGGACGGCAGAGATATCTCTACTCTTAATGAAAAACAGATGGCAACGTATCGGCGTTTTGACATCGGTTTTGTGTTCCAGTTTTATAATCTGATACCGAACCTGACAGCGGTAGAGAATGTAGAGATCGCATCCCAGCTTTCGAAGGATCCGCTGGATAGTATGGCTGTCATGAAGCAGGTAGGCCTTGCAGATCGTGCGTTGAACTTTCCGGCACAGCTTTCTGGTGGTGAGCAGCAGAGGGTAGCGATCGCCAGAGCACTGGCAAAGAACCCGAAACTGCTTCTTTGCGATGAGCCGACCGGGGCTTTGGATTATGAAACAGGAAAAGCGATCTTGAAGCTGCTGCAGGATACGTGCCGAAAAAGCGGAATGACCGTGGTGATCATTACTCATAATTCGGCTTTGACGGCGATGGCGGATCGCGTGGTGAAGATCAAGAATGGTACAGTGGCCTCCGTATCTATCAATGAGAATCCGGAATCCATTGAAAATATCGAATGGTAAAGGCAGCGAGGTGTTTGTTGTATGACGCGCAATGTGTACAATAAAAATATAAGGCGGACGATTTTCGGAAGTCTGGGAAGATATATCGCGATCATGGCCATCATTGCCCTCGGTGTCGGCTTTTTTGCCGGTGTAAAGAATACCAAGGGGTCCATGATGGAAACGCTGGATAAGTATGTACAGGATCAGAATATGTACGATTACCGGCTGATTTCGACTTACGGATTTACGGAAGATGACGAGAAGGCTTTGCAGAAGGTAGATGCTGTGGCAGAGGCTGAAGGCTCTGTGACAGCTGATTTTTTTTCTCAGGACAGAGACGGCAATTCCATTATTTTAAAAGCTCATTCCATGACAGCGGATATCAATCTGCCGAAACTGGAAAAGGGCCGCCTGCCGGAGGCTGACAATGAATGCGTGGCAGACAGTCACTTTTTCAGCGGTAAAGATCTGGGAAAAACCATCAAGATAACAGATGAGAACGATGCGGATGGCAAGGAGCAGTTTACTTATGGGAGCTACAAGATCGTCGGCATCGTCAATTCGCCTAACTATATCATGAAAGAAGAACGTGGCACCACGTCTCTTGGCGATGGAAGGATCACGGCATATGTGTACATGCCGCGGGGGGCATTTACTTCGGAGTATTACACGGAGATGCTGCTGACATGCGAAAAGCAGGGATTCGTGTTTTCTGATACTTATGATAAGAATATCAAGGCTGCAAAGGATCCTATCGAGGCTGCTGCAAAAGAGCGGGGGCAGGAGAGGTATGACGAGATCCTGGCAGAGGCACAGGAGAAGATCGACAGCGGACAGGCGGAGCTGGACAGCGGAAGACAGAAGCTGGAACAGCAGAAGGCCAGCACATATGGTAAACTGAGGGAGTCCAAGAGTACTTTAGACAGTAAATCGAGCGAGATCAGCAGCGGAAAACAGCAGCTGAAAACAAAAAGATCAGAACTGACAGCGCAGCAGACGCAGCTGACAGGACAGATCAAGCTGCTGCAGGAGTCCATTACGGCGGCAGAATCGCCGGGATCAGGCGTTCCGCAGGAGCAGATCGAACAGATGAAGGGTCAGCTTCAGCAGATGCAGGGAGGTGCTGCGCAGATAGAAAACGGACTGCAGCAGATCTCAGAACAGGAAAAAAAGCTGGCTGAGGGAGAAAAAGAGATCCAGAGCGGATATTTACAGTATTTCAACGGCAAAAAGACGGCTGATTCGCAGTTTGCTGCTGCAGAGCAGGAGCTGGAAGACGGACAGAAGGAACTGGATGATGCGAAGGAGCAGCTTTCGAAGATCAAAGAGCCGGAGCTTTACGTGCAGACGAGAAAAGACAATATTGGGTACGATTCCTTTGAGAGCAACGCAGAGATCGTTAACAGCGTTGCCAAGGTTTTCCCGGTGTTCTTTTTCCTGATCGCAGCGCTGGTGTGCTCGACGACGATGACGCGGATGATCGATGAGGAGCGGGCACAGATCGGCGCTCTGCGGGCGCTGGGATATACTCGTGGGAAGATCATGTGGAAGTATATGGTCTATTCGGGATCTGCTGCCATGATCGGCTGCGTCGGAGGATTCCTAGCTGGTTCGAAGTATTTTCCTTATGCGATCTGGACTGCTTACGGCATGATGTTCGGATTTGCTCCGGTGGAATTCTATTTCAACTGGCCGCTGGCTTTGATTTCTCTGGCAGTATCGCTGATCTGTTCTCTGGGGACCACCTGGTTTGCGTGCCGGAGCAAGATGAAGAGCACTCCTGCGGAGATTCTGAGACCGGAAGCTCCGAAGGCTGGCAAGAGGATCTTACTGGAACGTATCGGAGTTTTGTGGAAGCGCATGAAATTCTTACATAAGGTTTCCGCCAGGAATATCTTTCGTTACAAGAAACGGATGATCATGATGATACTGGGGATCGGAGGCTGTACGGCGTTGGTTCTGGCCGGATTCGGCATTTATGATTCTGTGGGAGGTATCGCACAGCATCAGTATTCTCAGATCGAAAAATATGATATGGCAGCAGCGTTTTCCAAGACGCTGGATGAGGAGGAGCAGGCGAAGATCGAAAGTCAGTATGGAGATCAGATCTCCAATATGGCGGTGCTGCAGCAGTCTTCTGTGGACGCTGAAGGCGGCGGCGTGAACAAATCGTGCAACCTGATGATTTCCGATGACAACCGCATTACGAAGGCTGTATCTTTCCGGACGAAGGACGGCAGGAAGATCGCTTATCCGAAAACAGGAGAAGCGGTCATCAACAATAAACTGGCTGAGATGCTGAGTCTAAAAAAAGGAGATCAGCTGACTGTAAAATACGACGATACGAAATCGGTACAGCTGACGGTTTCCGGTATTTACTGGAACTACGTTTCCAATTATATTTATATCAACGGGCAGACTTACGAGGATGACTTTGGAAAGACTTATGACCCGACGGCAGCATTTTTGACGGCTGCAAAGGGTACCGGGGTCTATAAGCTGTCGGAAAATCTCAATAAATACGACGATATCATTGCGATCTCTATAAATAAAGATATCGAGAAGCGGGTAAGCGATATGATGGTGAGTCTGAATTATATCGTTATTCTGGTAATTGGATGTGCGGGAGCACTGGCATTTATCGTTCTTTTTAACCTGGGTAATATCAATTTGACAGAGCGTGTGCGGGAGATCGCTACCATAGAAGTGCTGGGGTTTTATCCGCGCGAGATGGGATCTTACGTGTTCCGTGAAAACTTTATCCTGGTGCTGATCGGTATCGTTGCAGGGCTGCCGACAGGTTATGTGCTTCACAAGTTCATCATGTCCAGGATCGTTGTAGATGCGGTGTCGTTTAATGAAATCATTGAACCGGCAAGTTATGTCTTTACGGTACTGACGGTCATCGGATTCTCCGTGATCGTGGATCTGATCCTGAGACGTAAGATGCGCCGGATCAACATGGCGGAAGCACTTAAATCCATCGAATAGAAACATGGTAAGGGAAATGGACAAGGAACATATAGAAATGATGCAGGAAATACAGGAAGAAAATCGAAAGCTGCAGGTAAGCGGCTACGAATGGGATATTACATTGACTGAGCAGGATGTGGAAGAACATGGATGGATCCGTGGGGACAGTCTTTTGCATGCATTTGAAACTATCGCATCGGCTCATGTAGACAGTCTGGATATGGGCTTTGAGCAGATGATCGCCCAGAATCGTATCTGGGTCATGACGAAGATCAAATACGTGATCTATAAGCGGGTGGATCCCGGGGAATCATATCATCTGGGAACTTATCCGCGTCCGAAAAAAGGGATCCTGTTTTATCGGGATTATTATCTGTGGGATAAGAATGGAGATGTGGTTGCGGCAGCGACCAGCCAGTGGTGCATCCTCAATTTCAAAACGCGGCGTCCTGAGCGCACGGATATCGAGGTGCCGGGTGAATGCATCGATCACGAACCTTTTGATGCGGGGATCGAAAAGATCCGGTGGATGCCGGAAGAGGGGGATGATCCGCAGATGCTGTATCATGTGACAGAAGATGATCTGGATAAAAACCAGCACGTCAACAATGCACGCTATGCGGTCATGATCGATGAAACTCTGGGAACTTCTGCACACAGAGAAGTGACGATACATTTTGCGAAGGAAACCGTGCTGGGTGATGAGATCCTGCTTTATACGGATGCTGAAAAAGCTGATCCGAAAGCTGCAGACTATGCTGACGGTGGAACCAGCCAGCATGTGGTCGGGGAACTTTCGGACAGCACCGTCGTGTTTAAGAGCCTGGTAAAGCCATTATAATGTACTGGCTTTGACTACCGATGTCTGATCGATATATTCTTCTTTGACAGCCATGGCTTCTTTCATATGAGGCTGTTCTAAATGGATTTTCTGACAATCTGCATCCTGCCACTGTTCTACCAGAAGCAGGGTGTTTTCATCTTCTTCTGAAAAATAAAAGTCGTAACTGAGACATCCGTTTTCTTCACGGATTTTTTTCAGGATACCGCTGCTGCGCAGTTGCTGAACGTATGTCTGACGCATACCTGGTTTTGCTTTATATGTTACTAGCATTGTAAGAGCTGTCATAGTAAATCCTCCTTGCGATATGTATAATAGTTGTCGTATTAAGTATAAGACAGAATCCATAAAAAAAGAACCCTCAGGACGAGGATTCTTTTTTTTTATAGGTTTCTATTTAATATGCAAATCAATGTTTATACTAAACCCTGAGCCATCATAGCTTCAGCAACTTTTTCGAAACCAGCGATGTTAGCACCCTGTACCAGAGCGTTCTTGTCGCCATAGTACTTTTCACCAGCACCTGCACATGCATTGTAGATGTTTCTCATGATCTGGTGCAGCTGAGTGTAAACATCTTCGTGCTGATATACAGTGTGACCAGCGTTCTGTCCCATTTCGATGCAGGAGCAAGCAACGCCGCCAGCATTAGCTGCCTTAGCAGGACCAACAGCTGTCATTTTGTCCATCAGGTAAACGAGAGCTTCGTTAGTTGTAGGCATGTTAGCACCTTCGCAGTAGAACTTGCAGCCGGAAGCTACGATGTTCTCAGCGTCTGCCATGTGTACGTCGTTCTGCATAGCGCAAGGGATGAACAGGTCAACCTTAACGTCGAAGTCCTGACATACGCCCCAAGGCTTCTTGCCGGCAACGAACTTAGCTTCTGGGAACTTTTCTGCGTAAGGAGCGCAGATGTTCTTTCCTGAGCTTCTCAGTTCAAGAAGGAATGCAACCTTTTCGTCAGTGCTGATGCCTTCTGGGTCATAGATATATCCGTCAGGTCCTGAAATAGTTACACACTTAGCGCCTAACTGCTGTAATTTCCAAGCAGCACCCCAAGCTACGTTACCGAATCCTGAAATACCAACAACCTTGTCTTTCATTTCTTCGCCGTTAGCCTTCAGCATTTCTTCTGCGTACCATACGATACCGAATCCAGTTGCTTCTGATCTTCCGAGAAGTCCGCCGTAAGGGATTCCTTTACCAGTGAGAACGCCTTCGTATCTGTCAACGATTCTCTTGTACTGTCCGAAGAGGTATCCGATTTCTCTTCCGCCAACACCAAGGTCACCAGCAGGAACGTCAGTGTTAGGTCCGATGTGTCTGTATAATTCAGTCATGAATGCCTGGCAGAATCTCATTACTTCTGCGTCGGATTTGCCGTTCGGATCGAAGTCAGAACCGCCCTTGCCGCCGCCGATAGGAAGTCCAGTCAGACTGTTCTTGAAGATCTGTTCGAATCCTAAGAACTTGATGATTCCAGGATATACGTTCGGTGCGAATCTCAGACCGCCTTTGTAAGGTCCGATTGCACTGTTGAACTGATATCTGTAGCCTTTGTTAACCTGTACTTTACCAGCATCGTCAACCCATACTACTCTGAAAGTAACTCCTCTTTCAGGTTCAGTTAATCTTTCAAGAAGTGCAGCTTCTTCGTATTCCGGATGCTGTTCGATAACCGGAGTCAGAGAAGACAGTACTTCTTCAACTGTCTGGTGAAATTCTACTTCGCCAGGGTTCTTCTGCTTACAAAGTTCAATACATCTTTCAACATAATTTGACATTTCTATTTCTCTCCTATTTCAATATTACAAAGTTAGTAATGCCTTGTTAAGTTAAATATAGCACTCGCGCATGATACAGTCAATGGATTTAATCGTAAGTTGCCAAATGTTGTAATTTTCAGATAAATGTTACGAAAATGAATACTTTTTATGCAAAATCAAATACCTTGTGAAAGGCGTGTAAAACCTTTGCAAAATAGCAGAATGGATCAGGATCTCAGGAAGGATAGTGCTTAAAAAAAGCTGGAAAATGTGGTATGATATAGTATAAAACAGATACAAAGCGAGGTGGAACAGGATGATCCATACATTAGAGAAAATGGCAGAGCATAAAATCATGAGCAAAAGATTTCTTCGAAATCTCAAGATGGAAAAGAAAGATATGATCAAACTCCTCTCATCGGCAGGCTGGCGCAGACGGCTGACAGAACTGGCTCGTGAAAAAGATTTTACGGCGGCTGGTATGGTTCAGGCTGTTGAACCGGTTCTGGATAAACTGGCGGATCCTCCAGAAGGTGGATGGATTCATCCGGGACTGCAGAGGATGTGCCTATGATGTGTGTCATCATTTTGGCGAGGAAGGCAGCTGTTTTTACGGAGGACCGATCGCGGAGGAAGTATATCCGGCGATCCTCGACTGCGACGGGCTGGTCATGATCTGTCCTAATTACAACGATGCTTTAAGCGCCAACCTGACGGCTTTTATCAATCGGATGACAGCGCTTTTTACTACGCACCGGTTTTACGACAAAGCATTGTTCGGCGTGATCGTTTCCGGTTACAGCGGCGGAGATATCGTTGCAGAGCAGCTGATCAGCGGGCTCAACATGAATAAAACCTTTGCTTTGCCAGGGAAATTTGCTATACTTGAAACAGCTAACAGCCCCGGGGAAATTTTGCAGATCCCGGGGATCGAAGAGAAAGCTGCGGCGTTTGCCGATCAAATACGAAACCATTTAAAGGGGAGGGAATCGCATGACTGAATCAATGGATATGGATACCAAGATGCAGAAGTTCGATGAGGAAATCGAACAAATCCTGGATCTTCTGGAGGAAAAAGCGTATTTCCGGGCGAGAGATGAGATTTTAAAACATAATGAAGTCGATATCGCGGAGATCCTGGAGGAGATCCTGGAAGAGTCCGGTATTGACAAAACCATCATCATTTACCGTATGCTGCCGAAGGATATTTCGGCGGAGGTGTTTTCTTATCTGCCTTCGGACGACCAGAGGGAGATCATCCAGGGCATCACCGATCGAGAAGTTTCTTACATCATGGGAGAACTGGACTTCGATGATATGATAGACGTGCTGGAAGAACTGCCGGCAAATATCGTCGATAAGATCCTGGAAAAAACACCGAAGGAAGAGCGAAAGCTGATCAATACATTTCTGAATTATCCGGACACGTGTGCGGGAAGCCTGATGACGCCTGAGTATATCAGCCTGCAGGAGACCATGACGGTAGGACAGGCTCTGCAGCACATACGGGATGTAGGGATGGACAGTGAAACAGTCTACACCTGTTATGTGAAGAAGGGCGGTCGGAAGCTTGAAGGGATCGTTTCTCTTCGTGCGCTTGTCATTGCCGATGATGATGTACAGGTATCGGAACTGATGAATACGGAATATGTGTACGTAAGCGTACACGATGACCAGGAAGAAGTCGCCGAGACTTTTAAGAAGTACGGCTTTCTGGCAATACCGGTAGTAGACAATGAACACAGGCTGGTGGGGATCATCACATTCGATGATATTTTAGACGTTATTGAAGAGGAAACTACCGAGGATATCGAGAGAATGGCCGGCGTCATGGATGATTCTGACCAGGAATATCTGGACATGGGCGTATTCCGTCATGTGAAGAACCGGCTTCCGTGGCTGGCGATCATGATGGTGGCGCTGATGATCACAGGCGTGGTCATTTCAACATTCCAGGATGTGCTTGCGCAGGTGATCGCACTGGTGGCTTATATCCCGCTTTTGTCGGGTACAGGAGGAAATGCGGGAACCCAGGCCGCTTCCCTGATCATTCGCGGAATGTCCACCGACGAGATCGACGTCAAAGATGCCTTGCGTGTGATGTGGAAGGAATTTCGGGTGAGCATTATTTTAGGGCTGGTTCTCAGTGCCATCAATTTCGGGAAGATCATTCTGATCGACGGCAACACGCCGATGATCGCACTGACGGTATCGATTTCGATGATACTGGTCATTATTTTCGCCAAACTTTTAGGAGGACTTCTGCCGATGGCTGCCAAGAGGATAGGCATAGACCCGGCTCTCATGGCAACTCCGATGATCTCATCGATCACGGATACGGTTTCTACTTTGACTTATTTACTGATGGCGACCCTTATCCTCGGGCTGGCACTTTAGCTAATACTTTAGTATGAGTTCGCATGTTTCAAGGGCTTCAGCAAAATAATCAGTTGTTTTTTTCCTATATATGTATTAGAGTGTGTGTCGGACGAAAGGTACTTTTCAAGATGAAAAAAGCAGGTACGAAAAAGAAGATCAAAATACGGAGATGGATCATTGGCATTTTATTGGGAGTAGGTTTTCTGGCCATGGAGTTTCCGGGAATTCTTCTGGTGCGGGAGAGGATCTATGCCTTTGTTCTGGGACTGCCTTTCCTGTACGGATATATACTTTGTTGTTGGGTATATATGTGCAGCGTGCTGTTTTATGCCTGCCGGACATCTTGGGGGAAACAGTCCTTTTTTAAAAAATAATTTATGAGAAGGGTTGAAAAAGGGTGAATGAAATGTCAGATGCAACTTTGTCAGTGATCATATTCGTTCTTGTAATGGTCGTGATCATATCCGAAAAAGTTCACCGAGCAGTTTGTGCTGTAGGCGGTGCAGTTCTTTTGATCATCTTAGGGGTGCTGGACATAGGCACCGGAGTATCGTATATCGACTACAACACCATCGGGCTGCTGATCGGCATGATGATGTTTGTCGCAGTCGTAAAGCATTCCGGGATGTTTGAGTACCTGGCAGTAAAATCTGCAAAGGTCGCTAAAGGCGACCCGTGGAAGATGATGATCTTCTTTATCATTATCACAGCGGTTCTGTCGGGACTTTTGGATAATGTAACCACGGTTCTTCTGGTAGGACCGATGACGTTCGCGATCACGAAGGAAATGGATCTGAATCCTGTTCCTTATATCATGACGCAGATACTGGCGTCTAATATCGGCGGTACGGGCACGCTGATCGGTGATCCGCCAAACATTATGATTGGAAGCGCTACAGGTCTTACGTTTGGAGACTTCCTGGTAAACGATGGTCTTATCGTTATCGTGGTGCTGGCAGCAACCATCGCCGCATTCTACTTCATCTATGGCAAGAAGCTGAACGCAACATCGGAAGCTATGGCCAAGGTCATGGCGATGGATGAAAAATCCCTGATCCGTGACAAGAAGCTGCTGATCAAGAGCATTGTCATGATCGTTCTGATCGTAGCAGGATTTATGCTTCACAGCGTGCTGCACATGGAATCCTCCATCATAGCACTGTCGGGAGCTGTTATCATGATGATCATCGGAAGACAGAACATTGAAGAAGTCGTTTCCGACGTAGAATGGCCGACGATCATCTTCTTTACCGCATTGTTTATCGTAGTAGGCGGTATGGTGGAAACAGGCGTGATCGACAAGCTGGCTGACCTGATCATGGGTGTAACAGGCGGAAAACCTGTTATGACGATGATGATCATTCTGTGGGTATCGGCACTCCTGTCCTCTACACTGGACAATATCCCGTTTGTAGCAACGATGATCCCGCTGATCACGGCTATGGGCAACGACGGTATGGATGTTATGCCTCTGTGGTGGGCACTGTCACTTGGTGCATGCCTGGGCGGAAACGGAACACTGATCGGAGCTTCTGCAAACGTAGTACTGACTGGTATCAGTGCCAAGAACGGTCATCCGGTTACATACATGCAGTTCCTGAAGATCGGATTCCCGATGATGATCCTGTCCATAGCGATCTGCTCAGTATACATGCTGATCCGCTACGCATAGAAATCATATAGATCGCAAGATCAAAATCATAGAACATACAACAACATAACAGAAAAAAGCGAGGGTAGATATGCACTCGCTTTTTTCTGTTTTTTCTTAAAATTTACGAGGGATATTCTTTAATAAAAATTTAGTTGATTTTTTGCGTGTTTTGTATTAAAGTATCAAGGTAATTGGAAAATGGAATTCATGGGAAGAAAGGAATGAAAGAATGTCTCACGCAACATTATCCGTGGTCGTATTCGTTCTGGTAATGATCGTAATCATTTCAGAGAAAGTCCACAGAGCAGTCGTTGCCGTAGGAGGTGCGGTACTGCTCATTATTTTAGGAGTGCTTGATATCGAAACGGGTGTATCCTACATCGATTACAACACCATTGGACTGCTGATCGGCATGATGCTGTTCGTAGCAGTTGTAAAACATTCGGGAATTTTTGAGTATCTGGCTGTCAAGTCGGCGAAGATCGCCAAGGGTGATCCCTGGAAGATGATGATCGTTTTCATTGTCATCACCGCTCTGCTGTCGGCTCTGCTGGATAACGTTACAACGGTACTTCTCGTTGGCCCGATGACATTTGCTATTACCAAGGCGATGGATCTCAATCCGGTGCCTTATATCATGACGCAGATCCTGGCATCTAATATCGGTGGTACGGCGACCCTGATCGGCGACCCTCCGAATATCATGATCGGTAGTGCAACCGGCCTGTCATTTGTAGACTTCCTGGTAAACGACGGTCTGATCGTTATCGTTGTAATGATCGCAACGATTTTCGCCTTCAAGCTGATTTACAAAAAGAAGCTGATCGCAACGCCGGAAGCGATGAAGGCAGTTATGGATATGGATGAAAAGGCTTTGATCAAGGACAAGTCTCTGCTGACGAAGAGTGTTGTCATGATCGTACTGATCGTAGCAGGCTTCTCCCTTCACGGTGTGCTTCATATGGAATCTTCCATCATCGCGCTGACCGGAGCGGTGATCATGATCATCATAGGCAAACAGAATGTGGAAGGTATTGTAGAAGACGTAGAATGGCCGACGATCATCTTCTTTACCGCGCTGTTTATCGTAGTAGGCGGTATGGTAGAAACAGGTGTGATCGACAATCTGGCTGACATCATCATGAACGCAACAGGCGGTCAGGCTGTCCTGACGATGATGATCATTCTGTGGGTATCCGCACTGCTGTCTGCAACACTGGACAATATTCCATTCGTAGCAACGATGATCCCGCTGATCCACTCCATGGGTGAGAGCGGTATGGACGTTATGCCTCTCTGGTGGGCACTGTCCCTGGGCGCATGTCTGGGCGGAAACGGAACTCTGATCGGTGCATCTGCAAATGTAGTGCTGTCCGGTATCAGTGCAAGACATGGATATCCGATCACGTACGTACAGTTCCTCAAGATCGGATTCCCGATGATGATCCTGTCCGTAGCGATCTGCTCGGTATACATGCTTATCCGTTACGTATAGAAATTTGAAATGAAAACAGAAAAGGATTCTGCATTTGCAGAATCCTTTTTTTATAGAGAGAAAACCCCACGAGGAGCACCAGTGCTCCCTCATATCCTACTCGTCCTTTTTTGGCATCTGGTTAAATTTATAGCCTACGCCGCGGACGCTGACGATGTAGTTGGTGTCATGATTTTTACGTTCCAGTTTTTTTCGCAGGGTGCTGATGTAGACCATGACAGTTTTTGTGTCGTTTTCCATGCAGGTGGTCTTCCAGACTGTTTCAAATATCTGAGCGGCGGGGAATACCTTGCGCGGATGCTGGATCAGCAGTTTGAGGATCTCAAACTCTTTTGAGGTCAGACTCACTGGCTCTCCGTCCAGAAACAGGTCGTGTGTATCAAAGTCGATTTTAAGCCCATCGTATTCGTACAGACTGGCTTCCGCTTCAGCTGCTTTGCGGGCAAGGGAATTCTGGCGGCGCAGATGAGCCTTGATCCGTGCGATCAGTTCGCCGGGCATGAAGCCGCGGTTGCAGAAGCAGAGGGCAAAGGTCATTTTCTTTTTCATGGTTGATTCCTCCTGTTATTTATCCGCTCGTTCCGCATCGAAGGAAACCAGGAAAAACTGTTC